>Ga0208300_100126_pt1 | contig 82769 bp, 74 predicted proteins | sample 23_taG_FD_184096 | JGI IMG/M metagenome (GOLD analysis project Ga0208300, IMG submission 184096) | Marine viral communities from Cariaco Basin, Caribbean Sea - 23_WHOI_OMZ (SPAdes) (version 2) | ecosystem: Environmental > Aquatic > Marine > Oceanic | place: Caribbean Sea: Cariaco Basin...
ACAACAAGGCTGAGTTACTTTTATCGGTCAGAATGACATGAACTCGGGTTCGGGTGACCAAAAAAACGGTAGTTCAATAGGTTGGGAGTGTTTTTGGGCTATTTTTCACGTTTGTCTGCCAACCCTCAATATACTCAGTCGTCACTGCCTGCCCTCGGTGGAGCAGCGGATGCGACTGACGCTGTTGCAGCAGCGGTAACGGCAAGCTTGAAGCCAGACCTGGCGGCATGCAATACGATGGGCTCCGGCTTCTTGCGTGTGGGCTCTTCTCCGGTGCACTTGAAGATGGCAAGCTTTGCGGCACAATGGTGCCCGAAGGGTCCGTCAAATTTACGCTGACGGACGAGGAACTGAGCGCGACGAGAGAGGACTATAATAGGCGCAATAGGTAGTCACCAAATTCAGAACAAACTGAGCCGGGCTAGAACCCGGTTCGGCGAGGTTTTAGTCTGGCTATTCGTCTGGGTCCGTTATGGTCTCGAAGCGGGCTAGCGCCTCTGCAACGACTTGGGGTGGGGCCGATTCTGCAAACTTGGCGTTACGGGCTTTCAGATCCAAAGTTCGCACTTGGCTGACAACGGCTACGCCTTGGATTTTGGTTTCGGAGAGGTGTACCGCAAATCCTTTATCTCTTTCGTAGCCACCGCCTTGCGTAATTGGGGCGACGAGAGCTCTTCCGAGTTGGTTGAATTCTTTGCGAGACAGGACAAGGCAGGGACGGGGATTGCCTTTAATTTCTGATCCTTCGGTTGGGTCCAGGGTTACCCAAATAATGTCACCCTGATCGAACGTGCGTTTCGGTGGCATAAATTCATCCTTCTGTTGTGTTTAGGTCATAGCAGTTCCTCCCCAGCTGTGGGTGCGTTGTCCCAGGCTTGAAGGTCGTCTGCAACTGGTGCGTTCGGGTTGCACTGTGCGACCAAGTCCTGAAGTTTGTACTTCCGGCGAGTCTTTGCAGGCTCGATGATTATGCGCATTCCATCCTCTTTGATGGAGACGTCATCGCCCAACCGGAGATGCAGTTTCTTCAGAAGCTGTGCAGGCAGTATCGCGCCGGCGCTGTTTCCGATTTTTCTGATGCTCGTTTTCATGATTTTGGTGCTCATTCAATAAACAATAATTTTCACTTGAGCGGCATGTACTATACAGGCAGTGTGGTTGTGTGTCAACAATGTTATAACCTGAGTGCTAACATTGTTCTAACTTTTCTTGGTCATTATTGCGCGCCCTTTGGGCCGGGCTTCTCCGGGTTCGCTATTCGTTCATTCCGCGTTGCAGGACTGACGCCCTCCATATCTCGGACGCTTTCGACCTCAAGTTTTATTGCGATGAAAACCTAAACCGACTCTGGAAATCAATCATTGAGGCTAGCCTGTCAACTGCAAGTTCACATGCCCTTGCAGCTATTCCATTTCCCAAAACTCTGATCTTATGAAATAGCCGAAATCCGCAACGCCACCTAACTCTTTAACACCGCAGAACCCGATGAACTCATCAGCTTCAGCCTCGGCAACATCGAAGCGGGATGGGTTGGCCAGCGTGTCCTCGAACCACGAATCTGCTTCGTCTTCTGTCAGGGCGCGACGAGGTCCCACAAATCTCATAACTTGAGGATCTCGAAGCATACACCGTGTCACCGTTCTCCGATTTTGTCGAGGAAAGACCATTTTTGACGGGAAAAGGACCGCTTTTATCAATTAGCGGCGATCTAAATTCGTCCGGCGTCTGAAGCGCTTTCATGATGTGATTCCGCAGCCCCATAGTAGGTTCATGAGTTTTCGTAAAACGTCACGTAATGAACCATTTCATGAAACTCAAGGCCTTTCAAGCATTCAAAAACAACGTCTTACACCAAAGTCTAAGATCCATGAACTACTGCACCGCGCATAAGTTAAATTATCAGTGCTATTCGGCTAGTCCAGGGGCATCGTGGCGAGTGCCCGTCGCTAATCGCTGGCCTGCTGATCTGTACCCGGTCAATCTGGTCGGGGTGACGACATTGCGATGCGCAAACAACGTTTCAGGAATCAGAGCGCAGTCGATCATCAAATTGGAAGGTTACCTCAACGGCCTCTTCGATAACCGCTTCTGCGTCGGGGTGTTCCGGATTAAGGATGAGGTTATATTCTTGTGGCACAACACACGAACGGACCGCCAATGCGAGCGCTTCGCCGTCGATGAGGAAGTCGGTTCCGAGCTCTTGAGTGCCTGCTGACACTCTTGTTCCGTTCCAGTCTCTTAGGTAAGCGTCGTCGGCCAGGATCATAACCTGACTGTCGGGCACCTCGATTTGGAAAAGCAGATAATTCTGTAGACTGTCTTCCTCACCCAGATTCACCAGAATTTCTAACTGAGCAAGGGCAATACTCTCGGATAGATACACTGCCGGGTGATTAGGCAGATTCCAGCGACCCCCATATTGGCGCGCACCAAACCCAGAAAACGCAGTGTCCCTGTGTTTTCGTTTTGTGATTCGGTACGCCTTCATGCGTACACGCCGTGCTCAAGCTGCCCGATCAGGTCCCGTACCATGCGAATGCCAGCCTCGGTATCCAGCAGATCAATAGGGCACTGGTGCTCCAAGGCTCGCGCCGGACGCTTAAGCCACCGCCGTGCCTTTTCTCGGTCACCTTCAAACAATTCCACGGCGTCACGCATCACCAGGTGCAAAGTGGCTACCCGATCCAGCTCTGCCTTGTTCACGGTGCCGTCTTCACGTCGGCGTACCAGGGTGCGCGGGGAAATGTCCAACAGTGTGCACAAAATAGCGTCGTCGATGTCGTATAGGGCCTTCAGGGCATCCAGTTCCCTGGCCTTTCCGCCGCGGCGGATCTTTTTCACGCCCTGGACACCGGCAAACACGTACTTTCCTGTGGTGGTTCTGCGATGAGCTTTCACAGCACCACGCCCCTCGTACACGGCTCTAACGTTTGCCTTACCAGGTCCAAAATGCGCTTTAGGGCTTTGCTTTTTCTCGGTGATCGCTGACATAAAACCTCCCGCCATTTGGCAAAAATAGTTTACCACAATGGCGCCGGAATTTCTTGCAGGCTTATTCGACTCTCTGTGACCCCATCGCGACGAATAAGCAGCTTCCCTTTCGTTGCTCCAACAAAAACCGTCCGGGAATAAATTACTCCCCGAAGACGCCCTAAGCGGTAGAGATAGTTTCCGACGGATCTGTCGTTGCCGCGCCGTTGCCAGCACAGGTGTCCAGTCGGGATTCATTCATCGTTTGGGGCTTTTAACATGCAACAAAAAATAAGGCGTTTCATGAAATCGTTCGGCGCAGTCGCCGGAATCGCGCTCAGTGTCAGTTTGCCAGCGACAGCAACTGAAACATCTCGCTCAGCCCCCGGGCTTAGTCTGGAAAAGGCGATCAGCGATCCCCTGTATATCGCGGTCCAGAACAGCGGCATGGTGAAGGTATTACCGTCGAAACAGGCCTGGCCTGGCGTGGCAGGCGCTCACTACGATGCTCTCAACACGGACGCAACCCGGCTCATGGTGTCGGGCTTTAAAACCGGTAAGGTTTACGTATTGAATACCGCCAACGGGAAGGTGTTGGCCAGCATACCGATTGGTGAGGTGGCCCAGGGCGTTAAAATTTCACCAGATGGTCGTTATGGTCTCGCCGTCGCCCCCTCCCAGGGCGATGTCGCTGTTATTGACCTTAACACTCTCGAGTTGGTTAAAAAAATTCCGGTTGGGAAAGTACCTCACAATCTCATTTTCAGTGCCGACGGCAAACGTGCTTACGTCACGCTTCAGGGGGCAGGCGCCGTTGCCGTGGTTGATATGCAGACCCTGGAAAAACAGCACGAGATCCCGACGCCAGGGCTGGAAACGCCCCACAATATCGACATCAGTGCCGATGGACAGCGGTTGTGGTTGCGTGATTTCACGGGCAATGTTGGCGTTCTGGACCTGGCGAGCGAGAAAATCATCAAGACCTTGAAAGTGGCCAGTGGACATGGCGGTATCGACGTGGTGCCTGGCGGGCGCTACGTAGCAACCGGTGCTATCTCTGCATCCGTCGTTACCGTGATCGACCCCGATAGCCTCACCATTGTGAAAACCGTTGAGGTCGGAACCGGTCCTCACGGAGTGCGGGCAAGCCGCGACGGAAGGTTTATTTATGCGTCGGTCACCGCGGACAATCACATTGCCGTCATTGATGCCCAATCCCTGCAGGTAGTCCGCCGGGAGCCTGTCGAGGGCAAATTTCCCTTCTGGATCGCGGTACCCGGTAATCCATGACAAAAATCAACGGGATGGGGAGTAACAAGTGATGATCTCAAATTCAGTGAACATCAACTCGTAACGGGCAGCCAATGCGCAGCGCTGGAAGCAGGCAGCAATTCGATACCCTGGTACGCCCCTGGCGTTACCGGCTGTACGGTATTGCGCTGCGGCAGGCCCCGTCGCCTGAGATGGCGGAGGACTGGACTCAGGAGACCCTGCTAAGGGCCTGGCGGGATTTTGACCAACTGGGCGATCATGTGGCTGTTTATGCCTGGCTGCTTAAAATTCTCAATCGTGTGGTAGCCGATTGCTATCGCCGAGACGGACGTCGCCACCAACTGGCTCCGGTGCTCACAACCGAGGATCCTGTGTTAAATGAGCATCCCTGCGCCGCACCGGGCCCGTTCGATCAGGCCCTGAAAAGTCAGACTGATGCGCACGTGATGGCGGCCATTCAGGCCTTACCGGATACCTTCCGGCAGGTCATTCTGTTGAGGGACTTTGAGGATTTCAGCTATCAGGACATTGGACAGATTCTGGACCTGGCACCAGGAACGGTGATGAGCCGTTTATCAAGGGGGCGCCGCCTGCTCGCCGAACGACTGATCAAGGCGGCACCCGAAGCCCCTGTTGCCAGTAATGCAAAGCACGCATCGGTGAAGCCACATGAGTGACAGCAACAAAACAGAAACCCATGGATTTTCTGACCTGCATGTCCGAATACAGGACTGGTTGGCCGGCTACGCCGATGGTCAGTTGGATGAGCATCATACCGACCTTGTCGAAGCCCATCTCGCTGGGTGTGAGGCCTGCCGTAACGATGTCGTTCGCCAACAGGCCCTGTCCGCCCGGCTACAGCTCATACCCACTCCCCGATTTGCTGCAAGTTTTGATAAACGGCTTGATGACGCGCTAGCAGAAGCCCCGGTGACTGGCAGGCACAAATCAGGTCATCAGCGGGTAGTGAACATAAAGCACTGGCTGAGCCGTCTACACCCGTTGGTTCTTGTTGGCGGTGGGGGTTGGGCTGTTGCCCTGGTACTTGCGGCGGTGCTCCTGATGCCTAACCTGACGCCGGGCAACATTAACCAGATTCCCATGGTCAGTGATGTGCTGATTGATTATCAGCGTGTCGCCCGGGAAGACCTGCCCTCGCAGTCCGGTGGCTCAGGCGTGCCTCCGCCGATGCAGTGGGCAAACAGTCGGGTCCTGGCAACCTGGATGACCAGTGTGGGAGGTGACCCCGCCCAGGCCTACGCCATGCGCCGGGGCAACAGTCTGATCATTCAATACCGCATCTCGGAGCGCGTGTTCTTCCGGAATCCGGACGTCCGGCAAGCAGTCGCTCGTGCTGGAGACTTTCGTACCCGTGACGATCAACTGGAAGTGCTCGGGATACCGATGGAGGAGTCCGGGTTATTGGTTGTCGCGCCCGCAGGGAATCTTCCGGCGATTGGCGAGTTCACAACGGAGGCTTCCTGATCCGGGGTTGGTGGTGATTATTTGACCACCATCTACACTAGACCGACACCGGGTTTGCCTCAAACCAAGGGGTGCGCGGATGCAGCCCAACAAGCAAATGATTCCGGGGCTTTCGTTTCTATTTGTAACCAGACCGACTATGTTGATAGGTGGGATGCACGTGACCCGCTATATCCCGCCGGGTGAAAAATTCACGAACTTAAGTGTCTCACCCCGCCCCGGAGTCACTCAATCCCCTATAAACGACACTGCCTGAAGGCTCCGTTTACCCGGTGCGCTCCAATGTCTGCGCAGTTTGTCTGGGTTAACCAGCAAGGAGAACATCGAATGTCGATGACATCAGAAAAGCAATTACCCGAAGCGATAGAAGCCTGGCTCGATCCGGAGATGGACTCGGTTAAAGGAACTGAAACCCCCAAGGATCCGAACAAAGGCTACATCGCCCTGCTTGGCTGGAGCGTCAATGCGATCAAGGCGGCGCAAAAGTTTGACCGTCGCTACATAGTCGTTGCTCCGGAGTGGGCTGCGGATTTCTGTACCGCAAACAAGATACCTTTCATCCCGTGGGATTTTATCCGGTTGAATGATCGGTCCCTGGAGATTGCCGAAAAGCTGAAGGCGGAAGGCGTCGATGTCGCCATACCGTTATTCGAGGAAACCGTCGAGTGGTCAGGGGCGATTAACTCTGTCCTCCTTAACAACCCTCGCATGTACGGGCAGTCCATTCTGTTTCGTGACAAGGCTCTGATGAAGCGCCGTGCCCAGCTTGGCGGTATTCGCGTCGGGATTTTCGAAGAGGCGCACGAGAAAGAAGACATCGTCCGCTTCATGAAGCGTGTCAACCAGACCCTGCTCAAACTTGATGGTGACCCGGATGACCCGATTCACGTCAAGGCCTTCGACAAGGCCGGTTGTCTCGGTCATAGAATGATCCGCAAGATAGAGGAAATTGACACCATTCCGGCGGAAGAATATCCCCTGCTGATGGAAAGTCACCTGGACGGCTGGGAATTTGCCGTTGAGGCCTGGATCCACGGTGGCAAGATCAAGTTTCTCAACATTTCGGAGTACGTAACGCTGGGCTACTCGGTATTTGTACCCGCTACCGAGCAACTCGAGAGCTGGCGTAACGCGATCACCAAACAGATCGAGTTACTGATCAAAACGTTCGACATACAGTTTGGCCTGATTCATCCGGAGTACTTCGTCACTGCCGACGGCGAAATGTACTTTGGGGAAGTTGCCTATCGTCCGCCCGGGTTCAAGGCTTTCGAGCTTATCGAGCGGGCGTACGGGTTCAATGCCTACCAGGCTTCAATGCTGGTATTCGATCCAAAAAGCACCAAAGAGGAAGTGGATAACTTCTTCCCCCGCGAAGTGGTCGATGCGAAGGGCTACGCAGGTTGCTTCGGTGTGTATCCAAGGCGCCGAGTGGTCAGCAAGCTGGAAATGCCCAAAGAAACGATTGAGCATCCCTACTTCGAGTCACACGAATTGCATGAACCGACAGAAGAGACCGTTCCCGACCGGTCGGCCTTCGGTACTCATTGGGGTCTCATCTTCTTCTTTGGTGATGACCCCATCAGGATGCGGGATCTGCTGAAAGCTCAGGAGGATCTGGACTTCTACGTCTAGAGGCCCGCTGAAGGGATTTAGTAGCAGCAGATACGATGTCCATGATTCTGGAGTCGCTATGACCAGAATCATGGACAGTCTCAAGTCCTACCTTGTGGCCAGTGGGTAAAAATAAAACTATTGCCCCCGCATGGATTTTAATATCTCTTCAGCGATATCCACCCGAATCTTACCGCGATTGACCAGTTCCTTAGCTACTGATTCAACTTCGGCGCCGATTGCACCCGCCATTACGGCAATATTTTTGGCATGCAGCGCCATGTGACCCTTCTGGATTCCGGTGGTTGCCAGAGCTTTAAGCGCAGAAAAATTCTGCGCCAATCCGACAGCGGCAACGGTACGCGCCAGGTGCTCTGCGGAGTCAATACCCATGATGTCCAGTGAAATTCGCGCGGTAGGATGAGATTTGGTCGCGCCGCCCACCAACCCCACGGCCATCGGCATTTCAATCATGCCGGTCAGGTTGCCGTTATGATCCATTTCCCACTGGGTCAGTGAGCGATATCTTCCGGTCCGTGCTGCATAAGCATGGGCGCCAGCCTCTACTGCGCGGGTATCATTCCCCGTCGCCAGCACTACAGCGCTCACCCCGTTCATAATGCCTTTATTGTGCGTGGCAGCCCGGTATGGGTCGATGTCGGCAAAGTCGTAAGCCAAGAGTATGCCGTCACGGACGGACTCGCCCCCGATCGCGTCCAGCGTCCAGGTCGCTCTGGCTCTGGCAAGCCTCCGGTCAGCAAGGTTAGACAGAATACGCAGATAAGTCCGGCCGCCGGTCCATTGGGCAATCATCGGCGCGACCGCTTCCGCCATGGTGTTTACAGCATTGGCTCCCATCGCATCACGAGTATCAACGATCAAATGTGTGATGACCATTGCGCCCTGGTGCCTGTCTTCCAGTACTCTTACTTCAATGTCGCGGAACCCGCCACCGTGTTTGAGAAGCACCGGATCGGTCTCATCACATACTTCTTTGATCTGGCTTTTTTTCTCCAGTATGTGCAGGCGTGCGAACTCTGGATTGGGGACGTCTATCAGTTGAACCTGAGCGATCATCATTGAGCCAGACATAGACGTGATGAAGCCGCCAGAGTCACGACATTGGCGCGCAGCGTTACATACAGCCGCCACTACAGAGGGCTCCTCCGTCGCCATGGGAATCAGCACTTCACGCTGATCCACGATCATGTTGGTGGCAACACCAAGGGGAATATTCATAGTGCCAATGGTGTTTTCGATCATGGAGTTAGCTACTCCGGCCTCCAGGTTTCCGGTGTTGGCCAAGTGGTCTGCTACTTCCCTACTCAGCCCTGCAACTTCAATTACCTTGTCCCGGCGCTCAGTCATCGACAGGTTGTGAAAGCCGGAAATACGCGAACTTTGGATGTGCATGGAATCAATCTCCGTAACGAAAAATCACGATACAAGGCGCTGGGACAATTGGTTGGGTAACCAGGTCACCAGATCCGGGAATAGCATGAACAGCAGCAAAGCCAACAATTGCAGCACCAGGAATGGAACAATGGCTCGATAGACGGTTTCCATACCGATACCAGGAGGCAACACACCCTTGATGTAAAACAGCGTGTAACCAAACGGGGGTGTGATATAGGCCATTTGTGCGGTGATCAGGAACAGCACGCCAAACCAGATAGGATCAAAATCAAACGCGTTGATAATGGGAATAAAGACCGGCACACACAGCAGGATAATGCCAATTTCATCCAGAAACAGACCGAGCAATACCAGGATGCCCATCATCGCCAGTAGCACCATCCAGCGATTCAGCTCCAGACCCTGGATGAACATCAGAAGTGAATCTGCCCCGCCGGTGCCGGTAAAGATGGAAACGAAAATCTTTGCACCGATCGTTATCCACATGATCATCGTGGTCACTCGCAGGGTATCCATAGCGGCATCCCTGAGATTGGCTGCTGTAAGTGTACTCTGGAGGGCTGCCGATACCATCGCTCCGACGACCCCAACCGCAGCTGCCTCAGTCGGCGTGGCAATCCCTGCGTAAATACTGCCCAGTACGCTGAACACAATCAGCGTTGGCAGCATCAGAGATTTCAGCGACCCGAACATTGCCAGCCAACTGATATCGGTTTGCTCCGGAGCCGGCGCAACACTTGGTTTCAACATGGTTTTAATAACCACGTAGGAAATGTACAGGCCGGCCAGAACCATACCCGGGACAATACCCGCTGCAAACATCTTGCCCACCGAGACCTGAGCGGTGGCGGCATAAACAATCGTGATGATGGAAGGCGGAATAAGGATCCCCAGCGTCCCGCCAGCACAGATGGTTCCGAGTGCAAGCTTTTCGTCATAGCCACGCCGAAGCATGGATGGCAGTGCCAGGATACCCATGGCGGCAACGGCGGCTCCCACTATGCCGGTCATGGCTGCCATTACTGTGCAGATTGCAATCGTGCCAACAGCCAGGCCACCGGGAATCTGTCTGAACCAGAGCTCCATCGCTTTGTACAGCGCTTCGATGATGCCTGAGCGCTGAAGGATGCTGGCCATCAAGACATACAGCGGTATTGCCAACAACACATCAGATGTCATCACGTCGTAGGTCTGAAGTACCGTCAAGACCAGAGCATCAGTTCCCCACAGCAAGATAGTGAATACCACCGCCAGGGACATCAGAACAAATGCCAGGGGCATCCCGCTCAGTAACAGCAGCAGCAAGGAGATAAACATCGCAGAAAGCACTAAGGTGGAGTTCATGCTCTGCCCTCCCCCTGGTGTTCAGCACGGTGGCCAACGCGCTGGATAGCAACCAGCATTTCGGCAATCGCTTGCAGTAATAACAGGCTGAAGGCGATTGGTATCAGGGTCTTGACCGGCCAAATGGCCGGATTCCAGGACGAGAAAGACGTTTCGCCGGACTCTATTGAGTTCATTGCTACCGGAATACTTTGGTAAATCAGAACACAAGAAATCAATCCGATGATCGGGTAGATACCGGCATCTACCATCGCCGCCACACGGGGCGACAGCTTGCCATAGAGAATGTCGACGTTGACGTGGCCTGCAGTGTGCAGGATATATGGCCCCGCCAACATAAAATAAGGCCCCAGCAGCAAGGTCGACAACTCGAGCGCCCACACAGTCGGAGCGTCAAAAAAGTAGCGGGCAACGACCTCGTAAGAGATGGCGGCAACCATCACGAAGACCAGTAACGAAGCGAGAATAGCGAACCATCGGTTGATCTGGGTAATGGCGTGGCAATAGCCGTTAACGAATGACATGCATGGTCCTCAAACCGGGAGCCAGCCCCTTGGAGCCGGGCTGGCTTGGAGCTACAACCTGCTGTTTACTCCAGCAGTCCCAGTTCTTTCATGAAATCAACCTGGCTTTTCAATACCTTATTTGCCAGTTCGTCATCTCCTGCGGCTTCCTTCCAGGCTTCCATTGCTGTGGGGCGTCCCTCAGTCACAATGGAGGGGTCGAGATAGATGATCTCAGCGCCCTGCTCCTTGAACTTCTTAAGTGCGACGGCATCCTGAGCCAGAATGTGCTGACGAAGAGCAGATGAGATTTCCCGGGCGGAGGTTACCAGAGCAGCTTTGTAGGAATCCGGTAGTTTGTCATAGGCGCGCTGGTTGGCAACATAGCTGGTGGCGGTGGTGGGCTGATGAAAACCGGGGACAATAACGTATTTGGCAACCTCCCCCAGCCCTGCTTCCAGGTTTGCGGTCAGGTCGCCCCGGTCGGCAAGATCGATCACGCCTTTCTCTAGTGCCTGGTATACCTCAGCTGTTGGAAGTGGTGTAGTGGAGACGCCGAATTTGCTCATCACCGTGCTGGCGAGCCCAACGAAGCGCCCTTTCTTGCCTTTAACATCATCGAGCTTGTTGATCGGAAATTTGGCGTGAATTGGTTCCTGTCCGTAGACAGTGGGAGCAATGTAGAAAAGTCCCGCCTTGGAGTAGGCTTCACGAGCAAACTCCAGGCCTCCTTTTTCATAAAACCAGGCTTCGTATTGGTCAGACTCAGGAAAACCAAAAGGCACAGTACTGGTGAATGCGAAAGCAGGAACTGAACCGGCCTCGTAGCCATCGAACGTTTTCATCATTTCAAAAGCACCACCGCGAACCGCTTCGAATGCCTGTGCCGAAGGGACCAGTTGTCCGCCGCCAAAAAGTCGGATTGAAAACTTGCCATTGGTCAGTTCAGACACTCGATCGACAAACCTCTTTTCAAACTCATAGGGAGTTGTGCCAGCGTCCCAAAGAGCTTGCATGCGCCAACTGACAGATGGTGATTCGGCCGCTGAGGCCATCCCGGAGTACAGGATTACGGCACTGAGGAGGCCGGTAAGGGTGCGACGGATTCCCGCCGAGGCGTTTTGGCTGATCAATTCTTTCATTTTGTTCTCCATCTAACTGGTGGCACATTCCTTGACGATCACCGCCCGAAATACGCCCTGTTGTTTTTGTTAGCATCGCCAGGCCGACATCCATCTGACCAAGAGAACGGCATGCCTGTACAAATTAGGACAGCGGCTTAGAATGGACAAGTGACAATTACACTATCTGTACTGCGGACTGTACCAGCAGTTAAGCTGGGACAATTATGGAGTAATATTGTGGGGAACATCTCGCGTGCACAACAAATTGCCGATAGCCTGATCCAGCAAATTGAATCCGGCTCGTTGCCTCCCGGTACGCGATTACCCTCGATCAGAGTGGCCGCCCAAGGTCACGGGGTATCCAAAAATACAGTTACGGATGCTTATGACCGCCTGGTAGCTACCGGGTATATCAGCCCTCGACGTGGGTCCGGGTTCTACGTTCAATCAGCCAGCTCGTCCCAGCCCGCGTCCGGGTCGGAACACGTCACCGAGGCTGTCGACCTGGTGTCCTTGTTGAGGGAACAGCTGAATCAACATTATGAGGTTCGGGCTGGAGATGGCCGCTTACCCGCCAGCTGGATGGAGAGTTCGGAGATTGGTCGCTATCTGAAACGTACATCAAATGTATCGGACTATGCGGATGACTTTGAATATGGCCGCCCTCAGGGCTTCCAGGCGCTACGGGAAGATGTCGCCCGCGCCCTCGCTGAGCGTTCGATTAATGCCAGTCCGGACCAAGTGCTCATGACCTTTGGTGCCAACCACGCGCTGGATTTGATCGTCCGTCACTTTGTTGATGCTAAAGACATCGTGTTGGTTGAAACCCCCGGCTACTACCCGATGTTTGGCAAGCTGAAGCTTCAGAAGGCAAAAGTAATTGGCATAAACCGGGAAGCGGATGGACCCGATCTCGATTTGCTTGAGGACAAAATCCGACAGTGGCGCCCCAAGCTGTTTTTTGTGCAGCCTATGGCTCACAACCCGACCGGAACATCCATGTCGCTGCAAAAAATGCACCGGCTGCTAATCATCGCCGAGAAATATGATCTGGTGATTATTGAAGACGATCCGTTTGCGGATATTCTGCCCAGGTCTACTCCTCACCTGGCCTCCCTGGATGCACTGAATCGAGTGATTTATGTCGGTACATTCTCCAAAACCCTGTCAGCAAGCCTTCGGTGTGGATATATCGCCGCCAGCCCGGCATTGATTGACTCACTTACGGATATCAAGATGCTTACGGTGGTCAGCAGTTCTGGCATCACAGAACGTATCGTGCATGAAATGATTGTCCGTGGGCGTTACCGGCGACATCTGAAGCGTTTGAGGGATCGAGTTGCCAATGCCAGCATCGACGCGGTGTCTGCCCTGAGGAGCCTTGGGCTGAACGGCATCGACAACCCCACTGGCGGGTACTATCTCTGGTGCCCTTTACCGGAGGGAGTTGACGGTATGGAATTGACCCATCAGGCAGCTAAACAGGGCATCTTCCTCGCGGCCAGCGATCTGTTTCATTTAGCCGAAAGCGGTGGAGCCAGTGCGTTAAGAGTCAATATCGCGCATGCAAACAATCATAAATTCCTCAATTTCATGAGAAGCGCTTTGGCTTCATGAATCGAAGTAGAGCGTAGTCTAAACTTAAGCTTAATCACAGCTTGAGGCACTGCCGATTATGAGGCGCGGATGGTTCTTCGTATTTCTGATTGTGCTTTTTTCCACGGTGCTGCACATTCCGATAACCCGAAGCACGGAAACTGTTCGTATTACGACCGGACACTGGCCCCCATACCTGGATAAAGATCTTCCGGGCGGCGGATTTCTTGCGCGGATCATTCGGGAGTCTTTTGCGCTTGAAGGAATTGAAGTCAGGTTTTCTTACTTCCCCTGGTCCAGAGCGCTGGCCTTGGTTCACTCACCAGATTATGAAGCATCTGCTGTGTGGTCTTGCACTGAAGATAGAAGCCGGGAGTTCGTGTTCTCCGCTGCCCTGATTCCTTACGGATGGTATTTTTATTACCGGGCCGGGCAGCCTTTCGACTGGGAAACCTTGACGGACCTTCAAGGTATGACCGTCGGACTTACTCAGGATTACAGCTATGGGGAGACATTGGCCGACGTCATCAAAAGCGGGCTTGTTTCCGGAGATGTGACAACCTCCGACCTTGCCAATTTAAAGAAGCTACTCCTGGGAAGAATCGATCTGTTCCCGATGGACCCTGTGGTAGGTGAAGTCATGATAGTTCAGCAGTTGGGGCCTGTTGCGGCATCCCGGCTCACTTTTCACCCGAAGCCCGTCAGAACGTCGTTCTTTCGCTTGCCATTCTCAAGGAACGACGAAAAATCCGCCCGTCTGATTCAGGCGTTCAACAAGGGCTTGGCGTCACTACGAGAGAGTGGCCGATACAAAGCCATCATTGATGAGGCTCTGGAGGCATACAGTTCGCCCAAGGCAGAAGCTATCCTTCGGGAAAGGCTCGCGAACTGGGAAGAGGAACCCGGTCCCTGCTCTTGATAACACAGAATTATTTCTCAAGCACTTTTGCCTGATGCTTTTCGGCCAGTTCTTTCAGCGTCATGTACTCGCACTCCCGTTTGGCAAGAAATGCGTCGGCGGAGTCCACCAGAATGTTGTCATCGCGCATGAAGCGCCGGCCCAGGAGTACCGGGTAGGAGAACTTGCCCCGGTCCGTCAGTGAAAACTGTGTTTCATGGGTGGTGCCTGCGATGCAGAATTCCATACGTACCACGTATCGCCTCTGTGAAGGCGCGCCTTTGCGTTTGATGAGGACCGTTCGCTCTACCGGCCGTTCAAGCTCCAGAGTGACATTCTCATGGTCCAGTTCGCCTTCGGTTGGCTGGTCTTCGTGATCGCCCAGTGGAATCTGAAAACTCACCCATTCCTTGCCGTCTTTATCGAACGGTTCGACGTTAACAGCATGGAGAGACGAGGTTTTGGCACCGGTATCCAGGCGGGCTTTAAGGCGAAGGCTGGTATCCTGCATCACCACCCATTCCACAAAGCCAAGGGTTTCCGGTGAGCGTTTTTCACTGTTTGAATCTGACTCAGCGGAAACAACAATCGTCGAGAGGAAAAACAGTGCGGCAGCCGCTCCCGCCTTACTCACAAACTTCATTCAATGTCTCCTGCAAATTCCTGTAAATCGGGAAAAAATGAAAGGAACTTCTGCTCCAGTTCAGCTTCGTTTTCCCGGATCTCTATGATGATGCCAGTGAAGTTGTTCGGGAACCGGATTCGTCCCGCAACCCGGTCCAGGGCATAGCCCACATTCTGCAGATCTCTATAGGCCCCAAACCAGTCATGCCAGACCATTCTGCGAGTTACCCGGGCCATGGGTGAAGGCATCAGATGCTCGTATTCCTGCAACTCCTGGTATATCCGGTGAATAAAGAGCTCAGGTTCAACATCGCTGAATCGGTTCCAGTGTTTAAGTAGGAAATGATCATAAAGGATATCAAGGGCAACACCGGCGAAACGCCGTCGTTGCCTGGAAAAAACCTTTTTGCTGTCCAGAACGTCCGGATGCTGATCGGTAAAACGGTCGACAGCCCGGTGGTGGCGAACGCCCTGCCTCACCGCGTCCGGGAGTGCCGAGAGATCGACACCCCGGGAAAAATCGCCGAGGATGCTGCCCACCCGGGCTTCGGGTGAATCAGGCGCAAGAAATACGTGAGCCAGATGGTTCAAGCGGTCTCCCCGGTGGTCTGGTCTCAGAAGTTGAACTGAATGCCGACGCCCAGGCCATCGATTTCGGTATCGTTGTCCTCATAGTAACGCATATATTCGAGGTTTCCGGACAGATTCGGTGCGAACTCCATATTCATCCCGATGCCGTAGGAAACGTCGGTTTCATCCTCGGTTGCAGTGCCAAGGAAAGAATCCGCTTCGATTTCGACCCGGGTGAAGCCGAGAACGGCATAAGGCGTAATCGGAGACTCGTTGACCAGGTTGAATGTGGCATAGCCGCCGAAGAAGTTGTCCAGCGAAAAATCTGCTCCGCCAATCCGGTCATCATCCACACCGAAACCACCCCGGGCTTCGATACCCAGAAATGGCGTGGCCATCACGCCGACCTTGGCTGAAAGCGTGCCCACATCGGCATCGGCGCTACCGCGTTCAAGGTTGATGAAGGTGTAATTCAGGCCGGTATAGAGGCCGCCAACGCCGGATTTGTACATATCCTGGGCGCTTACAGTGCCGGCAGCCGCCAGACCGGTCGCAAAAAATACGGCAAGTGAACGTGCGTGTTTCATTATGGTTTCTCCTTAACCGAAAAATTCGGTGTAGCAACACTGAACTTGCATCAGACTCACGATATTTGCCATCAGAAAGATCCGCATTTACCCGATATTTACAGTGATTTAATTCGCCGGTAATTCCGGGTTCGGTTCTGCGTTACCTTGCGGAAGGTTGTACCCACAGGTATTCTGACGCCGTCTCCCGGTATCAGCTGGCTCGAGCGTCCATTGAGAAATCTTTACCCCGTTATTTTTATCGTCAGCGTCATGTTTGTGCTTCTCAGCATTTTCATGACATTGCCTGTCATTTTGCTTGCGGGCTCCGAAACGCCAAATGCCATGGCGTTTGCGGAATCGGCGGCTATTGCCTGTGGCCTGGGGATTCTGGGTATGGGCTTCACCTACCGGAAACCGCGGGAGCTGAAGCCAAGGTACATGTTCGTGCTTACGGTTTCGTCCTGGTTCATTATTGCGCTGCTCTCTTCTCTGCCTTTTTACCTGAGTGATCTGAAAATTTCCGCCGCCGATGCGTTTTTTGAGGGCACCTCAGGTATTACCACTACGGGTGCAACCGTGCTCAGTGGTCTGGATACCATGGATAAGGACCTGCTGATCTGGCGTTCGATCCTGCAGTGGATTGGCGGAATCGGGATCATCGGCATGTTCGTTGCGGTTCTGCCGTTTCTCCGTGTAGGCGGTATGCGTCTGTTTGCCACGGAATCTTCGGAGTGGACGGATAAGGCCTTGCCTAGAATGAAGACACTGAGCCGGGGCCTTCTTTTCGTGTATGTGGCGTTCTCGATTATTGCTGTGGTGACTTACCGGTTTTCCGGCATGACGCTGTTCGATGCCTTCAACCATGGGCTTACCAGCATTGCAACGGGCGGTTTCTCTACCTCCGACATGTCCATGGGCAAGTTCAGTGATCTGATCCTGATGGAGGCCACCTTTTTCATGATCATTGGCAGTCTGCCTTTCTTCCTGTTTGTGCGGGAGATGCACGGGCAGCACGGTGTGCTTTTCCGGGATCAGCAGGTTCGTCTGTTTCTGACGATTCTCTTCGTCGTTCCTTTACTGCTGACCCTGTACCGCTGGATGGTCTCTCCTGTGCCGTTCCATCCGGTCCACAACTATGCAGCCACTCTGTTTAACGTAACTTCGGTCGTAACAACCACTGGCTACGCCTCCGAGGATTATTCGGCCTGGGGTCCACTGACGTTCGTGCTGTTTTTCTTCCTGATGTTCGTGGGCGGCTGCTCCGGTTCCACGGCCGGTGGCATGAAGATCTTCCGGTTCCAGCTGTCACTGATCATTCTCCGTGAGCAGTTGATGCGCCTGCTGCACCCCCGCGCGGTGCTTACCCGGAAGTACAATGGCCGCTCGGTGAGTGATGAAATCATCTCTTCGATGATCGCTTACACCTTTATTTTCCTGCTTTGCCTGCTGCTGATAACGGTTGCCCTGGCGGCTATGCAACTGGACTTCGTCACAGCCCTGTCTGGCGCCCTCACAGCATTGACCAATGTGGGGCCGGGTCTCGGAGATATCATTGGTCCGGCAGGGAATTTCGGGCCGCTGCCAGATGCCGCCAAATGGGTGCTATCGGTGGGAATGCTGATGGGTCGTCTGGAAATCCTGAGTGTTGTGATTATGCTTGCGCCAGCGTTCTGGCGCACCTGAGGGTTATTTCAGCCAGAGTATTGCCGGGTTCTCAAGGGGGAGGTTCAGGCGTTCGTCATGCACCCGAAAACGCGGGGTGTAGTGCCCCTCGGGGCGTGACGGCACCGTACATTCGTACCGGTAGCTGTGAGCGGATCCGCTCAACGGGTGCTGCATCGCCATCGTGGTAACCGTTCTTGGCCCGTATTCAGAGGCCTCTGCCACCAGCTCAACAGCAATTCTCTGTTCATCGATACCATCAAGGTATACTTCTACCGTGTAAGTCTGGCTGGCACCCGATTCGGCAACATTGAATGCGCTGAAGCGCAGCCGTGGCCAGTGCCTCCTGATTTGCCGTTGCTCATCCAGAATTTCGGCCGCCGTCTCCGGGCTCCGCAGCTTCCCCTGTTCCGTCATTGGCAAATAGAATCGTTCCACGTATTCGCGAACCATACGGTTGGCCGAATAAGCGGCAGTGAGCTGGTCCATGCTGGCCCGAATCTGTTGCAACCATTTTCTGGGCAGGCCCTGCTCGTCCACATCGTAGAAACCGGGAATCACCTCGTGTTCCAGCAAATCGAAGAGTTCCCGGGCGTCCGAAAGGTCATGCTCGCTCGAACTGCGCAGTTCCTCGAAGGTGGCACCGGGGCGGATAGCCCAGCCCACATCGGCGTTCCAGGCTTCTGCCCACCAGCCATCATACTGGGACAGGTTCAGGCCACCATTGACCAGTACCTTCATGCCGCTGGTGCCGCAGGCTTCCCAGGGATGCCGGGGGCAGTTAAGCCATACATCCACGCCCTGGATCAACTGGTTGGCAACGCCCAGATCGTAGTCTTCGATGAAAACCACTTTGCCTTCCACATCTGGTCGTCTTGAAAAGGCCTTCCATCGCCGGATGATCTCCTTACCCCGGTGGTCATAGGGGTGGGCTTTACCTGCAAGCACAATCTGTAACGGCCGGTCCCGGCTTGCCAGTAGCCTGAGCAAACGTTCCTGGTCCTTCAGAAGCAGATCGGGCCGCTTGTATTCGGTGAAGCGTCGGGCGAAGCCAAGCGTAAGGGTTTCATGATCCAGCAACAGCCCGCACGCGGCAGCGTGGTTGTTGGCCGGGTTCTGCTCGCAATGCTGGCTTGAAAGCCGTCGACGGAGGTAACCAATCAGCCGGTTGCGCTGAAGCCGCCTCATCTCCCATAACTCTTCATCCGTGATTGCTGTCATCGGGCAGGACATCGGCAGCGGGCGGCACCATCGGTCCTGGCCACAGGCCCGTGTCCAGATGGCATCGGATTCCGGTGAATCCCAGCTGGGCGTGTGTACGCCATTGGTCACAAAGTCTGCCGGAATATCCTCAATCGGCCAGCGTCGGAAAAACGGCTGGAAGAGAGTCTGCGAAACCTTCTGATGGATGCGGCTGACCCCGTTTATCCGGCCGCTCATATTTAACGCAAGCAAAGCCATATTCAGGCGCTGGTCGGCGGAGTCCGCCCCGGTCATGGCACGCTCGCTGCCCAGTTCCAGAAGTTGATCCGCGCTCAGATCCCGGCCTTCCAGCCAGGGAGCCAGGTAAAGCCGGAGCAGAGATCCGGAAAAGTGGTCAAAGCCGGCGGCCACCGAGGTGTGGGTAGTGCAGAAATAGGCAATGCCTTGCCCCAGATCGCCTGCACAGTCTTCCGAATACCAGGTGTTGGCGTTAACGAATTTGTGGTGGGCCGCCAGCTGTTCGAGATAGCGTTGCTGGAATAAAGGATCCTGCTCGAGGTCTTCGAGCCTTTCACCAGACACACTGTTCAGAACCAGCCAGGCATTGTGGGTGGCATCCCAGGTTTCTTCATCAAGTGCGCGCCACAACTCGTCACTGCCGTGGTGCCAGGTCCACCGCAGGTCCAGTGCCAGACGAAACAAACCGTTCAGGGATTCCGGTAAGGACCGCGGTGTATAGGCTGCTAGGGTCAAGGCTGACGTCCTGTCAGATCAGAGATAACATCAATGAGTGGTGTAACCGCCATCAATAATCACCAGCTCATTACCTTCGAGTCGTGCCATGAAAATCCTCCTTGATGATTTCAGTAGGCTTGCCGGCGAACCGGAAAATAGTTCATCGGCATAGGGTGTTTTTTCAGCCAGCAGATTAACGAGGAGACGGTAAAGCTGTCGTTCTCAACGCCTTCGAAATCCACGCCAAGCCCTTTGTCTGATTTGCGGACAACATGGGCTTTCAGCCTTCGGCACTGCTTTTCCTGTTTGTCGGGAAAACGAAATTCGAGTTCGACGGTCTGGTTTAACTGCACATCGGTGTAATCTGTCGCAATGAAGAGGCCCCGCTTTGAGGCGTCCCGGATCTGACCGGTTGCTACGGGCATTCCGCGTTTATACACCAGCAGGCGAAGCTTTCCGTGAACGCGTTTACTGAGTCTGTGTTCCATGTACCCTCCCCCGGTGACTCATCAAGAGCGCCAATTGTTGAAGCTGTCTGTGTCTTATATCGGACTCTTGAGGACGCTTCTTTGATGCTGATCAAAAACCAGTCAGCACCACGACAGGCGACCATGTTGTCGCACTGATTCGGTGATCCTGTCTGACAGCTCTTTCTGGCAAAGATTCCAGTCCAGTTGCCATATCCAGTTATTCTCCACGGTTCCCGGTGTGTTGAACCGGGCCTCTGTTCCAAGCCCAAAAAAGTCCTGCATGGGAACGATGGCCAGCGAGCACACCGACCGGAAAGCCGCCTCAATAAGGGGCCACGGCATGCCCTCCCCTGTGGTTCCCAGGTATTCGTTAACGTACCGCCGTGTGTGGTCGTCAAGGTTTTGGTACCACCCAAGGGTGGTGTCGTTATCGTGGGTCCCCGTGTACACAAGATCCCGTGCATGATGGTTGTGTAGCAGGTGCGGATTATCCGGGCTGCCGTCAAAGCCGAATTGCATCACCGTCATCCCTGGTAATCGGAACCGTTTGCGCAGCTCTTCCACATCGTCGCTGATAATGCCCAGGTTTTCGGCCACAAGGGGCAAGTCGGGGAACCGGGTGAAGCAGGCTTCGAGAAAATGGTCGCCGGGGCCGGATACCCAGTAGCCATACCTGGGTTCTGGTGTCGCTGCCGGAATCTCCCAATAGGCCTGCAGGCCACGGAAGTGATCAATTCGGATCAGGTCAAACAGGTGGCGTTGGCTTTCCAGCCGCTTCAGCCACCATTGGTACCCATCGGCCGCCATGGCCTCCCAGTTGTAGAGCGGGTTGCCCCAGTGCTGACCTTCAGACGAGAAATAATCCGGCGGTACGCCGGCAACCACCGTGGATTCACCCCGTTCATCAAGCTTGAACAGATGTCGGTTGGCCCAGACATCGGCACTGTCATGGGCAACGAAGATGGGGATGTCACCAAACAGTAAAACCCCCTTGCTCCGGGCATAGTCGCGCAACGCCTGCCATTGGTGATGGAACAGAAACTGCTCGAACCGGATCCGTGCGAGCCGGGAGCGGTTCTGGTCAATAAAGTCGCGCAAGGCTCCGCTATCCCGGTCTCTCAGAGAGTCCGGCCATTGCAGCCAGTCCGATGAATCCTGAACCTCCCGAATCGCCCAGAACAGGCAGAAATCATCCAGCCAGTAGTCGTTGGTTGCCCGGAAGCGTTGATAGACTGGCCTGTCGAGTCCGTTCCTGCCGCCACCATCGCTGATGAAAAAGCGTTTCGCAGCCAGGGTCAGCAGTTGGTGGCGCACTTCGGGCGCGGGCTGCGACAGTTCCCGGTCTGCCAGAAGACCCGCCTCGACAAGTTCATGCAAGTCTATGAAGTCCGGATTGCCGGCATGGGCACTCAATGACTGGTAGGGCGAGAGGTCCCGATGAGTTGGCCCGATGGGCAGTGTTTGCCAGATGCTCAGGCTGCAGTCCGCCAGGAAATCGGCAAAGGTGCGGGCGCTCGCGCCAAGAACACCCCAGGATCCTGGCAGGCAGGTTGGGTGAAGCAAAACACCGGCCCGCCGGGTACTGAACAGATCATCGGGGTTGCTTGAAGTCATACCGGCTTATCCGCTTCGTGCCCTGGCCGCATGGTGCCTCCCCGTGCCGGTTCCCCACTGCCCTGGCTTAACTGCTGGAATACGGAGGGTGGGGCCGGATAACCGATCATCTCGTACAGGTTCACCAGGTGCCGACGGTACAGGTGTTCAAAGTCACTGACGATCTGGGCCGGGTTATAATCTCCGAACCACCAGAACCAGTCGGAGCCCTCGCAGATCGCCAACTGTTCTTTCGCGGATTCTTTTTGCTCTGCATTGAGGCTGCCGTTATCCATCACCCGGTCGTAATGGATTTTCGCCTCACAGAGCAGATCCCAGGCGCGGTTTTTGTCCGGGTCGCCTATCCAGGTGGAAAAGGTGCCGTAAATCCAGCTTCCGGCCACAAGGTGCGGCAGGCGAATGGATTCAGCGACCGGGTGCGCGACCAGTTCGCTGTAGGTGGTCAGTTTCAGTTTTGGGTGATGCGCAAGTACCCGGTAGAGCTCATCCAGAAAATGAAAGCCATTCTCCGGGTAGTATTCCCATGCATTCTCTCCATCCATGATGACGGAAATAACCGGCCGGGACTTACCCCGGGCTTGCCCGGCGATGTTTTCCATGTGATAGACCAGGTCGCCAACAGCATCTTTGGCGTGCCAGTCGGCGTAGGTGAAGCCGATCAGATCGGACAGGCCATCGTCCCGGAAGTAAACGGTTACCGGGGAGTCACCGAAGGTGTACGGCTGGTGAATGCCGGAATCCGGCAGATCCGGATTTTCTTCCCGTGCCCGGTTGAGGCTGTTGTGAGCCACCGAATCGCCGCTGGCGGTCCAGTGGAATCCCGCGTCATCCAGCAGGCCCAGTGTGGTCTGGCTGAGGCCGCCTTCGGACGCCCAGCAGCCTGCGGGCTCAATGCCAAAAAAGCGCTGGAAAACGGTTTTCGCCTTCTCCAGTTGCCAGCCGGCCCGCTCTTCACCACCCGGATAGTGGCTGTGGTTGGGTAAAGTGATCTCCGGCATGGCCTCCCTGGCGGATTCCAGTTCCAGCAGCAACGGCAGCATGGCGTGGGTATAAGGGCTGACAGACAGTTCAACCTGCCCTTTCTGGGCCAGGTGCCGGTATCTCGGCCCGATGCCGGATAACACATCGAATATCACATTCAGCAGGGCCCGGCGGTCATCCATTGAGAAATTATGGCCCTTTTCCTGAAGGCTCCGAATGCAATGGTTTTCACGGCGTATGGTTTCGCCCACCCAGCCCAGGTGATACCAGACCAGAAGATCCGACAGGAACCGGCTGGAAATATATCGCTGCAGTTCCGGCTTTTTGCGATAGACATCGGCCAGCTCAGCCAGCCGCGCATACGCTGGGTAGCGCCTGATAATACGATCCGGATTGGCCCGCAGGGATTTCTCCATCAGGCCCAGAAACGCCGGTGTGCCGGTTTCGGGCAGTTCCTCTGCTACCAGAGCCGCGAGCAGTGGGTCGCCGATCTCCCCGGCGCCATGGTGCCATCGCTCAATCTGAATGAGGTAGGTTTCAATCTGCTCAAGCAGAACCGGGGCGAAGTTGACCACGGCTTTTGCCTCAGGCTCGCGCTCCAGGTGGGCTGCCATGTCACTGTAATCCTTGATGGTGTGCAGATACACCCAGGGAAACAGGAACTGGCCTGTGCGCATGTCCTGATAGGAAGGCTGGTGCATGTGCCAGCAAAGCACCACCGGAGTTTTGGTGTCAGAGGCCATGGGGGTAATCCTGCCCGAGCATTTCGGGCGTGATCAGCACAATACCTTTGGAAGAAACATGAAACCGCTTGCGGTCCTCTACTTCATCAAAACCGATGCGTGAGCCTTCCGGAATGCGGCAGCCACGGTCAATCAGGGCATTGCGGATGTGGCAGTGGCGGCCAATCTCTACGTCCGGATAGATGACCGAGTCTGAGATGTCACTGTAAGAATGCACCCTAACCTGCGAAAATAGCAGCGAATGTCTCACCATCGCGCCTGAGACAATGCAGCCCCCCGCAACCATGGAATCCACCGCAGCCCCCCGGCGGTCTTCATCATCGAAGATGAACTTCGCCGGCGGCAATTGCTCCTGGTACGTCCATATCGGCCAGTGGGAATCGTAGAGATTCAGTTCAGGACTGATGCCAATCAGTTCCAGGTTGGCCTGCCAGAGGGCATCAATGGTGCCGACATCCCGCCAGTAAGCGGGCTTGTTGTTTACCGGATCCCGGAACGGAAAAGCCACCACCCGCAGGCGCTTGATCACAGACGGAATAATATCCTTGCCGAAATCGTGGGATGACTCACCGTTCATCTTGTGATCGCGCATCAGCTCATCGAACAGTACCTGGGTACTGAACACATAGATGCCCATGGAAGCCAGTGCCTTACCAGGCTGGCCGGGCATAGATTTGGGTTGTTCCGGCTTCTCTACGAATTCAGTGACTCTGAGCCCATCGTCTACCGACATCACGCCGAATGCCGAGGCTTCATCAACAGGCACCTCGATACAACCCACGGTGATATCGGCGTCATTCTCAACATGGGCGGCCAGCATGGTGCCATAGTCCATCTTGTAGACATGGTCGCCAGCCAGGATCAGCACGTATTCCGGGCTGTGGCTGCGGATGATGTCGAGGTTTTGCAGAACGGCATCCGCTGTGCCTTCGTACCAGGAGGTCTCGATGCGCTGCTGGGCAGGCAGCAGCTCAACGAATTCGTCCAGTTCACCTCGAAGGAACCCCCAGCCCCGCTGGATATGCCGGATCAGGGAGTGAGATTTGTACTGCGTGATGACACCAACCTGGCCGATGCCTGAGTTGATGCAGTTCGACAGTGGGAAATCGATGATGCGGAACTTTCCACCAAAGGGAACCGCTGGTTTGGCCCGCCAGTTGGTGAGGTCATGGAGGCGGGAGCCCCGACCTCCGGCAAGAACCAGCGCGAGAGTTTGACGAGTAAGGCGACTGACGAAACGCTTGGCCGTTTGCATAGTTGCTTCCCTGAAGAAAAATTTCCCTGTAACCGGTCGTTCAACCGCAAGGGGTTGCTACGTTTTTGACGTCTGTAATCATATTAGAACACTATCATGGAATTATGACGTAAACTTGTTTGGGGTCATTTTTTTAAACAGGCTCAATAACGTCAAATGGAAGCTCCACCTGGTTAGGAAAAACACGGTCTATGGATAGTCCAACGCTCAGCGAATTCGACCTTCATCTCTTTGCCGAAGGCAGGCATTGGCACATTTACAACGTACTGGGCGCTCACGTCTGCAAAAGCCGGGGCGTTGAGGGAGTCCGGTTTGCGGTGTGGGCTCCCCAGGCCAAAGCGGTCAGCGTTGTCGGAGATTTCAATCACTGGGATGCCAGCACCCACGGCATGAGTCTGCATGAAGGCATGGGGGTTTGGTCATGCTTCATTCCGGGTATCGGCACCGGAACCCTCTACAAGTTCGCCATAACCACCGATAAGGGTGGTCAGCTGCTGAAAACCGACCCCTATGGCCAGGCCTTTGAGCTGAGACCCGCCACCGCCGCCGTGGTGACTGAGCGCGGCCACTTTGGCTGGGGAGATGGAGACTGGATCGCCCGGCGCGTTCGCTGGAACTGGCAGGACTCACCGATTTCAATCTACGAGGTACATGCCGCTTCCTGGCGCCACCACGGCTCCGGGCGTTGGCTGACCTACCGCGAGCTCGCCGACCAATTGATTCCTTACGTGCTGGAACTGGGCTTTACCCACATTGAGCTGCTGCCGGTTACCGAGCACCCATTGGACGAGTCCTGGGGCTACCAGACCACCGGCTACTACGCTCCGACCAGCCGGTTCGGCACCCCAGACGACCTGCGCTATCTGGTGGACCAGTGCCATCGTCACAACATCGGCGTTATTCTGGACTGGGTGCCCGGCCACTTTCCCACCGACGAGCATGCCCTCGCCCGTTTTGATGGCAGCGCGCTCTACGAGCACGAAGATCCCCGCAAGGGCCAGCACCAGGACTGGGGCACCCTGATCTACAATTACGGCCGGCATGAGGTCCGGAATTTCCTGATCGGCAGCGCCCTGTTCTGGCTTGACGCCTTCCATGTCGACGGTTTGCGTGTGGATGCCGTGGCCTCAATGCTTTACCTGAATTACTCCCGCAAGGAAGGCGAATGGTTGCCGAACGTCCATGGTGGTCATGAGAATCTGGAAGCCATCGAGTTTCTGCGGGAACTGAACCGCGTTTGCGAGAGCCGTTTTCCGGGAACCCTGGTCTGTGCCGAGGAATCCACCTCCTGGCCACGGGTTACCCGCCCGCCGGAAATCGGCGGCCTCGGCTTCAACCTGAAATGGAACATGGGCTGGATGCACGACACCCTGGATTACCTTCAGCAGGATCCTGTTTACCGCCAGTACCACCACGACAAACTGACCTTCGGCCTGCTCTACGCATTCACCGAGAATTTCCTGCTGCCACTGTCCCACGATGAGGTGGTCCATGGTAAAGGCAGCCTGATCAACAAGATGACGGGAGACGAGTGGCAGCAGCGCGCCTCGTTACGATTGCTGTTCACCTACATGTACGGTTATCCCGGTGCCAAGCTGCTGTTTATGGGCGGCGAATTCGGCCAGCGCCGGGAGTGGAGTGAATCACGGGAACTGGACTGGTCGCTGCTGGCCTATCCGGAGCACCAGGGCCTCAAACGCCTGGTACAGGATCTCAACGGCCTCTATCGCCGGGAAGTATCGCTGCACGGTGAGTGTTTCAGGCCCGAAGGCTTTGAATGGATTGACTGCCACGACTCTCCCCAATCCGTGATCAGCTTTTTGCGCACAGCCAAAGGTGAAACGTCAGTCATTGTGGTCAATTTCACGCCCATGCCCCGGCACCACTACCGCATCGGGCTACCCCAGGGCGGCATCTGGCGGGAAATCTTCAATTCGGATTCCGAATATTATGGTGGCAGTAACCTGGGCAATCCCTACCCCATGCCTGCGGACGAACAACCCTGGATGAACCGCAACTGGTCACTGGAACTGACTCTGCCGCCACTGGGCGCGATTGTCCTGAGGCCGGCCTTATGATCCGGGTTCTGTTCGCCACCAGTGAGGTCTACCCGCTGGTGAAAACCGGCGGTCTTGCTGATGTCTCAGCCAGCCTGCCAGAGGCACTCTGCCGGCTTGAATACGATGTCCAGATTCTGTTGCCGGGGTATCCGGATGCCCTGAAAGCAGCCAGAAAAGCCGGTTCCCGGAGAAAGTCCCGGTTCCAGATCGGGCAATACAGTGTCAGTCTCTGGCAGACCCGGCTCCCTGGCACGGCGGTAACGCTCTGGCTGGTGGATTGTCCGCCGCTGTTTGACCGGCCCGGAGACCCTTACAGAAACGATGAGGGAAAAGACTGGTGGGATAACGCCCATCGATTCGCGCTGTTTGCCAGAGTCGGTGCGATGATGGCCACGGGCGATGCCGGGATAACCTGGAAACCGGATCTGGTCCACTGCAATGACTGGCAGACCGGGCTTATTCCGGTCTTTATGGAATCCTGTCAGGACCGGCCGGGCACCGTTTTCACGATCCACAATCTCGCCTACCAGGGTATTTTCTCCCACGAAACCTTCCGGGCCCTGGGGTTGCCGGATTCACTCTGGCGGCTGGACCAACTGGAATTCTACGGCCAGTTGTCCTTCATCAAGGGCGGCCTGGTGTTCAGTGATCGCATTACCACCGTCAGCCCCGGTTATGCCCGTGAAATCCAGACCCCGGAGTTTGGCTGTGGCCTCGATGGCCTGCTCCGGCATCGGCAGGCGGCGTTAACGGGAATTCTCAACGGCATTGATACCCGGGTATGGAATCCGGAGGAAGATCCCGAGCTTGCCTTTCACTACGGGCGCGAACACCTTAAGAACAAAGCCCAGTGCCAGGCCCTGCTTCAGCAGGAACTGGGCCTTAAGGTCAACGGTGGCCCGCTGCTGGGATTCATTGGCCGGCTGGTGGAGCAAAAAGGTGTGGACTGGCTGATTGCGGTGATGCCCGAATTGCTGGAAAAGGGCTGTCAGTTTGTGATTCTCGGGTCCGGTGAGACCCGCTACGAGGAACCCCTGAAACTGCTGGCGAGGCAATGGCCTGAGCAGATGTCCCTGACCCTCGGTTACGACGAGGGGCTGTCTCACCGAATCACCGGCGGTTGCGATCTGTTCCTGATGCCATCCCGGTTTGAGCCTTGCGGCCTCAACCAGATGTACAGCCTGCGCTACGGCACGGTGCCGGTGGTGCACGGGGTTGGCGGGTTATCAGACACCGTAAACGACCCGCAGGACGTCGGCATCGACCGGGCCAACGGCTTCCGGTTCGGCGAGGCCAGCGCCCCGGCACTTCTGGGAGCAGTCAACCGTGCACTGGAGTATTTCAGGCAGCGCAAACAGTGGCGCCGGCTTCAGCAAAACGGCATGGCAACGGACTATTCCTGGAAGCGGCGGGCCCTCAATTATGGTGACCTCTACCGGAACATTCTGAAAGAACGTCAACATCAACTGCAGGATTAGTGGGAGCGTGTACCCGCCTGGAGACAATCAACATGCATAAAGCGACGGAATTCCGACTTGAGGCCCATCCCATTATTCCCGAGGCGCTGGAGCGTCTTGATGAGCTGGCCAACGATTTGTTTTACAGCTGGGATCACGGCGTTCGCAGCCTGCTCGCCCGGATTGACCTTCGGCTTTGGCTGAAAGTTGAGCATAACCCCAAGCTGTTTCTGCGCCGTGTGGCCCAGGACCGGCTCGATGAGGCTTCGGAAGACCGGGCTTTCCTGGCCGAATACCGCCGGGTACTGAGCAGTTATGATGCCTACCTGGAGGCAGGTCCCGGGCCGGAAGTCACCGAAAAGCTGGATCCGGAAAAGACGTTGGTGGCCTACTTCTGTGCCGAGTTTGGCTTCCATGAGAGCTTTCCCATTTACTCCGGAGGCCTCGGCATTCTCGCGGGCGATCATTGCAAGGCCGCCAGTGATCTGGCGTTGCCCTTTGTCGCCGTTGGCCTACTGTACCAGCAGGGATATTTCATCCAGAGTATCGACGCTCTGGGCCAGCAGATCGCCAGGTACCAGTCCCATTCCAGCGATGAACTGCCGATAACGCCCGTGGAAAAAGACGGCGAAGTGCTCAAGGTTTCCGTGCCCTTCCCCGGCCGCGACGTGGTAGCGCGGGTCTGGGAAGCACGGGTTGGTCATATCCGCTTGTACCTGCTGGACAGCCACACAGAGGAAAACAGCTCCGAAGACCAGGAACTGACCTTACAGCTTTATGGTGGCGACGAGTCCACCCGGATCAGCCAGGAGATGCTGCTGGGCATCGGTGGAACCCGGGTACTGGAGGCGCTGGGCCTGAAACCGACGGTGTGGCACATCAACGAGGGTCATGCGGCGTTCCAGATCCTCGAACGTTGCCGGCACATCATGGCCTCCGGGCTGAATTTTGAAGCCGCACTGGAAGCCGTCGCCGGTGCCACCCTATTTACCACCCACACGCCTGTAGCAGCCGGCCACGACATCTTCCCCAGGGATCTGGTTCACCATGCCCTCGGTCATTACCTGGAGGAATCGGGGCTGGACTTCGAAACGGTATTTGCTCTCGGGGCCAAAGCGGGCGGTGACACTTTCAACATGACTAGCCTGGGCCTGCGGGGCTCACGCTTCCACAACGGTGTCAGCCGCATCCACGGTGGCGTGGCCTCTCATATGGAGGGGGACATCTGGCCCCAGGTCCCGGCGGAAGAAAACCCTCTTGGCTACATCACCAATGGCGTGCATGTTCCCACCTTTCTGGCGCCGGAATGGTCTAGCCTATTCGATATCCAGGCCCCCACGTGGAAGAGTGAGCTGAGAAACCAGCAGTTCTGGGAATTTATCGATCAGATTCCGGATTATCACTACTGGAGTGTGCATAAAGCCCTCAAGCAACAGATGGGCGAGTATATTGTTCGGCGCCTGAGACGCCAGCACAAACGCAACGGAATCGGCCATTCGGTTACCGACAGGATGACCCGACAGCTCATTTCTTCGGAAAAAGACACCCTGGTAATCGGCTTTGCCCGGCGATTTGCCACCTACAAACGCGCCACTCTGATCTTCTCTGACCTTGACCGGCTGGAGCGCATTCTCACCAATCCGGATCGCCCGGTCGTTCTGGTTTTCGCCGGCAAGGCCCACCCCCGGGACAAGCCCGGCCAGCGCCTTATCAAGGTGATTCACGATCTTTCCATGCATCCCTCGCTCATGGGGCATCTGATCCTGCTGGAGGATTACGACCAGGCCATGGCGAGACGCCTGCTCAGTGGCGTGGATGTCTGGCTGAACACGCCGGAATACCCGAAGGAGGCCAGCGGAACCTCCGGTGAAAAGGCCGCCCTCAACGGTGCACTGAATCTCAGCGTGCTTGATGGCTGGTGGGGTGAAGGCTACGACGGCAAGAACGGCTGGGCGATTCCGCCCAGGGACACTGAGCTGGATGCCGGATTCCGTAACGAAGAGGAAGCCCGGGATCTGCTGGATCTACTGGAGTTTGAAGTGGTTCCGCTCTATTACGAGCGGGTCTCCCAGGGCTTCTCGAGGGGCTGGGTAAAACGCTCGAAAGCTTCCATGAAAACGATTACACCCCGATTCAACAGCCAGCGTATGGTGATGGATTACGTCACCAACTATTATCAGCCGGCCTCAAGCCAGGGAGCCCTGCTGATGGCCGATGGTGGCAAGGTGGCCACCGGGCTGGCGGACTGGAAAGCGAAGGTACGGGAGGCGTGGCCGGGTGTTGAATTACACGTGGTGGGCTGTGTTGAGGCTCGCTGCCCCCACAACGACACCGTTGAGCTCCGGGTGGAGGCATTACTCAATGGCTTGAGCGCGGACGATGTGCGGGTCGAGTGCCTGGTCAGCCCGGAGTGCACGGGAACCCACGAGAGCCCGGGGCCAGACAGTTTCTTTCTAGAAAAAGAAAGTGAAGCGGATGGCCGAACGGTATTTGCCACCCGGGTCCAGCCTCCCTACCCCGGACTCCAAACCCTCAGGTTGCGAATGTATCCTCATCACGAGGCGTTAACCCATCCGCTGGAAATGGGCGCCATGCTCTGGGTCTGAGCCCGTGCATGGCCCGTCTTACAGAACGTACCGGCGGATGAAGCGACCGATATCCAGCACTTCCTCAAGGCACACGCTGTGTTCCATGGGGAAGGTCTGGTACGTAGGGGCGTAACCCATGTCTTTCAGCGTTTCGACACTACGCACGCCCAATGATTCCGGAACAATCGGGTCAAAGGTGCCGTGGTAAACGCTGATGGGAACGTCGGCGTTTGCTGCGGAGCGCTGAACGGAAGCCGCCGTGGCGAAATAGGTCGATAGCGCCAGAATGCCACCCAGGCGTTCCGGGTAGCTGAGCCCCAGCTCATAGGCAACCGCCCCGCCCTGGGAGAAACCGGCGATGATAATCCGGTGGGCGGGAATGCCCTTTTCGATTTCCCGTTGCACCAGCTTGCCGACAGCCCTGGCCGACGCCATCAGCTGTTCGGTGTCCACCACCCGGTCGATGTCCATCGCCTTGATGTCATACCAGGCCGGCATGGTCATCCCGCCGTTGATGGTGACCGGCAGGTTGGGGGCGTGAGGGAAAATAAATCGCACCGCCGCACCCTCCGGTAGGCCAAGCTCAGGCACAATCGGTTCGAAATCGTGGCCGCTGGCGCCAAGGCCATGGAGCCATATAACGGCCGCAGTCGGGTTTTCCCCGGTCTCGAGTTCAATATACTGAAGATCTTGCACTGGGCTACCTCTTGTCAGAAAAAATGTAAGGCCGGGTCATTCGGAACCGTTGGCCTTCCCGGTGTTGGCGTCAAGGGCCGTCACCACCGGATTGGCATACATATCCAGCAGGTAGGGTCGAATCGCCGGGTCGCAGGCACCCAGACGTCGCTCCATTTCCGCCTCGGCCGCCTCCATTTCCGCTGGTGACCAGGTTTCCGCGGTTACCACGGCATCGCTCACGGTATCGGGTGTGGCGTGGGCCCCGGGGTGGAGTCCTCGCTGCTGATAAGCCACCAGGTTTGAGGCATGAAGGTGATAATTGGCGTGCATTTCCCGGTCTATCCGGGCTGCAAGGTCCTTTGGATTCTCCGGTGAATCATGGATGGGAGCTCCAAAATGCACGTGCACATGGCCCTTGAAGCCGGTCAGGCCCCTCATGATCTGTTCGGTATCCTCACCTTCCCGCTTGATGTATCCACCGGTGCGGGCCCGGGCTTCCAGTTCCTGAGCCTTGTCGGCATCGCAGGGGTCGTATTCGTAGGCAATAGAGACAGGCACAATGTGCAGCCGGTTCATGGCCTCCGCGAAACCGAGTCCGCTTTTCTTGCGGCTCATGTAGAACATTTTGACGATGGCCGGATCGGTGTAATCAAGTCCATCCTTGGCACGGCCTTCACGTTGTGCAATCCAGATGCTGTGATTAGTATCGATGCTATGGTTGATGAAACTGGAGAGGGTGATGTAGGCGTCCCGCATTTCCCGCGGGCTGGTCATATTACGGCGCACCACAAAACTCTTGTTCAGCCGCATCATTTCCGCAAATACCGGGTTTGCCAACAGGTTGTCGCCAATGGCGATCCGTGTGGTGCGGAAACCATTCTGGAACAACAGATAGTTCACCACCATCGGGTCAAATACAATGTCCCGGTGGTTTGAAATGAATAGGTGGGCGCTGTGTTTGCTGAGATTTTCCAGACCGCTGGTGGTCACCCGTGTGGTGGTGTTGTCCACCAGTTCACCGACGTAGCTGGAGAGCCCTGCCTGCAAGTCGTCGATTCGACTGTAATATCCGAAATGGCTGGCCAGCCAGCGACGGGTAAACACCCGCAATATGGCAGGTGCCCAGCGGGCAAGTGTCGGTGACTTGAAGCGACCGACCATATCCAGAAATTCCTGATCGTTGACCAGGCGGTTAATCGCAGCGCCGGTTTCTTCGTCCGAATAGGGACGGATGGCATCAAATTCCTGCATGGAAGCCCTGTTATTATCAGTGTCTGTCACAGTATGGCGTGAACCGGTGGTTCAAAAGCGCGGTATTGTAGCGTTTCTTCCGCTACTTTGCCTCCATCCGGACACCTGGTTTGCTGGCCAATCGCCAGGGTTATTCTGGTATCATTGGCCACCGCGCGCCGAACAGGGCATTTTACCTGCACCCAAACACCGGCTCCTTGCCGGCTTAACCGGTTACCCTATGTATCTTGATCAGAACTTCGAACAGCTTTCCACCGAGCGCCCCACCTCCTCAGGCCGGGATCCGGAACAGGTTCTGCACGAAGTCTTTGGTTATGAAACCTTCCGGCCGCTGCAGGGTGACATTATCCGGGAAGTTTCGGAAGGCCGGGATGCGCTGGTACTGATGCCTACCGGGGGCGGTAAATCCCTGTGCTATCAGGTGCCGGCCCTGGTACGGTCGGGAACGGCCATCGTCATCTCGCCGCTGATCGCACTGATGCAGGACCAGGTCGCGGCCCTGAAGGAATTGGGCGTAAAAGCCGCATTCCTCAACTCCACCATGGATTTCGAGCAGGCCCGCGCCACCGAATACGCGCTGATGACCGGCGAACTGGATCTGCTTTACTGCGCCCCGGAACGGCTGATTCAGCCACGCACCATCGAGCTGCTGCACAATGCCTCCATCGCCCTGTTTGCCATTGACGAAGCCCACTGTGTTTCCCAGTGGGGCCACGATTTCCGCTCCGATTACCTGCAGCTGAGCCTGCTGGCGGAGGCTTTTCCCGGCATACCACGGATCGCGCTGACAGCAACCGCCGATGAGCGCACCCGCAGGGAGATTGCAGAACGGCTGTCGCTCACCACGGCAAAGCACTTCGTCAGTGGTTTCGATCGCCCGAATATTCAATATCGTATCGCACCAAAGACGAACGCCAACAAACAGTTACTGGATTTTATTAAAGCAGAACACGAAGGGGACTGCGGCATCGTCTACTGCCTTTCCCGCAACAAGGTGGATGCCACGGCAAAAACCCTCGCCCAGAAAGGCTACACCGCTCTGCCCTACCACGCCGGGCTTTCAGGTGAGCAGCGGGCCCATCACCAGGAACGGTTCCTGCGGGAAGACGGTGTCATTATTGTCGCCACCATTGCCTTTGGCATGGGCATTGACAAACCCGACGTACGCTTTGTAGCCCACCTGGACCTGCCGAAAAGCCTGGAGGCTTATTACCAGGAAACCGGCCGGGCCGGACGCGACGGCAAGCCCTCCACCGCCTGGATGGTCTACGGCCTGCAGGATGTGATCAAGTTGCGGCAGATGCTTGAGGGTTCCCAAGGCAACGACCAGTTCAAGCGGGTAGAACGCCAGAAGCTGGACGCCATGCTGGGCCTTTGCGAGGTCACCAGTTGCCGCCGGCAGGTGCTTCTCCGCTACTTCGGCGACCAGCTTGATGAACCTTGCGGTAACTGCGATACCTGCCTGAATCCCCCGGAAACCTGGGACGGAACCGTTGCCGTGCAGAAGGCGCTGTCCTGCGTATTCCGCACTGGCCAGCGGTTTGGTGTGACCTATCTCATCGACGTACTGCGAGGCTCTGAAAACGAGCGCATCCTGCAATCCGGGCACCATCAGGTATCGACCTATGGGATCGGAACCGAGCTCAGTGTTAACGAATGGAAATCGGTATTCAGGCAGTTGGTGGCAAACGGTTACCTGCGGGCAGATCCGGACGGCTACGGCGCGTTGCAGCTAACTGAACAGTGCCGGCCCTTGCTGAAGGGTAAGCAGGCCATCGAATTGCGTAAAGACCCGGTGGTTAAAAAGACCTCAAGCCGCTCCGCAGGTAGCCGTGCCAGTGCACCGATAAAAGACCAGATCACCGACCAGGCCGGCTGGGAAGCCCTGCGAGCCTGCCGCAAGGCCCTCGCGGACAGGCAGGGCGTGCCTCCCTATGTGATCTTCCACGACACCACCCTGCTCGGCATGCTCGAGCGCAAACCACGCACGCTCGAAGAACTTGCGGAAGTCAGTGGTGTCGGTGCCGCAAAGCTCGGGAAATACGGCGAGATTTTCCTGGAAACAATCGCAGGTCTGGATCAGGCCTGAGTTTCAGGCCTCGGCTTTAAAGCCCTTCTTCCTCACCCGGTAGTGCACCATTCAGTCAGACCCGGAAGCGGGACACGTTCTTATTCAGCGTTGTTCCAATGCTCTCAATCTGGCCGCTGTAAACATCGTTCTCACTGGCAGCGGCAGCGGCTTCCTGGCCCTGGTCAGCAATACGGGTGACCGAGGAGTTCAGCTCTTCCGTCACCGAGGTCTGCTGCTCAGAGGCGGTGGCGATCTGGGACGTCATCTGGCTGATGGAAGTAATGGCCTCGGCAATTCGATTCAGTGCCTCCATTGCGTCCTGGGCTTTTTCCATACTGACGTTGGAAACCGCAGTTGATGCCTTCATGACCTCCACGGCATCATTGGCACCCTTCTGCAGGCGCTCGATCATGTTACTGATTTCCTCGGTGCTGGTCTGGGTGCGCTGGGCCAGGTTACGAACTTCATCGGCAACCACCGCAAAACCGCGCCCTGCCTCACCGGCCCGAGCCGCCTCAATGGCTGCGTTCAGGGCCAGCAGGTTGGTTTGCGCAGCAATGCCCTGAATCACGTCCAGCACCGTGGTGATGGAGCTCACATCCTTGCCAAGGGTATCGATCACCTCCGCAGCGGCGTTAATTTCTTTCGACAGCTTCTGAACGGCGTCCCGGGAGGCCGCGACTGTCTCCAGCGACGCACGGCTGTCACTGTCAGCTGTGTTTGCGGCATCTGCGGTCTGTTGGGCGTTCCGGGCTATTTCTCCGGCCGCAGCGGACATTTCATTGATTGCGGTTGCCACCATATCAATCTCGGCCTGTTGGCTGTCAACGCTGGCGCGGCTGGCGCTGGCAGTGTCTCTCAGAGACCTGACATTGCCGCCAAGCTCGGCACTGCCCTTCTGAACATCCCGGACCACGGTCTGGATGTTCTCAACGAACCGGTTAAAGCTTTTCGCTAACTGGCCAAACTCGTCTTTGGCACTGTCGTCCAGACGCTGGGTCAGGTCCGCATCGCCGCTGCCGATATCCGCCATGGCATTATTCAGGCGGCGAACCGGAGCCATAAGAACCTTGATACCAAGGTGCAGAACGACCAGAGAGACGATCAGGCCAATAGCAGCCATGACCAGGCCTGTCATCCGGGCACTCTGTACCGGCGCATTGATCTTGTCGTCATTGACAAAGGTACCCAGGTACCAGTTCACGCCCCGGGCTTCACTGATGGGGTGGAAGCTGGCGTTCCAGGTGCCTTCGTCATTCTCATAAACAACGGCATTGCCGCCCAGGTCCGGTTTGCCACCAATCAATCCACTGATATTTTGGCCGACCAGTTCCTGGCGGGGATGGAACAGAACCGTGCCCTGTTCGTTGATCACCGCAGCGTAGCCGGTGTCTGCCAGGGTAACCGTAGACAGCGTTTTGGCGATCGCTCCCAGGCCAATATCCGCACCGGCCACGCCTTCATACTCTCCACGTTTAACCGGCGCGAGCGTTGAAATGATCATGTCGCCGGTTCCCGCGTCCTGGTATGGCTTGGTAAAAGAAGCTCTGCCAAGACTCACGGCTTTCTTAAACCAGGGCCGCTGCCTTGGATCGAAATCCGCCGGCAGGGTCGCGTCGGCTTCAGGCGTTTGCATAAGCATGTAGCCGTCTGTCCGGCCCACGTAAGCATCCCTGAACCCGCCACCGCTCCTGATCATCTGCAGAACAAGCCGGGCCTGATCATCATCCTGAACACTTTCCAGCGCTTTTGCCGTGGCTTCGGTCATCGTCAGGCGGGTATTGAGCCACTCGGCAATACTCGACGTACTCTGCTTTACCGTGTCGTCGATCAATGCGTCGACATAGGTTTCCGTGGTGCTCTGCAGTCGTACATCGCCTGAGAGCGTGAACGCTGCCATGACCAGCAGCAGCAAAACACCGAAAGCCGTCAGGAGCTTCTGTTCGAAAGTCAGTTGCACATTCACTTCCTCGGTCAAAAAGGTGGGGGTTTGGAAAAGCGCCGGATACTACACCCGGCAGAAATTTATATCCGTTAAATCTTGTTTCGGCCCACCATGCGAAGTCTTTAACGGCTTCTGATAAACTTTCACAGTATTGACGGGTTCCAGCCCTTTGTCCTTTTTTTCAAATTAAACGGGAGCCGAACTGAATGGCCCATGAAGAACTGCATCTTAACCTCCGGAATCTGAAGCTTGAGGACTATGGCCAGCTTCAGCAACTGATGGACCGGGTCTACGATGACATCGGGGGCGCCTGGCCCAAGGAAACCATTAAGGCACTGGTAGAACAGTTCCCGGATGGGCAGATCTGTATTGAGGAAAGCGGGCAACTGGTGGCGGTAGCGCTGACTGTACTCGTGAAGTACGAACGGTTCAGTAACCCCCACACCTACGACGACCTGATCCTCCGAAACGAAAAAATCTGGCATAACGCTAATGGCGATTCGCTGTACGGGCTGGATGTGTTCATTCACCCGGAATACCGCGGTTATCGCCTGGGCCGTCGGCTCTACGAAGCCCGCAAAGAGCTCTGCCGTTCCATGAACCTGCGGGCGATTCTCGCAGGCGGGCGTATCCCGAACTATTTCAAGTACGCCGAGCAATACTCACCGGAAGAATACATTCAGCGGGTGGACCGCAAGGAAATCTACGATCCGATCCTGAGCTTTCAGCTCTCGAACGATTTCCAGGTTACCCGGCTGATGCACAAATACCTGCCGGAGGACGAAAAATCCCTCGGCTACGCCACGCTGCTGGAGTGGCGGAATATTCTGTATACCCCGCCCTCGTCGATTCTGAACGTTAAAAAGACCCAGGTTCGCCTGGGCGCCGTTCAGTGGCAGATGCGTGAATTTACCTCCGTGGAGGAAGTGCTGAAACAGGTTGAGTACTTCGTTGACGCGCTGTCTGATTACAAGAGCGACTTCGCCCTGTTCCCGGAATTTTTTAACGCGCCGCTGATGGGCCTGACTGACCAGATGGACCAGACCCGGGCCATTCGTTTCCTGGCCGGGTTTACCCAGCAGTTCCGGGAAGAAATGTCGGAAATGGCAGTGAGTTACAACATAAACATCATCACCGGCTCCATGCCGCTGATTGAAAACGACCGGGTGTACAACGTCTCATACCTGTGCCACCGTGATGGCCGGGTAGACGAGCAGCGCAAGATCCACATCACGCCCCACGAGCGCCGTGACTGGGTCATCGAGGGTGGCAACGAGTTCAAGGTGTTCGAAACCGACGCCGGCCGGGTCGCCATCATGATCTGCTACGACATCGAGTTTCCGGAGCTTGGCCGTATGGCAGCCGCCCAGGATGTGGACATTATCCTCGTGCCCTTCTGGACGGATACCAAGAACGGTTATCTGCGCGTTCGTCACTGTGCCCAGGCCCGGGCAATCGAAAACGAGTGTTATGTCGTCATCACCGGCAGCGTCGGTAACCTGCCGAAAGTTGAGAACCTGGACGTCCAGTATGCCCAGTCCTCCGTATTCTCGCCGTCTGACTTTGCCTTCCCCCACGATGCGGTGATGGCGGAGACAACGCCGAATACCGAGATGATCATGTTCTCTGACATGGATCTGGAAAAGCTGATGCTGGTGCGTAACGAGGGATCCGTTACCAATCTGAAAGACCGCCGTGTTGATATGTACGAACAGAAATACAAGTGATTTGGCCCGGGCAGCCAGGCCAGGCTGTTGAAAAACTGCCTTAGGGGGCCATCGTATGGCACTGATGGCGTTGCAAAACCAAAAGTCAGTGTCTATTGTTTAATCAATATCCAACCTGTCTCCCAATGAGGTAGGTTGCTGTGGATACGGAAATCACCAGAGAACCTGAATTCATGAATGAAGCATTGCCGGATCTTGTCGCCCATTTCAAAGTCAGGCAGGGCCTTTTCAAAAAGGAACTTGTCGAAGCCTCCCTGTATGAACTGGACGGCTACGGGTGTGTTATAAAAACCGACAGGGTATTCAACCCGGGCGATACCCTGGTGCTGGATCTGGTTATGGATATGCCCTTTGACAAGATCCGTGCCGAAGGAATGTCTGGCCTGGTGACCGAGCGCAGAAAGCATTGCAGCAATTTCTTTTATTCCATCGATTTCGTGGAATTCGACTCCAACGGAAACTCTTCCCCGGCTGAGAAACTTCGCAGGATCCGGGAAGTGCTTTCCAAAAAGCAGTCGCTCAGATCACGTCGTTCCTCAGGCTCCGTACCCGGTTTCCGGCAAATGGCCTGATTCAGATTGTTTGTTGAAACCCGTCCAGAAGGAGACATTTCATGGCGAAAAAAGCCAAACAGAACGTTGATAAAATCGTCAAGAAAGTGAATAAGGAGTTCGAAAAAACCTCTTCCCAGATCGAAGGCCTTGTTAACGATGCGTTGAAGCAGTTCGACAGCCTGCAGAATCAGGTTCAGGAGCCGGTGCGCAAACTGCTCAAGGAAATCGACGAGCTGCGTGACCGAGAGATGAAGCGGTTCCATGAGGAGTTCGAGCGTCGCCTGAACGAATTCCACGAGCTGCAGAGCAGCATTCTGGAGCGGCTCGGTGTCGCCTCTAAAGAGGCGGGCGCCGAGGTGAAGAAGCTGACCGATGAAGTCAGCCGGGAAGCCAGCACCGCAGCCAAGAAAGCCGCGCCGAAAAAAGCCACCAAGGCACCTGCCAAGAAGCCCGCTGACAAAAAACCTGCTGCCAGAAAAGCACCTGCCGCCAGGGCCGCGAAGCCGGTGGACAGGAGCGATCTCACCCAGGTCAAAGGCATCGGGCCGGCAACCGCGAAAAAGATGAAGGATGCGGGCATCACTTCGATCGATCAGATTGCCAACCCTTCGGAGGCAGATCAGGAAAAGCTGAAGGCCTTCTCAAACATCAAGGGATACAGCCAGCTGACCGCTGAAGCCAAAAAAGTTAACTGATGCGAACGCCTGACCAGCCTGTTTTACGGGACATAGTCCTGATTGGCGGCGGGCACAGCCACGTCGGGGTACTGAAGCGGTTCGCCATGAACCCGGTCCCCGGCGTGCGTCTTACGCTCATCTGCCGGGATACCCACACACCCTACTCCGGCATGCTGCCCGGTTACATAGCGGGCCATTACAGCTATGACGATGTCCACATCGACCTGAGTCGACTGGCGGAATACGCGGGAGCCCGTTTCTACCGGGCCGAGGCCATCGGCATCAACCGTGATCGAAAGCGGGTTATCTGCCGCGGCCGCCCGGATGTGCCTTACGACATTCTCTCCATCAATATCGGTTCGTCTCCCCGGGTCAATGACGTGGAAGGTGCTTCAGACCATGCGGTTCCGGTGAAGCCGATTACCGGTTTCAACAACCGCTGGCTCGCCCTGCTCTGCCGCATTGAAAACCACGAAGGGCCGCTTACCGTGGCCGTGGTTGGTGCCGGTGCCGGTGGTGTTGAACTGACTCTGGCCATGCAGTTCCGCCTCAAGAACGAGCTGAAACAGCGGGGCAAGGACCCAGCGCAACTGCATTTTCACCTCTTTGATGCTGCTGACGAACTTCTTCCTACCCACAACCCGAAGGTTCGTGAGGTATTCCGGAAAACGCTGTCTGAGCGTGGTGTGAAAGTTCATCTCGGAGCGCCGGTGAGCAAGGTTCAGCAAGGTCTGCTGGTCACCGAATCCGGTGAAACCCTGCAAACCGACGAGGTACTCTGGGTAACCCGGGCCGGAGGTCCGGAGTGGCTGAAGGAAACGGGCCTGGCCCTGGACGACGGCCTTTTCCTCCGGGTTCGAGACACCCTGCAGGTCGAGAACGACGACAGCATTTTTGCCGCTGGCGATATCGCCAACGTAACCAACCATCCCCGGGAGAAAGCGGGTGTGTTTGCGGTGCGGCAAGGCCCCCCCCTGGCGGACAACCTCAAACGGCTGGCAACCGGCAAAGACCCGAGGGACTTCTACCCGCAGCAGAAGTGGCTGGCACTGATCAGCACCGGTAACAAGTATGCGGTGGCATCCCGTGGCGATATGCGGTTTGATGGCCGCTGGGTTTGGCGCTGGAAAGACTGGATCGACCGCCGGTTCATGAAAAAATTCAACGACTTGCCTCCCATGGAGGATGAATCGAAACTACCGGATACGGCTGCCGCCCAAAACTCTGAGGAAGCCTCCCAGGCCATTTCTGCCGTGTCCATGCGCTGTGGCGGTTGTGGCGCCAAGGTAGGCAGTACCGTTCTTTCCCGGGCCCTGGGCGAACTCAGGCCCATTGAACGGGACGACATCCTTATCGGCCTTCACGCCCCGGATGATGCGGCGGTTCTGAAGGTACCGCCGGGTAAAGCGGTGGTTCATACCGTGGACTTCTTCCGCGCCTTTATTGACGACCCCTACGTATTTGGCAAGGTTGCCGCCAACCATAGCCTCGGCGATGTCTTTGCCATGGGCGCCGAAGCCCAGAGTGCCACGGCAGTGGCCACCGTGCCTTACGGTATTGAATCCAAGGTTGAAGACGTGGTGTACCAGATGATGTCTGGTGCGGTGGAAGTGCTGAACGAAGCCGGCTGTGCCCTGGTGGGCGGCCATACCGGCGAAGGCAAGGAGCTGGCACTGGGCTTTGCGGTAAACGGCCTGATCGACCCGGAAGACGTGATGAGCAAAGGAGGATTGGAAGCCGGAGACACGCTGATTCTCACCAAACCCATCGGCACCGGAACGCTCTTTGCCGCCCACGCCAGGCTGGCTGCCAAAGGCCGCTGGATCGACTCTGCCCTCGCCTCCATGGTTCAGTCCAGCAAGGCCGCAGCGGATTGTCTGAGAAAGTTTGGTTCCAAAGCCTGCACGGATGTGACCGGATTTGGTTTGCTCGGGCACCTGGTGGAGATGACCAGACCGTCCGGAGTAGATGCGGAGCTGGACCTGTCCGCCATTCCGGTATTGCCGGGTGCTGAGGAAACCGCAGCCGCGGGCATTCTGAGTTCGCTGCAGCCGGCCAATATCCGGTTGCGGCGCGGTATCCGGGATCAGGAGAAGTGGGTAAATCATCCCCGCTATCCGCTGATTTTCGATCCCCAGACGGCCGGCGGCCTGCTCGCCGGCGTCGCTGCCGACAAGGCAGAGGAATGTGTCCGGGAGCTGAAAACGTTGGGCTATCCCCACGCCGCCATCATTGGCCGCGTCACGGCTCAGGACGAAACCGGTCCCATAGAGCCTGTCTCCCTTCGGGATTAAACCCTCTCTGAGCAGCGCTGCACCGCCAGGGTCAGCGCCTGCTCCAGAGATGCCTGCTCCTTTTCCGGTACAAAACGCCCGGCCAGTTGGCTGACCTGCTCTTTCAGGGCTGCCAGAAATTCCGGATGCTGTTCGGCCCGGTAAAGCAGGTCTGCCAGGGTCCGCTCATCCTTCACGGGAAAATAACCGGGATATTCCTTGCCAAGCAATCCGATATTACCGGGGATGCCTGAGGCAATCACCGGCAGACCGGCCCTGCAGGCTTCCGAGACAACATTGGCACCGCCCTCCATCACGGAACTGATCACCATCAGCTGACTGTTTGCCATCAGTTGCCGGATTTCATCCTGCTCCAGTTCGCCCAGCCAGCGGAAGCGTGGGTTCTGCTCCATTTCCCGCTCGGCCATCCTCTGCCACTCCCCGTTGTGGGGCTTACCAGCGCAGAGAACCCGGATCGATGAATCGTCTGGCAGCAACCTCGCTGCATACGCAGCCCGTAGGGAGTCCTTTTCCTCTCTCAGGTGGCCAATTACACACACGCCGAACCCTGCATTCGCCTGGGTTGGTTGCGGTGAAGGATAGGTTTCAGACCCCTCCGCTGACTGGCAGAGGGTGACCAGTTTGGTGGCGAACCCAGCGGGAATGTCGTTTGCCACCAGCGCATGCAGCCCGATCAGCGCATCTGCTTCCGTGATGGAATACAGCGTGTCCTGCGGAAACTCATGCTGGTGCCGGTAGATATCGGTTCCGGTAAGCGCGACAATTAAGGGCTTTCCCGGGCGGGTTTCCCGAAACTGGCGTATCGCCTGAACGCTGCGCCAGGCATGCAATGCCACGAAGGCATCACAGGGCTCCCCCCGGTATTCCGTAACCACAGAGACCCTGTGCCCGACATTTCCCAGTAGGGATTTCCATCGCTCTGCCGTAGCCCGGTTGCCAGCTTTTGACCCAGGTTCTGCTGGCGTAATTATAATTATCTTCATGGCACTCGCTTGGGATTGAATAAGTGAAAAATAAGGCGCCGGTCCCTGAGCCAATTAATCCTGGAAATCGTATAGCTGTTCAGAGTTAACGTAAATCAAGGTATCCTGCGGGACACTAGGAATCGCTGATTTCCCTCGTTGCAAATCCCAACGTGGTAAACCCAAACTGCCTGGCTATTCAAGGAACTTCCATGGCTCTTAATGTTATACGGAAATTGATGATTTCCAGCCTTTTCTGTTTCACCGCAGTATCGGCGTCCGCTGAAACCTTTGTGTTTACAGCCATACCCGATGAGGATGAAACCAAACTGGTAGAGCGCTTCAAAGGTGTTGCGGATTACCTCTCCGGTGAACTGGATGTTGAGGTCCGCTACATCCCCGTTAAATCGTACGCCGCCGCGGTTTCCGCGTTCCGCAATAATCAGGTTCAACTGGCCTGGTTTGGCGGGCTGTCCGGTGTTCAGGCGCGTCGCCTGGTGCCGGGCTCCGAGGCGATTGCCCAGGGCGTGGAAGATGAAGCGTTTGAAACCTACTTCATTGCCAACACCAGCACCGGTATAGAGCCTGCGGATGAACTTTCCGCGCTGGAAGATGAACTTCGGGGCAAAACCTTCACCTTTGGTTCCAAGGGCTCTACATCCGGCCGCCTGATGCCTGAATTCTATATCCGTGACGTGTTTGGTGCCCAGCCGGCAGACTTCTTCTCCCGCGTTGGCTTTAGTGGCAACCACACCCGTACCCTGCGTCTCGTCGAAGCCGGTACCTACGAAGTGGGCGCCCTGAACTTTCAGGTTTGGGAAAAAGAACTGGCCGACGGCAACATCGACACCGACGCGGTTAAGGTCATCTGGACCACGCCTGCCTACCCGGACTATCAGTGGACCATTCGCGGTGACGTCGACGAGCGTTTCGGCGACGGTTTCAAGCAGCGCGTCACCGAAGCTCTTCTCAACCTGGACGATCACAAACTGCTTGAGAGCTTTCCCCGCTCCGGTTTTATTCCTGCATCGAACGACGATTACGAGCCTGTTCGCAAGACTGCGGAAGAGATTGGGATCCTCGATTGATGTCAGGCTTTGACCTAACGGGCCTCACGGCCTCTTTCGGTGGTGAGCGGGTTATTGGCCCGCTCTCACTGAGGGTTCAACAGGGTGAAAAGGTCGCTCTGGTTGGCAAGAGCGGTGCCGGTAAGTCCACACTCATGCGCTTGATTCACGAACGGGTTGATCGCGAGTCCTCCCTGGTACCCCAGGATCTGGGCCTGGTGAATGCACTGCCGGTATTCCATAACGTGTTTATGGGCCAGCTCGACAAACATTCTGCCTGGTACAGTACGGTTACCCTGATACGCCCGTTTTTCCGGGACCGCGATAAGGTTCGCGAGATTCTACAAGCGCTGGGCATGTCGGAAAAACTCTGGATGCCGACCGCTTCGCTCTCCGGAGGCCAACGTCAGCGGGTTGCCATTGCCCGTGCTCTTTATCGTAATGCGCCGGTGTTGCTTGCTGACGAGCCAATTTCCGCACTCGACGGCCCCATGGCTCATCTGGTAATGCAGCTACTCAGGCAACGATTCGCCACAAGTGTGATAGCCCTCCACGATGTCGAAATGGCCCTGAAATACTGCAACCGGATCGTCGGAATCCAGGACGGACAGGTGGCCCTGGATGAAGCCAGTGACCACCTGAAGGCAGCCGACATCATGTCTCTCTACTAGGGAAACGGCCAGTTACATGCTTTCTTCGCCAACGGTTCGCACCAGCCTGATCTTCCTTGGCATCGCCCTGGTCGGACTGCTGTTTGCTGACATCGCCATTACGGCATCGAATCCCTGGCGGGACCTCGGCAACTTCTTTCTTGGCGTGATCACTCCGAATTTCTTCAGCAGCGAAGGCTTGATGACCGCGCTGCTGAGAACCGTTGCCTTTGCCTTTGTGGGGGTGGCGTTGGGTAGCGCTTGCGGATTTTTACTGTCGCTGGTCTACCACTTGCTGCCTGTCCGGATATTCTGTGCCTTTATCCGGGCCATCCACGAGCTTTTCTGGGCGCTCATTTTTCTTCAGTTTTTTGGATTTCACCCCCTTACCGGGGTGCTGGCGATAGCCATTCCCTACTCAGGGATTTTTGCCAAGGTCTATTCCGAGATCCTGGATGAGGCGGACCCGGAACCCGGCCGTCTGCTGCCGCCGCGCACCGGGGTTATCGCGGCGTTTCTCTACACCCGGATTCCCGATTGCTGGGTGCAGTTGCGGACCTACACCGCCTACCGCCTGGAATGCGGCCTTCGTTCCAGCGCCATTCTCGGGTTCGTTGGCTTGCCCACGCTCGGCTTCTACCTGGAATCTTCCTTCTCCCAGGGGCTCTACTCCGATGCCGGGGCAATGCTGATCCTGTTTTACGTGTTGATTGCAACGATGCCCCTGTGGGTGAAACCAAAGCTCTTGCCGGTTTATGTTCTCGGTGCTCCATTCTTTCTGGGCGAAGGGCTGCCGATTGTCTGGGGCAATATGGAACGCTTTTTCACTAAGGACATCGTCCCCAGCCCGCTGCGGGATGGCGAGGGGCTGGCAGGCCTGCTCCCCTGGCTGAGCGACCTGATGATTAACGAGGCCCTGCCCGGCATCTGGAATACCCTGGTACTTACCCAGATCGCCCTTGTGGCTACCGGAATACTGACCCTTCTGGCTTTCCCGTTGATCTCCAATCATTTCGGCGGCCCGGTCCGGCGTACCTCCGGACATGTTTTCCTGGTGATTGCGCGTTCCACGCCGGAATACATCCTGGCCTATATTCTCCTGCAGCTCTGGGGACCGTCCATGCTGCCAGCAGTGGTGGCACTGGCGCTTCATAACGGCGGCATCATCGGCCACCTGATTGGCCGGCAGACCAACTCCATACACCTGCGCCCGGACGCGCCCACCGGTTTCAACCGTTACAGCTGGGAACTGGTTCCGCGGGTCTACCGGTCCTTCCTTGCGTTTCTTTTCTACCGGTGGGAAATCATCATGCGGGAAACCGCCATTCTCGGCATTCTTGGTATCTACACGCTGGGCTTCTATGTCGACAGTGCCATCCAGAACATCCGGTTTGATCGGGCCATGATCCTGATCCTGATCACCGCCCTTCTGAACATCGGCATTGATGCCCTGGGCCGTTACATTCGCAGGAAACTGGCCCTGCAGACCATGCCAACCTGCTGATCGGCCTGCTTTTCACGGAATGCCCGCTGCGATCCCTGTCACAGTTCCGTCATTTGAGTCAATTCTGAGCCAGGATATGGCGACAGGTTGGCGGTATTGGTCAGATACATACCGTTACAATGTAATCACCTTTTGCAACATTCCGGGTTCTGGTGACCATGGTTGACGGGTTGATTCTTCTTACTCAGGTGGGGCTGCTGGCGCTGCTTCTTTTACTGGCTTTCCGGATGTCGGCGCTGGTGCGCGCGGAACCCGTTAATTGCACGTCTCCTGTCTATGTCAGTGAGCCCCGCACCGCTGCCCGGGGAAGTTTCGGGCAGCATTCGTCCAGACCTGTTTCAGATCGGGCCCGGCTGATCACCCAGTTGCATATCCTTGCCGGCTTGCAGGAGCGGGATTGCAGGGTGAACGGCTTGGAACTGCCTGCGGCACCGGAAGTGGTGCGGGCGTATGCCGCGGCGTGGTTGTACGGTGCCGGATGCGCACTCAGCGAAAAATCCACCCGCCATTCCGGGGCGCTGGCCCGCGTGGTCGCCCAGATCGCCAGCCGTAAGACCGGCATCCCGCAACAGGAAGCCCTCCAGGCAATAAGCACATTAACCGGAAGCACCGTACTGCTGGCCTGCTTCCGGGCAGGGCTGGAAGGCGCGGAATTCTGGCGGGAAAGTCAGTACGTGCCGCCGGCGTCGAGCCTTTACGAGGCCATTACCGCCAACGCGTTTATCTAGCGGCCTGTCTCGGAGTGGTTTCAAGCACCCAGTCAGTGCCCAGGGCAACCGGTTCTGCGTGGTCCTGTTCGTCTGCCCGGGTACCGGTAATCTCTGGGTGTGTGAACCCGCCATCATCGGTATTGGCCATGCTGTCCACATCCACCGACCGCACCACGTAGGTGACGCCGCCGGCCAGCACTTTCGCCCGGTGGGTCAACCCGAAGACAAAACGGCAATAATCGAGTTTCAGCTGGATCAGATCCTGCTCGGCCTTGCGGATTTTCCTCAGCAGTACCTTCTGAACACTATCTCCGTAATCCATCACGTGCCCCCTGACATTGGCAATTTCGCCATTTTACACAATCCCGACCGCTTGTCAGCCAACCGATTCCCGGTTTGCGGCTCTCAGCGTGACTGGGCCTGAAATACCAGCTTTAGCGGAATATCACCGATCGGCTCCTGGCCCTGCTGCAGATCAATACGCCAGGTCATGGCGGAGTCCATAGTGCAGAAAGGCGCGGTAAAGCGTGCGGAATATTTGTTTTCAATGCGGTTGCCCAGAGGCACCGGATACTCCCCCATGTACATGGATTCGCCTCTCAGAACCGCCAGAAACCGCTCAGGTCGCTGCGGGGTGGTTACTGTGAGCTGGTATTCAATACCCGGCTCACCCTCCCCGGTTAATGTATCCAGAGTGGCCTCCCACTTGCCAGCGGGCGTCGTCCACTGGCAGGGCGCAGCGAGAAGATTGCACTCGGCCATGGGTTGGCCGCTCCCGCTTTGGTTAACGGCATCCCCCAGCATTCGCGGGCCGAAGACCACGGCAGCAATCAAACCCACGATCAATCCCACAACTGCTATTGCGCGTACCATAACCGCACCCTGAATTAACCAGCACGGTATTATGGTGGTTTCTCCTGCCAAGGCAAAGGTTTCTAAACTGGCGCCAGTCATGAGAAAATACGGCGCCTTCAATTGACCCATTCTGACCACAGGACACGCCCGTGCAGCCGGATATTTCCGTTAAGCACCTAAGCAAGGTTTATGATGACGGCTTCCAGGCCCTGAAAGACATCAACCTGGACATCAAGCGTGGCGAGATCTTCGCCCTGCTCGGCCCCAATGGCGCCGGCAAAACCACGCTGATCAGTATCATCTGCGGCATCGTCAACCTCTCTTCCGGCCAAGTACAAGCCGCCGGTTACGACATCGTCAAAGACTACCGCAAGGCCCGGGAAACCATTGGCCTGGTACCCCAGGAGCTGAATACCGATTCCTTCGAGACCGTCTGGAGCGCGGTGTCTTTCAGCCGTGGCCTGTTCGGCAAGCCACCGAAGCCGGCACACATCGAGAAGGTGCTGAAAGACCTGTCCCTGTGGGACAAACGCAACAATCGGATCATGTCCCTCTCGGGCGGCATGAAGCGCCGGGTGATGATTGCCAAGGCCCTGTCCCACGAGCCGCAGATCCTGTTCCTGGATGAGCCCACCGCCGGCGTTGACGTGGAATTGCGCCGGGACATGTGGGAAATGGTCCGCAAGCTCCGGGAAAACGGCGTCACCATCATCCTCACCACCCATTACATCGAAGAGGCCGAGGAAATGGCGGACCGCATCGGTGTGATCCGGGGTGGTGAGATCATCCTGGTGGAAGACAAAGCCCAGCTGATGACCAAACTGGGCAAAAAGGAACTCCGGCTCCAACTGCAGCAGAAGCTGGACAAGATGCCCGGCGAACTCATGCTGGAGCCCGTGGAACTGTCGGACGACGGTTACGAGCTGGTTTACACCTTCGATTCCCAGCAGGAACAAGCCGGCGTGGCCCGGCTGCTTCGCACACTCGGCGACCTTGGTATCGAGTACCGGGATCTGCAAACCCGGGAAAGTTCCCTCGAAGAGATTTTTGTCGGCCTGGTGCATGAATAAGCCCGCCGACCCATTGGAGAAAGGCATGAACCTTTACGGTATCCGCGCAATCTACAATTTTGAAATGGCCCGCATGAAGCGCACGGTGATGCAGAGCGTGCTTTCACCGGTGATCTCCACCTCCCTGTACTTTGTCGTTTTCGGCTCGGCCATTGGCTCACGCATGGGCGACATCAACAACATCGCCTACGGTGCCTATATCATTCCCGGCCTGGTGATGCTGTCCCTGCTGATGCAGAGCATTTCCAACGCCTCCTTCGGCATCTACATGCCCAAGTTCTCCGGCACCATCTATGAGGTGCTCTCGGCGCCGGTGTCCTACGTGGAAGTGGTGCTTGGCTACGTGGGTGCTGCGGCCACCAAGTCAGTCATCCTGGGGCTGATTATTCTGGCAACGGCGAAATTCTTTGTGGATTACGACGTGCTGCACCCCTTCTGGATGGTCTCCTTCCTGGTGCTCACCTCAATCACCTTCAGCCTGTTTGGATTCATCATCGGCATCTGGGCGGACGGGTTCGAGAAACTGCAGATTGTACCCATGATGATCGTAACGCCGCTGGTGTTCCTTGGCGGTACCTTTTACTCCATCGATATGCTGCCGGAAACCTGGCAAACCATCAGCCTGTTCAATCCTGTGGTATACCTGATCAGTGGCTTCCGCTGGGCGTTCTATGGCGTGTCCGACGTCCATGTGGGCATCAGCGTAGGCATGACCCTCGTGTTCCTGACCGCGTGCATGACAGGCATCTGGTGGATTTTCAAAACCGGCTACCGGTTGCGCTCGTGAACCCGGGAATCAGCCTGTTCCGCACGCTGAAGTACTGGGCGATACTTGCAGCCGGTCCCGCAGTGTATGGCTGCTCCCTGGGCGTAGCCGCGCCCCAGGAGGGCCTGCCGGTCATTGATGCTTGCTTTGTCTCAGAGGCAGGCTCCGTGCCCGTCCAACTGGAAGTGGCCAGCACCGCGGAACAGCGGCGAAAAGGATTGATGGGTCGAACCTCCCTGGCGCCCGATGCCGGCATGCTCTTCGAGTACCGGGAACCCAGAGACGCCGGTCACGGCTTCTGGATGTACAACACCCTGATTCCGCTGGACATCGCGTACCTGAACCGGGACGGGGTGATTGGCAGTATCCGCCAGATGGTGCCCTGCGTTTCAGCCAGTGGTTCCAGGTGCCCCAGCTACCCGGCCGGCGTGCCTTTCATCAAGGCAGTGGAGATGAACGCCGGGTTCTTCCGGAAACACCAGCTCCGGCAAGGTGATCGCCTGAACCTGAGAACGGAGAATTGCCCGGCACGTTAGCCGGGCAGGCCTCAGCTGTCCTTCCAGTCCGGCTTGCGTTTGTCCAGGAACGCACAGATACCTTCCTGGGCATCGTTCGCCATCATATTGTCCGCCATCACCTGAGAGGTGTACTCGTAGGCCTCGGCCAGTGGCATTTCCAACTGCCGGTAGAACGCCTCCTTGCCGATCTTCAGGGTATGGCCCGATTTTCCGGCAATGGTGCGGGCCAGCTTGTAGACGGCTTCATCCAAAATCTGCTCATCCACCACCTGGTTCACCAGCCCCAGGCGCTCTGCCTTCGGCGCGCTGATCAGCTCACCGGTCAGCAGCATTTCCATCGCATGCTTGCGCGACACATTCCGCGACAGCGCTACCATCGGCGTTGAACAGAACAGCCCGATATTCACCCCGGGCGTGGCAAACCGCGCGGTATCCGCCGCCACCGCAAGATCACAACTGGCCACCAGCTGACAGCCCGCCGCTGTTGCAACGCCCGCCACCCGGGCAATCACCGGCCGGGGCAGATTCACGATCTGCTGCATTACCTTGCTGCACTGGTTAAACAGTGCCAGCTGAAACTCGTGGCTATCGAACTGTTCCCGGACTTCCCGAAGATCGTGCCCGGCGCAGAACACGTTGCCATGGGCCGCCAGAACCACAACCCGGGTTTCAGAATCCGAGGCGATGGTCTCCAGCTCTTCGGACAATGCCTCCAGCATGGCCATCGAAAGGCTGTTTTTCTTACCGGGCTGGTTCAGCGTGAGTGTGGTAATGCCGTTTTCGCTGTACTTGTGGACCAGCGGTTCCGATTGTTCTGTCATGACTGCTCTCCTGTTCGAGCCCATATACGTGGCAGAGGCGGTCCGGAAGTTGTTCCCAAAATCGTGCGGAGCCAAGCGTACAGGGAAGTATTTACAGCGTATTTTGGGAACAACTTCCGACCGCCTTCTCCGAAGTCCAGGTTCCAGTATTGCCGAGACCGGCTATACTGTCGAAGCGACTTTTGTAGGGTCCACAGTTTTTCGGCTACAGGGTTGTTACAGGCCGCCGCTGCCCATAAAGTCCGTAGAGACGTCAAAAATGCCGACAGGAGCCACTCATGTGGAAATCGATCATTATCAAAGCCATCCTCGCCATTGCTATTATCGGCGGCGGCATCATGGTGATCATCAAGGACGATCCGGCAGTCCCAACCGGAGACATCAATAGGATCCAGCCACTGCCGGAGCAGAACGATCCGTAGACAGTGTTCCGACTGGTTAATTCGTCAACCTGCTGAGCCACTGGTAACTCCTTAGATGCCTTCATGTTCGCGATGTCTTGTCATTCAATAGTGTCTTTCATTGACAGGGGCGTCCACCGACAGAAACCGCACAGTGTTGATGCAAAGCTGATCGAGTGGGTCTGACATGGCCACTCCTTAACTGTGCAAATAGTGTGGCGCGCATCAATGCCCCGTCAGCGCCTGGTCGACGATGGTCTGCGCCTCGCTTAGCAGGGCACGCAGGTGGTCTTCGCCGCGAAAGCTCTCCGCGTAGATTTTGTAAATGTCCTCGGTGCCGGACGGCCGCGCGGCGAACCAGCCGCTGGCGCTGACCACCTTGATGCCGCCGATCGGGGCGTTGTTGCCAGGCGCGCGGTCGAGTATGCGGTCGATCTTCTCGCCGCCCAGTTGCGAGATCCGCACCTGTTGTGGCGAGAGTTTTGACAGCATCGCTTTTTGCGCCGGCGTGGCAGGCGCCTCGACCCGGTCATAGGCAGGTTCGCCGAACTCGCGCGTCAGCTCGCGGTAGATCTCGCCGGGATCGCGGCCCATGCGCGCGGTGATTTCCGCGGCGAGCAAAGCCGGAACGATGCCGTCTTTGTCCGTCGTCCAGACGCTGCCGTCACGACGCAGGAAGGATGCGCCCGCGCTCTCTTCGCCGCCGAAGCCGAGCAACCCGTCAAGCAGGCCATCCACAAACCATTTAAAACCGACCGGCACCTCGTAGAGCTGGCGGCCGAGCTTGGTCGTGACGCGATCAATCATCTGGCTGCTAACCACCGTCTTACCCACCGCCGCATCCTTGCTCCACTCCGGCCGATGCTGGAACAGGTAGAAAATGGAAACTGCCAGGTAATGGTTGGGCGGCAGCAAACCCGCGTTGCGGGTGACGATGCCGTGCCGGTCGTGGTCGGTGTCGCAGGCAAAAGCGATGTCGAAGCGATCCTTGAGGCCGATCAGGCTCTGCATCGCGTAGGCTGATGACGGGTCCATGCGGATCTGGCCGTCCCAGTCAACCGTCATGAAGCGGAAGGTCGGATCGACGGCTTCGTTCACCACCGTCAGATTCAAACCGTAGCGCTCGGCAATCGGTCCCCAGTAGTGAACGCCGGCGCCGCCGAGTGGATCCACGCCCATACTGATGTTCGCGCCGCGGATCGCCTCCATGTCGATCACGTTGCCGAGATCGCTCACGTAAGCGTTGAGGAAGTCGTGGCGGTGGGTGGTGGCGGCGTGCAGCGCCTTCTCCAAAGGCATTCTCTTCACGCCCTGGAGGCCGTTTTTCAGAAATCCGTTGGCTCTGGCTTCGATCCATCCGGTAACGTCCTTATCCGCCGGCCCGCCGTTGGGCGGGTTGTACTTGAAGCCGCCGCTGTCGGGCGGATTGTGCGACGGCGTGATGACAATGCCGTCCGCCAGTCCGCTAGCGCGTCCGCGGTTGTAAGAGAGAATGGCGTGAGAAATCACTGGCGTGGGCGTGTATTCGTCGTTCTCGGCAAGCATGACGTCCACCCCGTTGGCCGCCAGCACCTCGAGCGCGCTGGCGCAGGCGGGCTCGGACAGCGCATGTGTGTCGATACCCAGAAACAGTGGGCCATTGATGCCCTGCTGCACTCGGTAATCGCAAATGGCCTGACTGATGGCGAGCACATGCCCTTCGTTGAAGCTGTTTTCGAACGCGGAACCGCGATGCCCCGAGGTGCCGAACTTAACTCGCTGCTCCGGCACTGAAACATCTGGCACGTCCGAGTAATAGGCCGTAACAAGTTTAGACACATCGACCAGTACCGCTGGCGTGGCCGGCTTGCCTGCAAGGGGACTCGGCTTCATGATCGTCCGCTCCGCGGCAGGACGGTGTGCAGCACGGCGCGTTTTTCCGTCACGTTGATCGGCGGCTCTGCCAGGCGTTGCGCCGGCGCGGCCGAAACTGTGGTCAGCGTCGCGCCGCTCATGTCTGCCTGGCCTTGGTCAGCACTTCGATTTTTGAGGCGACGCGGTCCAGCAGATCGCGCGTGATGTTGTCTAGCAGCCTGTCCACGTCGAGCAGAAACACCACTTCGTTCGTCATTGTCATTTTCTCGCCTTCACCGGTATCGGGTTGTACCAGCTGCCGTCTGCCGCAATAAGCGCATCTGCTGCCTCTGGCCCCCAACTACCGGGTGGATACGCCAGAGCCCGGTGATGCGTGGTCAGAACCGGGTCAACGACCGCCCAGGCAGCCTCGAGACAATCTTCGTGGGCGAATAGCGCCCCATTACCGGCCATGGCGTCTCCCAAAAGCCGCTCATAGGGCGATTCATCTTCCGGCTGCTGATCCTGCAGGAAGAGCTCGTGCTGGTCGCCGGTGAAGTCCTTGCCTGCGCGCTTGATGCGGGCGGCCAGGGCGACGGTGGAGCCCGGGGACAGCCGGAAGCGCAGATAATTGGCCGACCCGGTCGCCGGCAGCGAATCGTCGAACAGCCGCTGCGGCGGCGGCTTCAACTCAACCAGGACCTCGGCCACCGTGGTGGGCAGACTCTTGCCCGCGCGCAGATACCACGGTACTCCCTGCCAGCGCCAGGAATCTATGAACAGCCGCAGAGCGCAGAAGGTCTCGACGTCGGACTCCTTCGCCACACCCGGCTCCTGGCGGTAACCGGCGTACTGGCCGCGCACCAGGTCGTCGGGCGCGAGCGGGCGCATGGCCCGGAACACTTTGTATTTTTCGGCGTGCACCGCGTCAAAACCCTGATAGCCCGGCGGCTCCATGGCCAGCAGTGCGAGGATCTGGAACAGGTGGTTCTGGACGACATCCCGAAGCGTGCCGGCGCTTTCGAAAAATGCGCCGCGCCCCTCCACACCGAAATCCTCGGCCAACGTGATCTGCACGCTGGCCACGTGGTCGCGGTTCCAGATCGGCTCGAGGAAGGAATTGGCGAAGCGGAAATAGAGGATATTCATGATCGCTTCCTTGCCGAGGTAGTGATCGATGCGGAAAATTGCATCTTCCGCAAACACCGAACGCAGCACGTGGTTGAGTGCCCGCGAGGAAGCCAGGTCGCGCCCGAACGGCTTTTCGACGATGACGCGGGCCTGCCCGGCCAGGTCCGCGGCACCGAGCCCCTGGGTGACTGTCTCGAACAAGGAAGGCGGGATAGCCAGGTAGTGCGCCGGTCGCCGGGCCTCGCCCAGCGCTTTCCTGAGTGCCGTGAACGTACCCGGGTCGTTGTAGTCGCCACTGACGTAGTCGAGCAGGGAGAGCAGTCGATCAAGGGCGGGTTTGTCATCGATCTTGCCGGACGCCTCGATGGCATCCCGGGCGCGCTGGCGCAGTTGCGCCGGGCTTAACCTGGAATTGGCGACGCCGACCACCGGGACGTTGAGGGTGCCGCGTTTGGCCATCGCGTAGAGCGCCGGAAAGATCTTCTTGCGGGCAAGATCACCGGTAATGCCGAACAGCACCAGTGCATCCGCCGGCGGTATGTGGTTGTGGCCGATATCCAACTCAGTGCTCCTTTTTCTTTTCATCGTGCCCGCCAAACTGCTTTCGCATCGCAGACAGCACCCGGTTGGCATAGTCGGCATCGCCACGCGAGCCAAAGCGCCCGAACAGCGCCGCGCTGATGACCGGCGCCGGCACGCCCTCGTCGATAGCCGCCAGTGCTGTCCAGCGCCCCTCACCGGAATCCGACACCCGCCCCGAGAAGCCGCGCAGATCGGCATCCTCCACCAGCGCCGCGGCCGTGAGATCGAGCAGCCATGACGCCACCACGCTGCCGCGCCGCCAGACTTCCGCGATCTCGGGCAGGTCCAGCTCGTACTGGTAATACTCGGGGTTGGGCATTGGCGCAGTCTCGGCATCACTATCATGCGCGCGCTTGCCGGCGTTGGCGTTGTGCAGGATGTTCAGGCCCTCGGCGTACGCCGCCATCAGACCGTATTCGATGCCGTTGTGGACCATCTTGACGAAGTGCCCGGCGCCGTGCGGACCGCAGTGCAGGTAGCCCTGTTCGGCGGTGCTGCCGGGCTTGTCCCGGCCAGGGGTGCGTGGCGCCGTGCCCATTCCCGGGGCCAGCGTGGCAAAAACCGGATCGAGGTGCCGGACGATGTCCTGCTCGCCACCAATCATCAGGCAAAAACCACGCTCCAGACCAGCGACGCCGCCACTGGTTCCCACATCCACATAATGCACCTCGTTCTGCTGCAGTTCGGCCGCGCGCCGGATATCGTCGCGGTAATAGGAATTGCCGCCATCGATGACGATGTCGCCCGCTTCGAGCAGCGGCGCCAGCCGTGCCAGCATCTCATCCACGACTGTCGCGGGCACCATCAGCCAGACCGCGCGCGGCGGGGTCATGCGGGCGACAAAATCCTCCAGCGACACCGAGCCGACGGCGCCTTCGTTGGCAAGTGCCTCGACGGCTTCGGGGCTACGGTTGTACACCACACATTCGTGCCCTCCCCGCAGCAGGCGCCGCACCATATTGCTGCCCATACGTCCCAGGCCTATCATTCCGATCTGCATCTTCAATCTCCTTTGTTCGGGTCTCACCCGCAGCGCATCATAATCCGCGGCATTCATTTTCGGCAGTGTCATCACAAACGCGACAATGTCCCACAGCTCCTGGTCGCTTCGGGACGGGCCCCAGGCGGGCATTCCGGTAAACCGGATGCCTTGTTTGGTCGCCCAGAACAGCTCGGCGGCGGTCATATCATTCTCTTCAAAGGTCGGCGCTTGCGGATTCAGGCCGATCGCGAACCAGCACGACCACGGTCCTGGCCGGAACGCGATAATGCATCGACGGCAACGGGCTTTCGGTGCCGGGTTCGAGAAAGTCGGACGGGCTGTCGAGGCTGGTATCGATCAGGCGCCGCCACGTGTTAGCTTCCCCCTCCTGTATCTCAAAGGTCAGTTCCTCCCACCAGGCGTTGATCATCACGTAGAGGTCGTCATCCTGCTGCGAGCCGCCGTACAGGGCAAAGGCGAGGCTGCGGGAATCACCGCCAAGGTCGGGATCCCGGCCAACCCCGTACCACTGGATATCCTCGCGCCAGAACCGGCTCCGCGCCAGCGACGGATGCGCCTTGCGAAACGCGATCATCAACTTGAAAAAACGGAAGATGTCCGGGTTGGCGTCCAGTCGGCGCCAATCGATCCAAGCCGTTTCGTTGTCCTGATTGTAAGGGTTGTTGTTGCCGGCCTGGGTGTGCATGAACTCATCCCCGGCACGGAACATGGGCGTGCCGTTCGACAGCAACAGCAGGCAGCAGAAATTCCTGATCTGTTGTTTGCGCAGTTTCATGACGTCCGGCGGCACGTCCTCATCGCCTTCCCAGCCGCAGTTCCAGCTGTGGTTTTCCGCCATGCCGTCGCTGTTGTCGTGGCCGTTAGCCCAGTTGTGCTTCTGGTTGTAGGCCACGAGGTCGTAAAGGGTGAAGCCGTCGTGCGAGGCGACGTAGTTGACACTCTGGTGGGGATGATAGGCATTCATCCGGTCATCGGGGAACAGATCGTCGCTGCCGTACAGACGACGCATCAGGGCTGGCACCATGCCGGGATCGCCCTTGACGAAGCGACGGAGATCGTCCCGGTATCTGCCGTTCCACTGGCAGGCCATGATGCCCGGGAACGCCCGGCCCAGCTGGTACACTCCGGCGGCGTCCCAGGGCTCGGCAATCAGGCGCAGCTGCGCCAGATCCGGGTCGGAGGCCATGTCGCTGAGCAGCGGCACGTCGTTGGCGTTGACCGAGCCGTCCGCTTTACGGGTAAAGAGGGACGCGAGGTCAAAGCGAAAGCCGTCGACGTGCATCTCGTGGGCCCAGTGACGGGCGCTGTCCATGATCATCTTGCGGACGGCGCGGTTCGACGTATTGAGCGTGTTGCCGGTACCGGAAAAATTTTCGTAGGGTGCATCCGGCCGGTCCGCCATCAGATAGTAGGTGCTGTTGTCGATCCCCTTGTAGCTATAGACCGGGCCCATGTGATCGCCCTCGCCCGTATGATTGTAGACCACATCAAGTACCACCTCGATATTCGCCTGGTGCAGCGCCTTGATCATGTCGCGCAGCTCGTTGTGTTGCGCTTTGACCGTGTGGTTGCTGAGGTAACTGTGGTGAGGGGAGAAAAAGTTCAGCGGCATGTAGCCCCAGTAGTTGCCGTCGGCGGGGTCGTACTGGAACACCGGCATCAACTCCACCACGGTGACCCCCAGATCCTTCAGGTACGGGATCTTCTCGACCAGGCCCGCATATGTTCCGCGCGCCTCGTCCCTGACGCGGGAGTTGGGGTTCTTGGTGAATCCTCCGACGTGCAGCTCGTAAATGACCGTGTCGGCCTCGTGCCGGGGGCGATGGTCGCCTTGCCAGTCGAAGCCCTCGCTGTCGCCGGCAAGCACGCCCAGCGGCGCCTTGCCGGCATTCGAGCCAGGCCGGACGGCGGCGAGCCGGTCGAAGGCCGGGGGAAAGAACACCGACTTGGCATAGGGGTCGAGCAGGATCTTGTCGTGATCGAACGTGTGCCACTCGAAGCGGCCATCCGGTCTGGGTCCCCCGACACGATACGCGTAGTAGGCCGCGTCCTTCATTGACGTAAACGGGATACGACAATGCCAGACCCGGCCCGTTTTGTTCTTGAGGAAATCCAACCGGAATTCGAATACCGGATTGACCACATCGCTCTCGGTATAGAGTAACAACGTGACGCTCTCCGCATGTTTGGAGTAAAGCGCGAAGTTGCAGGCGCCCTCTTTTTCTATCCTGGTCGGGCCCAGGGGGAACGGAAGCCCTTCGGTCGCCGCCCACCGGGATGATGCTGTCTCCGGCGATGTCATGTTTCCCCCGATCTCACTTTCAACCCTGCATTACAAATGCGATACGCCACGTACTCAATGAGGGTCCGGCGCGCCAGCGACAATTGCCAGCACTTCTGCACGGTTTCGCCGCCCATTTCATGGTAGCTCTCGCCCGTCTTCGAGTCGAGATTCAGGAGTGGCAGTATGCCGCGCATGGGTTCATCAATGATGATCTTGGAGCGGAGGCCCGGCAAGACGCTTTGCAGGCATCAATCGCTCGAACCATAAAAATATGGTGCCCGGAGCCGGAATCGAACCGGCACAGCCTTGCGGCCGAGAGATTTTAAGTCTCTTGTGTCTACCAATTTCACCATCCGGGCATTCGGAGGGAGGTTTTGAGGGGCAGAATTGTATAAGGCTGCGTAGGGTAACGCAATTCGGATTCTGCCCTTGCTCTCTACTCCGCTGATCAGGCCTCTGCAGGCTTGATGGCCCTGCCCTTGTAGATGTAGCCGGCGATCTTCGGCGCCTTGGGAATATAGAGGTTTTCCAGCTCCAGGATTTCGAAGCCGGAGTGCCGGATCAGGTCGGCGATGTGGCGGTTCAGGTGGCAGCCGCCAGCGAGTTTCTTCCAGCCCGGGGTGATGCGGTGTTGCCATTTTCGGGTGCTGTCGTGGGGTGATTCGCCGTGCTCCAGGAACAGGAGTTCGCCGCCGGGCTTTAGCACCCGCTTCATTTGCTGGAGCGCGGTGTGCCAGTCCGGGATGGTGCACAGGGTAAAGGTGAGCAGAACGGTGTCCACGGAGTGGTCTTCCAGTGGGATTTTCTCTCCGGGCAGGTCCAGCCATTCTACCTTGACTGGAGAGCGGGCGAGATTGGTTTGGGCCTTGCGGCGCATGCCGTCTGAGGGCTCAAGGCCGTACACCATCTCTACCTGGTCGGGGTTATAGAATTCCAGGTTGATGGCGGAGCCCATACCCACTTCCAGCACCCGGCCCTTAGCGTGGGGTACTACCTGGCTGCGCAGTTTCATCACCTGGCCCATGGAACAAGCGCAGTCTATGATGTGTGGCAGTATCCGGTCCTCGTAAAAGCTCATTGGCTTGCCCTTACTTGTTTTATATCAAGGGGTGCGACAATCTGCCCTATCGGCTTTGTCGCCATGTTTAGTAGCATGACAACCATCTGCCGGTAATAACAACATAACAAAATGAGCCAAGGCAGCGGCTGAACGGGTTCGCTGGACCCGTTTATTTTGATGTGAACATTACCGGAGGGTTCCCATGGTACTTGATCCTCTCATCCTGTCGCTGATCCAGTTCGCGTTCGTGGTGTCATTTCACGCCATTTTTCCAGTGTTTACCATCGGCCTGACTTCCTGCATTGCGGTTCTCGAGGGCCTGGCCTGAATGAAGTGCCGGTTGCCATCGTCTTCTGGTCGTTTCGGATTATGATATCGTAATGCACGCTCTGGTGATCCCGGCCAGTCAGGGAGGTTGCTGATTATGGAACTGTCTGATCCGCCCCTTATCCGGGCCTTCATTACCGGCTTCGGCATCATCATTTATGTGCCATGGCAACGAGACCTGGCTGGTGCAGGGTGGTGCCGGCCTACACCGCCTGGACCGACTGGGTATTCCGGCCGCGAGGGCTACCACTAAGTGGCTGAGCCACGGGCTGACGGGGGCGGAGAGACAGCCGCCGCCAACCAGCAAGCCGTGAAGCAGTGGCTTGGGCAACTGGCCCGTGGCAACCGTCTCTGGATCCGGGGTACGGTTGCGGCGGGTGCGGTTGCCGGGCTGGCCACCATTGTCCAGATGTTCCTTCTCGCCCGGATTATTCATCTGGGTGTGACCGATAACGTTCCCGTTGCGGAACTGACTCCCCTCTTTCTTGGCCTGATTCTGGCCATCCTCATTCGCGCTATTGGCCAGGGCTTTCAGACCCGGCTTGCCGCCCGCTGCAGCGAGCAGGTGCGCCGGGATGCCCGGCGGCAGATTCACAAGCACTGGCAAGCCACTGGCCCGGTCGGGTTGGGCCAGTCTTCAGCCGGCACCCTCGCCCGGGAATGGATAGACCATGTTGAGGCCCTGCACGGCTACTTCGCCCGCTTCCTTCCGCAAATGAGCCTTTCGATGATTGTGCCTTTGCTGGTTCTGGCTCTGGTGTTCTGGCTGGATTGGCTGGCAGGGATCTTTCTTGTGCTCTCGGCCCCTTTGATTCCGGTTTTTATGGCCCTGGTGGGGATGGGCGCGGAAAAGCTGAACCAGCAGCATTTCGAGACCATCAGCCGGCTCTCCGGGCAGTTCCTGGACAAGGTTCGCGGGCTGACAACTCTTCAACTGTTTGGCCAGACCACCGGTGCCGCCGAGCTTATTCGCAAGCGGTCGGACTATTACCGGCGTATCACCATGAAAACCTTGCGGATCGCCTTCCTGTCGTCGGCGGTGCTGGAGTTCTTTGCCTCGGTTGCCATCGCGGTAATCGCGATCTATATCGGGTTTGGCCTGCTGGGTTACATCACCTATGGGCCTTCGGGGGAGCTGACGTTATTCTCGGGGCTGCTGATCCTGTTGCTGGCTCCGGAGTTCTTTCAGCCGCTGAGGACCCTCTCCCAGCACTACCATGACCGTGCCGCGGCTATGGGGGCCGGCGCGGAGATTCTTGAGCGCCTGAACAGAAAGGTGGATCGCCATCGGTCGGTTGAACTGGCGGACACAGCCGCCGCAATCGATGTGATTGAGCTGAATTCGGTGTCAAAGGTGTTCCGGGCTGACCATCAGGTTCTGAAGGAACTGTCGCTGACGATCCGGCAGGGCGACGTTATTGCCCTTACCGGTCCCTCCGGTGGCGGGAAATCCACCCTGTTGCACCTGCTGGCCGGCTTTATGGCACCGGACAGCGGTACCATCCAGCTGTTCGGCCAGACTCCCGGCAGTTTCCGGTTTGGCTGGCTGGGACAGAAAGGGTTTCTGGTTCAGGGCACATGGGCGGACAACCTTCGGCTGACCACGCCGGACGCCTCCGATATTGCCATTGCAGCTGCCCTGCGCAATGTTGGCCTGGGCCCCCTGCTGGACAGTCGGAAAGACGGAATTCACAGTACAGTGTCCGAAGACGGTCACGGCCTTTCTGGCGGGCAGGCGCGGCGCCTGAGTCTGGCCCGTATCTTCCTGGCCAATTACGATCTGATCCTGCTGGACGAGCCCACGGCGGGTCTGGACTGCGACAGTGAAGTGTTTGTGCTGGAGGCCCTGCACAAATTGGCGGTGGCTGGCAAAACCCTGATTTTTTCCACCCATCACCAGGCCTTGCTTACACTGGCCAACCGGGTGCTGCTGGTGTCCGGCGGGGAGGTTCGGGATGCGTGAACTGAAACCCTGGCTGGACCTGATCTGCAAACGCCCTGGCCGGCTTGTAATGGGTGGGTTCCTGATTCTGGCAACCCTGCTCTCCGGCATTGCCCTGCTCGCGATTTCCGGCTGGTTTATCACAGAAACGGCGCTGGTGGGACTTCTTCTGGCTGCCGGAGTTGCCGCTACCATCAATCTGTATGTGCCCGGCGGGGCCATCCGGCTCTTTGCGGTGTCCCGCACGGTGTTCCGGTATCTGGAGCGGGTGTACAACCACGATACGGTGTTGCGCTTGCTGACCGACATCCGGGTGGCGCTGTTCCGGGGACTATCTCTCGCGAGCCGGAGCCACAGGAGTGAGCTGACGGGGGCCCAATGGCTGTCAAGACTGACCAGCGATGTCGATTCCCTGGACACCCTGTATCTTCGGCTGATCGCACCAACCGCACTTGCTGCGCTGGTTTCCGTACTGGTCGTGATGCTGGCAGCGGTGCTCTTTGATTTACAGACAGCCATGCTGGTGGGCCTGGTACTGCTGGTGGCGTTCCTGATCGCTACCATCGGCGTTTATCTGCGAACCCGACACCTCTCAGCCGGGCAGAGTGACCGGCAGGAAGCCCTGCGAACCGCCGTGGTTGAACACATCGAGGGTTTTGCGGAGCTGACCGCGGCCGGAAGAACCGGAAAACATGCGGCCGGGTTGATGCGCCAGGCTCATCAGGTAACCTCAGAGCAGGCTAAGGCAGACGCCCGGATTGGCTGGCACCTGGCCGGTGCTCACCTGTTGATCAACCTTTCTGCCGTTTTCGCGCTCTGGGCCGGTTTTGCCCTGTATCAGGCCGGTACATTATCCGGGCCGGTGCTGGTTCTTTTGCCGATTGCCCTGCTCGGACTGGCAGAAGCCTACACCATGCTGCCGGATGCATTCGGCAAGCTGGGGGCGACCGTGGCCTCGGCTACACGCCTGAACCGGGATTGCCGGGCAAGTCAACCGGCTGTTCATTCCGGCGCTGTGGATCTGCCGGCGGATACCGCGCTTCGGGCAGAGAATATCACAGTAAAACATGCGGGTTACGCGCCATTGTTCAAACATTTCGAGCTTGAGGTTCAGGCCGGCGAGCGACTTGGAATCCTTGGCCATTCCGGTAGTGGCAAGTCTTCCCTGGCGGACACCTTCGCCGGGGTGCTGCCAGCACATGGCACATTCGCGTGCCAGGAACGGGTTTATCTGACCCAGAAAACCGTGCTGTTTGAGGATACTCTGAGAGCAAATCTGTTGCTGGGCTCCCCGGCGGCGAGCGATACCGACCTGTGGAGCATTCTGGAGCAGGTGGAGCTGGCGGAGCGGTTCGCTTCGGAACCGGACCAGCTTGATACCTGGCTGGGAAGCGCGGGCAGCCGGCTGTCTGGTGGTGAGGCTCGGCGGGTGGCGCTGGCGCGGGTATTGCTGAACCCTGCCCCGCTGGTGGTTCTGGATGAGCCGTTTACCGGCCTGGATGCTGAGACCCGGGCTCGAATAGCGAAACGGATGGATGGTCTTCTGGACGGGAAAACGGTAATCAGCCTGGCGCACGGGCCGGATGCCCTTCCGGGCACCGACCGCGTGATTTACCTGAGCCGCTAGCGGGTTTCAACCACCTCGAAGGTCAGGCCAGCCTTGCTGGTCAGACGTTCCATCAGTTTGCCGTCCAACAATGACGCCGGGGTCCAGAAACCGCCGGGCTGGTCTGCCGGAATATCAAAAGCCAGGCACATCCCCGCTTCGCCCAGCATCTTGCCGGTGGAACCGTAACCCGGGTCCCGATCGCCGGTCACCTTGGTGATGATGGTCTTGCCATCCTCGGTCCGGCCCACAAAGCGCAGATCGTAGAATCCGGATTTCTGGGCTTCCGGGCTTGGCCCTTCGCCGGGCTGAGGCACGAACTTCTCAACCAGCCAGCGGGTAGGCTTGATGGCAGAGGCGGTAAAGAACGCCGCCAGACCACCGATGATGGCGTAGGCAGCCAGTCGCCCCTTGGTGCCGCGGCCGGTCATCATTGCCTCGTCGTAGGTGAACTCCTTGCCGTACCGGGCATCCTGCAGCGCATTCGAGCGATGCACCACCCGGGTATTGATGGCTCCCATCACAAACGGCGCCAGCCAGGCGTTAAAGGTTTTGTCGAACTCCGCGCCCTTCAGACTCGGCTGACGGGTTTCGGAGCGGTGCTCCGGCGGGCAGATGGAGAATGGGTTAGCCAGTTCCTTCCGCAGCTTGGGATCCGCCGCTGCTTCCTTCGCCACGTTCATCATGGAGGCCACAGTGCCACCGGAGAACTCGCCCTTGGCCGTCTTCACCCGCATGCGGACATCGCGACAGGGCTCACCAAAGACCTGCTCTGCCTGGTTCTGCAGGAACCAGACGCCCATATCGGACGGAATGGAGTCGAAACCGCAACAGTGAACAATGCGGGCGCCGGAAGACCTGGCTTCCTCCTCGTAGCGCTCCACCATTTTACGGATCCACTGCACTTCGCCGGTCAGGTCGCAGTAATCGGTCCCGGTGCGTACGCAGGTCTGCACCAGCGGCTCACCGTACAGAGCGTAGGGGCCGACGGTGGAAATGATGACACGGGTCTGTTCGCACATGGCCTGAAGCGCCGCCTCATCAGAGGCATCGGCCAGAATCACCGGCAGATCTTTCGCGGTGTTACCCAGTTCGGATTTCAGGGTATTCAGCTTGCTCTCGGAGCGCCCGGCAATCGCCCATTTCACCGACTGACCCACTCCGTAGGTGTCGAGCAGGTAACGGGTAAGAATCTGGCCGACAAAACTGGTGGCACCAAACACCACCAGATCATGGGTCGTTTCTGCGGATTTAGTCATTGATCTTCCTTAGTCGAGACTGTTGATTGAATATTCATCGGAGGCCCGATGGCGCTTTTGCAGCCATCAGGCGCATGAACACGGCAACACCCAGGCCCCAGAAGCCGTTGAGAAGAAGCCCGCCCACCCAGGTCTGGGCGGACACATCAAGCCCTTTGAGGGGGAAAACCACCAGCATGGCGACTGCCGTGGGACCTATTGCCCCTACAATGACATGACCCAGCCAGAACCTCACCCCGGCCAGACGGCCAAGAATGAGCCATAACACCATACCCCATAGGCCGCCAAAGAACGCCAGCGATACAACGGCCGGAACACCCAGCGGTGGCACCGGGGACAGGTTGAAAGGTGCCTTGGGCACTACGTTACCAAGCCAGAACAGCGTGAGCAGGCCCTGATGGAACACCAGGGTCGCGAGAAAACCACTTACAAACGCTTTGAACCAAACCATGAGCAATCCTCCGTTAGCATGAATAGTCGACCTTAACTCATTGATTTAGCCTAGTTCACTGCACAACCCTAACCGATATTAGCAGGTTTGAGCGCCGTTCTATTTTCCCCGCCCCACCGGTAAATCCGTCGTCACGGCCAATCGTTTGTCACACTCTATCAGGCACACTGCCCAGGCACACTGCCAGGCAGTGAACAGAACGATTCCCGGAGGTCCGAATTGATCACCTTTCTTACGGTACTGAGCATTCTGCTTGCCCTGTTCAGCGGCTTTGTCTGCTGGCAGGTTCTGGAACAGCGTAAAGTGATCGCCCGAATGATGGAGAATGACAATATCGTGGAGTCAGCGCAGGAACCGGAGCTGGTTATTACGCTGCGGGTGCTGGATCCGATTGCCCTGGCCAAGCGGGAATCCCGCTCAGCCCGCGTGCTTGCGGACAAACTTCCGGTAATGGTTCGTAAAATGGTTTACCAGGAAGTGATGAAAGAGCTTGAAGAAGAGCTGACAGAGCGTGAAATTGATGTGGATATGCAGATCGAGTACCGATAGGAGCGCATTGTTGTGATCACTATAGTTATCGTGTCAGCTCTCCTTCTCCTGGCCTTCGCTGGGCTGTGCTACACGTATTGGCAACTGCTGCTTTGCCGGCGGCAGGCCCGGATCCTCAACTCCCATCGCCTGGCGGCAAACAGCGCCATCCAGAAGAGCAGAATGGACCTTCTTGAGGTTCGGAATCGCGCCAGACTCCTCGAGGATACCGTTTCAAACGGTGCCAGCGCGGTCGAAAAACTGCATAAGGCTATCTCTAATACAACATTTGGCCTGATCGATCTGTTTTCACGGGATGAAGACTTCCGGCAGACCGCGCGCAAGGCGCGGGAAACCCACGATGAGACCAGCCAACAGATTTATCGAACCGTGCGCACCACCAACAAGGCGCTGCACATTCTCGCGGACACCCTGATTATCGGGAAAGCCGAAAAACGTCTTGCCTCCCGCAAGTGTGGAACGACACCGGGTTCAGAAGATAGTCAGTGATTTCAGTCGTTACAACTTCTCGAAACGTTTCAGTATGACATCCACCGTCACATCCAGTGATTCAAGTGCCGCTGCCTTTTCAAGGCCTTCTGAGCTGGCCCGGTAAAGATGCGGGGTCATGGCCAGAAGGTCGGCAATGCTGTCCCGTTCTGGAAGGGTCAGCGGGAAACGTACCACGGTTGAATCCAGCTGCTGGAAACCCTCCGGGGCAAGGGTCTCATTGTCTCCGGGCGGTTTCAGTTCGGGATAAATGATTTCGCGCAGTTCCCGGAGGTGGTCCGCACCGGCATCCACCTGTATCAATTGCCCTCCGGACCTCAGTACCCTGAAAAATTCGCTGTAAACCGGAAACCCGAACAGGCAAAGCACCAGATCCACTGATTCCGGCAATACCGGCAGGTTTGCGTTGCTGCCGACCACCCATCGGGTCTGCTTATCCTGTTTTGCCGCTGCCAGGACCGCCCATTTCGAGATATCGACGCCAATCATGGCAAGGCTTCTGTCGCCAGCGACGCCTGCCAGGTGGCGCAGGTAATAGCCTTCTCCGGAACCGGCATCCAGCACCGAGCCAGTCCCCTCACTCGGAAGCGACTGCAGCGCGAGTTCGCTCACGGCGTCGGCGATTTGTTTGTAGAAGCCGGCATTCAGGAACCGTTGTCTGGCCGCGACCATTTCCTTACTGTCACCCGGGTCCAGGGTGCGTTTCTTCTGAACCGGTAACAGATGCACATAGCCCTGCTTCGCAACATCAAAGCTGTGCCCATTCTCGCACCGCCAGGTCTTTTCGCTGGGGATGAGCGGGCAACCGTCCAGTGGGCAGGCTAATGCATCAAACGGCATAGTGATCATGGTTCGTGTATCCAGTTCAACAGTCGGGGCCGGGTATCATGGCAGGTATTTTGGTCTTACCCAAAGAGAAAGGTACCCTCGGCCCACTGCCATCCCAAGCACTGAAATCTGGGTTTTTCAATCTTTAACTTACAGCAGTCGGACCAGCAAGAGAAAAAACTGATCAAAGGCAATTAGTTGACCTGGCACGTTGATACGACGGATAGTCAAACAGGGTAAGCGTCTTGCGGGCGCAATTCCCGGTACGCCTGCGTGGAGACCTTTCCCAAGCGTGGTGTCAGCCGGCAGGTACGTTTATCCCAGGGGTATTCCGCCTGACGCTTCAGCCATTCAGCGCCTTCGCCCTGTTTCCAGGCTTCCAGATCCAGGTCACGCCAGAACCGGGGATTACGCCCGGCTTGCTGGTCGTGCTCGGCTGTTACCGGATCCAGATGACGGAAGGGCTCCAGCCTTGGCACATCCGGCAGCGGCTGGGATACGTCCATGTACCGCTGAAGCATGTCCCACAGGGCCATGACCTCTTCTTTGCTTGGCTCAATCCGGCTCAGGGAGGTCTGGCTGAACTGCTTACCGGTGTAGCGATGAACAAACATCAGGCGGTAGAAGATGCCGCCATGCTGGACCACACGTTCCACGTAGGCGTCGAACTCTTCAAACGGAGCCGTCAGCTTCTTTCCACCCGGAAGGGCAAAACTCAGCTTGCCCGTCTCTCGGTTGAAGGCGCTTTCGCCTGAATCCAGGCCGCGGTCCAGGAGTTTGCCCAGTAATTTGTCGAATGGTCTCAATAGCGGGGCGAAACCGCCCATGACCCAAGGCATGGTTTTAATGAGGATATAAAATGAAACTGGCATCCAAACGAAAACTGCAAATAGAATCACTAGAACTCGAAGAAAATATGCCGTATCGGTTGTAGTAACTAGCAAATAGTACACTGCGGCAACGCCACCACCGCCAACTAAGGCGGTGCCCCATACAGATGGAATAAGCAGCAGCAAAACCGAAAGGCCAATAAATGCCTTACCATTGAGAAAACGAATTTGACGCTGATCCCACCACCACTCCCCAGATGTAAAGCCATCCGGGTCGCCCTGTTCCTGATGATGGACCGCAGCTACATCTTCACACACCAGGTAATAGGGCTCGATACCGGCGTAATCACCAAATGGCTGAAGGTCCTCACCAAGTCGTTCGCGTTTCTTTGGAGGCTCCGGCAATTCCGGAATCTGATCCGCTCGGAAACTGGTTTTCCCTTGGCTACTTGTGTGGCCATTCTCACTCACACGGCGACCTCTTTCACAATCCAGTAGGGTACTGGCTCATTGTCGAATGGGTTCAAAGCCTGGGGCCGTTTATCGGGCAACACACTGTGACGACTGATATCAAACGCCTCGTAATCATCAAGTACCGGCATAGGAACCCTAAATGGCGCTATTTCGCTCTCAATGCGCGCCTGCAAGACAACCCTCAGGCTGATGGTTCGCCTTTCACCATGACCAAACGCATGGGTTTCGCCACCGGCCAGGTTCCGTTCTATCAGAAAATGCACGGCGTGGTCTTCCGGTACGGGAACCCAAGTCGTCACCTTTCTTAAGGGCGTGTTTCGAGTCAAGTAATATTCATCGACTTGTCCGGCGGGGGTATCCATTACGCCGTGCGTATATTCCAGTTCCTGAACGCCCAGCCTCAAATCCGGCTTCCTGTCTTTGGCTTTACCTTCCGCTGGCTGGCCAAGTTTGAAGCGGCTGACCAAGGGAGAACGCACCGTCACCCTGTAGTCGTCCGGGGACGGGTTGTGGCACGCAAGCATCGCCTGTTCCTTACCGCTCAAGTCACCATACCGTTTGGCGGATACCGTTACCGGGGAAAGCTGGCTGAGCAACTGCGGATAATAGACAGCATCGTCAGCAGGCATTCCCTCGTGGGCCGGACCCAGGCCAAGGGGGCCCTGTTTCAGCACGCGCTCTATCTCACTGTCGGTAGCTATGGCTGCGAACACACTACCACCCAATACAACACCCAACCCAAGCAGTGCCCAGCCCCAACCGGGTACCGCCAGCAATCCGGTCAGTAGTGGCGACGCCAGGAAGACGCTGCCGCCGGCAACAGCCAAACCATGCCCAAGAGCAGCATCCATATCACCACGGCTGAGACTATTTCGATAGTCCCAGGCGCTGATACCTACCATAAAACCCCCGGTCATATAATTGACCAGCCCCATAGCCCGAACAATTGTGCCGGCCCCAACCTTTAAAAGTCGCTTCTGGATAAGGGGGCCAATCATTGGCACGGATTTAATCTCAAAAAGGGGCCTGAGTATGACCTTTGAGACCAGCTTGCTATCCGCCGGAGCGCTTACGACATGAAGCTTCATCAATGCTGTGGAGAGGTCTAAGACAGCCCCAATGAATTTAACAGCTGCAATTCCATATTCTTCAGGCTTTAACTGTCTCCAGGACCAAATCTCTGAAGCGAGATTATACGCCGCCAACCCAACCAACACCCGGGATAACCCCGGCCCATCAGCAAACGCTTTGGCCTTTTTCGCCCAGTCAATTTTCACGGCACTGAATGTCCGGGCTTCCGGGTGATCAACGGGCAGAACAAACACCCAGGTATGAGCCGCGGCCTTGACCAAGGTTTCGCTCCCTTCATCGATCAACCGGCTCGGGCTGGTGGACGCTATCCGTTTACCCGCTGCGTCTGTTCTGTCTGCAAACAGGTAATCATTGCGCCTTGTCAGGGCTTCGCTCTGGCGGCCTGCATCGGTTAGCCCGAAGGAGAGGCCCTTGCCGTGGACCCCCACGATGCTGTAGCGAGTAAGATCAACCTCCCCCCGATGCATTACCCGCAATTCCCCTCCAAGGTTGGGATCCGCGATATCGGCCGATTCTTTGACCGACGTGAACACGCGGTCCAGCTTGATGGCAGCCAGATCGCCACTCTGGCGCAAACCTTCAACGGCCTTGAGTACAGCAGCGCTCCAGCCTCCCAAGGCTGTTTGAACCATTCCCGCTGCGGTGCCTGCTGCACCGCTGGGGACTGCGGACGAGCCATTGCCCGGATTGGAACCACCTTCTTCCTGCTTCAGTTGCTGGGCCAACGCGCTGATGGACGAGAGGCCCGCTCCGGTCAGGCTGTCCTCCGTCAGCGTATTTTGATCGCCCGCGAGTTCCTTTAATCGCGCCAGCAAGGGAGGAAGTTCACGGTCCGACTTTGCCCCCTCAGCGAGGACGTCGATGAGCGGGTTCTTACCCAGGCCCTGTTTGAGCAGCCGTGACAAGATGCCCGGAGATTCCAGGCCGTGGGCATTCAGCACGCCGGGGAGTTGTTGTGTCAGGTTCAACAGATCGGTCTGGAGCGCAAACGCTTCGCAGGGCCCCAGCCCGTTGTGGCTGAGGTAGTCGTCACAAACGGTGTCGAATTCTCCGCTGTTGACCAGTTCTTCCAGCATCTCCAGATGGACAGAGATTTCCTCAAGCACCTTCTGGCGCTCGGAATGATCGAGAACCTTGTGGAGTTTTTTCCGGTCCACTGCGGCTCGCAGGGTCTCAACTTGTTCACTTGGGGCTGACGCTTGTGGATCGAACAGCGCCTGGCGTATCAACGTGGCGGAATGAATCAACGGTCGGTTTTTCAGGGATAGGTCGATGGCATCGAGGTAATACAGGGCCAGGTGCAACTGCGCCAGGGCATGGCGCAGGCGGAACAGCGGGTCGGGAATGGCGACGCACACGATGGCACTGTGCGCCCTGGCTTCGGCCAGGGTATCGTCTGACGGGTCTGCCTTCAGGGTCAGGTCGGAAAGTTCAAAGCGATTCTGCAGAAAAACCGGCACCAGGAAGTCGGTCACGGGTTTGCCCACCGGTGAACGGCGGTCGGCTTTTTGCTGGCGGGCGGGTGTCAGGTCGACCTCGCTGAGGGTGCCCTCGGAACTGACTTCGAATTCCCGCCAGAGTGTCTGCCCCCGGAATACATAGAGGTAACCGGGGCGCAGTGTGGCAACAGCCCGCCCACCAAACACGGTCACGCCGCTGACCTTGATGGGGCGCTTGCGGTGGATCTCCGCCACCGGGCACACGCTCAGCAGGGTATTGCCGAGCTCGCCTTCCGGCTTTTCTTCCAGTGGTGTCCAGTCCTCCAGCACCGGCACGTTGAAGGTGTTCACCCTCCCGGGTTGGGATAGCCATCACCATCCCTGCTGGCTCACCGGTGTCGTTTTCGGCCCTCAGGCGGATTGTTTTTTCCAGTTTTTCAGGTTTGAGAGTGAAAGATTCGCTCATACCGTCTTGCTCTTCCCTGAGGTTGATGTACTTTTCAGCAGGTCCTGCTCACTGTCCCGGCCTCTGACGTCCGCAAGCCGGTCCTGCCCATCCTCCTCGCTGGCCGGGGCCACTTGAGTCGGGTTGCTCTCGGCTTGCCTGGCCCGGCCAGTGAGGGCCGTTGTTGCAGGCGCGGATTCCGGGTCGGCGTTGGCTCGGGTGCTGGTTTGCGCTAACGATCCCTGTGTAACCTTGGTGCCTGCCACCGGCCTTGAGGGTGACTTCCGCGCCCGCTTCGATCACGATTTTCATGCCGGCCTTGTGGTGGATTTCGCTGCCGGCTTCATGGCCGATTCTCGGAAGTGCGATGAACCCGTACTGTCCACCGGCCCAACCCTGGCTGACTCTGAGCCAGGCACTGCTGTGTTCATCATTTTCTGAATAGCGATCCCAGGGGAATCGGACTTTCACCCGGCCGTACTGGTCGCAATGGATTTCTTCGCCTTCCGGGCCGGTGACGGTGGCGATCTGGGGGCCGTCCATCAGAGGGCGGTGGTTGACCTGTGGCCGCCAGGTGCGGTCCGCGGGGATCGCGCTGAAGGCATTGTGGTAGGTGGTGGCGCCACTGCCTCCCTCCTCCTCCAGGGCCTGGGGCTGTTCGCCGGTGTGGGTGATACTGGTGAACAACCACTCCCGGTTCAGGACCGGGTTGTCGTGGTCGGTGAGTTCCACTTTGGCCCCCACGGTGAAGTCGGGGCGGTTGCTCTGGCCATTGGCGGTGGCGGCGTCGTTCCTGAGGGCATCCAGGCGGCTTTCGGTGAAGGGCTGGCCACTGGCGTCCTGTTTGAACCGGCCGGGGTAGTCGTAATGTTGATAATCTTCCCGATGGGCCTTCAGCCTGTCGGCCTGCTGTTCGTGCATCAGGGCGTAGGCGGGGTTCCTGAAGGTGTAGTCCTTCATGGCCACGGAGGCGACCCTGACCCGTTCCCGGTAGCTGAACCGGAAGATGGCACTCTGGCGGGTGCGGCCACCGGCCTTGCTGTTGTACGCCACCGGGTCGAGCCTGGGGGCGTCGCCGTGGTGGTCGGCGATGATCAGGGCGGGTGATTCGTTGCCTTCCACGTCGCCGTGGTTGTAGCGGTAGTGCCAGCCTTCCTCGGCGGTCAGTCGCTGGACAAAGTCCAGGTCGCTTTCCCGGTGCTGGACGCAGTACTCCCGTTCTTCGGGGGTGCGCTTCAAATCGAACACGGTGTCGACGATGCCCCGCTCCTCCAGCAGGGTGCGCACGATGGCGTCAGTGCCCCGGGTCTGGAAGATGCGGCTGTTGTGCATCAGACCCAGACGCCACAGCGGGGGCTGGACGATGACTTCGTAGCGGGTGCGATGATGGCCCCTGTCTCCGCGGGCGAATTCGTTGACCACGCCGGTAAAGCGCCGAAGCGGTAAGCCGTCCTGCCAGACCACCAGTTCCACGGCCTGTTCCAGCACTTCCTCGGCTGAAATGTCCGGGGAGGTACTGGCCAGCTCCAGCTTGCAGTAGCAAAGCCTTGAGAGGTGTTCGGTCAGTTCAAAGCGGGCGACCACGAACAGGTCTTTGGGGAGTTGGCCAAGGGTGGCCGTGAACTGCAGTCCGGTTGCCTGGGGCATGATTCCATCCTTGATAAACTAAATCCATTTAGTTTTGCAAAGCCAGAAGCCCCGCTTCCTGCGGGTGCCCTGTCGGCTTTATACGGGAGGACAGTAGCAAAACAGAGGCTCTGAGTCCATGGTTCTTTAACAGGATTGCTCGATAATAGAAAAGGCACCCGAAGGTGCCTTTTCTCAAGCTGAACAGAAAGTTAAAGAACTTTCTTCAGCTCTTCTTCAAGTTGCGGAACCGCTTCGAACAGGTCCGCTACCAGGCCGTAATCGGCAACCTGGAAGATCGGCGCCTCTTCATCCTTATTGATCGCAACGATCACCTTGGAATCAGACATACCGGCCAGGTGCTGGATGGCACCGGAAATACCAACGGCAACGTACAGTTGCGGGGCGACGATCTTACCGGTCTGGCCAACCTGCATGTCGTTCGGCACGAAACCGGCGTCAACAGCGGCACGGGAAGCACCGACGGCAGCACCCAGCAGATCAGCAACCTGCTCCAGCATCCTGAAGTTGTCGCCGTTCTGCATGCCGCGGCCACCGGAGATAACGATGCCGGCACTGGCCAGATCCGGACGGTCAGATTTGGCTTTCTCTTCGTTTACGAAAGAAGACAGACCAGCGTCCTTGACCACATCCAGCTGCTCAACGGCGGCGGAGCCACCTTCGGCCGCAACCGGATCGAACGCGGTCGGACGAACAGTGATGACCTTGATGCTGTCGCTGGACTTTACGGTCGCGATGGCATTACCCGCGTAGATCGGACGAACGAAAGTGTCGTCTGACTCAACGCGCATGATGTCGGATACCTGGGCGACGTCCAGCAGCGCTGCAACGCGCGGCATGAAGTCTTTGCCAGTGGTACCGGCAGCAGCCAGGATGTGGCTGTAGCCCTTGCCCACTTCGGCAACCAGCTCGCCCAGGTTCTCGCCCAGGAAGTGACCATAAGCAGCGTTATCGGCAACCAGTACCTTGTTAACGCCTTCGGCCTTGGCTGCTGCTTCGGCAACGGCGCCACAGTTTTCACCGGCAACCAGTACGTCGATGTCTCCGCCGATGGCCTTGGCAGCCGCTACAACATTCAGGGTAGCCTGCTTCAGGCTGCTGTTGTCATGTTCAGCAATTACAAGGATGCTCATTCAGATCACCTTCGCTTCGTTCTTCAGTTTATCGACCAGCTCGGCAACGTCGGCCACTTTTACACCCGCCTGACGGGAGGCAGGCGCTTCAACTTTCAGAGTGGAAAGACGCGGTGCAATGTCGACACCCAGATCGGCCGGGCCCATGGCGTCCAGCGGCTTCTTCTTGGCCTTCATGATGTTCGGCAGGGATGCGTAACGCGGCTCGTTCAGACGCAGGTCCGTGGTGACAACCGCCGGCAGGTTCAGGGAAAGGGTCATCAGACCACCATCTACCTCACGGGTTACGTTGACTTTGTCGCCTTCAACAACCACTTCGGATGCAAAGGTGCCCTGCCCCATTCCGGTCAGCGCGGCCAGCATCTGGCCAGTCTGGTTGTTATCGGAATCAATGGACTGCTTGCCGAGAATGACCAGCCTGGGCTCTTCCTTCTCAACAACAGCCTTCAGCAGCTTGGCCGCTTCGAGAGACTGAACCTCCTCGTCCGTTTCGACGTGGATACCACGGTCCGCACCCAGCGCCAGCGCAGTGCGGATCTGCTCCTGGCAGGCTTTCGGGCCAATGGAAACCACCACGATTTCACTGGCAACACCCTTCTCTTTCAGGCGAACCGCTTCTTCTACCGCGATCTCGCAGAACGGGTTCATTGCCATCTTGACGTTGGCGAGATCAACACCGGTATTGTCCGGCTTGACGCGCACCTTTACGTTGTAGTCGATTACTCGTTTTACAGCGACCAGAACCTTCATAGATTCCTCGTTCTTCTACGATGGGTTTATGACTGCAGTCCTCACGTGAAGCCTGCCGAAATTCGATGCGCACTAATAATGGAGGCAACGCTCAGCAGAATCAATAGCCTCAGACGACGCGTCAGGACAAATGTTTCAGCCAGCTTCCCGGTATTGACCGGGAATGGCGGTGAGACGATACTAGATTTCGACTCAAAACACACGATGTTTCAGTGTGCTCATACAATGCCAAAGGACAGACCAAATTTCAAACAAACGTTTGTTTGATTCATCAAATACGGTATCCTTTGCTATAAACAAGTCGTTGAATTCGGCTTCTGGCAGTCGTCTATAGGCAGTTTTACCGGTATGATGACGACCCAGAAAAATTCGCCTGCGGGCACATAATATCCATTAAAGATGTTTGAGGAGACCAACGTGGAACGCGAATCGATGGAATTTGATGTTCTGATCGTCGGCGGTGGCCCGGCGGGCCTGTCGGCAGCTTGTCGTGTCATGCAACTGGCACAGGAAGCTGGCGAGGAACTCACCGTATGCGTGGTAGAGAAAGGTTCTGAGATCGGCGCCCACATTCTGGCCGGTACCGTATTCGAGCCCACCGCCCTCAACGAACTCTTCCCGGACTGGAAAGAGAAAGGTGCCCCGCTCAACACGCCGGTTACCCGTGACGACATTTTCCTGCTGAAAAACCAGGAAAGCGCCACCAGGATCCCTAATGCGTTTGTGCCCAAGAACATGCACAACCATGGCAACTACATTATCAGCCTGGGCAACCTGTGCCGCTGGCTCGCCGAGCAGGCCGAAGGTCTGGGCGTTGAAGTTTATCCGGGCTTCGCGGCCGCCGAGACCATCGTCGAAGACGGCCAGATAAAAGGCATCATCACCGGTGACATGGGCGTTGCCCGTGACGGCTCCAAGAAAGACGGCTACATGCCGGGCATGGAACTGCGCGCCAAGTACACCCTGTTTACCGAAGGCTGCCGTGGGCACCTGGGCAAACGCCTGATCAACGATTTCAAGCTTGATGAAGGCAAGGATCCGCAGCATTACGGGATTGGCATCAAGGAGCTGTGGGACATTGATCCTGCCAAACACGAGCCGGGCCTGGTTGTACATACCACGGGCTGGCCGCTGAACGAAACCGGTTCCACCGGTGGCTCTTTCCTGTATCACCTGGAAAACGGCCAGGTTTACGTGGGGCTGATCACCGATCTTTCCTACAGCAACCCGCACCTGAGCCCGTTTGAAGAATTCCAGCGCCTGAAGCTGCACCCGGAAGTGAAAAAATACCTGGAAGGCGGCAAGCGTGTCGCCTACGGCGCCCGAGCTATTACCAAGGGCGGTTTCAACTCCCTGCCGAAGATGAGCTTCCCTGGCGGCCTGCTGCTCGGTTGTGATGCTGGCACCCTGAACTTTTCCAAGATCAAGGGCTCCCATACCGCCATGAAGTCCGGTCTACTTGGCGCAGAAGCGGTGTTTGAAGCGCTGAAAGAAGGCAGGAATGGCGAGGAAATCACCAACTTCCAGAAGCGGTATGAAGACAGCTGGCTTTACAAGGAGCTGTACGCAGAGCGTAACTTCGGCCCGGCCATGCACAAGTTCGGCAACGTGATTGGCGGCGCGATCGCCTTCTTCGAGCAGAACATCCTGCATCGCAGCCTTCCGTTCACTTTCCACGACACCACGCCGGATTACGCCACCATGAAGCCGGCCTCTGAGTGCAAGAAAGTGAGCTATCCGAAGCCAGATAACACCCTGACCTTCGACCGTCTGTCGTCGGTATTCATTTCCAACACCAACCATGAGGAAGATCAGCCGGTTCACCTGAAGCTGACCGATCCGGAGCTTCCGATCCGGGACAACCTGCCAAAATACGACGAGCCCGCGCAGCGCTATTGTCCGGCAGGCGTGTACGAAGTGGTCGAAAAAGACGACGGCAGCGGCAAGCGCTTTCAGATCAACGCCCAGAACTGCGTTCACTGCAAGACCTGTGACATCAAGGACCCGGCCCAGAATATTACCTGGGTGACGCCGGAGGGGGGCGGTGGCCCGAACTATCCGAACATGTGAACCTGGGGTCAGATGAAGGTTTTCATCTGACCCCGTTTTCTCGATCTGCCGGATAGCCGGTGAACTCGGGGTCAGATGAACTTTTCATCTGACCCCTTTTTCGTTCGCTAGCGCTTAAGAAAAGCTTAGTGGGCGTGACCGTGCTCTTGCTCTTCGTCAGTCGCTTCGCGGGCCTCTACCACTTCCACATCGAAGTGCAGAGTCTGTCCGGCGAGCGGATGGTTGGCATCGATGGTAACGGTCTCGTCGCCAACTTCAACTACACGAACAACCTGGGGGCCGCCCGGAGTCTGTGCCTGGAACTGCATGCCCGGCTCGATCGTATCGACACCTTCAAATGCAGAACGCGGAACAGGCTGAACCAGCTCTTCGTTAACTTCGCCGTAGCCTTCAGTAGGTTCTACAGAAACCTTCACCTGATCGCCTGGGTTCTTTTCGTTCAGTGCACTTTCCAGTCCACCGATAATGTTCTGTGCACCTTCCAGATAAGACAGGGGCTCGCGACCTTCTACACGGGAGGAATCAAGCTGCTCTCCCTGATCGTTAGTGAGCGTGTAATGGATGGTGACAACACGAGGTTGGGCCATGTGATCTCCTTGCGTGTCGCAATGACTGTTTAATTGATTTAGGCAATCGAAAGTGATCGTGAACAGCCAGACTGCACAGAGGGACTAACGACCACCGGGCCTCGTTAGAGAGCCAGGCTCGTAACAAGTACGAAAACACAGTTTAACAAGTGACAGAGTGCGTTTTCTACCGTCATTTCTGGGGGCATGGTACGGGTTTTCAACCAACCTGCCCGATTTTGTAGAAAATTCCGTGACTAAACACGCCCAGAACCGGGTGGCCGTCTTCGTTTCGCTCGACCACATGTTCCGCCAGGTCGTAGTAGGCGGCGGTCACCAACCGGGCCTCCACACCGTGCCGCACCGCCACAACCGGTCTTGGCTCCTCTGAGCGGGGATAGGTGCCAACCTCCAGCGGATGCTGCTGCCCGACTTCCAGGGTTTCGCCGACGTTGGTGATCAGAGAAATCACCTGGCAGTCACCCTCACCGGTGACCTGCAGGGAATGTGCGAGCAGCGGCGTGTCCTCCACCTGAATCCGCCATTTTTCCACCGGCGTGACCAGGTAATATTCGCCATCTTCTTCCCTGCGCAGGATGGTTGAGAACAGCCGCACGATGGCCTCACGAGCCAGTGGCTCACCCTTGAAGATCCACTGACCATCCCGGCTGACTCGCAGATCCATGTCGCCCGACAGCTCGGGGTGCCACTGATCAAGGGGCGGATTTCCGGGATTTTTCACGGTTTCCTCTACCTGCTTTGCAAGACTTTCCGGATTCGTGTGCATAACGGTGGCTCCCGGTTCAGTGATTCGGAGTATCAGGGCAGAAACTGTGCTTTCAAGTCTGCGCAGCCGGGCCCCACTACAGGCATGTCGAGCATAACCGCCTGGGAGGTCATGAAGGGTATGCCCCGGCGATGGGCATCCACCAGCAGTGTAGCGAGGCTGCCAACCAGCGGCATGTGGGAAACAATCATCAGTGGTGATTGATCCTGCTCGATCAACGCATCAAGGCATTCCCCGGGATCGTCGTCCGGGGTAATGAACATTTTCTCTTCCACCGGGCAATTGAGGATTTCGGAGACAATGGCGGCGGTTTGCCGGGCCCTTACCAAGGGGCTGCTCCAGATCAGTTTCGGGCGCCAGGGGGATTCGGCGATCCGTGCTGCCACCTCCGCAGCGCCCAGACGGCCCGATTCGGTCAGCTCCCGCTCCTGATCCAGTGTGTGCCAGCCGGCTTCACCGTGGCGCATGATGAGCAATTGCAAAGGCAACCTCCGCTAAGTGGTCGGCTACTGGGTTATGGTGCGGGGTAGTATGAATTCCACGTCGGAATTCTGGACCGACATCATCAGGCTGTTGATGACTGCCTTGATGGATGCAGAGCGATACAGAATCTCATAAAGGCCGCGCACCAGTGGCATATAAATGCCGATTGCCTCAGCCTTTTCTTTCACCAGTTTCAGGGTATAGATACCCTCAGCCACCTGCCCCAGTTCCGCCACGGCGTCATCCAGCTTCTGGCCCTGGCCCACGGCGTAGCCGACCCGGTAGTTCCGGCTTTTGGAGGACGTGCAGGTCACGATCAGGTCACCGACGCCGGCCAGCCCCATGAAGGTCATAGGGTTGGCACCGAGGCTTACGGCGAACCGGCTCATTTCAGCAAGGCCTCGGGTGATCAGCATGGCCTTAGCATTCTCACCCATCTCCAGAGCGGAAGCGAGACCCGCGACAATGGCATAGATGTTCTTAAGGGCGCCGGCAAGTTCCACGCCGTAAATGTCCACGTTGGCATAGACGCGGAAATACTCGCAGCCCAACAGATCCTGAACGGCCCGGCGTACGTCCGGGTCCTTGGCGGCAATGACGGTGGCGGTGAGGTCGCGGTTCACGATTTCAGCTGCCAGGTTCGGCCCGCTGAGTACGCCGATACGGCAGCGCGGGATCTCTTCCTGGAGAATCTCGCTCATCAGTTTGAAGCCGTGCTCCTCAATGCCCTTGGTCAGGCTGACGACGATCTGGTCATCGCGGAATTTGTCGCAGTTTTCCCGGATAACGGGCCGAAAAGCCTTGCTGGGAATGGCAACCAGCACGATTTCTGCCTTGCTGACGGCGTCGGCAAGGTCGGTGGTTGGCTGAATATCGCCAGTCAGTTCGATGCCCGGCATATACCGGCTGTTGATGCGGGTGCTGCGGATTTCCCTGGCCTGGGCCTCACCACGCATCCAGAAATGAACGCGATGGCCGTTCTCCCCAAGCACTTTGGCCATGGCGGTGCCAAAACTGCCGCCGCCGAGAACCGCTACGTCATGCACCGGCCCTGTTGCCTCATTTTTTTGAGGCGTCGTTTTTTCAGACATAGTTCTTCCGTTTTTTCAGATCAGGTGTGAAACCGGTGTCGCCAGGCGCAGCAGGCGGGTGGCGTTAACCGGGCTCTTCACATTCCAGAGCGCGCACCAGATTCCTGAACTCTTCCCTGTTGCGATTGTTCAGGCCCATCAGCACCTTGTGGGCATCTAGAACCTTATCCCGAACCTGCTGTTCGCTGGCCCTAAGAACAGGAATTTCTTCAAGTTCTTCAATACGGGACGCGGGTTCACGGACAATGATAAAGATCTTGTCGAACCCCATGGATGTGATAATGCGGGTAATGTCAGGATTGGTGGAAATCAGCGTGGGCAGGAAATGACTTTGCTTCTGAGCCGCCATGGCGATCTTGGCCAGCAGACCGAGTGTGGTGCTGTCGATGATCTCCGTTTCGGTGAGATCAATCACCACGGTCTTGAACTGAGGATCCTGAGTGATGGACTCAACCAGATTGTCCAGCGTCGAACACAGGTTCAGCCGGATTTCCCCGATAAACTTCAGGACGTAAATGCCCTGTTTTTCAGCTTGCAGGATCTTGTAACCAGCCATGTTTCACGCTGCCACTATTTCGACGAGGTGTTGTCTGACCCATCCATAGTATCAGTAACCGACACAATAGCGATATCGTCCGGCAACTCTGTGATCTCCTCGAGATTCAGAGCTTCGCTAAGAGCTGCGATAGTGTGACGGCCTCCTGACACGAGTTCAAGTAGTGTCCGTTCCTTTTCATCAAGACTTTTTTCCCGGATGACTTCCAAAATTCCATCCGAAAACAGGGTCAGGTGGAACGGTTTGTCCAATGGCACCTCATACACTTCCCATTTCGGCGTCTCGAAAAGCCCCACCGGCAGCCCACTTCCCTCCAGGAAAGCGGTTTCACCACCTTCAAAGGACAGGATCGGCATCGGGAAATGCGCACCTACTGCATACTGTAATCTACGTTCGCTGACAGAAATGATGCCAACAAAGACGGTGACGTGTTTACCAAGACCGGTATCCAGCAATTCCGAGTTAATCCGTTCAAGGAAGCGCTCAGGGAACAGAATGTCGTCACTCGATCCACGGCGGAGGTTGCGTTGCAACCGGTTCGTAAGGTTCTTAAGCAACACGGTAACGAACGCGGAACTGGCTCCGTGGCCGGATACATCGGCAATGTAGACCAGAACCTTGTCGTCAGAAATCCGGAAGTAATCCAGAAAATCACCGCTCAGGTACAGTGACGGTTTGATCAGGTGGTCTATATGCAAGCCACTCATCACCTGCTCGTGCTCCGGCAGCATCCGTAGCTGAACCTTCCGGCCGGCGCGCTGATCCGCCCGCAATTCGGCGATGCCGTCCCGCAGATCCCGGTTCGCCTCTTCCAGTTCCTGCCGGTAAAGCTGGTTCAGCCGGTTGACCCGGACCCGGTCAAACAGTTTTCCAAGGACATCATCCAGTGCACCTTTGTCGTCGTTGCAGGGCTTCAGGACAAAATCTGCGGCACCGGCCCGCAGGGCGCTGACCACGTCGGCACTGGATTCACTCGATGAACAGGCCACAATCGGAGTAAAGGTCTCGGCTTCTTCCAGACGATTGGCAAGGTCCCGAATGGCCTCAGGAGACAGGTCTGCAAAGATGACGTCGGGAATGTTATCGTCAAATAGTGCTTTGGCGCTGGCGAGATCCGGATAGCCAGTCACGTAGAACCCCCTCGCTTCAAGGTAGCGGGCGAGATCCGTTCGGGCCTGTTCATCGGCATCTATTATAAGTATGCGCTCGGTGCGCGAGGTCATGGCGACTGCCCTAAACTACCAGCGATAAACGATAAATTGGCTTGAATAAGCCTATTCTGGCACGCCCCTGTGATATAACAAGGCCAGTTCTATGAAATTGGGAGATTCCATCTGATGAGACGTGCCGTTAATGATCTTCTCGGAGCCTATGACAAGCTGATCATGGATCCGGTTCACGGAGGTATTCCACTTTACCGGCACGAAATCCAGGTGATCGACCACCCGCTGTTCCAGCGCCTGCGAAACATCTGCCAGAACGACATTCTGAGCCTGGTGTTCCCGGGGGCAACCCACTCCCGATTCCTGCACAGCATTGGTGTGATGCATGTGGGCACCCGGATGTTTCGATCAATGATCGACGCCTACCTCAGGGAGCGACAGCTCAGTGAGCAGACCGATCTGAGCCTGAGCCAGCTCGACGCTATTGATTACCTCGCCAAGACCATCCGGCTGGGTTGTCTGCTCCATGACAGCGGCCATTCCAGCTTTTCCCATCAGTTTACCCAGGCTCGACGCATCCGGGAGCTGATGTCGCGGCCCGGCCGTTTCCGGGATCTGTGGCACGGTGTGGATTATTCCGTCTATCACCCGGAGGAGCCCGATGAACTGGAACACGAGCATTATTCCGTGCGCGTTGCCCACGATGTGCTCATGGCAGTGGATCTGGAAAGCGCTGGTCTTTATGCCCGGGATGTTATCGGCATCATGGAAACCACCAAAGTACGGCCCAGCGAGACATTCTGCCGCCATGCCCGCACCTTCTGGGCCTTTATTGCGGGCGAGGATGCGGCCGCGGGCTCGCCCCTGAGCGACAATATTCCGGGACTGGTGATGGACCTTCTGTCGTCCATTGTATCCGGTGAGATTGACGCCGATCGCGCCGATTATATGCTCCGTGACGGATTCCACTCGTCAGTCACCATCGGTGGCTTCAATCTGGATCACCTGTTGAGTAACCTGCGTTTCGGTTGGGATGTGTCCGAGCCCTGGCTGGGGCTGGCGATCACCCAGAAAGGCCTGGGTGCGCTTGAGGATTTTGTTTATAGCCGGCACCAGATGTACCGGAAGGTGTATGCCCACAAGACCGCGCTGGGCTTTGACTGGCTGCTTCGGGAGGCCATTAACGAGGTACTGGATGACCCCGAGAATTTCGAATGGGTGGATACCTGCCTGAGTGATATGGCGTATTTCGCAGAGCTCACCGATAACTTCTTCTGGGAGGCCTTCCGGAAAGTGGCCCGCAAACATCCGAAGAGTTTCTCCTTTTGCATCGTCAACCGGGTGAAGCTGAACCACCTGGATACCCGGGAAGACCTTTCGGCCCGGGGCATTGAGCGGCACAGCGTCTGGTTGGCAGCAGAGCTCGCGCTCAATCCGTCGCAGGTAGTGACCTGCTCCATGCGGGCGCGTTTCTCTAACATTCAGGACAACTTCAACGGCATCAAGGTGCTGGTGCGCGAGCCCATTCACCGCACCCGCTCACTGAAGAAGATCACCGATGTGAGCGCCTTCTTCAGCAAGTTCAGTGACGGCACCATCACCCATTTCTATACACGCCCGGATGT
>Ga0208300_100127_pt1 | contig 82536 bp, 62 predicted proteins | sample 23_taG_FD_184096 | JGI IMG/M metagenome (GOLD analysis project Ga0208300, IMG submission 184096) | Marine viral communities from Cariaco Basin, Caribbean Sea - 23_WHOI_OMZ (SPAdes) (version 2) | ecosystem: Environmental > Aquatic > Marine > Oceanic | place: Caribbean Sea: Cariaco Basin...
TAAATCCAGTCCAACCGTTGTAATATTCATTTTGGTCTCCTCACCTTGTTAACTTGATTGTTCAATTCCAAGTTTGGCACATTGCGATGCCGTTTGAGGGGGGAGACCATTCCATCGTTGACCTTTGTTGTACATTTTTGCAGCGGTCTGTGTGCCATCTAGACAAGGCGAATGTTTGACGGTTTAGTGGTTCTAAATCGAGAACATTCAACGCAGTATAGATGGCACAAAGGCGCTGCCCGAAGGGGTCGTTATGGAAGCCTTTTACTCTTTGTCACAGTCCTTTAACTTAGCCCGCTAGGCTTGCAGGACTGTTTCGCGATTAAAAGGCTTCCATTTAGACCAAAATTCGTACACCAAAGGTCAACAGGCCCTAGATACTTCCCTTTATTTCTCCTCTTGGTTATTTTCTCTTATTCTGAATCTTCCTCCCAAATCACCACTTTGTTTCGACCTTTTGCTTTCGCTAGGTACAAGGCTTGGTCTGACTGTTTAATGAGAACATTTATATCCTCTTCGCCTGGCGAGGTTCCTGCCACACCTATACTTACTGTCACTCGTATGAATTTGTTGATGTCGTGGGTGAAAAGGTGTACGCGGAGATTCTTGGCAATTTGCTTGGCGTAATGCACCCGAGTATGGGGCAAAAATACCAAAAACTCTTCTCCGCCCCAGCGAAAGGTAATGTCAGAGCCCCTAACTTGCCCTTTAATTTCTTCAGCGACTTTTATTGGGCTATTTTTAGCAATATGAGTAACAAGAACACTATATGAATCTAATTCAACAGCCCCCCCCAAACCGTGTTACCAGTGAGCCCATAACGAACGCGCCCATTAGTATTTTTTATAAGTGTATTCTGCTGATATTTAGTCAGGATGTCTTCAGCAGTAAGCTGACTACCTTCCTCGTAATACATCCACAGCTTGTCGTTAACTAACTGCATTTTATCTAAAGACGCAGTACTTTTAGCGTAAGCGTGAGAGAGCCCGCCCCACAAGCAATTAACTATTACAAAACCAACAAATAAAAGAAGTGCTTTCATACATCAATTCTTTTGAATAGGGGCTTTTGAACACAGGGCTAGCTTTTGTATCGGCACCCCTTTCTTATATAAATATTAAGTTACGCTTATCAAAACCGTTTGTGAATAGGTTAAATTCATCAATATTCTACAAATGCGTTTTTGTGTTGTTTCGTTTCCACATGTAAAGGCTTACGTATCTTTTATGCTTAGTTTTATTACCAGCACGCTGATTCCTGTTTTGATCCTTCTGTTAATGGGATGGCTATTTTTTCGCATTAAATGGCTCAATGAAGGGTTTATAGAAGCTGGATCTAAACTGGTATTTAACGTTGCGCTCCCTGCGCTGTTATTTTTATCGATAGCGCGAGCAGACTTTTCTAAAGCCGCCAACCTATCACTGATAGGCGTTGGGGTTATGGGCACGCTCATTGTTTTTGCCGCTCTGATGATTACCTCTCATCTGACCGTACATCCGTACAAAGCCAGAGGTGTGGTTGTACAAGGCGGTTTCAGAGCCAATATGGGCATTATTGGCCTTGCTTATTGTGCCAATACCTATGGGCAAGAAGGGCTTGCTGTAGCCTCGGTCTATATGGGGTGTATTACTATATTGTTTAACGTATTGTCTGTCTTTGTTCTTAATTTTTATCAAGGCGCGTCGCGTTCTTTATTGGGTCAAGTTACTGGCATGGCGAAAAACCCGCTAATTCTTTCTATCGCGGCAGCGCTCCCCTTCTCTTACTTCGAATGGCAATTGCCCACCACCTTGATAAAAACCGGTGAATACTTTGCGCAGCTAACACTGCCACTTGCACTTATTTGTACCGGTGCTTCCCTACAGTTCCGCTCATTCTCCAGTGACTGGTTTAACATTGTGCTTAGCACAACCAGTAAATGCGTGGTTTATCCCACTATATTAGTCGCGTTTGCCTATGCTTTTGGATTTAGAGGTATGGAGCTGGGCATTGTTCTTCTTCTCGCCATTTCACCTACTGCTGCAGCAAGCTATGTCATGGTTAGAAACTTAGGCGGTGATTATCGTTTGGCGGCAAGTATCATCGCAGTGAGCACATTGGCATCTTTGCCTATTACCGCCCTCGCCTTTGGAATATTAAGTAAACTACAGCTAGTGTGATGAAAATATGTCTTTGTTAAGCACATTTTAAGTTTATAAACAGTGAAGAGTGAGGCTATTGATGTAGTGTTGGACGTTATTGGAAACGAAAAGCGCCGGGTAACTCGACGTTAACCCGGCGAAAAAGGCGTAACAGACGTCGCCCTAATCTGCTTCTATCTCACCCTCTTCAATAGCCACAACGCGACGTGCTTCAACGTAGGTTTTAATAGCCCAAAGTGTCTCTTGGTCTAAGATAGGATCGGTTTGACCTTCAGGAATGCCGCCAAGTGCAGGCATGCCTTTCGCCGAGCCAAAACGCAAGCGCTCAACGAACCATTCGTCGTCTTCAAAGCTTTCTGGGTCGAGTTCACGAAGGTCTGGGTTTATTCCGCCAGACTGCGCGTGCAAGCCGTGACAACCTGCACAGTTATTTGCATAAGCGGACTCACCAAACTTGATGACCTTCGTTTTGGTTTCTTCATCAAGGCTTCGATATGGGTTTTCAAACACCCAGCCATTTTCAGACTCATCGCCATCAGTGATTGGCGGCATAGCTGAGCTATCTGCTCCTTGAGGGATAACATTTCCATGTGCAAGCACGTGGCCAGACAAGCCAGTCACCACGAGTGCCGCAAACAACATCGATATTTTTGTTTTCATAATTCATACATCCTCAAAAGACTATGAATTAAGTATACGTACGAGGAAATAAGGGGTAACTCTACTTTGGTTTTGAAAGGCTCCTCCTTTGGTAGGAGACCACAATGATAGCCACTGAAAGCGCAAACTTTACCGTTGCTGCTTCAACGTTAGTGCTAGAGTCAGAGTCGAAATAACGCCCATAAGAATAATGCAGACTTATCTTGACAACAGGTAAATGAATAGATGATAAAAAAGGCCAGCGCACGAAGGCGCTGGCCATGTATTAATCACTATTTACCGCTCAGCTAAGGTTAGTTTTTTGCCACCTGCTGATAGCGCTTGGGTAATTTAAACGTCCACACGGTGCCGCCTTGGTTGAAGTGCTTCACGCGTTTTGCAACTTCACCGCCCCATAATGGCACTGCGCCGCCCCATCCAGATAGTACAGAGATGTACTGCTCACCATCCATTTCCCATGTCACTGGAGAGCCAACAATACCTGAGCCAGTTTGAAACTTGTAAACCATTTCGCCGGTTTTGTCGTCAAAGGCCATAAGATAACCTTCAGGGTTACCGGTCCAAACCAGACCACCACCTGTAGTTAACACGCCGCCCCAAAGTGGAGAGAAGTTGTTATAGCGCCAAACGGTTTTACCTGTTTTGGGGTCAATCGCTTTAAGTACGCCAATAAAGTCCTCATTCACTGATTTAATGGTGAAACCTGCACCTAGGTACGCTGCACCTTTCTTGTAAGAGGTAGGCTCGTTCCAGATATCCATTTCCCATTCGTTTGAAGGAACATAGAAGAGTTCAGTATCCTTTGAATAGGCCATTGGCATCCAGTTTTTACCACCTAAGAACGCAGGGCGAGCGACAACCTGTGCACCTTGTTTACCATCAGCTGATTGCGCTGGGCTTCCTGGGCGATTTTCGTCAACGTAGATAGGTCGACCTTTTTCATCCAGTCCCTTTGCCCAGTTTAATTTATCAACAAACGGGAAGCCGCGGATAAAGTCACCGTTTTCGCGGTTAAGGACGTAGAAAAAGCCGTTTCTGTCGGCGGTTGCCGCCGCTTTCACTGTCTTGCCGTTTTCCTGGTAGTCAAACGAGATAAGCTCGTTTACGCCATCGAAGTCCCAGCCATCGTGTGGTGTGGTTTGGAAGTGCCACACAATTTTTCCTGTATTAGGGTCAATAGCTAAGCGCGACGACGAGAAGTAGTTATCGCCCGGACGTAGGTGAGAGTTCCACGGTGCAGGGTTACCCGTACCGAAAAATAGCAAGCCTGTATCTGAGTCGTAAGTACCACCTAGCCACGTTGCTGCACCACCGGTTTTCCATAAATCAGCAGGCCATGTTTTACCTGGTGCGCCGCCTGAAATACCATTTTCGGTTTTCTTACCGTCTTTCCATAAGTACCCCATGTGCCCTTCAACGGTAGGTCTAACCCATAGCTGTTTGCCAGACTTCGCGTCGTAAGCATACACTTTACCGACGATCCCGAACTCACCACCGGAAATCCCTATAATGACTTTTCCGTCAACTACAATAGGCGCTGCAGTAATGGCGTAGCCCGCTCGGTAGTCTTCAACTTTTTTCTTCCAAACAGTTTTTCCCGTGTCTTTATCCAGTGCTACTAACTTGGCATCCAAGGTGCCAAATATGACCAGATTATCGTAAAGCGCAACGCCACGGTTTATCACGTCACAGCAAGGCATAATGCCGTCGGGCAAACGCGCTTCATATTGCCATAGCTCTTCACCAGTTCTCGCATCGATGGCCCACACACGAGAGTAAGATCCGGTTACATACATCACACCATCTTTTACCAGAGGCTGCGATTCTTGACCCCGCTGCTTTTCACCACCTAATGAAAACGCCCACACAGGACGTACTTCTTCTACTGTATCGCGGTTAATGGCGGTTAACGGGCTATAGCGCTGAGCTTTCAAGCCCATTCCATACGTCACTACGTCGTCAGTGGTAACGTGGTCATTTTGAATATCTTTGTCGGTGACAACAGCATGGACAGGAGTTAACGCACTTGCACAAACCAGCATAGATAGGGCAAGTTTTTTAATTGGCATATTATTATTCATAACGGTTCCTAGTTGCATGTAGGCCATAAATGGTCTGTTTCAGACTATTCGTTAGGATTAGCATAGCTAGGGGGGATGTCGATGCCTATGCAACAGCGGAGTGATTTGACTCCTCCTTTAGGAGGAGGAATGAAGGGCTATTTTCCCTTTTGATCAATGCCTTTACGCTTTCACGTCTTTTTAAAGAAATGCGTTCTTCCAATATTGATAGCAGTGATTAAGATAATAAAGCTGATGGCCACAGAAGTATTGCCTAAAGTGCTTTCGTTCTGAACGCTATCGTTCAGAGTGCGCTTATTCTGAAAGCTCTTGCCCCGCAAAATAAGGCGGCATCTCATAAATGGTTTTGTATTTCTCAAATAACCGTTGCATATCACCCTCTACCACCATTCGCGTAATTACATCACCAATTTCATAGCCAAGCGCGCGATAATTAGTATGAACAGCAAGTCCTATGTCCCACTTTTGCTTTCCAATGAGCGGAAACGCGTTGCTTGCAAGGCGATATTGCTCATTATCGACAAACTGACTGAGGTAGGATATTTGCGAGCGCAATCCCATTACCGCTTCGACGGTTCCTGCTTTCATTGCGTCAATCGCTTCTGCGTTTGAACCATAGTGCGATGTTTTTTCTCGCAACCGGCCGCCAAACGCTGACGTTAAGTAAAAGTGGGGAATGCTGTCTATTTCCGCACCAATCGTGTGATACTGAAACATGCCCATGGTTTCCACTTCGGGCAAAGTGTGCGTGTTGTGAATGATTTGCCAGCTTTCACGCTGATAAGGGGCAAACATATGAACAAGCTCATTAACCAACAAGCCCACGTCGTCACGTTTTTGAGAAAAGCTTGGGTCGTAAGGCGCGCGCATCATCACATCAGCCTTAATTCGGTGGATAATATGGCCCTTCCATAGGTAATTTCTGAAATCGTCCTCTGTCGTTTCACCTGGTGTCATCCATATCAGTTCTAGCTCAACACCAAGGGCGCTCGCGATTTCACGGGCGATATCAATATCAATACCTGTGGGGTTGTCGTTTTCAATAAATGAAAATGGAGGATAGTCGGTGTACACCGCAATTCTAATTAAACCGCTGTCTTTAATATCGTCTAACGATCTTGCTTCCCCGAACGCAGAAACCGTTATCAGGCAGAGTAAAATGAAAATAACTCGAAAAGGTTTAACTAACTGCACAGCTTACCCACTTATTCAATCGAACTTCTTAAGCATACTAAGGGGTTAGCGTGATTTTACTAATGCTACTTTAGCGCCATAGCATTCCTCCTTTAGGAGGATGTTCTTCGGGAAAATTGCCATATACCCTTATGTCAGACAAACACATATCAGCAAAAGCATGCAGCTGAGCTCAGGGTGGTATATGGCAAAGGGTGTAAAAAGCACGGTTGAAAGACGATTAACCGGTAAGCGCTATCAAAAGTGTGTAGCGTCACTTTTTTGCTGCGTTCTGTTGTCGTTTTTAAACAGCGCGCTCGCATTTAATGAAGCGCAATCTTCTCAGGCCCAACAAGCTGCACCACAGGCCTCTTTTGCCACTATTGTGGTCATTTACATAAAAGTTGCGGGCACATCTCCACCAGGCACACCAGACTATTTAAAGTCCCCCAGCAATGAGGGGACAGCTGGCGCAAGTGTGGCGATAGAGGATGCCAATATCACGGGAAAATTTCTTGGTTATCAGTTTGAGTTAACTGAAATCAGTGTGCCTTCTATCGGCGAACTGCAAGCTTCTTTAGCTAAAACACGTAAGCACTCTGGTTCAAGTGCTAACACAAATCACAAAGAAATAAGCAGCAATCAGCAAGGCAACATTGCACCCGTTGTACTACTGGACATGCGAAGCAGTGATAAGGTAAAGGCTGCCTCAATTGAGCAGTTGATTGCCAATATTCAAAGCACGCTTCCTAATGCCGTATTTTTTAACGTAGCTAATAGCGATGATTTGCTGAGACAAAATTCATGTCGCCTGCCCTTGTTTCATACAATCCCCAGTTATCAGATGAAAGCCGACGCGCTAGCCCAGTGGTTTCGCACTAAGCGTATTGACGAGATATTTGCAGTTTACGGAAAAACCGCTGACGATGCTGCATACCTAGCCGCGTTTAAACGCAGCGCTAAAAAATTCAAGCTTTCACTTGTTGAAACTAAACAGTGGCAGGACAGTTTTGATTTACGCAGGGCTGCCTTTGCTGAAATTCCTCAATTTACGCGAACAACCGAAACCTATCAGGCTGTTTTTACCGCCGATAGCGCGGCGCAATTCGCGTATAGCCTACCCTTTAACACCTATTATCCCGTACCTGTGGTAGGTGCTGCCGGCCTAAAAGCTCTAGGTTGGCATTTTACCCACGAACAATGGGGCGCCCGTCAGCTTCAAAGCCGTTTTAACGACGGGTTTAACAGACACATGAATGAAGTCGACTTCGCCGCGTATCTTGCGGTAACGGCGGTGGCAAATGCTGCGCAGCAAGGAAGCGATTTAACGCAGCAGGGAATACTTAAAACCTTGCTTAGCGACCACTACACGCTGGGTGCCTATAAAGGCCGCCCTCTTTCTATTCGCCCCTACACCCACCAATTTCGTCAGCCTATTGCGCTGGCCCACGAAGACGCATTGGTGACTCATGCGCCCCTTGAAGGCTTTTTGCACCAAACCAACGAACTGGACACATTAGGCGCAACACACACTACCTGTAAGGACAAGTTATGAGCTATCGCTTTGCACTCTTGCTTGGCAGTTTAATGGCAAGCTTTGCACTTCCTCAAGCCTTTGCACTTCCTCAGGCGTATGTCACTAACGAAAAAGACAACACGCTATCTGTCATTGATATGACGACATTTGATGTGGTTGAAACTATCGAGGTTGGAGAGCGACCCCGAGGGTTTATTTTAAGTGCAGACCAGTCCCACGCGTATATCTGTGCCTCTGATGCTGATCGCATTCAAATTATGGATTTGTCTACCCATTCCATAGTGGGCGATCTTCCCTCAGGTGCAGATCCTGAAACCATAGCATTACATCCTAACGGCACCACTATTTACACAGCTAATGAAGACGATGCCCTTCTTACTGTTATCGACATTCCAACGGCTCAGGTCATTTCTCAGATAGATGTAGGCGTAGAGCCTGAGGGGCTGGCTGTGAGTCACGACGGCAGCATGATGGTAGTCACATCAGAAACCACTAACATGGTGCACTGGATAGATACCAAAACGCACGAAAATATTGCAAATAGCTTGGTTGACGCAAGACCCAGAGATGCTCACTTTACCAGAGATGACAAGTACCTTTGGGTAAGCTCGGAAATAGGTGGAACCGTTAGTATTTTCGAAACTGCTACTAAGCAAAAAGTGAAGACCCTTTCCTTTGCCATTAAAGGCGTTTATCGCGACAAGGTTCAGCCAGTGGGTATTGTGCTTATGAAAGATAAACCCTACGCCTTCGTGGCGCTTGGCCCAGCGAATCGCATAGCGGTCATCAATACCGATACCTTTGAAGTGGAAGACTACATTTTGGTTGGGCGACGAGTGTGGCAATTAGCGTTTAACCAAGATCAGTCTTTATTGCTGACCACTAACGGTGTAAGCGGTGATGTTTCTGTCATCAATACCCACACGTTAAACGTAGAGCATACGGTAAAAGTGGGGCGTTACCCTTGGGGCGTGGCGGTTAAATGGAAATAGCGGTTCAGGCGGTTTCACATCAGTACGGCGGCCATCACGCGCTGGACAATATAAGCCTTTGCCTAAAACCAGGCTTAACCATGCTGCTTGGGCCAAATGGCGCAGGCAAAAGTACCTTATTTGCGCTTATTACGGGCCTTCAAAAACTCACGCAAGGCAGCATTACCTTTGATGGTGCTACACTGTCTCAATCTCGCACAAGTATTATGGCGAAAATGGGCGTGGTATTTCAGCAAAGTACCTTAGATATCGACCTGTCGGTAAAACAAAATTTGTCCTACTTTGCTTCGCTCCACGGCATAACTACCACTTGCGCGCTATCTCATATTCATGGCCTGCTCGACGAGCTCGATCTTACGAGTAAGCTCAACACAAAAATTCGCAACTTAAATGGCGGGCACAGACGTCGGGTCGAGTTAGCTCGGTGCCTTATTCACAAGCCATCCTTGCTGCTACTAGACGAGCCTACCGTTGGCTTAGATATAGAATCCCGTCACCTTATTTTGCGGGTAGTACAAGCACTCGCTCATTCCCAAAACGTAAGTGTACTGTGGGCCACGCATTTATTCGAAGAAGTGAAGCACAACAACAATCTGATAGTCTTATCAAAAGGGCGAGTGTTAGCCCACGACCAATGTGAAGCGTTGTTGGCCAAGTATCATCAACAAGATATTGAGCACCTTTGGCAGCATTTGATGCAGGAAGGCTCCTGATGTATTGGCGCTGTTTTGTGGGCGTACTTACCCGAGAGATGCTGAAGTTCTGGCAGCAACGTACACGCCTGTTAAGTGCATTGGTGCGCCCGCTGCTTTGGCTATTTGTTTTTGCCGCAGGGTTTCGTTCGGCCCTCGGTCTTTCAATGACCGAGCCTTACGAGAGTTATATTTTGTACGAAGAGTACATTGTACCTGGGCTTGCCGCCATGATTGTGCTTTTTAATAGTATGCAAAGTTCATTGTCCATGGTGTACGACAGAGAAATGGGCAGCATGAAAGTACTGCTGTTAAGCCCGGTTCCCCGCCCTTTTCTGCTAGGCAGCAAGCTTATAGCCAACACCTTGGTAAGCGCTATTCAGGTGTACATCTTCTTTGCCTTTGCGCTTTTACTGGATGTACGCCTATCTGCGTTGGGATACGTTTATGCGTTGCCTGTTATTGCGCTACTGTCATTGTTTTTAGGTTCGTTAGGACTATTACTGGCAAACTATATTAAGCAGCTAGAGAACTTTGCCGGGGTCATGAATTTTGTCATTTTCCCGTTGTTCTTTCTATCAAGCGCCCTATACCCGCTTTGGAAAATGCGTGAGGCCAGCGAATGGCTGTATCAGATTTGCGCCTTTAACCCCTTTAGTAGCGGCGTAGAATTACTGCGATTTGCGCTCTATGAAAAACTCGAACACAACGCGCTAGCCGTTGTACTTTGTCTTACGGCTATCACTTTTATTTTGGCTGTTAGAAGCTTTCGCCCCAAAGCCTCAAAAGGGCGCTTCTCGTGATAAAAGCAAACCTAACCTGGGCTAATGAAAGCAATAAAGTTGAAACGTTAGACGATAGTGACTGCTTACTTATTTTAACTACGCCCGAGTTATTAGCGAGCCAACTCTTTCACTTTTCAACACCCGCTAAGACATACATTGAGCAGGTTTTTGACGATGAAGGTTTTGCAGGAAATAAAGGCCAATGTGTATTAGTACAAGGCCTTAAGGCGTTTAAAACAAGTTACATCTCAGACACTGAAAACAGCGGAAAAAACAAAATTAGCCAACAATTAGCTGAAGTAAAACGGGTACTGTTTTATGGTGTCGATTTTGCGCTTTTTGAAGCGTCAGATACACCCAACGTCTCTAGCTGTGCCTCGACTTTATCTAAAACTAATGACCCTTCCATGGTTAACCGCTCAAGCTACGCTAGCGATTCAAACTCCGCGTTTTATTCGAAAAGCACTAGTGACTTGAAGCAAACTAACGCGCCAGCATTTCGCTACTTAGAACAGCAGTTCGATGCATTGTTTAAAAAGCTTAAAAGCTTGTCGGTAACCTTGGAAAAGCTGGCGTTAATGGCGCTTTCTACCACTGAAACAGTAAGCAGCGACCCTGTTAACACCATTGCGAGCCACTCGCAGTTTCTGAGTGCGCTACTTAGAAGCAATTTCAAGCACGGCTATCACTTTAAGGGCTATAAGACGAATAATCGTTCGGTTTCTAGCAGTCGAGCCCGCGACGACAACAACAACGCAAATAGTGTTGAAAAAAACGCCGCAACTAATGAAGCAATTAACCAAGCAACTGATATTAGGGGCACGCTGTCTCTTGCATTAGATGCCAAGCATTTTAATAAAGCACAAAAGCGTCTCGTTTCACACACTATCCGCTATGAATCAGCCCTGAATGCCGCGATGACGTGGGCTAAAGATCTCGCCCACATGCCAGCCAACTTATGTACGCCAGATTATCTGGCCGAACAAGCTCTGCATCTGGCGCAAACCTTTAATACGGTGTCTTGCGATATCCTCAATGAAAGTGCGCTAAAGCAGTTAGACATGAACGGGTATTTAGCGGTAAATGCAGGTTCACAGTTTGCTGCCACCATGCCTATTCTTCGCTATACAGCCAAAGGTTTAGAGAATTCACCGCCGGTAGTGTTAATCGGCAAAGGCGTAACGTTTGACAGCGGCGGCATAACGTTAAAACGCAGCCCTGATATGCGCCATATGATTTACGACATGGCAGGCGCTGGCTGTGTATTGGGCGTCATTCAGGCGGTTGCCACGCTGGGGTTAAATATAAATATTATTGGTATTGTGGCGAGCGCCGATAATGCGATTGATGGCAAAGCCTATCGCCCGGGTGACATTATCACTATGCACTCAGGAAAAACCGTGGAAGTCATGAGCACCGATGCAGAAGGGCGTATGCTTATGGCCGATGCAATCAGCTACGCGAAACAGTTCACCCCCTCGGTTATTATTGATATTGCAACCCTAACCGGCGCAGCCATTAGCGCACTGGGGCACAAAGCCACTGCGCTTTTTAGCAACGCTCCAGCGCTTGAAAGTGCGTTAGTTGAAGCGGGTGAACTGGCTAACGACAGGTGCTGGCCTTTCCCACTTTGGCCAGAATATCAAGACGCCATTACCTCTCAGCACGCGGATATGATGAATACGGGTATAAACTCTCCCGGTGCTATTTCGGCAGGCTGCTTTCTCTCTCGCTTTGCTGACGGCACCCCGTGGGCTCACCTCGATGTGGCAGGAACCGCTTTTACCTACACCAAATCTTTATCGGCAACCGGCCGCCCTATTCCTCTGCTGTTATCTTACTTAAGCAGCTGTGCTATCAAAAATAATCAATAAATCATCAAAATTCATGACAGTTCTCCTCCCTTAGGAGGATATCTGTTAACACATATTCAACATATACTCAGTCATGCGTTTAATCATAAAGAAGAGGAACAATTATGTGGACTAAACCCCAATACACAGAAATGCGCCTTGGTTTTGAAGTAACTCTTTACATCAATAACCGCTAGGCAACGCCCTCTGGGATGATGAACAAAAAGGCTGCCGACGCAGCCTTTTTTTACTTGTAGTATGGAGTTGTTATGCACGTATTGATTCTTGGTGCTGCCGCCGGGGGTGGATTTCCGCAATGGAACTGCCACTGCCCCAATTGTAAGGGTTTACGCGAAGGTAAAATAAAGGCGAAAGGCAGAACACAGTCGAGCATTGCTGTCAGTAGCGATGGTAAAAATTGGGTTCTCATTAATGCCTCCCCCGATTTAAGGGAGCAGATAAATAGCCATCCGCAGCTGTGGCCCGACGCCCATGTTTCTCGCGGCACACGCATAAGCGCAATTGTGCTTACCGACAGTCAAATAGATCATACTACAGGCCTGCTAACATTGCGCGAAGGCTTACCCCTTCCCGTTTATTGTACCGATGTTGTGGCCGAAGACCTAACCACCAGCTTCCCGCTTTTTACCGTATTAAAACACTGGCACGGCGGACTACAACAGCATTCAATTAATACCGATTATCATCAACGCTTTGTACCAAAGGGGGCAGAAGGCCTGACTTTCCAACCCGTGGTATTAGAGTCTAATGCGCCCCCTTACTCGACGTATCGCGACAACATTGTGCCGGGCAACAATATCGGCCTGAAGATAACTGACGACACCACGGGCAACGTGCTTTTTTACGCGCCGGGATGTATGCAGGCAAACGACACAGTAAAACAGGTGATGCGCGAATCTCACTGCGTGCTATTTGACGGTACGCTGTGGGCCAATGAAGAAATGATAGATCACGGCTTTAGCAACAAGCTGGGCACTGATATGGGACACATGCCGGTTAATGGAAAGGGCGGAGCCATTGCGCTGCTAAATGAATTTAACGTTGAGCGTAAAGTACTTATTCATATCAACAACACTAATCGCGTGCTTGACGAAGACTCCAGTGCTTATCACAGCCTGTGTGAGCAAGGCATTGAATTGGCTTACGACGGTATGGAAATTGAGGTGTAGTAATGACAGAACACGCATGGTCTAGACAAGAATTCGAACAAAAACTGAGAGAAAAAGGCGCTTACTACCATATTCATCACCCGTTTCATAAACGCATGAATGAAGGACACTGCAGCGTTGATGAGATTCAGGGTTGGGTGGCCAACCGACTGTATTATCAAATGGCGATACCGGTTAAAGACGCGGCAATTTTAGCGAATTGCGAAGATCAATCGGTACGCAGAACTTGGATCCAACGAATTATCGATCACGATGGACGGGAAGGTGAAGACGGACTGGGCGGCATAGAAGCCTGGTTGCGGTTAGGCGAAGCGGTAGGCTTGAACCGCAGTGAATTACTTGATGAAACCCACCTGTTGCCAGCGGTTAAATTTGCAGTAAATGCCTATGTGAATTTTGCCCGCCGTGCGTCGTGGGAAGAGGCTGCCTGCTCATCGTTAACTGAAATGTTCGCCCCTGAAATACATCAAAGCCGATTAGATACCTGGCCTGGGCACTATACATGGATTGATAGTGAAGGCTTTACCTACTTTCAAATGCGGTTAAGTCAGGCGCGCCGTGATGTAGAGCATGGCCTGCAGATTACCCTTGACCACTTTGTTACCCGACAACAGCAAGAACATGCGCTCAATATACTTCAGTTCAAAATTGATATTTTGTGGAGCATTGCTGATGCCATTTGCTTTGCCTATGAATATAAGAGAAAGCCGTTTGATGGTATTGCCGACCAGCGGGTGTGCCATAAAGGGAGGTTTTAATGATGTCGAATTTACAATCACAAACCGAACACCACTTAGATGCTGATAGCGTCGGTGCTGATAACGTGGAAGATAACATTGAAAATAGCAGCAGTCACAACAACGAGGGCGGCCGCACAAGAGACAAAACAGCTTCTTTAAATCCGCTTTTTCGCATGCAGTACGAGAAAGCTCAGGGTTGTTATGTTTTGTTGTTCCCCGAAGGAATGATCAAACTTAATCCTTCTGCGGCAGAAATTCTTAAGCGAGTAGATGGCAGCAATACGGAAAATGCCATTTGTGCTGAGCTTCGCCAAGCGTTCCCTGATGCACCTGAAGATTTAGAAGAAGATGTTCATGCATTTCTGGTCCATGCCGAGCAAAAGAAGTGGATCCGCTATGACGAATAATACAGACGTTGATTTACAAACCGACGTATCAAATACCATAACGCCTCCGCTATGGCTCCTAGCCGAAATTACCTATCAGTGCCCATTGCATTGCCCCTATTGCTCAAACCCAGTAAACATGGAAGAAACATTTAATGAGCTCTCTACTGAGCACTGGGAGCGTGTGCTGCGTGAAGCGCGGGAAATGGGCGCCGTGCAATTAGGCTTTTCTGGCGGAGAGCCATTGCTTCGAAAAGACTTAGAGCACTTAGTCGCTTATGCGCGGGCTTTGGGTTTTTACACCAACTTGATCACCTCTGGCATTGGCATGACAGAAAAACGTATTGCCAAACTCAAAGAAGCCGGCCTTGACCACATTCAGCTTAGCTTTCAGGCAGCCAATGCTGAAGTCAATGACTTAATAGGCAACAAGCGTCACTCATTTGAACAAAAACTTAAAATTGCGAAGCTGGTAAAACAATACAACTACCCTATGGTGCTTAACTTCTGTATTACCGCGCAGAACATTCACGAAATAGAAGACGTAATGGCGCTCAGCGAGCAGCTAAACGCTGATTTTGTCGAGCTGGCTACCGTACAGTATTACGGCTGGGCCTATGAAAATAGAGACCATCTGTTACCTACCTCACAGCAGCTACAGGAAGCTGAGGCCGCAGTGAACCGCTACCGCGCGCAGCAAAACGGTAAAGGGCCAACCTTCATATTTGTGTCGCCCGACTACTACGAATCTCGCCCTAAGGCGTGCATGAATGGCTGGGGCACAACGTTTTTAACCGTAACGCCAGATGGCAGTGCCCTTCCGTGTCACAGTGCAAAGATATTGCCCCTTCATTTTCCTAATGTGAAAGAACGCTCGTTGCACGATATTTGGCACCAAGACTTTAGCTTTAATCATTTCCGTGGCGATAGTTGGATGCCTTCGCCCTGTAGGGACTGCGATGAAAAAGATAAAGACTTTGGCGGCTGCCGATGTCAGGCCTACCTGCTAACAGGTGATATGTATAAGACGGATCCGGTTTGCAGCAAGTCGCCCGATCACCATTTGATGAAAGGCATTACCGATAAAGCAGGTACTGCACCGTCGAAGGCACTACAGTATCGGAAGGTGGAAAAGCCGATTCCCATTCTAGAAGTAAGTGCTACGAGGTAAGCGCTACGAGACAAGTAATACGAAATGAGTGCGCTGCGATAAGTACTAAACCAAAAGAGATACCGTTAAACCGCAATGATAAAAGTGTATGTCTGAATTTCATTTCATTGATGCCGGCTCTGGGTCAAAAGTGCATAGCGTTGTTTTTGCGCTAAAAACCCCTGCAGCAGGCCATACTGGGTTGTCTCACTTAGCTGAGCACATGAGCTTTCGACGCTCTCACCAATACCCCGCTGCCCACGAACTTTTTACGGCCAATACACTTCTGCCTGTTACTATTAACGCTACCACACTCGCCGAGTACACCTTCTTTTTCGCTTCGTCTGAAAAAGCGAACGTGCTGCTTGATGCTGTAAATTACCTGTACTGTGGCCTGCTTAACCGGGATTACGGTACCGATGAGGTAATCTTAGAGCGTGACGGGGTTATTTTTAACGAGCTCGCCATGCTAGAGACAAACAGCGACTATGCATTAAACGCCGCTATTCGATTAACCGATACCAATAAAAATGCCTATCAACACGCGGGTGGTTTTACACAAACCATAGGCAGCAACAGCATTCAAGCGCTTCAAGACTACAAACGCCAGTGGTATCAGCCAAGCAATATCACCACGCTGGTTTATAGTAATTCAGCCCACTTTTTTGAGCAGTGCAAGGAGGTTGTTACAGCCCTGAGCGCGGAAACAGCTTTGAGCGAAGAATCAACACTGAACAGAAACGCCTCTCTGAGTCAGCACGCATCTCAACGTGAACACTCACATTTAGACAAAGAAGCCTCTCTTGATGCGCAAACGACAAAAGGCGAAAACGAATCAATAAGGCATGTATTAACCTGGTGGTTTCCTCAGTGCTTTTTAAATGGTTTACTACAGCAAGAAGCAACACTTAGCACCGTAGCAGGCCTTGAAAACACTTTATTTATCGACCCCGAAATCAATCAACAAGGCAATTTTGCAATTCGCCTCGTCACAAACGAAGCGATGAAGGAAGTAGCAAGCGAGCTTTCGATAGAAGCACTTCCAAAGCTTTCAAAAAAACTGACACACAAGCTCGTGAGCGATGATAATGATAAAAGGTTGCGACAACTAAAACATGTGGTATCCGCGTGTCTTGCCTCATTTGATATTATACCTTCAAAGCCGATGCCAGACACAGATAAACACGCAGAAGGTGTGGGAGCGGCTATTCGCTATTTTGCGCAACTAACAGATGCGTTGGGTTCGAACAAGTGTACCGCCAAAGATTGTGCCACCAAAAGCGCTTATTTGGCGAGTGCTAATAAGGTATCGCTCTCCTATTTGGGAGCTCTACCTTCAACTGAAAAGTCAGTCGCTCTCGAGCGGATTAGAAAGGCACGCAAAGACTTTTCCGCACAAGCCAGCGCTTCCAATAGCGAGCAGTCACTTTTAATACCGCGTCTTACCTCTAAATACCGACATTTTATTGCGTTAGAGCACTTGCCTTCTCTTCCACGTTTATTGCGGCCACTCGCCAACAAGACCACCAATTTGAAACGCTTTAACGCTGAACACATTGCTTCGCACTTAACGCCGTTTTCCATTCCATCGCCCTCAATAACTCTAGAGTCGGCTTCTCTAAATTCTGATTCTGGTTATTTAGCCTCGCACTGGGTGTATCGCATCGCGTTCTATCAACAGTCAAGACTACAAGCGGTACTTGCACACCACCTTTTCTGGCAACCAAGAACCTCGGGGGAATGCTACGCACTGGGCGCTGCAACCTATGAAAATAACCTTTTTCTATTTGGTGCCAGCGATACAAATATCACAGAGCGTGAAAACTGGTGTCATAAGGTTTTATCGATGCTCTCGTAGGGAATTCGGGAAAAAACACTGCTACCAATTTATGATACTTCCTCCCACTTAAGGAGGATATTTTTAGGGAATGGTTAAGGCAATACTGAAAGTATAAATAATAACGAAGCAGTCAAGACCATGCCTACGCGAATTTCTACTAAAAGCTCTAGCCAAAACGTTGCACAATCCCCAACACATCAACTTGCCCGTTCACCATTTGCTCTTGCGATTATTGCAAGCGCTGTAACCTATGCGTTTAGCTCTGCTGCAGAAGCTAACGATGCAATGGACCACTACGAGGTTATAGAGGTACAGGGAGCGACACCGCTTAGCGCCAACAGCAATAACTCTGCTGTATTTGGTAACGTTCAGACACTCACTCAAGACGATATTGAAGGGAGCGTCAACCGTTCACTACCGGAGCTACTCAAAACTCAGCTGGCAAGCGTGAACCTAAACGATGTTCAAAACAATCCGTTTCAACCCGATCTGCAATACCGCGGGTTTACTGCCTCTCCGCTGCTTGGTCTACCTCAGGGCATTTCGGTGTACTTAAACGGCGGTCGGGTTAATGAAGCGTTTGGCGATACTGTGCATTGGGACCTAATGCCTCTAGATGCTATAGATACCGTTTCTTTGTACTCTGGTTCAAATCCTCTGTTTGGCCAAAACACGCTAGGCGGTGCCCTTGCGCTAAGAACGAAAACAGGGTTTAGCTTCAACGCCAATGAAATAGATTTACAGGCTGGACAATTCGGCCAGAAAGCCGCTTCTGTGGAATCAGGTGGTCATAACGATCACTGGGCGTATTACGTGAACCTGAATCATTATGAGGAAGATGGCTGGCGTGACTATTCGCCATCTGAAGTGCAGCAAGTATTTACATCGCTTGCCTATAAAAGTGACAAAATGCATCTCGACATGAACCTGTTTATGGCCGATAACGAGTTACTCGGAAATGGTGCGTCGCCTATTGAACTGCTGGATATTGAAGGAAGAGAAGCGGTCTACACCCACCCCGATCAGACCAACAACGAACTTACGCACGTTAATATAACCGGTGATTTCGTTTTAACTGACACCTTATCTTTAACCGCCAATATGTTTTATCGCGACACACAAACTCAATCAATCAACGGCGATGACAGTGATTTTGGTGCCTGCCAGTTCGCTGATGGACGCGTAACACTGTGTGAATTTGAAGATGATGACGACGATGATGATGATGCTCCGCTTGATAGTGATGATGATGGCGACGACGATGATGACGATGATTTGCCTGTTGTAGGAGAAGGCGACGATATAGAAGCGGTTGAATTTATTGGCTTTGATGACGACACCGCGCTTGCCGAAATATCAGATGTGGACGCAGATGAACTTGATGGAACATACAATACGGGCCGGACAGACGCCAAAGCTACTGGGTTATCTTTTCAGCTAGCAAAACAATATGCCTTAAGCGGCTTCAGTTCAGAGTTAATTGTTGGTGCCAGCTACACCAAAGGAGATGTTAACTACGCCGCTGATACTACATTTGGTATTTTGGAAAACGAATCTGCACAAGACTCACGCACCGTTTTACCCATCGACGGGCTCATGGCACAAGAAGCCAGGGTTAGATTAGATGTAGACACCACCGCATGGTCGCTATTTTTCATGAATAGTACACAGCTCTCTTCAGCCGTATCACTCAATCTTGGTGGACGTTTTAACCGAGACCATATTGTTATGGAAGACCTGATTGATGACGGTGAAGGTTCATTGGACGGCAATCACCGTTTTACCCAATTTAACCCAGCGGTAGGTGCAGACATTACTATTGATGAGCAAAGCCAGTTGAATCTTGCAATCAGCCAGTCTTCAAGAACGCCAAGCCCAGCAGAGTTAAGCTGTGCAGATGAAGACGACCCGTGCCGCTTACCGAACGGTTTTGTGGCCGATCCTCCTCTTGATCAGGTGGTCACCCAAACTATTGAAGCGAACTACACCACACGCATTGATAACATCGACGTGATGCTAAATGTTTTTCACAGTAGAAGTAAGGATGACATTATCTTCCAACAAGCAGGCTCTGTTGCCTCTCGCGGATACTTTATTAACGTTGATGAAACCCAGCGTCAGGGCGTTGAATTCAGCGTAGGCTCAACGTGGGAAAAACTAACCTACCGGTTAAACTACAACTATCTTAACGCAACCTACGAATCGACATTCACGTCGTTTAGCCCCTTTAACCCTCAGGGGCCGGATCGGGTCGTAACGCCAGGTGACAAAATTCCAGGCCAGCCAGAGCATCTAGTCAAGCTCTATGCAGATTACGCCTTAACGGATAAAGCGCGTTTGGGGGCAGAAGTTATTTCAGCATCTAGTCAGTACTTTAGGGGCGATGAGGCTAACGAAAATGAAAAGATTGACGGATACGTTATTGCAAACATTTATGCATCGTACCGTTTCAACGACACATTTACCGCATCGCTACGTGTGAACAATGTGTTCGACAAAGACTATGAAACCTTTGGCACGTATGGCGAGGCTGATGAGGTATTAGAAGACATTTATCCCGACGTAGAAGGTGCAGAGTTCGTGGGCCCCGCACAACCGCGAATGGTCAGTGTAAATCTTAAAGCGAGATTCTAATCAGATAGCAGTTGTTACCACACGCGCTTTTATCCACACAAAAGCTGAACAAAAATCAAAAAAACGCGACTTACTTTTTCACAGTAGTCGCGTTTTTTATGATTTTTACATTTAATTTTCCCGCTACTAAAGAAGGAGATTAACACGCCTTACGGCCGATGGTTCAAAATTCAATAGAACCTATTATCAATTTACTGGACACCGAAAGTATTAAAACCAGTCAAAAATAAAAACAAAAAGCCACTGTAATTAATCAACACTACCAAAATTGGGACAGTAAAATGAAAAAGAATACATTTACAAAAACCTGTTTATCTATTGCCATTTTAAGCACAGTCAGTAGCCATAGTTTTGCCCAAGACGAGCCCTATTCATGGAATATCTCTGGATGGATAAATGAAGGCTTAACCTATTACGACGACGGTGTGGGTAGTGATGTGGCACAACTTTCAGACAACGGTACAACGCTAGGCAGCCGTATTACGCTTTCAGGAAATTATAAACTGGAAGAACAAGGCATGGACGTGGGCTTTGAGGTCATTATTGAACCTCTTTCAGGCGCACCGAACTACGCCGGTGGTGGCCATCAAACCCCGCTTTTGTTTGCCAATCAGGATAACTTAGACACCTTCAATGGCGGCGACATTGGCCTGTTGGGCAGTAGCCTCTACTTTGGTGGCGACTGGGGTAAAATCACCGTTGGTTTACAAAGCCTTCCCACCGATAACATTGCCGTTCTAGCCGATCCTTCTGGCACAATCTGGTCGGGAATTTCTCCATTATTTAGAGCTAATGGCTTCTTTATTCGAGGCGTAGAAGAAGGTTCAACCAATGTCGCGTGGGGTCAATTCGCTCAGTGCTTGGCTACGCCTGGCTTGGGAATTGGTATTGACTGTAACGGCATATATCGCAACGGTGTGCGCTACGATCTCCCTCAAATGGGCAACGTGAGTATTGCAGTAGGTTATGCAAACGACGAAATTTACGATATTGCGGTTAAGTATGCGGCTGAGCACGAAGGCTTCAAAACTAACCTTCATGCAGGTTACTCAGTGAATAAAGATGGCGGTAGCAATGTTGGGGGCAACAGTTCAACTACGCTGCAACTGCAAGCAGGGCTCATGCATATTGAGTCAGGAGTATTTGGGGTAGCCACTTATCAGATGGAAGAAGCTGACGATGCGATTGTTGGCTCGGGTGACGATACGGATGCCTATTACTTTAAAGCAGGCATAAGAAAACAGTTTAATCGCTTTGGTGACTCTGCTTTCTATGCTGAATATGCAAGTTATAACGACCAATACGGCATGGCTCATTTAGATGGCGTTACCGGCTCAGAGCTTAGTCAGTGGGGTGTTGCAGCAGAACAATATTTTGGCTCGCGCTTCTTAGTGTACGCGAAATACGAAAATCTAAGTTTAGATATTGATGGTTCAGAATCTGCGCAAGGAATTTATAACAGCGCAGAAGACTTAACCCTAATTCAACTAGGTGGCACTGTGTTCTTTTAATTGAGAATTAAAAATCAGTCATATTTTAACATTGAACTTATATCTAATTACTCTGAAATTTAAAAATTACTCGATTCATTTAATTAATGATAAAAAAATGATTAATTTTACACTTAAATAAGAAATTAAAATTAAGCTAAAAGATATGACATAAAAAAGCGAGATTGACTCTCGCTTTTCCTATTGAAAAAGGAAAGATCATGAAAAATATATCTCTATTTTCATTACGTTCAGCTCAACCCATTCTGTTAGCCCTACTCTTCATAACGACAGTACATATCGCAGACGCACAGGTCATATTTCAGGAGGACAAAAACAATTTTATTCGCCTTGTTAAAAAGCAAAACGAAACAGGCAGTGACATGCGTGCCAACCAACACCCCTTCACGCTGCAAGAGCAGGATGTATCCGCCATACTTAGCGCTATTCAGGTGGTTAAGAACAAAAATACGTCAACACCGCTTTTTTCCAACGAACAAGTTGCGTTACTTGCCGCCTATCTGCCTGAGGCGCTGCGAACAGCGACTGCTCAGCAAGACGTAATTTTTGCCCTTAGTAAAGAGAAGCGCTATTTGGCAGGCCTTAAAACCCAAACGTATTACGTTGCAGGCAGTATTTTCGTTGCAGACGACCAGCTCAATATTCTTATTGGCGAGTTCGACAAAGTAGCCAATAAAGCCTACGAAATGGCTTATGATCCTACTTCTCAAGGCTTGGTAAAATACGACTTTGATTTTGGTAACCGGAAACAAGCAAAGTTCTCATTCGATTCCCCACTCTCTTTTTCCGCACCTGGTATAGAACTAAAAACGGAAAATCGCTTCGATTGGGTGGTCGCACCGACTCAGCTGGCATTTGATGCACCTGTAGAAAAGGAAACACTTTCCCCAGCGAATAGGGAAAACACACCCAGTAAGAAAGACGTAGCTGGCTCGGCTCCCTTACCAGCAGAGAACGATATCGTTGCTCGTTTTAAACGGTTAGACGCACTAAAAAAGGCGAAACTAATTAGCGAAACAGAATACGCCGAAAAAAGAAGGCAGTTACTTGACGAGTTATAGAACGAAAGTCCCGTCAGTACTGGTCTTACGTGCTTTTTTATTATAAGCCATTGGTCTTATTAGGCCTGATTTAATGTTATATTAATGTTAACATTGTAAACACGTGAAGTGACTGTTTAGCTTTTAATATTTCGGAGAATTTGGTCACTTTGAAGCGTTTCATTTACGCCATAATTTTGTCTTACTAAAAGGCTTATGTGTGAATAAAACGCCAGCCCAAATAAGTCACAAGGCCAGCGGCAAATGTCGCTTTTTTAGCTGAGGGAAAGACCATGCACCGTATCTTGATAATTGACGACCACCCTATTTTTCGTCACGCAATGATTACTATCTTAGGGAAAAAGTTTCCCGACTCAGAAACCCTCGAAGCCAATTCAATTTCTGAAGCGTTAACGTTACTAGAGCAAGACGCGAAGTTCGACTTAATCATGCTTGATTTAAATATGCCGGAAACCTGTGGCCTAAACGGACTTTTAGAAATTCGAAACCAACACCCTAACGTACCTGTAGTGATTATTTCCGCTGAAACGGAAAAGCAAAATATACTGCAAACCATTTCTTATGGTGCCGTTGGCTTTATTTCAAAAAGCAGCAAGATTGAAGAAATCGCCACATCTATCGAGAGTATTTTTGAAGGGAACGTGTGTTTACCATCAGAGATATTGAGAACGCCGTCTACCAGAACACGCATGACCAATGACAACGGTATTTCGCCGGAGCAAATTCGTTCATTAACACGAAAAGAGCTGACCGTACTGAAATATCTAACTCAAGGGTTAGCCAATAAAGTGATTGCCTACGAGCTTAATATTTCTGAAACCACGGTTAAGTCTCACGTCTCATCTATTCTTAAAAAATTAGGCGCCAGCAACCGAGTAAAGGTTGTGGCCAGTGCCGCGAATATCGACTTTAACCAATACGTCTTTAATTAAGACCTGTTGCTCTTTGCTATGCACCGAAGATTAACAGGCCCCATGTTCCTATACTTTTAGCCATTCAAGCTTGAGACTAGCGCCGCCTTAAGCACCGAGGAGTTAACAGGTTTGTGCAGCAGCTGAATGTCGGTGCCTTCAAGTTCATTCGCTAACGCTTTTGAGTGATTAGCGGTGCAAATCATAATGGGCATTGAAGGCGCGATTTTTCTTACGCGTTTCGCAATGTCTAAACCGGTTTCTTCTTCATCTAGGTGGTAATCGACAATAAGCATGTCGCACTCGTCAAAACTGCCATTATTTACAGCACTGCATTGTTCAAAACCTGAGAAAGTGTCTACTTCCATGTCCCAGTTTGCGAACAACGTTTGCATAGCAATGCGCATATTCGCATCGTTATCAATGTGCCATATATGCTTATCCAAAACGTAATCTGGTAACGATGGCTCCAAAGTATAAAGATAGTCTTGCTCCTGGCTCGTATCACACACTTCGGTAATAGGAATGGTCACCGTGAAGCACGCGCCTACGCCCTCTTTCGAGCGCACTCGAATATCGTGCTCTAGCAACTTACTCATTTTATCTACAATGTATAATCCCAGACCCAAACTGTAAGAGTAGTTAAAATCGTTTTCTAACCTGGAAAACTCTTTAAAAATAACTTTCTGATCGTCTTCGCTTATACCCACACCTTGATCATAGATGCTAATTTCTAGGTTCTCATTCACCTTTCGCGCTGCCAGTAACACCTTGCCGTTGGCACCGTATTTCATTGCATTTATTAATAAATTTCGCAATATTCGAGAAAGTAAGTTCACGTCTGTCACCACGAAAGCTTCTTTCAAGCGATAGCGAAAATCTACACTGTAGTCTTTGCTGATATGCGTAAACTCTTCGGCTAGCTGCATAAGTAACGGCAATACATTTTCTTGCTGCTTATCGGGCTGTAACACCCCAGCGTCCAGTTTGGATGTTTCAATAAGCGTGCGAATAAGGCCATGTAAATCAGACAGTGAATTATCGAGGGCGGCAACAATGGGGCTGGATGAACTATCCACTTGATCTTTCAATGTTTCGTTGAACAAGATGGCAGCGCTAAGGGGCTGCATAAGATCGTGGCTAATAGCAGCCAAAAATTTGCTCTTTGAATCAATCGCTTCTTGAAGGGCGATGTTGGCGTGATTGAGTTCACGGGTACGCTTTTCTACATTCGATTCTAATTGGTCTTTAGCCGCTTTAAGCTGGAGTTGGCTTTCTACCTGCTGCGACACGTCTGTTGCCAAGACAAAGTGCCCGGTGATATCGCCGGATTCATTGAAATGAGGCAAATAAACTTTCTGTAAAAAGCCAACGTCGCCATGAGCATTTTTTTCTTTGCTTTGAAAGCTCACCACTTCGCCTTGGTTAACACGGCGCAAGTACTGAATAAGATTGGGGTAAACCTCTTTCAGATGGCTTCGATCCATAGGCATATCATTAATGTCTTGCTCACTAACGCCATACCAATCGCGATAACCTTTATTGGTGTATTGAAACTTTTTATCGGTACCAATGTAAGCAATAAGCGCCGGTACATTATCGGTTATCATGCGGATCCAGCTTTCGTTTTGCTTCAGCGTTTCTGCGTAGTGATGCTGCGATGTAACATTGGTGAACGTGCACAGCGTATTGCCGTCGGGCAGTGTAGTGATGTTGCGTTCAACCACCAATTGCTCGTGTATAATCTGGGTACTTGGCCCCACCGGGTTTAAGTTGAGCCCGCTCCAGTGACGGTTATTTTGAAGGGCATAAATATTCTTACTGTTTACCAGTACGTGCTGGGGCACGTTTGATTGGGTCAAAAACGTGTTATTCCAAAACGCAATGCCACCTTCTTTATCAATGAGCAATATTCCAACATCAATATTATCGATAAGGCTTTGCAACAGCTTGTTTTTCTCTTTAATGACTTGCTCGTAACGATTCGATTCAAGCAGTTTTACTTCAGTGATGTCGTTAAACAGAATAACGTTCCCGCCTTCTTGCGTGGGTCGATTGGTCAGCTGATACCATCGCCGGTTCGACAACTGATAGATCATCCTGCCTTCGACATCAGCGGGCAGGGCGCGGCGAATAACCCCGGAATGCTTGGCAGCTTGGGTGATATCGTAATAGTTATCGCCAATTTTAGGGGTAATGGAAAGGTCATCCCAAACAGTTTCAAAGTGCCGATTAAAGAAGATGATCCCGCCCAGTCTATCTAGCAACACCATCGCCTGATTAGTGCTTTCAATGGCGTCGTGTAAACGCTGTTTAACCTGATGGGTTTCTTCGTGAGCCCGCACCAGTTCGGCGTTTGACTGCTCCAGCTTTTGCAGTACTGACTGCAGTTCTTCGGTTTTCTGACTCACTTTTTCAGAAAGTTGAACCGAATGTTCGAAGGCGCGGTAGCTGTGATGATTAAAACCGCCCTCTTCCATGCGATACATCAGCGCTGCGTTTATTTTTTCAAGCTTTTCGTTTTCACGCCGTTGCTCGTAAAGGGCCTTTTGGAGCGCTTCCACGTCGGTAAATTGATTATTGGGCTGCAAAATACACCCCCGTAAACGTTTGGTTCAAGTGAACCGAGTGAATATGCTCGCCATAGGCATTGAAGCCCGCGACATTGTACCTTTGCTGTAGCCGTCTTATTTCGTGGTCGTTTTTGCCCTGTTGAATTTCGAGCCTTCTCAAAAAGCAATCGCAAGCATAGACAAATTCGGGCTCGCCAAGCTGAGCGCGCAGCTTGTCTAGTTTACTTTCTAATGCTTCAATGCAGTCACCCAGCTGAACAAATGTAAGAATAATGCCAATATCTACCGCGCAGTAGAAGGTAATGGCGTTAGTGGCCAAATCTACTTTTTGAATAGAGCGGATGAAATATTTGCCCCCTACCATCACTGCAAGGGGAAACATGGAAAACACATCCGGCGTTAAGTCTTCAGCTTTCATTCCCAATAAACTGGCGTAATACTGCGCAGCAGGTTCACCGTTTATTTCATACACGGTTCGCGACTCAGGATCGGCGTGGGTGACCACCAGCTTCGATACGGGAGAGTTAATGTGATCAATGGAGAATACGGTGAAGGGCTTTCCCGTGCCAACAAGCAGCAGTACTGCTGCGTCTCGATGAAATTCACCGTTGTAAAACACATAGGTGGCTTCAAGCTTTAAATCGTCGCCAGCGCTACCACCTAAGTGTGGAATATTGCCAAATGCGGTCGCAAAGGTTTCTAGAAAATGTTCCTCATGGCGGGTAAGTCCATCGAGCACAGAAATAACGAAGTGCTGCTCTGTATCGTAACGACGCTCCCTCCCCTGTAAGGCTCGGCGCAAACCACTGGCAATATCGTGGGCTTCATCAAAGTTTACTTCGCCTAAATTAGGCACCAATGCTGTGGCAATAGAAAATTCGTTTTTCAAAAACGCGACGGCCAAGAGTTTTTCTGTTCCGTAGCCATTTTTATTAAATTCTCCAGCACTGGTGCAGCCAACAATATTCACGTGAGGAAAACGTGCGGAGATTTCCTTTGCTACGGTGTCTAAGTCAAACAGCGTGCTGGTATGAAAGAGTAATAGCTCTATTTCATCGCACTTAACGTTGGCTAAAATCTCATTGGCCACATCACGGCAGGCTTCTTTAGCACCGTATAAACTAGAATGGTTGTCATCGTTAACCTTGCTATTAGCAGGTTGACTAAGTGCGGACAGGATTGAGGTTTTTGACACGCGTTGGCACCTTTTTCTTTTTATATTTATCGATTTTGCACAAGTCAGGGTTATCTAACGTAACCACACACTCAAGGCACTGAATACATTCAGCATAGTCAATGCTGCCGTCTTGTTCTATAGCATCAATACCACATTTCTTTTGTTTGCACAGCTGACACGGATTACCACAGGCATCTTTACGTGTAAGCAATTTAACGAAAGGGAAACGCCCCAAAATGGCAAGCCCCGCTCCCAACGGACATAAATAGCGGCAGTACACTTTATGAATTTTTAAACTAAGTAGCAGCAATAAAACCGAATACAGTACAAAAGGCCAATATCGAACAAAGTGTAGGGTTATGGACGTTTTGAACGGCTCTATCTCAGCGAGCTTCTCTGCAAGGTTTAGCGAATAGAATGAGCACGCAACAAGCCCTATAAGCAACCCATATTTAATTTTTTGTGCCCGTTTGTGGTGCTGTGGCTTAATTCTAATTTGTTTTATCCTGAGCTTTTCAGCCAGTATTCCCATCATTTCCTGGAGTGCTCCGAAGGGGCAAAGCCAGCCGCAAAATAGTCCCCGCCCAACGATAAACAACGAGACAAATACAAAGCTCCACAAAATAAAAATGACCGGGTCGAGAAGATATACCTCTAAGGAAAATCCGTCGATAATATCCAGTAGCAGCGTGTATATGTTGACAACAGACAGTTGCCCTTGAGCGTAAAAGCCAATAAAAAACAGCACGAACACAAGGGAAAATGCCCGCACTGTATGCACAAACTTGGTGTAAGGCGTTAGCCTTTGCTGGAATGCAAAAAACAACGACAGCGCTACAAGATAAACAACGGTGATGCTTATCGTTAAGGTTCTGTCCCTCCAAATTTTCTGCCACAACGGAATGGGCTTCGCTAACTGAGCCTCAGGATTTTCCATAAATAGTTCACTAGGCAGTGTCACTTTCAAAGGGAACAGATGCTCATCTTGCTCGAAGAAACTCGGCTTAAACGGCACACTAATCGCTATTTCCATTTCTTGGTCAAGTGACAGCCCACCTTTCGATTTTACTCGAAGTACTTTGATCTCGTTGTAGTCGGGCAATGCTTGTGAAAATGCGGGGTCATAGAAGCTATAAAAATCGATATCGCGGATAGCTGTGGGAAAGCCGCCTTGAGATACCCGTAAATGCTCAGGAGTGGTTTGGGGAATAAACTCATCGCTGATAAAACTGAACCCTTTCGTATTCAGTACCATCAGTGCCATTTCACCCGGATTTAGATTTTCCTGTAACCGAGCAAATTCCTCTTCATCTAGCAGGTTTTTCCCCACAATAGGAAGACTTAAAAACGCATAGTAGTGTTCGGCAATGATGTCACCATCAAGAGCAAACTCGCTTTGAATATCGTCAACCGCCCGAACCACTTCTCTCGAAAGCCCTTCGGTATTTTGCTGAGTAATCTGGTGCTTTTGAATGTAGCCCTTGTCCACCAATTCGCTAAAAGTAAAAGGTTCGTAAAAGTCTGGATTGATAATATTGTTGCTAGGCGCAACAAAGCCATCGAGCTTAGCTCTGGCAACGGCTAATGCAGATGTCACGATGGTATCGTTGATAACCAGCACCGATACGGTGGCTTTCGTAACCCCATCAAAGTAGGTAGCGTCTTTGCCTACATTGCTTTTACCACCAATGATAAAACGTTCTTTGACACTATGCCCTTGATATTGAGCAACGAAATCAAACATGGATTTCTCGCCAAGCCCGTGCAAAAAAATCGGCTCGCTATGCTGCTTGACGAAAAGATCGACCACATTGCCTTGCGTGTTTAGCCCAATCACTACATTAACCGGTTTGCCTGAAAAGCCTATGAAGTCGACAAAGTCATTCGACTCAAAAACATATCCGAGTAGTTGCTGAAGCTGATAGACAGGCGTTACCTTGATATCTGTGTGCATCTCCCCCACGCGTGTAGCGTTAGGAAATATCTTGTAAATGTCTTGTGGAATGTCTGTCGCGTCAGACTGCGCCAACACATTGGTGCTGAAAAACAGCAAGAAAATGATTGAGGAAAATGCGATGCGCATAAAAGTAGCGGGCGGCGGTAGGCGCCGCCCTCAGATTTACTTAGAAGAAACCAAGTGGGTTGATGTCGTAGCTTACCAATAGATTTTTTGTCTGCTGGTAGTGATCTAGCATCATCTTGTGGGTTTCGCGGCCAATGCCTGATTTCTTGTAGCCGCCAAACGCAGCGTGAGCTGGATACAAGTGATAACAGTTCGTCCATACGCGACCTGCTTCAATCGCTCGACCCACGCGGAATGCTACATTCGCATCGCGGCTCCATACACCAGCGCCAAGTCCGAAGCTTGTATTATTGGCAATCTCAATCGCCTCTTCTTCGGTTTTGAAGGTTTGAACAGCTATTACCGGACCAAAAATCTCTTCCTGGAACACACGCATGTGGTTTTCACCCTTCAAGATAGTCGGCTGAATGTAGTAGCCTCCATCAAAGCCAGGTAGCTGCTCTTTCTCACCACCAGTGACAACCTGAGCCCCTTCTGACTTACCGATATCGATGTATTTAAGGATCTTTTCGAACTGCTCATTAGATGCCTGTGCACCTACCATGGTGTCTGTGTCTAGTGGGTTGCCACGTTTGATCTTCTGAATTTTTTCCAACACTTTTTCCATGAATGCATCATAGATGTCTTCGTGAATAATCGCTCGAGAAGGACACGTACATACTTCACCTTGGTTGAAGTATCCAAGCACTAAACCTTCCGCACACTTATCAATAAATTCAGGCTCGTGATTCATGATGTCTGGGAAGAATAAGTTTGGCGACTTGCCGCCAAGCTCAACGGTAGATGGAATAAGGTTTTCAGCAGCACAGCGAAGGATATGTCCGCCAACAGGTGTAGAGCCAGTAAACGCAATTTTTGCGATTCTTGTGCTTGTTGCAAGAGCCTGTCCGGCTTCTGCCCCGAACCCGTTAACGATGTTTAGTACACCCGGTGGTAGTAGGTCTTGGATTAGTTCGGCGAACAATAAGATAGATACTGGCGTTTGTTCTGCTGGCTTTAGCACCACTACGTTACCGGTAACAAGTGCTGGCGCAAGTTTCCATGCAGCCATAAGTAGCGGGAAGTTCCATGGAATGATTTGCCCAACAACACCATAAGGTTCGTGGAAGTGATACGCCACCGTGTTTTTATCAATTTCACCGATGGTGCCTTCTTGGCTTCGAATACAGCCTGCGTAATAACGGAAGTGGTCTGCGCACAGCGGAATGTCTGCATTAAGCGTTTCGCGAACGGCTTTACCATTGTCCCATGTTTCCGCAACGGCAAGTAGCTCTAGGTTTTCTTCAATGCGATCGGCTATTTTCAGAAGAATGTTAGAACGCTCAGCTACTGACGTATCTGCCCAGCCCTTTTTCGCAGCGTGAGCGGCATCTAACGCAAGCTCAATGTCTTCAGATGTTGAGCGTGGGATTTGTGCGATGTCGCTGCCGTCTACTGGAGATGTTGCGGTGAAGTACTCACCTTTAACCGGTGCTACCCATTCGCCATTGATAAAATTACCGTAGCTTTCTTTGAAGCTTACGACCGAACCTTCACTACCTGGCTTTGCATAAATCATAAGAAGTACCTTTTGATAACTTTGCGCGTACCACGCGCACTAACTTGGTTTGTTGTGTAGTTTGATAATGGTACTTTTACGTTGTACCTACCATGATGCGATAGACCGATTTGACTCCTACTTTAGGAGGGGAAACCTATGGCTACTTCTCACTCTTCTCGACAAAAGACGCCGATTGAGACGCTGAAAGCTCTGCATCACCGATATAGCCGTGTTTAGCCGCAATGGCTGAAAACTGGGAGGGCACCGCGTCAAGCTTTCGCTTAATGACGGTAAGTGCGTTAGAAACAGTCTTAGCCGATAAGCCCAACTCATCAGCAATATCGAAGCGGGATTTATTCATCGCTATCGCAATAAATATTTCGAACTCGCGTTTTGTTAATTTGGCAGCAATGTCCACATTAGTATCGAGAAGTTGATTGGCTAAATTTACCGCCAGGCCGCGCTCAATATACTTTTGCCCTTTTGCGACGACCTTAATTGCCGAGATCAATATTTCAGGCGAACTACTTTTACTGATGTACCCCATAGCACCGGTCTGCATGGCGCGATGCAATATGACGCTGTCTTCGAACATACTGAAAAAGATAATTTTTAAATCAGGATGTCGCTTCAAAAAAATCTTGGCTAAAACAAGGCCACTTTCATTTGAAAGGTTTATGTCTAGGATTAAGATCTCAATGTCACTACTGGCTAATAAACGATGGGTTTGCGCGCCGTTTTCAGCATCAAAAATACGGCAATCGGGCATCATCGCATTGAGTAAAGCTTTGTATCCTTCACGCACCACAGCGTGGTCGTCGACAATTAGAATATTCATGCGACGTTAGCGCCCATAAGAGGAGGCATTTTTTTAAGGGTAAGAGACAGCGATACGGCAACGCCGCCATCATCGGGTGACGTCACACTACAATTTGCTCCTATACAACGTGCTCGGCTGCGCATTGAAGACATGCCAATATTTTCTACAATGTGGTTCCCTAATCCCCGACCGTTGTCTTTGACCATCACAGAAACACGGTGAGTATCGCCATAAATTTGAATGCTAACCTTGGTGGCCTTCGCATGCTTAATCACGTTGTTAATGGCTTCTTGAGCAAATCGGTAAAGATGAATATCTCGCTCATTATCTTCTTGATAGCGCTTTAGATTAATAGACACGTCCCACTTCGTATCGGGCTGTGCTACTTCTTGTTCGTACACCAGTCGCTCAAGCGACGACTGAAGAGAGACTCTATCTAAAACAAGCGGGTGTAGGTGAGCAGTGAGTTTTCTAATTGCATCGCTTATTTGATGTGACATCACTTGAACCTTCTGCGCCGACAGTTCAACAACAGATCGCTCTTTTGCGTTAACCAAAATATAAGCGTGGGCTTTTATCGTGGTCAGCAACTGCCCCACATTATCGTGAAGCTCTCTGGCAAGGTAATTACGCTCTTGCTCTTGAAGAAGCGCTAATTGCTTATCTATTTTTATGAGCTGCTTTTCTTTTGATTTAAGTGCATTTTGCAGATGCTTAAATTGGTCTAATACCCTGTTCATTTCGGTGATATCTGAATGTGGCAGGGGCTGTGATTCCTTGCCTTCTCGTAGCTCAGATAACGCCTCAGCGAGCTGATTTAGCGGCACTAACCTTTGCTTAACCGCCACTTTTAACGTAAACAGCAACAGGACAAAGGTTGCGAAAAACAGTCCCGCCACCAAGGCAAAAAAAGTGAGATTCTGGGTGAGTTCAGTAGCATCAAAAGGCGTAACAATAAGATACTGATTTTCCTGAATTGGGATGATTACAGGTGTGAGTGCAGTACGTTCGGTTGTCGGCATCACTGAGGTCTGTTCTGCCTGAAGGCGACCCGTGAAATAATGGGCGGATAAGTGAGGGCTAGGCTCAACAATCGCTTCGATATCAGCAACAGGGATATTGAGGTTGACCATTTCTCGCACTTGATTAAGCGCGCCCGTCATCTCTTCCTCAATGTTATCTTGAATATGGAAGTAGACCAGACAGGTAAAAACCAAAAAGCAGCCAATGAATACGGCCACTATAGCTGTAGATATTTTCGTAAAACCTGACATAACCGCCCCTGCAAGCCTTTTATTACAGGGTTATGCTATACAGGCTACGTTAAAAAGCACATCCTGCAATAGGGGCGAATTCATCCTACCAAGGTAGGATGAATTCTGTTTTGAGCGATGTTTTATTTGGTAAGAACTTAGACTGTTTACACTTATCGGTAAGCCTGTTTCTCTGTGCTACTAACTTCCCAGTCGACTGCTGAATTGGCCTACTGCATCAACGACTTCTTTTGCACCGTCTTGAATTTGTTCGATAACATCACCCGCCTCTCTGGCGTAATTGAGCCCTGATTGCGCCTTTTCATCACCTTCATTAACCAAGTTCACTGCGTCGGTGGCCAATGTCTGGTTGTGTTTAACCACATTGATGATTTCTTCTGTGGCTTCGGTTGTACGCGATGCTAATTGACGCACCTCGTCAGCAACTACAGCGAAACCTCGCCCCTGATCGCCAGCACGTGCCGCCTCAATCGCAGCATTTAGAGCAAGCAAGTTGGTTTGTTCGGCAATCGCACTGATACTTCCGATAATCGTGGCAATTTGTTGAGATTGAGCGTCCAACGCGTTAATTCCTTCTTTTGCCCTATCCATTTGTTGCGACAGCGAAGACATTTCAGAAAGCAGTTCGCTAATGACTTCCTTTCCTCGCGTGGCAATTTGATCCGTTGTGTTTGAAGAACGGTAGGCGATATCAGCGGCACTGGACACGGCATTTTCTCGTGCCACCTGCTCAGTAATATCAGTAGCCAGCTTAACCACTTTATACATACGACCGTGAGAATCACAAATCGGGTTATAGGTGGCTTCCAGCCAAATAGTGTTGCCGTGAGCGTCGAAACGTTCGAATCTTCCTGCTACGAATTCCCCCTGAGCAAGTCGTTCCCAAAACGTTTTATATTCGTGGGAATTCGCATACTCCGTATCACAGAAGATTCTATGATGCTGACCTTTAATGTCATTAAGGCTGTACTTAACGGCTTTTAGGAAAGCTTCGTTTGCGTCTTGAATATTGCCGTTCAAATCGAATTCAATCACCGCATTTGACTTATGTAATGCGGCCACCAAATCTTCGTGTTCTTTCGAGTTGGCTATAGTGCGCGTGAGGTCGTTGAGGTTGACTGAGAATTTGTGAATATTCCCTTTTCCGTCAAAAATAGGTTCAACTACGCCCCTTAACCACGCTTCTTCACCATTTTCTCGAAGAAACTCAATCGCCCCCCAGTAATGAACACGCTGCTCGATAGAATCTTTTAGCTTTTTAAAATGAGGCGTGTTTCTGGCAATCTCGGGAACAAATTCAAAGAAGCGATGCCCTTTCACTTGAGAGAGTGAGTAACCCAGCTCTTTCTCGAACACCTCGTTGACGGCTTCAATTTCACCACGCTCATTAAGATTGAGAAAGATCATTTCTTCGCGCAAGCCATCTCGCACTTGCTTGAGTATATGTAGCTCCTCGCGAAGCGCTTCGTTTTCTTTCACTAAGTGTTTATTGAACATAGGGCCTGCCCTGACAGAGAAATACAGTAATATGCCGTTTATCGGCAGTAACTAACCTTGCCTTAACGGTAATTTGATGAATCTACACAAGGTTTAGCAAACTATTCGCTAGACAATGTCTTTTTAACTAGGACGTGTCGGCCTAATTTATTAAAGCCTAGACCACATTCAGCCACTTGTATTAAAGCGTGGCGAGTTTTTCGACGCTGCTGCGCTATTTTTTTCATATTTACTCTGCAAAAAACAGTAGATAGAGGTCTAATTTTTTAGTCGAGAAATTTTGAATGGTATTGTGTAACTTTATCTGTAAGCCATTTTGTAAATACCTGAAAGCGTGCTTGAGAATGAGTTTCTTTGTGTGTGGCCAGCCAGAATGTACGCTTAATGTGAATCTCGTTTTCAATGAGTCGAACTAAGCCTGGCTGAGTTTCAGCCATAAATTTAGGTAAAATGCCTACCCCTGCGCCATTTACAAGCATTTGATATTGCGCATTAATACTGGTGCTGCGAAGCGCACTTAACTGTGACAAAGCAGTCTCTTCAATGAACTTTAATTGAGGAGCGTAAACCAAATCGGGCACGTAACTCACTAAATTGAAGGCGGTGAGCTCTTGTAATGTTCGTGGTTCGTTGTCGCTGATAAGGGACTGGTGGGTATAAAGATAGAGGTTATAGTCAGTTAATTTTTGTGTAACTAGCAAGCCTTTACTGGGCTTTTCTAACAAGATAGCCATATCGGCTTCTCGTTTGTTCAGGTTTAAAAAGCCGCTGGTTGCCACAAGCTCAATACTGATCCCCGGATACTGCTTTTTAAAATCGGGTAGTAAAGGCGCTAAAAACCAGCTACCGAAACCTTCAGAAACACTCACTCTGATCGTACCTGCCAAATGCGAGCGTTCATCACCTAATTCATTTTGTGCCTCTAGAAAGTAATGCTCTGCTTTTTCAATATACGTAACTAACTCACTGCCATGGGTGGTAAGCACATACCCCTTTTTAGTTAGCTCGAACAACTTGCAATTTAATGAGTCCTCCAGTTTTTTTACACGACGAATTAATGTCGTAGGGTCTACCTTCAAGCCTTTAGCTGCAATAGCTACACGACCATTTCTTGCCAAACCAAGAAACAAACGCATGTCGTCCCAATTCACTTAAACACCTGCATTTTTACAGCACCATACTGCAAGTATATGTATTGTCTTTGCAAACACAAGGTTTCAATATTGTTAAAAATCACAGGAGCTATGTCATGAGAAAGATTGTTCACTTTATTGCAGGTAAAGATTTTGAGGATAGCAGCGAAAATACCGCGTCGGTATTTGCGCCCAACACAGGTGAAGTTCAGGCTGAAGTAAGCTTGGCTAACACTTCAACTTTGGCCTATGCAATTGAAACAGCCCAAGCTGCACAGGTTGAGTGGGCAGCAACAAATCCTCAACGACGCGCTCGTGTTATGTTCAAGTTTAAAGAGTTGGTTGAAGCAAACCGCGATCGCTTAGCGGCACTATTATCAAGCGAGCACGGTAAAGTGTTGGTTGATGCGCAAGGTGATATTCAGCGTGGCCTTGAAGTTATCGAGTTTGCCTGTGGAATCCCTCATGCACAAAAAGGTGAATATACCGAAGGCGCAGGCCCAGGAATCGATGTGTACTCCATGCGCCAAGCACTTGGTGTAGTGGCAGGTATTACGCCATTTAACTTCCCGGCCATGATCCCAATGTGGATGTTCGGTGTGGCAATTGCCTGCGGTAACGCGTTCATTTTAAAGCCATCAGAGCGCGATCCGTCAGTACCTGTTGAACTGGCAAAGCTTATGATTGAAGCAGGCCTTCCTGCAGGTGTACTTAACGTTGTACACGGTAACAAAGAAGTGGTTGATGGTATTTTAGATCATCAAACTATTAAGGCGGTGAGCTTTGTAGGCTCTTCTGATATCGCTAATTACGTGTACGAGCGTGGCGCTCGTGCAGGTAAGCGCGTTCAAGCTATGGGCGGCGCGAAAAACCACGGCATTGTAATGCCTGATGCAGATCTAGATCAGGTGGTAACCGACTTAGTTGGTGCTGCATACGGCAGTGCCGGTGAACGCTGTATGGCGCTACCGGTTGTCGTTCCAGTGGGCGATGAAACCGCAGAGAAACTGAAAGCCAAGCTTATTCCGGCTATTAAAGACATTATGGTAAGTCATAGTGAAGATCCTAACGCTCATTATGGCCCTGTGGTTACTGCTGCTCACAAAGAGCGCGTTGAAGGCTATATCGACCTTTGCATAGAAGAAGGTGCTGAGCTTGTTTACGACGGCAGAACCAGTCAGATCCCAGACGACAGTCAAGGCTACTTCATCGGCCCAACGTTCTTCGACCACGTGACCAAAGACATGCGCTCATACCAAGAGGAGATTTTTGGTCCAGTGCTGCAAATGGTGCGCGCGAAAGATTTCAACGAAGCGGTTAACTTAGCAAGTGATCATCAATACGGTAACGGTGTTGCTATGTACACCCGTAACGGCCATGCGGCGCGCGAATTTGCGCAACGTGTAAACGTGGGCATGGTAGGGATTAATGTACCTATTCCAGTGCCAGTTGCTTACCACACTTTTGGGGGCTGGAAGCGCTCTGCATTTGGTGATACCAACCAGCACGGTATGGAAGGGGTGAAATTCTGGACCAAGGTTAAGACCATTACGCAGCGCTGGCCTGATGGCTCAGATACGAACGACAACGCCTTTGTTATTCCAACCATGGGCTAAGTGAGGAGACTATTATGACCACAGTTGCATTTATTGGCCTAGGTAATATGGGCTCAGGGATGGCAGATAACCTGGTTAAGAACGATTACAACGTATTGGCTTTTGACTTAAGCGAAGCGGCACTGGCCAAAGCCAAAGAAGCAGGCTGCACTATTGCGCAAAGTACCGAGCAAGCTGCTGCTGAGGCCGACATCGTTATTACTATGTTACCAGCAGGCAAGCACGTAAAAGATATCTATTCAAATCAGATCTTGGCTTCTGTCCGCGAAGGCACCTTGCTTATTGATTGCTCCACCATCGACGTAGAAACGGCGAAGAGTGTGTCAGAATTAGCTGAGAAAAAAGGCCTTAAAATGCTGGATGCGCCAGTTTCTGGTGGTGTTGCAGCAGCTGCCGGCGGCACACTTACGTTTATGGTGGGTGGCGACGCTGATGCCTTTGACAAAGCCCATGGTGTACTTAGCGCAATGGGCAAAAAAATCGTTCATGCGGGCGACCATGGTGCGGGGCAAGCAGCAAAGATTTGTAACAACATGTTACTTGGCGCGACCATGATTGCGACGTGTGAAAGCTTCCAGCTGGCACAAAAACTAGGCTTAGATGCGCAAGTGTTCTTCGATATCGCGTCAAATGCCTCGGGACAGACATGGTCAATGACCACCTACTGCCCTGTAAAAGGTGTGGGGCCACAAAGCCCTGCTGATAACGATTTTGCTGGCGGTTTCGCTTCTGCGCTTATGCTCAAAGACTTGGGGCTGGCCATGCAGGGCGCGAAGGGCGTCAACGCGCAAGTACCTATGGGTGAGCTTGCTGCAAAGTGGTTTGAAATGCATTGCGAAGAAGGCAATGCAGGGATGGATTTCTCTTCAATAATCAACCGATTAGCGTAAGAGAAAACCAACAGTTCTCCGACGGCTACTTTCCCTCAGAAGAGGTGGCCTTCTTACTGAGCGAGTAAAGGATTTTACTCGCTCTTTTTTTAAAACAAACTGCGTCTACGCTTTTTCTCTCCGATTTTCTTTCTAAGCCATCCGCGGTTTAATCATTTCCCCTAGGCTGCCTCAACATGTCATCATACGCATCCATTTCCCAAGGCAGTTCGCCTGGGCTGGTATCGAGGAAGTGCAGATAACTTTCGAACTGATCTAAGATGTCCTTAGTAATACTCTCTTTGTCATATCCGTAAATATCGTAAGCTTGCCCTCCGCGGCGAAGGAACACTTCAGCGCGAAAATATTTTTCCGACTCGTCTTCTTCTGAACGCAGCTCTGCGTAGCTAAACCCTGGCACTAAATATTCAGTCATACGAATATCGTAGATAAAATCCATGTGTTCGTGACGCTCAACAGTGAAGGTGGCCCTTCCCGTTTCCTCATCAAGCTTAACAAACGCCTCCCACTCTCGCGCTTTCAAAGCAGCCTGTACGTCTTTCATCGCTGCAATCACAGTTTTATCAATAAACTCATGCACCTCATTTCGGCTTGGGTAATCTACCATTGCTGCCAGTCGGCCTTTTAGGCTAGTCGAGCGACCGTGGTTTCTATTAAGCGTATTCGCCTTCAAACTGTTGTTTCGGTAGCCTTCAATGACTAGCGCACGCCATAGACCTGCTGCAGACGCTAGCATAATGAAGGCGAATGGTAAGGCGCTCGCAATGGTCATCGTTTGCAGGGCATTCAGCCCGCCAGCCAACAGCAACACTGCAGCAACGGTTCCTTCCAGACACGCCCAGAAGATACGCTGCCAAACCGGGCTTTCTTCTTTACCACCAGAAGCAAGAGAATCGATAACCAGCGACCCAGAATCTGATGACGTCACGAAGAACGTGATGATCAATAACACGGTCAAGCCTGACATGATTGACGCGCCAGGTAGCAAGTCATAGAGCTTAAATAAGGCAACAGCTTCGTTTTCCTGCACATCGCTAATGAGTGTAGTAACACCTTGGTTCATAATGGCATTTAGCGCGGTGTCGCCAAACACGGAAAACCAAAGAAAGGTGAACATGGTAGGTACAAGCATTACACCAAAAACAAACTGCCTAATGGTTCTACCTCGACTTATTTTGGCGATAAACATGCCTACAAACGGCGCCCAAGCGATGGTCCAGCCAAAAATAAACAGCGTCCAGTTCCCAATCCAATCGCTACGACTATAGGCCTGAAGATTAAAGGTGCGCTCAATGATGCCGTTGATATAACTTCCCGTGTTCTGTAAAAAGGTTTCTAAAATATGTACCGTTTCTCCGAAGATAAAAACGATACTCATAAGCGATACAGCCAGAACCATATTAAGAATTGATAGCCTTTTAATGCCCTTATCCATGCCCGCGACAACCGATATTGTTGCGGCAATGGTTACGATCGCAATGGTGCCTACCTGCACCATGATATCAATGGGGATATCGCCGGAAAGATAGTTAAGCCCTGCATTAATCTGTGTAACGGATAGCCCGAGCGTAGTGGCGATACCAAATAGTGTACCGAGAATGGCAAATACATCTACCGCGTGACCTATAGGGCCATAAATTTTATCCCCTATCAGTGGATACAAAGCTGAACGTATAGACAAGGGCAAGCCATGTCGAAAAGCAAAATAGGCAAGAACCAAACCGACTAGCCCGTAGATCGCCCAGATGTGAAAACCCCAATGAAAAAATGCGATTTGCATGGCTTGTTTCGCCGCATCAACAGTTTCAGCTGCTCCTGCAGGCGGTGAAGAATAGTGTAGAACAGGCTCTGCTACGCCAAAGTAGAGCAGCGCTACGCCGTAGCCTGCTGAGAACAACATAGAAAACCATTCAGGAAAGCTATATTGAGGCTCTGCATGATCGGGCCCCAACTTTATGTTTCCCCAGCTAGATGATGCTACCGATACAATGAATACCAAAAAGATAGCGACCGACAACATGTAAAACCAACCAAAGGTTTCTGTAATCCATGCCAATGTATTGTCGAAGGCGTCGCCGGCAAGTTCGGGGTTGCTGATAGTTCCGATCACCAAAAGCAAAATAATGATAACGGCGGGGAGAAATACTGGAAGAAGAATGGTGGAGTTGTTTACTTGGCCTTTCATAGCAAGTCCCTTTTCACTGACAGGTAAGTTGAAACGCTGCGAAAACTTAAAAGCTGCTTTTTTCTACTAGTGAGGATTTGCTTTGGTTCAGATAATTACCCAGATATATTCTTTTCTTGGCGCTACAGACCGTGATTTCAATTAAATAAGGCGCTCTAAGCGGCAAGAACCTGCTCTGAAAAAAGAGATTAACGGGCGTGATTGCCTCTGGCTTATCAAAAATAATCAGACATAGATAGATAGCGCTGCCTGATATGTTCAATTAACAGCTTAATTTTTCGAGATGGCTGGCGGCTGTAAGGATAAACGGCATAAACGCCTAACACCTTACCTACCCGCTCTGGAAACAAATCGACCAGTGTTCCATTACATAAATCTTCGAATACCAAACATTTAGGTACGTAGGCAATACCTCTACCAGCAAGGGCTGCTTTGCGAAGCGCCCCTGCATTGTCACTTGAAAATGCGCCATCTACGGTGATGGTGTAACTGCCTTGAGACGACGTAAACTCCCACTCCCTTGCGCCGGATGTGTGGTAGGAATACAACAAACAGTTGTGAAAGCTCAAATCCTCTGGTGCTTTAGGCCTGCCCTTTCGTCTAATGTAATCCGGCGATGTGCAAACCACCCAATGGGAATCTAAAAAGTGCCGCGCGATCAGACTTGAGTCTTCCAAATATCCCGTTCGAATAACAAGATCAAACCCTTCCTCGACTAGATTTACAAATCGATTATCCAGAGACATATCAACGCTTAGCCCTGGATGAAGTGTACAAAACTCAGCTACCGCATCGGCTAACAGTAAATCGCCCGAAATCGTTGGAACCGACATTTTAATGTGTCCGGATATTTGTTCACTGTATCCAGAAATTGTGTCGATAGCTTCTTGCGTGGACGCCTTTACATTCATGGCGCCTTGCTTCAAAGCTTGACCCGCTTCGGTAAGCGTGAGTTTGCGAGTAGTGCGATACAAAAGCTGCGTTCCCAGCTCTTTTTCAAGCTTTGCTATTCGCTTACTGACTACCGAGTTGGTAATGTTGTTCGCCTCTGCTACTTTGCTAAAACTGCCCATCTCCGCAATTTGTGCAAAAAGAATTAAATCGTCTGCTCTCACGTTATTACTTCACTTTTGGAAAAGATAAATTTCATTGTTGCCGTATATCCCTAAGGCGAGAAACGTTATATTTTTATCAAGTTAATTACAATCGATTAAAGACATGATTATTTCATCGCCGACTGATTATCGACGCGCTGCGCAAAAAATATTACCGCCGTTCCTATTTCACTACATTGATGGTGGTGCCTATCGAGAGCATACACTTAAACGCAATGAAGCTGACTTGGCTGACATAGCATTAAAGCAGCAAGTGCTGAGAAATATGTCGTCGCTTGACCTTTCCACAACGGTCTTTAGTGAAGAATTGGCTTTACCTATTGCCCTTGCTCCCGTGGGATTAACCGGAATGTATGCGAGACGTGGCGAAGTGCAAGCCGCTAAAGCGGCAGCAAACAAAGGCATCCCATTTACCATGTCGACGGTGTCAGTATGTCCTATTGAAGAAGTCGCACCAGCCATTGAACGTCCAATGTGGTTTCAACTCTATGTGCTTCGCGATCGCGGCTTTATGAAGAATGTTCTGGAGCGCGCCAAAGCAGCGGGTGTAACAACGTTGGTCTTTACCGTAGATATGCCTGTACCAGGGGCTCGCTATCGCGATAAACACTCCGGTATGAGTGGGCCATTTGCTGCAAGCCGTCGCGTACTGCAAGCGATGACTCATCCTCGTTGGGCATTTGATGTAGGCGTGTTCGGTAAGCCTCATGATCTTGGCAATATTTCTACTTATCGTGGCGAACCGACCCAGTTGGAAGACTATATTGGCTGGTTGGGCGCTAATTTCGATCCGTCTATCAGTTGGAAAGACTTAGAATGGATCAGAGAGTTTTGGGACGGCCCAATGATTATCAAAGGCATTTTAACTGAACAAGATGCCAAAGATGCGCTGAGTTTTGGCGCAGAAGGCATTGTAGTATCCAATCACGGCGGTCGTCAGCTAGATGGCGTGCTTTCTACCGCTAAGGCTCTTCCAGCGATTGCTAGCGCGGTGAAAGGCGATCTAAGTATTTTCGTAGACTCAGGTATTCGTAACGGCTTGGACGTGGTGAGAATGCTGGCATTAGGTGCCGATTGTACTTTACTAGGGCGCTCTTTTATTTATGCACTTGCTGCTGAAGGCCAAAAAGGGGTTGAGAACTTACTCGATCTGTACAAACAGGAAATGCATGTCGCGATGACACTATGCGGTGCAAAATCAGTCAGTGAACTTAACCTCGACTCTCTCGCTTCTTAGTATCGCTGGCACCAAGGCCACTAAAAAGACCCCCAGTAATTGGATAGTCCAACTATTGGGGGTCACTTCACTTTTTTCGGCTCTTTTATCAATGCACAAGTGGCTGGAAGTGTTATTTGCGCTTAATGATGCCCACCACAACAACTTCCATCATGCTCAGCCCAGTTTTTAAGTTTGGTGGTTTTGCCTATTCCCGGGTTAAAACTATTGGTGGGGTCTAATTCTCGGTAAAAGTTTTTCAGCGCATCTTTTGCAAAGTACTCGTGTCCCACATTGTGCTCTGCTGGATATTCAGCGCTTCTCGCATCAAAAGTTTCCAGAATTTTACCCTTTAACAATTTGGCATCCGCCCCTTTTTTCAACACGTAATTCTGGTGCATTACGTGGCAGAATAAATGGCCGTAATACAGTTTCGTGTCTATCTGGTCGTCTATTTCTTTAGGCAACACTTCAAACCAGTCAGGATCGTTTCGGCGAAGTGCAACATCGATGGTCATCATAGCGCCCACGTCTTTGCTGTTCATAACGTGGTAACGACCTATCGCGCCACCAGCAACAAAGCGATGCAAAATAGCCTTGTCAGCTTCTTCTTCTGTACACTCAAAATAACTACCTTCATTGGTTTTAAAGAAAGCATCAAGGTAGGCTTTGGCCTCATCTACCCCGTCGTTGCTCATCTCCAATATCCAATGATGCTGATACTTGTCTCTGTACTCTTCCATTCGCTTAGGCAAGTGGTTAGGAAAAACGTAGCTCATATACTGCATAACGCGATCTGACATTTTGTTGGGTAAGAAGCCCAGCTTGTCAGTAAATGCGTCAAATTTGCGCTTAAATGCAAACAGCTTAGGAATAAATTTGGCGCCAAGCTTGCTGATAACGATAAACATATCTTTACCGTATTTCTTGGATACGTCGTAGCAATCGCGGTGAAGGTACTCACCCGAGTCAGGCAAGTTCTTAAAGGTAGAAAGAATATCGCGACGCACTTTGGTAAACACGGCGGCGTCATTAGACCCCACATAAAATACCTGCTTCTTCTCAGGAATAGGAAAGGTGTCTAGCCTCACTGCGAACACGGCAAGCTTGCCCGCACAGCCTGAAGCTTCATGAAGTCTTCTGCCGTCATTGTTGAAGCGCGAAGGTGTGTCTGAATCAACGTCTCGAACTCGTTCATCATACTCGTTGTCTGATGCACGAGCGTCAGGGTGCTGAACGTCAGCTTCTTTGTAACGTTTGTTCTCAAGATTATTCAGAATTTCTTCTGGCTCACTACCTAGGTCAATCCCCAGATTGTTTACCAAAGATAGATTGCCATTAGCGTCGATTTGGGCAAAAAGCGCTAATTCAGTATAGGCAGGGCCTCGCTTGACCAAAGCACCACCTGAATTGTTACATATTCCCCCCACGATCGATGCGCCAATACATGAAGAACCAATCACAGAGTGAGGTTCGCGACCATAAGGCGCAAGCGTCTCTTCCAATCCAAACAAGGTGCTCCCCGCTAAGCCAACGATCTGCTTTCCGTTGTCAACTAACTGAATATCATCAATACGCATAGTACTGATAATAACGAGAGGCCTGTCGTAATCTTTACCATCTGGCGTAGAGCCACCCGTCAACCCTGTATTGGCCGCCTGCATAATAACCGCAACGTCGGCTTCAACACACAGCTTAAGCACGCGCCAAATTTCGACAAGCGTTCCTGGGCGCACTACCGCAAGCGCTTCGCCCGCACCAAAACGAAACCCTTTAGTGTAAGGCTGCTTCTTCGCTTTATCAGTTAACAAATAGGCCTGCCCTACTACATCGCGCATTGATGCAATCAAAGACTGAGTGTCAACGTTTACGGTCATGGTTCTCTCTGTGTATTGAAATAATGGAAGGAATGACTTGGTGTTGAACTATACACTAACACCATTATTAACAAAGGGGGCAAGCCGCTTTTATCGAGATAATTTACTTATATTTAATTCGTTGAACACTTAGAGGCTCTAGCATTTAAGCAAAACTTACAGGCATTTTTCACTGTTACATTTTGTTACGCTTTGGAGGAGCAAGTTAGACCAGAGGAGTATTGTAAAGCCAATGTATAGTTCGTAAGGTTGATAGACACGAAAAGGAGCTTTCATGTCACATCAAGCGTTCGTTTTAACAAGAAAAAGTTTTTCAGAAAATACTAGAAGGGATGGGGCTTACGAACGATTCCTAAGTATTTTGCCGTCATGTGGATTTGTCGTCACAACCGGTGCGATTCATCCACCTCGAAGCGTGCTTAATAACACCTATACCTTCTTTATCGATGCGCAGTATTGTGACTCTGCCGCTATGCTCAACTTGCCTGTAGTCAACGATAACCCAGAGTTGAACAAAGTCATTTTCAACGTGCCAGAGTCTGACGTCGATTTTCATTATGCGGCACTGCAACATGGTATTAATGGTATTTTCCATATTGAAGATAGCTTAGAACTTCTGGTTCGCGGTGTTCAACAAGTTCAGGCGGGCAACAAATGGTTCAGTCGCGAGATTATGAGTCGCTATATTGATGCCAATTTAGTGTCTAAAGCAAAACCCGTTGCTGCACTTCAATCGTCACATACTGTGCTGACCAAGAGGGAGTTGGCCATCACACGCAAAATTGCAGATGGTGCCCAAAATCAGGAGATTGCAGACTGCTTACACATCAGCGTAAATACGGTGAAAACTCACGTTTACAGCATATTTAGGAAAACGGACTGCCGAAATCGCGTTGAGCTTATAAAGTGGTTCGATCATCAGTTTAGCCAACCACAACAAGTAAGCATCTAAACTGATAATCCATTAAATTTAATTGCGTATGGCGCTTACGCTTTTGCGCGCCATACGCCTTTCTCCATTCCTTGTAACACCAACTCAGTCACCGCTTTTTCTATGCTTTGTTTAACGCACTCGAACATGGGTTCATTAGTAGTGTAGCCCGTTTCTGCTTCAAGCAGGCGCTTAAGCGAAACATACCTAAACAGGCCTGCTCTCACCTCCTGGCTTAGTACCTTCTTAGAGGTTGAAACCGACACCAGTACTTGACCTGTTCTCACGTCAACTGCACGCATGTAAATGGAAATTTGATCTTCCCTAAACAGCTCACTCGCTCCAATGCCAAAGTACTCTACGCCAGCGCCGCCGGTACGAATGTTGGTATCGTAGCTAATTATCCCACCTTCTATAATAATTCTAGCTGTCGTGAGTGGCGGCAAATCGCCTCCGCTGCTTTCGTCGGCTCTAATTATTTTGCGTTCGGTAAGAATGTTCTGCAGCCCTTCACGCTCCACAGGTAAAAACCACGATGTCTCGCTTAAGGTCTGAACAAGAATAGAGGTTGCGCCTTGAGTCACCGCAGTAGAAAACGAACTTGCCCCAGTGCTAGGTTTATATTGCCCGGTCTGGTCTCTAAACGCATATACAGAAACCGGAATTTGTCCCATAGGCGCTGGCAAGCTTTTTACTTCAGACAATGTGGCACTGTCTTTAATTACATCAGCGGCCGTTGTATCTGGCGGCAGCGTATTAGTGATGGACTGGCATCCTGCAAGCGCCATGGCCACTATTAAAAAAACGGTACTTCTCATGTGTTTCCCTACCCAAACCGTGGAATTTCAACGACAGTAACCTCACCTGTCAGTAAGTTAGTAATGTTCACAACAATGCTGTCAGGATTACTCGTTATTAGTTCTACCTGAAAGTCACCACTAACAAAAATACTATCCTGATTGAATATGCTATCTATCGGGTTTCCATCTTCATCATATTCTTGTTCGCCAAATGCGATGTCTGTGATTTCGCGGACTATACGATTGATATAGGCGCGTTCGAGTGATTCTTGAAGGCGTTCGTCATAGGAGCGCTCGCTGTAAGGCGCTGTATGAGCGTTTTGTGAATTCGCCTTACTTAATAAAAATGATCCGTTAAGTGGATTACCACCGAATGATGGGTTGATCGGTTCATACACCAACTCTGTTGCTTTCACACTAGCTGAAGTCCACGAGCCAGTCGCGATTAAGGCTGCTATCAATATCCCTTTTTTCATTACCATTCGTCCCCTGCTAAATCTGGGCTTCTACTGTCTACACTCGCGTTTGCCACCGCGTCTAAAACTAACATGATGGCTTGCTGTACTTTTTCATCTAATGGTACTTGTCTGCGCCCCATGTACGTTTGATAAACCACTCTATTGTCGTAAATCACCGAAAGAAGAGTACCCGCTTGTGGCACAATAATTTCTTTAACAACAAGGTTCTTACCCGAACTGTCTGGGACTTCTCGCCAGTATTGGCTAATGCGAGAGGCAAATTCGTGGCCTTGGCGGCTAATACTGTTATCGAGCAGCAGTCCGCCTAGCCGAATTTCTTCTGCGTGAATCGGAGAAAAGAACACACTAAAAAGCAGTGTGATAAAAGAGAAACAATACAAGTACTTCATTTAACTGAATATAGCCGGGCAAATGCCCGGCTACTCACTTTTACATCTGTAGGTTTACATCTGAACAACGGTAGCTACGTTGTAGTCACCAACCTGCGTAACACTTACTGTGCCGCCGTTGCCAGTGATACTACCTGTAACTAAATTATCGTTACCCATTTGCGTAACTTCAAATGTATTCATATCACCAGAAATAACGAACTGACCACCCGCGTCGTCCGTTACCCAGTTTCCTACTCCTTCTTGCATAACACTAACAATATTGTCGTCACCGTTAACCAGTAGGTCTAGTAAGTTAAGCTCGCCTGTTTGCGAAACCATAATTTCGTTGTAGCTTGATGTAACGTCGCTTGCCAACTCAACTGATGCTGTATTTTCAACACCTTCTTGAGACATTTCAATGATGTTGCCATCAGCGTAGTAAGTTGCATCACCAATACCAGCTTGCGCTAACGCCAAGTTGGCATCGCCATCTTGCTCAATTTCGACGGTGTTAAACAGGCCATCGAAATTAACTGTGCTGATTTCGTTGGCATCACCTACTTGAGTTAAATCAAATTCGTTCAATAAGCCAATTACGCCAGCATAAGCCGTGTTGCCTTCGCCCACTTGGTTAATTTCGAACGTATTCGCTTGTCCGCCGATAGTTTCTACGGTAGCTAAGTTAACATCACCGATTTGATCGATATTAACTTCATTGCCAGAGCCTTCAAATACTCCTGTGGTAATCTCGTTGCCATCACCATCTTGTTCAAACCCTAGCACATTACCGTCGCCAACCATACTCCAACCCACAGCGTTCCGGTCGCCATCTTGGTCAATTTCAACTTCGTTTTCTGAGCCGATAACGGTTAAATCAGACACGTTGTAATAGCCGTCCTGAATAACATCGATGACGTTTGCATCACCGCTTAGCTCGCGGACATACGATTCGTGCCAGTCACCACTTTGATCAACAAACACGGTATTGTCGTTACCCGCAATGGCATTATTAGCCCAGTTACCACCATCGCCCTGATACACTGACAACGTGTTTCCACTGCCAGAAATGCTGTTAATTGAGCGATTAAAAATAAAACCGATAGGGCCGCCATCACCTAATTGAACAAGTGAAACCGTGTTATCGTCCCCTTCGACAACCACATCGGCTGTACTATTTAAACTATCTTGCTCAGATTCTAAGAAGTTGCCGTTACCTGTGACACTAGCAAAGAAGGTATTACCTGACTGCATTTGTGAAGCAAGTACTTCGTTTGCGTCACCCGTTATTTCTACAAAGATTGCATTTAAGTCACCTTCCTGACTTAAAATAGATTCATTACCTACCTCATTTCCCTCTGGTGCCGTTTGGATTAGCGTAATTTCATTGCCTTCATCTGCAGCAATAAAATCTGCGGAAGCACTGAAATCAACTGTCTTACTCGCTGGAACTTCCTGAGCTGATGCCCACCCTGTCGCTGCTACTAAAAGCAATGCACTCGCTATTTTTGTTTTTTTCATTTTCACATTTGTCTCCCTATGGTAATCACATCATTCTTGATATTGTGTGATGTTAATCACCATTTCATTCCCTATCTGGTAAACAGTAAAAGACTGTTCACCCAATTGATTAACATTGGCTACATTGTCGAACCCATCTTGTATAATCTCGAAATAGTTATTGTTGTTTTGCTGCAATAAATTAACGACGTTCCCCTCACCCAACTGAGTGATAAGAGCCTCGTTATTACTGCCGTTTTGAACAACATTCGATAGGTTAGCGCCGTTGCCGCTTTGGATAATGTTAGTTATGTTATTTAACCCAAACTGACTAACAGCGATGAAGACCGTTTCATCGTCTATCGTTATAGCTTGAGCATTCAGACTCATTGAAAGAGAAGATTCCACCATGTCTGAGCTTGTTGATAAGTCGGACTGTTGCGCATAAACAGGAAGATTTACGGCTAGAAGACTGCACCCCGTTATGGCTGCCAACGCAACGGCTCTGCATGCCTTAGCGTTATAAGCAGACTGGCTCTTTTTAACCTTTAACTTCTTGTCCATGCGAACGACTGTTTCCTTGATTAACAACAAAGGTGACCCCTCTATAACACTCTTTAAGACGGCAATAATCCATCACCAATAAGTTGTATTTATTACAGGTCAAATACAGTTAGCACACGGTAAATCAACAAGTTATTTATAATGGGTAATACCATAGTGCTAGATTTGACGAAAACTCACGCACCAAGTAATTATTGGTAAGACCACCTAGTTTTTGTAGGGTCTCTTAATGGGTATTGCTATAGCGAGACTCTGAGACATAAAGACCTTAACTACATGTCAAAAATCATAGTAATTAAGTACCACTTTAGGCTTCTCTTTTCACTTTCCCCTAGTGTTTAAGTAGTATTTTTGAGTAAATTTTACTGTTAGGGGTGGCAGGTTTTTAAATTTGCGTTATAAGTTTTAACCGTTAGTTATATCAGACCGAACGAGAAGGTTCTGTGATTAAAGCATTATTGCTAATTATGGAATCTAATTATGAAAACAAAGCCTTTTAAAACAGGCCTTTCAGCACTTTCATTAGCCCTTCTACCGCTAATGGTATCTAGTCATGCACACGCCGCAAAAGCCGAAATTTTCGACGATAGCGTTATCGTTGTGTACAAAGAAAATGTAAGCAAAGCGGAAAAGATGCGCGCTCGCTCTTCGGTACGTGCACGAATTAGTGACGCAAACCGTGATGAAGTAGATGATCGCTTCTCTAACCTTTTAAATGGTCGCATTGCCAAACTGGAACTTCGTGGCAAGTCTGTAAAAGACGCCATAGAAATCTTAAAGAAAAATCCTGCGGTTAAAATCGCCGAGCCAAACTTCTTGTACCGCAAAGCCCTGGTACCTAACGATCCTTCTTATGGTGACCTATGGGGTTTGAATAACACAGGTCAAGCCGGCGGTACTGCAGATGTGGATATTGACGCACCAGAAGCATGGGATATTACAACCGGTGATAGCGATGTGGTCATCGGCGTTATCGATACGGGTGTTGACTACAATCATGAAGACCTTGCAGATAACGCATGGATTAACCCAGGTGAAATCGCTGGAAACGGTATTGATGATGATGGCAACGGCTATATTGACGATGTTTACGGTATCGATACCGCAAACGGTGATACCGACCCAATGGACGACGACTCTCACGGTACACACGTAGCAGGCACCATTGGTGCTGTGGGCGGTAATGGCATCGGTGTAGTTGGTGTAAACCATGATGTGTCAATCGCTGGCTGTAAATTCCTTGGAGCAGATGGAACGGGTTCAACCGCTGGCGCTATTGAATGTATCGATTACTTCACCGACCTTAAAGAGAACCGCGGCATCAATATTAAGGCTACCAACAACAGCTGGGGTGGCGGCGGCTATAGTGAAGCGCTAGAAACCGCTATTGAAGAAGCTGGCCAAGCGGGTATTATGTTTGTTGCTGCGGCAGGTAACGCTGGTTCAAACAACGACAACGTAGATAACTACCCGTCTAACTATGTCACTACAACAAACAGTCTGGTTGCAGTTGCTAGCCACACCCGTACTGACGGAGACAGCGGCTTCTCATACGGTATTGAAACTGTAGACATCGCGGCGCCAGGTACAGCTATCCTATCTACAATACCAGGTGACGGCTATGCGACATACTCGGGCACATCAATGGCAACGCCACATGTTACGGGTGCAGCAGCACTTGTGTGGTCGCTAAACCCAGAACTTACGCCATCTGAAATGAAAGAGCTGTTAATGTCTACAGGTGAAACTAGCCTATGGGCTGATGGTCGCACCGTGTCTGGCAACCGCCTAAATGTACTTAATGCACTTGAAGAAGCTGATCCTACTCCAGGTTTCAAACTGGGCATTACACCTGGTTCAGCTGAAATAGAAGCGGGTGAGACCTACACCTTCACTATTGAAGTTGGTTCAATTGCTGGCTACGAAGAAGAAGTACAGCTATCACTTGCTGAGCCAAGTGATATCGCGTCTTTAAGTGCAAGCTCGGCAATGCCTGGCGATACAGTAACACTGACCGTAGAGACATCTGAGGAAACGCCTTGGGGTCCGTACAGCTTTACGGTTAACGGTGTAAGCGGTGATATTGAGAAATCTAAATCAGCGAACCTTTATGTTTACCCTCAAGGGCTAAACGAATTCCCTTACGCGTATTCTGGTGATGCAGTACCTACGTTACCGAATGAAGAAGATCCTGACGATGTTGGCGTTGACCTAGTGATTAACGTTCCTGACGACTTAACAGTATTCGGTATGCAGGCGTCGGTAGATATCACACACACCTATAGCGGTGACCTCGTACTATCACTGACTTCTCCTCAGGGTACAACCACCGTTCTTCGTCAGAACCAAGGTGGCGGTACAGATGATATCGTTGAGAGCTATAACTCTGATGCCTTCAACGGCGAAGTAGCAACAGGCGATTGGACCTTGAACGTGCTTGATACGTTCAACGGTGACAACGGCACTGTAAACACATGGAGCCTTGTGGTGACCGGTATTGGTGAAGTAGGTCCAACACCGCCTAACTCTGCGTTTACCTATGACGCTTCAGGCTTATCAGTAAGCTTTACTAATAACAGTAACGACGTTAATGACGACATTGTCAGCTATAGCTGGGACTTTGGCGATGGCTCTACTTCAACGGAAGAGAACCCAACGCATGTTTACGCGAGCACTGGCGCCTATGACGTAACCCTTACGGTTACCGACTCTGAAGGTCAAACTGGCGTATCAACAGAAACCGTATCAGTTTCAGATAGCACCATTGTTGCCGAGATTGACCGCGCTATGCTGTCTCGATTCGGTTCGTTACGCGTAGATTTATCATATAGTGGCTCGATGGCCGATACTGTAATGATTTATCGCAACGGTGAGCTACTTGAAGAAGTAAGCAACACTGGACGTTATCGCGACAGAAGCAGAGGCGTTCAACCTGGTGAGTATACTTATATGGTTTGTGATGAAACCTCTGCATGCTCTGCACCAGTGTCTGTAAACCTTTAATGTAGTTTGCGTATCGCTGACGCGCTCTTCGTGACAGTTGGCGAATGATACGCTGAACAGTTAAGAGTTAAGCAATTGCCGGCCAAGGATAGGCCGGCTTTTTTTATTCTGAGAATTAAAGAGAGCACCAGTCTAAGCCATCGGCTTATTCACTATAAGCCAAATACAACGTACACTTGATGCATTAAGAAATAATAAGCATTTTTTCATGCACATACTCATTATTGACGATCACGAAATTGTAAGGGATGGCATTAAAACACTTATCGAGCAAGAGTATGGCTGGCATGTTTCCTACGCAGTAAGCTCTCTGGATGCTCTTCCCTCCTTCGCTACGTTAGACGATATTGACGTTGCCATTCTAGATATCTCACTAGCACAGGAAAGTGGTTTCGACACGCTAATAAAAATCAAGAAAGACGCGCCGTTTATAAAGTGCTTAATGCTGAGCATGTATGATCATGTTGGCTATATCAGTAAAGCGCTTGAACTCGGCGCCGATGGCTACGTTACAAAGAATGCTGCCACCAAAGAGTTAATGGACGCGTTGGAAGCTCTAGAAAAAGACGAGAATTATCTAAGCACAGATATTAGTAAAAAGTTAGCTTTCGGTGATAAACAGCTAACCTCTATCCTTACTGAAAGGGAAAAGGAAATTTTCTTACTGTTAGCAAAAGGATTTCAGCCAAAACAGATTGCCTACTACATAGACACTGCCCCGAAAACAGTGATGGTTCACAGAACTAATATTTACAAGAAACTTAATGTAACCTCCCAATTTGGTTTACTTAGAATTGCGTTAGAAACTGGGTACCTCGACGTTTCTGACGTTATCTACGACGATACGCTAGTCAAAGCAAATTGATGAATTTAACGCGGTATTTCAACGTTACCTATTTACTAATGGGATTAGGTTATACCGCGCTATTTCACGGCGTGTGGTTGCTCAGCACCCAATTTGAAATTATTTCAGGTACGGTGAGCTGGTATTTGCCCGCTGGTGTTCGCCTGGCGGCGTTTTTACTACTGCCAATTTACAGCTGGCCACTGCTACTCATCGCAGAAAAATTAACCCACTTCATTTTATTTCACCCCGGTGGCATTCTCGACAATACGGCCTTTTTAAGTGGAACCATAGGTTGGTATTTAGTCCATTTGGTGCTGTCACCCGCGGTAATTTGTACATGCGTTTATTTATTCAGACGTCGCTTTAGCGCACCTTATATAGACAATGTTTCCAGCACCCTTGCCACGTTGGCTTTTGGTGTTCTTATAAGTGTTGCTCTTGGGGCGGTATTTTTGGGCAGAAGGGCTATTGAACTGCAAACAGGCATAGAGGTTTTTCTTTCTATTTTGTTTGATTTTTCATTAGGTGATTTTGTAGGAATTGTTGTTCTTTGTCCGTTTCTCTTCGCATTATATAAACGGCCATCTATTCCTAAGAGTCACTTAGCACTGTACCTTACAACAATCGCTTGGCTGGTTTTGCTGATACTAAGCAGCTATGCCTACTCCCAACAAATTAACATCAGCTATCAGGTTAAATATCTAGCGGTTTTCCCCGCGCTGTTTTTATCGTATCGCTATGCCATAGTTGGCAGTGCGTTTTCGTGTTTACTCATAGGTATTACTGCGTTCGTGGTGGCAAGCCAGAGCGCACTTCCTCCCATTGAGCATCAGTTTTACATCTTAGCATCATGTACAAGTTGCCTCATTTTAGGTGCGTCAATTAACCAATCTACCTTGTTGAATATGAAGCTTGCGAAGAAAAACGAGGCTCTTGAACTATCGGTGCAAAGCGCTCAAGCACTGGCCAGTCAATTAGTGGTAGTGCAAGAAGATGAACGAAAGCGCTTATCGCGGGATTTACACGACGACTTTGGTCACCGCATAGTCGATTTGAAACTTCAACTGTCGTTAGATAGCAGAGAAAGCGACAACGACATGATGCTCAATAAGATAGATGCTCTATACCACGCAATGAAGAAAAGCTTAGGGGGATTGCGTCCGTCCGGTATTGATACACTTCCCATTGAAAGCGTGATTCAACGTTCAGAGATTATTACCACGCTCAAACGCGCAAACATAGACTATTCGTTTAACGTTAGCGGCACGCCAGTACCGTTCGATTCAGACCAGAAAATACACATCTATCGCATTGTGCAGGAAGCGGTGACAAACAGTATAAAATATGCCAATGCGACGTCGCTCAGCATTGATATCAACTATGCGCAACACAGTGCCGTGTTTACCGTTACTGACGACGGCGGCGGCATCCCTGAGCATATTGCCCAACTAGCAAACGCCGAACCCACACTCGGCCTGCTGTCGATGAGAGAACGCGCAAAGTTGATAAATGGCGAGTTTGATATTTCCCAGAACAAACCATCAGGCACCCGAGTTTGCCTGGCTTTGCCCTACAGAGCTTAAGTTACTCTACTGCGTTTTAGGTGCGTCGCTGCATCCTTTTTATGCTACATTGCTGTTGATTTAACTACTATTTTGATAACCGTATGCAAAAAAATTTCATTACTCGCCGAGCCCCCTTTTTTAGACAGTGCCTAAACATTGCTGTCCTAATTGCCGCTGTCACCACGTTAAATGGCTGTGTGAGTACTCAAAATGAAAGTCCTTACACTTACGCTCCGTCTGCATCACCCTATCAAGATGTGGTCAATGCACAGCAGCGAGCTGTGGAACAAAGCAAATTACTTTTGGTTGTACTGGGTGCTCAGTGGTGCCACGACAGTACTGGCTTAGCTGAGCGTTTTGCGACAAAGGAAATGGACCTTATTCTACGCGCTCATTATGAAACCGTATTTGTTGATGTGGGAACACTTGAAGACAGAAGAAATATAACCGAGCGATTTGACTACCCCATTTATTACGCCACACCAACGGTAATGGTGGTTGAACCTAAAACCAGCGCATTGTTAAACAGAACGTCAATGGATATATGGGGGCGCGCTGACAGCATTCCCTTATCGGAGTACATTCAGTATTTCTCTCGCTTTCCTGCAATGACAACTGCGCAAAAAGCCCCGTTTATTAACTGGGAAGCGACAGATGAAGAAGAAGCTTACAATAAAGAGCAAGCACTCAGATTACAAAGCGCTTATGACAAACTGGGTCCGCTACTTGCGCTAGATTTACAAGGTAATACCCCACAAGGGCTTAACGAGCTATGGAAAGAGACCAAAGGGTTTCGCACTGAACTGCAAAAAACGCTGATAAAGCGCGCCGAGCTTACGTTAGATTCTGAGAATGGCAACGGAGTTAACACCACGCCAGCATTGCGACATTACAATCCGTTTTCGTGGGAACATAATTCATTACCCACTCAGCGAGATTTAAAATGTTCGTAATCGCGGCGTGTTATCGCAAGTATAGTGGTTCTACATCAAGGTGACGCAACAAAGAATACGGACATTAAAAAGGGCCTTTCCAACGGCCCTTTTTTAATAAACTCGGTTTTATGAAGCGCAGTTCAGCTGTTTACGCTTTTGCCCTGTTTGATGCCGTATTATTAGTGGTGCTATTTGACGGATTACTTCTGCGCTTAGCTGGTCGTTTAGCGGCACTTCCTTCACTTCCTGAGCGTCTTCGACCTGCAGGCTTTCCACCGCTATTGTTGCGCGAATCCGGTTTACCTGCGCGCGGATTACCATTTCCGCTACGGTTGCCTTGACGTTGACCCGACTTTTTATTCTCGCCACTTCGTTTACCTTCGCTGCCGCTCTCACCATGTGGTGCTTTCGGCTTTTTCGGCTTCTTGGGCTTTTTAGGCTTAGAAAGCGTGGTAACAGGCACGGCTTGCTGAGGCTCGAAACCTTCCAACATTTCACGAGGAAGCAGCTTTTGAATCAACGTCTCAATATCTTTCAGGTTTTGTAGTTCTTCAGCACATACAAATGACCAAGCCTGTCCACTAGCGCCTGCGCGCCCTGTACGACCAATTCGGTGAACATAATCAGCTGCCGTATTGGGTAAGTCTAGGTTTACAACGATAGGCAATTCACTAATGTCGATGCCGCGTGCTGCGATATCGGTGGCTACTAGCACTTTAATTGCGCCATTTTTAAAGTCAGCAAGCGCTTTAGTTCTCGCTCCTTGGCTTTTATTACCGTGAATAGCGGCACTTGGAATTTTTGACCGAGTTAGCTTTTCTGCAATACGATTAGCACCGTGTTTCGTGCGGCTAAATACTAACACCTGCTCCCACTTCTGCTGTTTGATCAGACAAATAAGCGCGGTCGTCTTTTTAGATTTATCAATGGTCACTAAGTGCTGCTGAACCGCTTCTACCGTGGTATTCGCTGGCGCGGTTGAAATACTCACAGGGTTGCGCGTTATTGTTTTCGCCAGCGCAGTGATTTCATCAGAAAACGTGGCTGAAAACAGTAAGCTTTGACGCTCTTGTGGCAATAGCTTCAATACTCTCTTAATGTCGTGAATAAAGCCCATATCAAGCATTCTGTCGGCTTCATCCAATACCAACACTTCAAGCTGAGAAAACTTAACAGCGTTTTGCTGGTAGAGGTCAAGCAATCGTCCAGGCGTAGCAATTAACACATCCACACCTTTACGCAGCTTCATCATTTGAGGATTAATGCCTACACCACCAAATACCACAGCAGTTTTTAACGGCAAAAACTCGCTGAACGCTCTGATGCTCTCTTCTACCTGAGCAGCAAGTTCTCGTGTGGGTGTTAAGATAAGTGCCCGAACATTGTTGCCAGATACAGGTTGTCCTTCCATCAATCTCTGTAAAATAGGAAGTCCAAATCCTGCAGTTTTCCCTGTTCCCGTTTGCGCAGCTGCCAACACATCCTTTCCTTGCAATACTTCTGGTATTGCCTTTTCCTGGATTGGTGATGGTGTACTAAATCCTCGTTTTTCAATAGCTTTTAACAAGGGTTCAGCGAGCCCTAATTGGGTAAATGACATTAATAAACTCCTGTCATAGGTATTTATGAAAAATTGCATACCGCAAAGGTATAAGCGTTAGTGCTTTATTGCTAACCGTGGGGGTTATAGATTACTGGGAAAACCTAAAGAGATACGCCATTGCCAACTTGGCTTATTGGTGTTTGACATCAAGAAAAGAACGTAGGTGTTTACTCTTACAAATTGCGCGCGGAGTCTACCACTAAAAGCCGAAAGCCACCAGCGCATTTTTTGTTCAAAATCTAGTTAAGCTTTCCTGACGTTTCACTTAATAAGTTCCAATTTACATAGCATAACAGCAAGGGAAGTTTCATCGGCTTTTCGCACTAAGGGAATGGTCTTAAACCGTACTGTCTTCCCTCATTTTTAGGAGAGATATTGTTATATTTATATTTTTACCAAAACGATAAATATCTATTTAATACGAATTTTGCGACCTAGAAACGTAAACTTTTCAAGTAACAGAGTTTAATTATATTTATCAATAACTTAAGGCATTTAGCTTTTAAAAGTGTGCGTTAAAAAAACAAGTTAAACAGGGCTCTTCTACGTAAAAACACCTCAAAACCTTTGAAATTAAAGTCAACTTGATAGCCAATTTCTGTTGGATAGATAAAAAAAGCTTTACCATATTTGTTATAACAGATAAAAAGCGCGCAGTTATTCCACGCTCAAATTACATCCACGCTGCTGCAGTGTGGTAAACAAGTGAAGTAGAAAACATGAATGTTGATAGTTTAACCCAGCACTTTGAGGAAAAGTTGGCTTTAGTCAAAGCATCGGTGATGTCTGATAGCTTTGTTATCCAGCTTACAACAATCGCAGTTATTTATTGCGTTGCATTTTTGCTTGCACGACAAGTAAAAAAGCCATTTAAGTTTACCCGAGAAAAGCCACAGCAAGGCGCACATACTATGCACGGCTTTTTATACAATCTGGGTGAGGCACTATTCCCGCTTATCACCATCAGTATGCTAAAGCTTACTACCGTGTTGGGGGCGCAATTTCAGTTTGATGCATGGCTATTGGAAATAGCCGTTGTTGTAGCACTAATGCTGTTTGTTAATTCCTTAATTACTGGTTTTGTCGAAAACAACACCATTGCAGCGTTTATGCGATGGGTAGGTTTACCTATCCTATTTTTACACTTAGTTGGCGTGCTTCCGCTGATAACTTCAGCATTGGAGTCAATGGCAATATCAGTCGGCAATGTTGAAATTTCAGCTTATGGCGTAACAAGAGTGTTGTTGTTTGGTGGCTTACTGTTCTGGCTAGGCCGCAGCTCGAACGCCATTGGTCAAGATATTATTCGAAACCATAAGTCGCTCGACGTTTCTACCAAAGAAGTGTTCGCAAAGCTGTTTGAAGTTGCCCTGTTCTGTGTGGTGTTTCTTTTATTGCTTAACGTCATGGGAATTAACCTTACCGCATTAGCCGTGTTCGGTGGTGCAGTAGGTGTGGGTTTAGGCTTAGGTCTGCAATCCATCGCATCAAACTTCATTTCGGGCATCATTATTCTATTGGATAAATCGTTGACCGTAGGCGATTACGTTGAATTGGAAGACGGGCAAAAAGGTATCGTCAGAGAATTTAAAATGCGCTATGCCGTATTAGAGACTTATGACGGTAAAGATGTACTGGTGCCTAACGAAAAGTTCATTAGCTCCTTGCTGATAAACTGGACACACAAAAACCAAAAACAACGTTACCGCATCGACTTTTCTGTCGCCTATAAAACGGATATCCGCGCGATGGTGGAGATTATTAAAGAGGCGGTATCGGAACACCCGCAGGTGATCAGTGGCGATGATGTTCCATTTGAAGAGCTGCCTGACTGTGAAATAGATAGCTTTGGCGACTCTGGCGTTAACATGTTCGTTGAGTTTTGGATGGAAGGTGTGGACGATGGTAAAAACCGCGTGGGTGGCGATTTGCTGCTTACTGTGTTTGAAACATTACGCGAGCACAACATTGAAATACCGTTCCCTCAACGCGAAGTAAGAGTAATCAACGAACAAGACATTGGTATTCGAAATACCACACCGTAGCTAAACTCGCTCATGACATGAGCGCTTTCAGTCATACCTTCGCGCTGGCTAAAACCTAGCGCGAAGTGTATCCCACTGCCACTCTTGAGTAGACAGACCTAGCGTCTGGACAAACTTTGCATAGTCTTCTTTGCCCATCGCTGACGCTACGGTTTTTAACTGAGATTTGGCTTTGATTGCTTTTACCTGCAGTAACTCCAATCGCTTATCGGCACTTGAATCGAAGTTTTCACTGATGATTGCATTCGCTTTATTGGTCGCTTCCCACGCTGTAATAACATAGCCCACCAGCTTTATGTAAACACCCACCATACGCTTTCGCTCAAATATGTTCTCAAACAGTGAGCCGGATAACGACTTTTGGAAACTGGCCTCTGTTTCTAAGGCAACAAATTGCTCGGCGTTCTTTAGCTCATTCAACACATTGTGTAAAAGCATAATGTGGGCATGCGTATTAAGTGCATCGACGTGAAGTGCATTAATATCGTCGCTTAGCATTTCTAAATTGACCAACGTTCGTTGAAGACTAGCCATTGTGGTAATTGTCTATAGAAGCGAAAAATAAAGGTTCAGTGTATCGAATTAAAGATGGGTTTGCGATGGTCTCGCGGGCGTTTTAATCACATTAAGAATTCATAACACAACTTATAGAAATCAATTAAAAAGGGCGCGGAAGCGCCCTTTTAGATTTATGTCTATTGAGAATTAGTTGTTAAGCTAATTCGCGATAGCAGTTATACCGCATCTATTTACCCAAGCTGGCGTTTAGATCGTGACGTAAATCGAAACGGTCTAGCGTCATCACTTTGGTCCAAGCGTCGACGAAGTCTTTAACAAAACGGCTTTTCGCGTTGTCGTAGGCATAAACTTCGGCCACTGCACGCAGCTCACTGTTTGATCCAAAGACCAGGTCTACAGGCGTACCTGTATACATAACTTCACCAGTAGTTCTGTTTACACCTTCATATACAGACGGGTTATCTGTTTTTCTCCACTTAACGCCCATATCAAGAAGCGTTACGAAGAAATCGTTGTTAAGCGTGCCTACTTTGTCAGTAAATACACCGTGGCTAGTGCCACCTGTATTTGCTCCCAATGAACGCAGACCACCAAGCAAAACAGTCATTTCTGGTACCGTTAGATTAAGCTGATCGGCTTTGTCTACCAGCATGTCGGTTGGCGAACGATAGCTAGCTTCTGCGTTGTAATAGTTTCTAAACGCATCGGCTGTTGGCTCTAACAATGAAAACGAATTAACGTCTGTTTGCTCTTGCGTAGCATCAGTTCGACCCGGAACCACTGGCACAGTAACCTTGACGCCAGCATCTGCCGCTGCTTTTTCAATTGCTGCCGCACCGCCAATCACAATGAGGTCAGCAAGAGACACTTTCTTCTTAGAAAACATGCGTGAATTGTAGTCTTCTTGCATCTCTTTAAGCTTAGAAACAACGGCTTGAACGGTTTCAGGCTCGTTGGCTTCCCAATTCATTTGCGGTTCAAGGGCAATACGAGCACCGTTCGCTCCACCGCGTAAATCAGATGCTCGGAAGCTAGATGCTGCCGCCCATGCTGTTTTCACAAGTTGCTGAACGGTTAAACCACTGTCTAAGATGTCAGCTTTAAGTTTCTTAACGTCTTTATCAGAGATCGCTTTATAGTCAGCTTTAGGCACTGGATCTTGCCAGATGAAGTTCTCTTCTGGGATATCGTTACCCAAGTAACGTGCCTTAGGACCCATATCACGGTGAGTTAGCTTGAACCACGCTTTAGCAAATGCCGTTTGATACTCTTTGGGATCCGCTAAGAAGCGCTCGGCAATTTTTCGATACTCTGGATCATACTTAAGCGCCAAGTCAGCGGTAGTCATCACAGGAGGATTTTTCTTACCTTCTACGTGCGCATCTGGTACTGATTTATGAAGCGATTCATCGGTAGGGATCCACTGGATAGCGCCGGCAGGACTGCGAGTTTGTTTCCACTCAAAGCCCAATAAGTTTTGGAGATATAGGCTCGTCCATTTAGTAGGTAGCTGTGTCCAAGCACCTTCCAAACCGCTCGTTACTGTGTCTTCTGCATTGCCTTTCCCGCAATTGTTCTTCCAACCCAGTCCCTGCTCTTCTAAGCCTGCACCGCCTGGCTCAGCTTCTAAACAATCAGCAGGCTTGTGTGCGCCGTGCATTTTTCCAAATGTATGACCACCCGCTATTAGCGCAACGGTCTCTTCATCATTCATCGCCATACGGCCAAATGCAGTGCGAATATTTTTCGCAGATCCCATCGGATCAGGCACACCTTTAGGGCCTTCAGGGTTAACATAGATCAAGCCCATGTGCGTTGCCCCCAACGGACGCTGAAGCTTACCGTCGCGCTCTTCACGATCGCTCGCAAGCATTTCCACTTCTGGGCCCCAATAAACCATGTCAGGTTCCCAGTCGTCGGTACGACCACCCGCAAATCCATAGGTGTCAAAGCCCATGTTTTCCATGCCTACGGTACCCGCAAGGATCATTAAGTCGCCCCAAGATAAACTTTCACCGTACTTTTGCTTAATAGGCCAAAGCAAGCGACGCGCTTTATCAAGGTTTCCGTTGTCTGGCCAGCTGTTCAGCGGATCAAAACGCATTTGACCACCGTCACCACCGCCACGACCATCTAGCGTACGATAGGTACCTGCACTGTGCCATGAAAGTCGAATGAAGAAAGGACCATAATTTCCGAAGTCGGCCGGCCACCAATCTTGAGAAGTAGTGAGTAGTTCATTAACATCTTTTTTTACTTGGTCGAGATCTAGCTTAGCGAATGCCTTTGCATAACTGAAATCATCACCTAGTGGGTTTGAGCGATTATCGTGATCTCTTAACGGAGAGAGATCGAGCTGATCAGGCCACCAAAATTGATTATTTTTCGCTTGAAAAGCTTTAGCAGTGCCCGTGCCTTTAGCACCAGCAGGCTTACTAATTTGATCGTTGGCAATAGCCCCTGTTGCACCAAGCGATAGGGCAACAAGTACTGATAATGTGGTTTTTTTAAACCTGTTTATAGTCATGGTCTTTTCCCGTCTGAGTTTGTTGTAGTTACCAAAGCGTGAGTGCGAATCACACCACCAATTTGTTAACATTTTGTTTACCTCATAAGCAGTTAAAAGATAGACAGGCTTAGAGAATATTTACAGTTGATAAAATGAATTCAACTGATTAGAAAATCCAATCAATGAAAGGTTGATTAATTTCAATATCTTAAAAAACCAGTTCACTTTATGACGTAAACGACTGTCGCTCAGTAGAACTATGTAATGCGGAAAATGAGCTAGATCTGTGAATCTCTTTCAGAGATTGGGAAATTTTTTCGCTTCTTGAAGAGTGAAACTTTTCCATACTTTCTATAAGCGGCTAAATAACCAACTAAAAAGTGTCGGTTTATGTAAAGTTTTCATCTAATTGAAATACATTCTGCAATTTCTACCATGGCACAGCAATTGATACAGAGATGATGCAATTAAAGACGCATTAACTTCAGATAAGAAGTCGATGGAATGTTAAAGAAGTAATGAGGATGAACTTATGAAAAACACACTTAAGACACTTACCGGACTTGCAGCTGTTGCCTCTATCAGTGCTATGGCTTCATTCGGTGCGCACGCTCAATCAAATCAAATTGAAGCAAAAGACAGTGGTTTTTATGTAGGTGGTAATTACGGTTACCTACGCGTTGAAGGTGAAGATGACTTTGACGATGACAAAGATGTTTGGCAAGGCCTTGTTGGATATAAATTTAATGAGTGGATTGCAATTGAAGGTGGTTACATCGATTTTGGTGATTACGGTAACGACCTTGCAGGCGCTGAAACAGACGGCTACACAGCGGCGATCAAGGGTATTCTTCCATTAACAGAGCGTTTTTCTCTCTACGCGAAAGCAGGTCAACTTTGGTCAGAAACCGAGTATAACTTTGCTGGCGTTTCACGTGATAACGATGACGAAAGCTTGTTTGTAGGCGCAGGTCTAAGCTACGCGATTACTAGTAACTTTTTAGTAAACGCCGAGTACACTGTTTATGATACAGAGCTTGATGCAGACGAAGCGTTTGATGACATCGACGACACCGATTTTGAAACCGATCTTAAGCAAGCCAGTATTGGTGTTGAGTATCGTTTCTAAGACATTGGTTGTCTCACGTTTAACAACGTGACTTAATGAGAATGCTAAAGCCTTGGCAACACAGCCAAGGCTTTTTTTTGCTACCCATCTATTTTCTGGATGAGCTGCGCCAGTTCCTCAATTTTTGACACTGTCGTTTTAACTAAGTTGTCAATTTCATTGGATGAGGACTGGGAGTTACCTGCTAACGTTCGTACTTCATCAGCCACAACCGCAAACCCTCTTCCCATTTCACCTGCTCGTGCCGCTTCTATCGCTTAATAGTCTTCGGATAAAACTTAATTTATCTAGCGCCTGTTTTTTAACTGTGAATATTAAACTCGTTTCACAGTGAAAATATTACACATTGTGAACTGATACATCTTACACACGAGCTCAAAAACTCTAATTATCAATAAAAATCATTTACTTACATTTTTCGCTCTTACGTTTTATAGAGGTACAAAATCTGCAACAGAATACAAATAGTGAAAAATGAATAAATAGGAAACGTCACATGCAATCAGGAAAGAGTGTATTTCAACCCGGTCAAAACTGTTGGGTAGAGAGCAAGGCTCGCTTTTCTACACCTTTGATAGATTGCGGAAACTATTATAAAGCCTTGCACAGCTCTATCGTTAAAGCTAAGCACAGTATCTTCATTGTTGGATGGGATATAGATAGCCGCATTCGCTTGCTGAGAGGCGACGACGAAGCGAACAGTGAAGCGCCGAGCGTAATAAGTGATTTACTTAAGTGGAAAGCTGAGCAAAATCCTGACATTAAAATTTACCTGCTACGTTGGGACTCATCGCTAGCCTTTTTCGCGCAGCGCGAAATGTGGGCAAAGGAAGTGTGGGAAGAAAAAACTCCAGACAATGTGCAAACCGAGCTCGATGACACGATTCCGATGGGCGGAAGTCAGCACCAAAAAATTGTGGTTATCGATGATGAACTTGTATTCTCAGGTGGAATGGATGTATCTACCAACCGCTGGGATACCCGTGACCACCCCGTAGTTTCAGAAGAGCGTGATGGACCTGATGGGGAGTATGGTCCTCTTCATGATGTGCAAATGGTATCAAGTGGACCTGTAGTAGCCGACTTTTCAAAATTAGTTCGATGGAGGTGGCAGCGTGTTGCTGACTCTTCACCTATTGATATCCGCGAGGACGCGCGCATTGATGAAAATGCCCCGTTGCCTGATGCTTGGCCACAAGATTATCCTCCCCTTTTTGAAGACGTAGAGTGTGCACTTGCCAGAACAATTCCATTTATGGATGAGGTCGAGCCTGCTCAAGAGGTACGTCATATGCTGCTTGATCTTATCGGTGAAGCAGAGTCTGTAATCTACATTGAGAATCAATTTACAACGCGTCAGGAGATCGCTGAAGCGCTGAATAAGCAGCTCAAACTGAAACCTAATCTTTCGGTCATTATCGTAAGTTCCTACGAGCCAAAAGGTAAGTTTGAGTGCGAAGCATTTTGGGCAAGCCGCATAGAATTCAAGGAAATTTTAGAAAAAGGGATTGACCCTAAGCGAGTAAAACTGACTTATTCTTCAATTGAAGACATGCAAGGCCGCAAGGCATACAAGCGCATCCACTCCAAAGTGATGACCATTGATAACAAATACCTTGTTATCGGGTCATCAAACTTGAGTAATCGCTCAATGACGCTAGACACCGAAATCGACACGGTGCTGTTTGGTAACACCAAAGACAATCAGGCGTGTATTGAGCAAGTGAGAAACGACTTACTCGCAGAGCACACGGGGCGTGATATTGATGCAATGCCGGCGTTATTCAACAATGAATATCCGGTTGAAGCATTAATGCAGGATCAGATAGCACACGGCTACGTACTTACCGAAGTTCGCGATGAGGTGTTTACCGAACAATCCGTTAAGAATGTGTTCAGAGCGTTATCTGATCCTGAAGAACCCCTTATTTCGGTGCCAACCTTTGATGGAGCTGCTATGCCTGCACGTAACCCAAGACGTCGCAGTATTATGATTTTGATTGGTCTTGCCATCATTGCTGTTCTTGGCGGGCTTATGTTTTGGGCTAGCCAGTCAATACCTTGGTTAAGTTCTGACAGCATTAACGCCTTTCTAGAGAAAAGTCGTGGAACCTACTTTGCTCTGCCTACCGTGTTGCTGGTCTATGTGGTCGGCGGCGTTTTATTCTTCCCGGTCACTGTACTGTCACTTGCTGTGGCTGCTATTTTTGGCCCTATATGGGGGCCCATCTACGGCATCATGGGAGCACTAATGAGCTCTGCAATCATGTTTGGAATAGGCAAGCTATCAGGCAACGCGGGGCTTAGAAAAATTGGAGGTCCAAAGGTAGCTGCCGTTGACGAAAAACTAAAGCGTAGTGGTATCGTTGGCGTCGCAGCCATTCGAATGTTGCCTGTAGCGCCCTTTAGTTTGGTGAATTTGGTAGCGGGTATTTCATCTATTGGCATTTTCCAGTTTTTAGTGGGGACATTTTTAGGCATGTTCCCGCCCATGATTGCGAAAGGGCTTGTGGGTGATTCGATAGCACAAATTTGGCAGAACCCTTCTGTGGAAACCATTAGCTATTTAGTTGGCGGTATCGTTTTATGGGGCCTTATGATTTGGGGCTCGCAAAAATTTGCCCGCTACTACCAAGCTCGAAAGGAGTCGGGGAATCAAGATACTGCCAGTGATAATAGTGACAAAGATGAGGTAGAGAAATGTGCCGCATAGTGACCTACAACATTCACAGCGGAATAGGCAGAGACAAAAAGCACGATTACAAACGCATAGGGCAATTCTTGGCAAACAGTGGCGCCGACGTGGTGCTGCTGCAAGAAATGGATACTCGTCCCTCTGAGCGAAGTACAGCACAGGACGTTAAAGATATCTGCGCTGAAAACACGTTTAAGCTCATTCCATCACCAGCCATTAGGGAATCTGATGGCTGGTACGGCAACGCCATTCTAACTCGCTTTGACGTATTAGCGCACGATACACTGGATGTCAGCCAAAACGGGCGACAGCCTAGAAATGTTCAGATTGTAGAGCTCAAGACAGAAAAGACCCCCCTTACGGTGGTGAATACCCATAAGGGGCTTAAGAAGCTAGAACGTCGCTCACAGTTTTCTTTGCTTCATGAGCACCTTTCTTCAAGAATGAAAGAGAAGCAAATCCCTCTAGTTCTAGCCGGTGATTTCAATGAGTGGCAGTTTTTCTCAAAAGCGTTTAAAGCACTTAACGATTTACTATTACAGCAAAAAGTGGGGGCAACATTTCCAAGCCACTTTCCTGTATTTGCACTTGATAGAGTATGGGTGTCTGACGACATCAAGGTAAAAGCGTGCAGAAAATTAAAAAATGCGAAAACTCGAATCTTGTCAGATCATTTACCTGTGCTTGTTGATATTGAACTGCCCCAGAACTACTAACCCAGTGATCTTTTGCACTTAACGGGTTGCATTATTCTCGTCGTACGCGAGATTTAGCCTCATCTTGTGTTGGCACAGTGCTACGCAGGTTGCGCTATGAACGATGAAGCGGCAAATTCTAACGTACCGCACCAGTGCTTCAGTGCGTTTTCTTGAGCCACTACTTTTCTGAGAATATCAATGATCGGACTGCTATCTAGCAGCGTCTTGGCACTTTTGTTTGTCGCAGCGAGTACAGTACGCTGCATTTCTGGCTGTGTTATTTTCAGTGATGAAACTAGGCCAGACTCCTCTAAATGAAAAATAGCTGATGTAGGAAGGATCATCACGCCTTCTCCCTGCATAACTTGCCTAAGGCCAGTCATGAGTTGTCCAGAATAAGCCAAATCGTGCTGCAAACTAACGCCCGTTGCTTTTTCATAGTCAGCAATTAGTTGACCCAATGCATCTTTGTTACCCGGTGATAGCAAAGGTAATTCACTGATTTCCCAAAAACGGATCGTCGTTCTATCTCGAAGCTTGGCGTATTGTTCACACGATGAGGAAGCAGAAAAAACCAAATGAAGATCTTCTTGAATTAGCGGTGTGACTCGCATGAATTTAGGGTCGACAGCTTGCTGATAAGTAAGCGCAACATCCACCTGCTTTGACTCAAGCCAATCATTAATGGTGTAAGACGGTCCAGTGCTGATTTCGACTTTGAGCCCTTTATGGTTCGCCGTTATTTCCGTGAGCAGCGGTAAAGAAAGCACATTGCCGATTGATGGTAGCATTCCTATTTTTACTACCTTCTTTTGTCCAGTTTGAAAGGCTTCCAATGCGGCCTTAACGTTGTCTATTTCGGTTAGCAGCTTTAATGCATGTTTATAAAAAATTTCGCCCGCCGATGTTAGGTTTACTCCCGAAAAACTTCTTTCAAGCAGCGTCGCTTTCATCTCTCTTTCTAAACTTGCCAACTGCTGACTAATGGCGGGTTGAGCGATATCCAATGCTCTTGCCGCCGCAGCAATACTACCCTTACGCACAGTCATAACAAAATAATGCAGCTGTTTTGAATGCACTTGCCCTCCTTACAAAGGTGGTGAGTTCTAGAACGGGAACGGTTTAATGAAGACGGCAGCAACGAATATGCCATTCCATTAAGTTATATGAAGCAAAATTGTAAAAATGGGCTAAAAGCAGTGGGGCATGAAAATCTTGTCTCCCCCCATACTTAAGTCTAATAGCATTAAATTAGCGCCCTGTGAGACGGCTCAATATTTTTCTTATACCCCTGAATAATCTTCTTTCTTCCTGCAAAGCCAAAGAGTTTTTAGCCTTGTTCTTGTACACGAGTGGCTAGACAACAATAACAAGATGCTTCTCGCATCAAAGTAGTGCTCGTGCGTGCCTAAAAAGAGTGCAGATTTTAATAATCCACACCCACAAAACTAAGTAGCAATAAGCACGATTGGGAACACAAATGAAACAGAAAAAGCTCCACACTGCAGTACGTTACGCACTTACCGGATTAACACTTTTCACTACTTCATTGCTTGTACAGGCGCAAGAAGTGACTGAAGAAACCACAGAAGCCAAAGACCTAGAACGCATTGCCGTTGTTGGTGCCCGCGGTGCACCGCGTTCGGTGACCAGCTCCCCTGTACCGGTTGATGTACTCACCGCCGAAGACGTTGAAGCCGTTGCGTTTACCGATATGAACAATGTCCTTATGACACTCGTTCCCTCTTATTCCGTAGGCCGTCAACCCATTTCCGACGGCGGAACGTTTATCCGTCCAGCAACGCTTCGAGGTATGCCCACCGATAAAACGCTTGTTTTGGTTAACTCTAAACGTCGTCACAGGGCCGCACTTGTTTCAATTGGCGGTTCTGGCACACAGGGGCCAGACATCGCAACTATTCCCACCGCAGCAATTCAAAGTGTTGAAGTGTTGCGCGACGGTGCAGCTGCGCAATATGGCTCAGATGCCATTGCAGGTGTTATCAACTTTCAATTAAAAAATAACACCGAAGGCGGCTCGTTCACTGCCGACTACGGCAGCTACTACGAAGGAGATGGCGATCAAATTACCGTTACTGGGAATAAAGGTTTCGCGTTAGGCGACGATGGCTTTTTCAGTATTTCAGCCGAATACTCTGACAGCGAGGCCACCTTTCGCGGTGAGCAATATTGTGAGCCATGGTTTTGTGTGGATGACCAGTCAGATCAATACATCGCTGATGCTACGGCCATGGCCAACAGCGTTCATGGTTCAGACGTAGTCCAACCATGGGGGCAACCAAATACAAGCGGGACGCGTGTTTTCTTTAACGCCGGTTACGCACTATCCGGTGAACTTGAACTCTACGCATTCGGTAACTATTCAGAAAGTGAAGGTGACGGTTCATTCTATTATCGCTATCCAGGCAATGGCACCATTGAAGACATTCGACTTGAGGACGGTTCAATCTGGAACCCGCTAGAGTTCTTCCCTGGTGGCTTCACGCCTCGTTTCTTCGGTGATGTGACTGACTACGCATTTGTTGGTGGTGTTAAGGGCATGTCGGGCGACCTTACTTATGATATCAGTGGTCGTTACGGCAATAATGAAATCTCTTACACACTAGCCAATACCATTAACCCGTCACTGGGTAACGAGTCACCTACTTCATTTAAGCCGGGTGACTTAACCAACGAAGAAACACAGATTCAAGCTGACTTCACCTATGACTTGAACCAGTATGTTCTTGCCTTCGGTGCAAGTTACTTAGACGAGTCATACGAAATCTCTGAAGGCGAGCTAAGTTCCTATTTTGCAGGCTCTTACGCCACATCCGACCCTTGGGAGTTTTGTAACGACGACTACACCACTACGGCACTGGGCGCTGCTGTCATTGCTAACGGTTCAACTCTGAATTGTGCCAACTACACCAGTGCTGACAGTAACGACGATGGGGTTGAAGATGATGGATTCGCTGGAGTAGACGCCGTTTATACCGTTGTAGGCGTTGGCTCCAACGGCTTTCCTGGCTATTCACCAGACTATTCGGGCTCATACGAGCGTGACTCATATGCGGTATACACGGATATCTCTGGTGACATTACAGACGAGTTGTTTGCTCAGGCTGCGCTGCGTTATGAAGACTATTCTGACTTTGGCTCAGAAGTAGTATACAAAGTAGCAGGGTTCTATCAGTTTAGTGATGAAGTAGGCTTTAGGTCATCTTTTGGCACTGGCTTTAGAGCCCCTACTCCAGGTCAGCAAGGCACCACCAACGTATCTACACGTCTGCCCGATGGCTTCCCAGTAGCAACAGGTTTGTTCCCAGCCGGCGGCGAAGTAGCGCAGGCGCTTGGTGCCAACGAGCTTTCACCCGAAAAATCGACCAACTTTACGCTGGGCATGACTGCGAACTATGGCGATTTAACGCTCACTGTTGATTACTACAACATCAAGCTTGAAGACCGCCTTTACTCTGTGTCTACCCGAGATGTTTCCACCACTGTCGTTACCGACCCTCAAGCAGACGGTTATGACGCATACCAAAACTATCTAGCCCTATCAGGTGCCAATGTTTCTGGCGCCGAGTCCATTGGTGGTGTGTTCTTCTTCCAAAACGCTTTCGATACCGTAACCGAAGGCGTGGACGTTGTTGCTACTTACAAGATAGAATCGAGGTATGGCGCAACCGTGCTAACCGGCTCTGTGAATTACAACAAAACAGAATTCGATTCTGATCCGAGTGAATACTTGAACGCTGAGGATCAGTTCGACTTTGAAAATGGCCGTCCCGAAATGCGTGGTGTTTTCTCAGTTACCCACAGTTACGACGTGTGGTCTGCCGTTGCACGTCTTAGCTATTTTGGCGAATACGAAAATGCGGGAAGCGATGACGGGGTAAACGCCACGAATATTCAAACCTTCGGTGACGAATATATGTTCGATATAGAGGGCTCCTACCTTATTAACGAGAACCTCACCCTGTCAGTGGGGGTAAGAAATCTCTTCGACAATTACCCAGATGTAAGTACTAACGGCGACGCCTGTTGCGGTGAAGTCTATGACTCTGCCTCGGTGGTTGATTGGCAGGGAGGATATTACTACACCCGACTTGCAGCCCGTTTTTAACTGGCTCCTTGCAAACACCGACATAAGTCGGTGTTTGTGTATGTAGTTAACTGTATATAAGAAAAACTTAAAAGGTCATTCATGTTTAAAGCTGTTTCATGCGGAGTAAAAAGCAAATGGAAATAGAGCTACTGTGGTTTGTAGTTACTTTATGTATAACGGGTGCCATTGCAGGTATCACGGCAGGTCTGTTTGGTAATGGCGGGGGGTTTGTTGTCGTGCCTGCTCTTCTCGCTGTTTTTCCGTTTTTTACTCCTCCATCAGAAGCCCTCGTTAAGGTAGCCATCGGAACATCATTGGCATCCATTGTGGTATCAAGCGCTCGGTCAGTGATGGCGCATCGCGCTAAAGGTGCGGTGGATTTTGACATTCTTCGCTCGTGGAGTATTTGGCTTATTCTTGGCGTTGGTGGCGGGCTGCTCATCGCAAACAACTCCAGCGCCAATGGTTTAACGGTGGTGTTTGCTGCAGGTGTTCTACTTTACTCCGTATACTTCCTTTTCCCTGAGTTCGTTGTAAGACCCGGGCTTGTTTTCGATATGCCTAAAGGCATAGGCAAAGCGGTTTTGGCGTTTGTTCTGGGTGGTTTCTCTGCTCTGCTTGGCATAGGTGGTGGCACGCCAACCGTAATCACGATGGTGATGTGCCAGCGCACCATTCAACAGGCTGTCGCGACCGCCGCAGGCGTCGGTTTTCTTATCGGGCTTCCTGGTGCCATTGGCTTTTTGTTTATGAAGCACCCTGAAACCGCCTCGTTGCCGGTAGGCACTATTGGCTACATCAATATACCTGCGCTTATTGCTATCAGTATTGGGGCAATCTTTACCGCTCCAATCGGAGCCAAAATGGCGCACAACTTCAGTGAAAAGAAGCTAAAGCGCTTATTTGGCATCTATCTCGTCATTGTTTCTAGCGCAATGTTCTATAAAGTCATTTAAAAGAAGAAGGAGACAACCCGTGAGTTATAACCGTTCAAGACGCTTGTTTATTGGTGGCACAGTTGCAGCGTCAGCAATAGGCGCGAGTGGCATAAGTCACCTTGTGAGCGCCCAATCTGTTAGCGCAAGCGCTTCCCCATCGTCTGTTATGTATGGACCAAAGCCTGGGGTTGCAAAGCTCAATGCCAATGAAAACCCGTTTGGGCCGAGCCCGAAAGCGCTAGACGCTATCGCAAAAGCATCGGCGGAAGGTGGAGCCTACTATGCTTATCCTGCCGCTATGACGCTATTGGATATGATTGCCGAGCGCTATGGCATTACTCGAAAGCACATTTCTTTGAGCGCAGGTTCAAGCCCTATTCTTTCCTACGCCGCCCTTGCGGCCAGCAAGAACGGAAAAATTCTGGGCCCGGACCTTTTTTGGGACACCACGTCTAAAGCACCTGAAAAACAAGGTGCGCCAGAAATAGTGAGAGTTGCTAATACGGCAGAGCTTGATATTGACCTTGATGCCATGTACGCCGCAATAGACGACTCTATTGGTATGGTGCACATTTGTAACCCGAACAATCCAACGGGAAAAGTGCTCGATCCGAATAAGCTTCGCGAATTCTGCATAAAAGCATCTAAAAAAACACTGGTGTTGGTCGACGAGGCATATAACGAGCTTATCGATGAGCCTCCTAAGCATTCAATGATTCCGCTCGTTAAAGCTGGTCATAATGTCATTGTAGCGAGAACCTTCTCAAAGATTTATGGCTTAGCAGGTATGCGCGTGGGCTATTTAATCGCATCAGAGGAAAACACTGAGTGGATCAATCGCTATGGCATGGGCGGCTATACATTGAATCAAGCAGGCCTTGCCGCGGCTATCGCCAGCTACAATGACGATGCCTTTTTAACTTTCTCTAAAGAGAAAATTTATGAAGGTAAATCTATGGTTATGGACGCAGTAAAAGCAAATGGATTGACAGCGCTACCTTCTAGTACTAACTTTATTTTTGTTAATTTAGGTGACGGCAACGCAGAGTACTTCCGCCAAGCCATGGCTGAACAGGACGTGCTGATTAGAGGAATCTACCGTACGTACGACAACTGGTCTCGCGTAAGTACGGGAAAAATTGGCGATGTAAAACGCTATGTTGATGCCATGCCCAGTGCACTTGAAAAAATGTACACTATGCAAAATACTTAGCTGCAAGGGTGTGCATTGTCGGCCAATGCACACTTCGCTATTTATAGACTTAAATTTTCTGCTACTTCCTCGTTTACTCTCCTAGTCATTTTCAACTAAAAGTCTAATACGCATAAAAGTCACTTCTGTCATATACTCATTTCAAAGCGCCACTGCTCAAAGAATACGCTGATTGGAAAATTTTTACGGTATTGTTGCAGTAACGCTAAAGTTGCACATACTTTACTAAAAAGGCATCGCATTAAATGCCGCTCTAGGAGGCTGTAAATGTCAATTTCTGTATTAGTAGCTGATGATTCTAAGTTGTCGAGGCGTAGTGTGATTCGCTCACTTCCGCAAGATTTAGAGTATGACATCACCGAAGCAACAAACGGGCAAGAAGCCATAAATGCGCTGTCAGAAAGTGAATTTGCATTGGTACTTTTAGACCTAACCATGCCAGAAGTTGACGGCGTTGGTGTGTTGGAATTCTTGCACCAAAGGCCCGACGCCCCAAATGTAATTGTGATTAGCGCTGACTTTCAGCCAGAAAAACAGAAAATTGTCATGTCTCTGGGGGCAAAGCGCTTTTTACGCAAACCGCTTGATAAAGAAGAATTAGCAATGTCGTTGTTTGAGTTGGGGTATCTATGAGCATTGTACTACCACTAGACGAAGAGCAAAGAGATGCCCTTCAGGAACTCCTAAATATTTCCATGGGGCAAGCGGCTAACTCTCTTGCGCAGTTAATTGAAACCAAAATTGATATTTCTATCCCAAAAATCTCAGCGGTTACTCCCACCCAGCTTTACAGTCTCTTATTCGAAACCGAAGACGCTTTCTATACCCGTCAGTCTTTTTTAGGCGACGTACACGGCGAAGTGATGTCTGTGCTATCTCAAGCTGGATTGAGTGAGGTCGCAACGTTAATGGATTACGATGAACCGTTAAGCAAAGAAGACATTCAAGAGATTATCTTGGAGCTTTGTAACATTTTGGCAGGTGCGTGTTTGGCTGGTCTTTCCGACCAGTTGGAGCTTACCACTAACTTGAACATGCCCACGTTATTCTTGCCCGATAAAGCGAACTTCGATGAGTTGCAATGGCAGCACAGCTTAGTGATGGAAGTGCAGTTTATTATCGCGATCTCGTCGTTTAGCATGCGCGTTGTTTTCTGCTTAGACGATGAGTCTCTTGCACGCATGAAAGACACATTGGATGAGTTACTCGCATAATGTTTGAACAACTGGTAGGTAAATTACCTGTCGGAATTGGTATAGTCGATGAGAGCTTTAAGGTTGTTTATCTAAACGACTTCTTTTTAGATCGACTTCCTCACAATATGCGCGACTGCTATAAAGAAACGCCAGTTGTTGAGTTATTTCAAGGACAAGGTAAGTTTCTAAAACGCAGACTAAAGTCAGTTTTTGTACTGCAGCATCCTAGCTTTAGCTATTGGGAACAACGCCCCCACATCTTTCCGTTTAAGAGCTCTCGTCCTATAACGGGTGAAGAAACACAGATGTATCAAAACATGGAAATCTTGCCCATTAAAGACAAAAACACAGGGCAAAAATTGGCGTGTATTTTTCTGCAAGATGTGACCGCCCAAGCTAGCTATTTTAGAGCCCAGCAAAAGCTTTCAGAAGCGCTGAAAAAAGAACACGAAGCGCAAAAAAAGTTAATTCGCAAACTCGATACCGCACAAAGCCAGCTTATTCAAGCAGAGAAAATGGCTTCTACTGGTCAGCTCGCGGCGGGGATAGCCCACGAAATTAATAACCCTATTGGTTTTGTGAGCGCTAACCTCAATACACTTGAGCAATACGCAACTCACCTTATTGCGATTTGTGATGGCGTTAAGGGGCAACTCGAACACTTCACCGACGAACTTAAAGAGCAGATTGACGCACTGTTTGAGTCTAATCACTACGACTTGTTAAAGGACGATATTACTGAGCTAATTGCCGAGTCTACAGATGGCCTTACCCGCGTAAAAGACATCGTCGAAAACCTTAAGAACTTTTCGCTGGAGACTACCGAAGGCGTGCAGATAGTAGATATCTGCGCCGTGTGTCACCAGCTGATCACGCTTATTTCCGCCCAGTACAGCACGCCCCAATATAAATTTGAATGTGAATTAGAGAAAGTGGAGGTAATGGGAAACCCTGGGCCGCTGAAACAGGCGCTAATGAACGTCATGATAAATGCAGCGCAGGCCATAGAAGATAGGGGCTTCATTAAACTTACTGTGCTCGATTCACCTACGTTGGTGACCATCAAAATACTGGACTCGGGTTGCGGTATTCCTACGAAACATCTAAAGCGAGTCTTTGAACCCTTCTTTACTACAAAGCCCGAAGGGCAAGGCCAAGGGCTGGGCCTTTCTGTGGCTTACACCGCCATTGAACAACATCAAGGTAAAATATCCATTAGCAGCAAAGAGGCAAAAGGAACCGTGGTAGAGATCACCATTCCGAAACAGCCTGCAGCACAGCCCCCGTCCAGTGAAGATAATGAAGAGAATAAAGAAAACGAAGCGGAAAATTCTCAAACGGCCTAGAACACAGATAGCCCAGTACAGAGTAAGACGTTGTTAATCCTCACTCTGTTTGTATGTCCTCTGACTGAACTAACAAGCAAGCTTTTTTACTTCACAGGCTTTAAATGTATACACACCCTTGCTGTTTAACGTCCGCGAAATGACTCCTTCATTAAGCAAGTAATTAAGGTGAGACAAACACTCTGCTACTGCAAACACCATGTTGCGACTAGAGAGCTTGCGCTTAAACATAATCGGTAATAGCTCTACGACCGTTTGAGGTTGCTCACAAGCATTTAACAGTGCTTTTAGGTGCTCGTGATGATGAGCAATAAGCGAATCTACTCGCTCATGCAGGCCGATAAAGGGTAGCTTGTGAGCAGGTAATACTGTCGCATCTTTGGGCAAATTCTTGAATTGCGGCAGCGTAGAAAGGTAGTCGTCTAAGGTGTTGGCATCAGGCTCTGTTGAGTAGGCGCCAATGTTTGGCGTGATAATCGGCAAAATATGATCGCCTGATATGAGAATATTTTTTTGCTTATTGTAAAGGCACGCATGCTCAGGAGAGTGGCCGCGGCCAATGATGATCTGCCATTCGTTACCGCCAAGCGACAGCGTCATACCATGTTTTAGACGTGTGTAGCTAATAGGTAGTGGTGAAACGACGCTGCTGTAGCCGTTGCCTTCACCAGAAGTAAGCTTTGCGATCATGGATTCGTCTAAACCTGCTCGCTGGTAATATTGCACATCCCGGTCATTCGTTGCGCCATTTCTTCCTGCCGCAAACGCTCGGGCAGTAAAGTACTCAGTTTGTGACATATAAAAGGGGACGTTATACGTGTCGGCTATCCAGCCCGCTAACCCCACATGATCAGGATGTAAGTGCGTAACGATGACACCAACTATTGGCCCGTCTAATTGCTTGAATATACGCTCCCACAGCGCTTTGGTGGTGGACGTTCCTATGCCAGTATCAATGACCACCCAACCGCCTTCACCGCGGATCAGATACAAATTTATGTGGTCAAGTTCAAATGGAAGCGGCATTGTTAGCCAAAGAACACCATCGGCCACTTCTATTTGCTCGCCCGGCTCTACCTGTTTATCGAATAGATATTCCATATCGCCCTCACCTTTTCTATCGTGCATGGTCTAACGTGCACAAAGACTGTACGTTTTCGTTTTAACTCGCGCTGCTTACAAAAACAAACATATCTGTCGAATAGAGATCTATAGGAGTAGGTGATAACAGACGTTATACTAAGCCTACTGCCGTTTCTCGTGCACAGTGGTAGCCCATTTTTATTGCACCTTTGCGCCAGTTATTGAACAGATAACGGTAATGCGAGTTTATAAAACGTACACGCCCATGAGGCTATTTAAAGAAATTAACGTCAACAAAGCCGGTTAGTAAATCAGATTCATGTCAGCCTCAACAATACAACAAGGGTTCATACTCAATAAAAGTACGTTTACCCGGCGAGGCAAAGTGTATGTTGAGCTATGGGTTAAAACGCCCAGTAGTACAGCTAGGTTAATTTCTTCCCCCCAATACCCCACTTGCTTTGTATCTGTTGATCACGCCAATGATTTACGCAATATCGCCGAGCGTATTTCAGCAAAGATCAGTGTTTCAGATGACGGGTTTCACACGCTGGAACAAGTTCCTGTTGCGACGATAAAAACCGCAACCGAATCACATATGCATCAGCTTCGCCAGCATGCGCAGGAAAGCAGTATTATATTGTACGAAGCGGATATTCGCGTTGCCGATCGCTACTTAATGGAGCGCTTTGTGTATGGTGCGGTGGAATTTCTGGCTCCGCAAGATTTCGACGATACACCTCAGATCGTTATAGAAAATGCGCAAATCAGACCCTGTCAATTCAGAACCACATTTACATCGCTAAGCATAGACATCGAATGCAATGAGCATGAAGAACTCTTTAGCATTGCGTTAGCCGGTGAGGGACTCAACGTTGTGCTGCTTCTATGCCCGCCACGTTTTGTTGGGCAAACATTGCAAGGACAAGAAGACAGCGCGTACGAGCTCATTACCGTTGAATCAGAAAAAGTACTGCTTGAAGCATTTTTTTCTTATCTTACATCCTACGACCCAGATATCATTTTAGGCTGGAACGTTAAACAGTTCGATATGGCGGTACTTGAACGCCGCGCTAGGGCTAACTCGCTAAAGTATGCTATCGGCCGCCATGGCAGAGAGGCTTCTGTAAGACAGTGGGAAGATCAAACCCTCGTTGATGTGCCAGGACGATGCGTTATTGATGGTATCGAAGCACTAAAAACAATGACTTATCAATTCGAGTCGTTCTCGCTCGATCACGTATCTGAAGAACTGCTTGGCGAAAATAAGCTTATTCAGGCTGCAGACAAGCTTGAAGCGATAAAGCGTCTTTATCATAGCGATCCCGTTGCACTCGCTAACTATAACTTTAAAGACACGGAGCTGGTCAACCGCATTCAGGATAAGACTCAATTTATCGATTTTCTGGCGCTGCGCAGTATTCTTACCGGCCTAGATATGAGTCGCCCCGGGGGATCAGTGGCCGCGTTTTTAAATGTGTACTTGCCTAAGCTTCACCGCAAGTCTTATGTCGCGGGGGTAAGACCTGAAAATGGAGGCTTGGCTAGTCCGGGTGGTTATGTCATGCGTTCCCAGCCAGGTTTATATAAAGACGTTTTAGTCCTCGATTTTAAGAGCCTATATCCTTCCATCATTCGTACATTTAAAATCGACCCGTTAGGACTTGCAGAAGGGCTTAAGTCCCCCCACACGGCGATAGAAGGTTTTAAAGGCGCAGTATTTAGCCGCGAATCTCATTTTCTACCTTCCATCATTGAAAACCTATGGCTTCAGCGCGACGAAGCCAAAAAACAGAATGACGCACCGCGCTCTCAGGCCATCAAAATATTAATGAACTCCTTCTATGGTGTGCTTGGTAGTGGAGGTTGCCCTTTCTACGATCCTCGCCTGGCTAGCTCAATCACATTAAGGGGTCACGAGATTATGCAAACCACTGCGGGTTGGATTGAAGAACTGGGCTATACGGTTATTTACGGCGATACCGACTCAACATTTGTTCATGTAGAAGGGAATGATGCACTGGGTACGCCCCCAGAGACTGGACTTGAGCTCGCTAGAATTATTAATCGAAAGTGGACAGAGTTACTAAAAAGTGAGTTCGACATTGATTGCCACTTAGAAATTGAGTTTGAATCTCACTTTTCTACGTTTTTTATGCCGACGATCCGAGGCTCTTCCGAAGGCAGCAAAAAACGTTACGCAGGAATGAAGGGCGGTGAACTTGTCTTTAAAGGCTTAGAAAATGTCCGCTCTGATTGGACGGTACTAGCTAAAACCTTCCAGTACGAGCTGTACAAAAAAGTGTTTACTGGACAGCCTGTTGAAGACTACATAAATAGCACGATAGCAGCGATAAAGTCCGGTGAAATGGATCACGCTTTGGTCTATAAAAAGCGGCTGCGAAAGCCTTTGTCGTCGTATACCAAGTCGCTACCTCCCCACGTAAAGGCAGCGCGATTAGCGGACGAGTACTATAAAGAACAGGGGTTGCCACTTCGCTATCAGTTTAATACTACCATTGCTTATGTTATTACAGTACAGGGCCCTCAAACAGCAGAAACCGCCACGGCCCCCCTTCAATATGACCACTATATTGAAAAGCAAATCCAACCCATTGCCGATAGTATCTTGCCTCTTATTGGCCTGAATTTTGAGACAATAGCGAACGATCAACTCTCGCTGTTTTAATCTCATTAATGGGGTTCTATCTATATCTGAGAACAGCTTAAGTTTGACGTATGAAGATCTTGCAAACACTGCGACAATTTAACATAGCAATAACATTGAAAACCTCGCCTTAAATTTTTATTACCTCACTAAATCAGTTAGTTATGCATTTGGCACATTCAATGAATAATGAATTACGTAAGTCATTAGCGGTGTCAGATTGAAGCTTACTTCCAATCTGCACCTATGTTGAGGTCTGTGGACCTAGTGGTTAGGGCAATTGAACGCCCGAGTTCACTGTAAAAGCCAGAAGGAATTTGATTATGAAGATCACAAAACTAAGTATGATTACCAGTGCTGTTATTGCTGCAACACTATCTGCTTCAGCAGTAGCAGGCCACCACGAAGAGAAGATCTCGATGGGATTTAACGCAATGGATAAGGATGGAAACGGCTATATCGTCGGTTCAGAGTCTTCTGGCGTTATTGACAGTAAGCTTCTCGCAAAAATGGATACCGATGGTGACAGCATGATTAGCCGTGTTGAATTCAACAAGTTTGTTGATGAAAAACCATCAATGTTTAGCGACGACATCATTACTCAGGTGAAAACTGAAGGCACCAATGACGCTCTACTCTCGGAAAAGGGCAACCCTGAATTATTCTCTAAAGCAGACGGTGAAATGATATCAGAGAAGAATAAGGAGCTTCGTACTGAAATGTCAGCCACAGCCGACAATAAGTTTACTGAAATCGATGTAGACAGCGACGGTAAGCTTACAGCCGAGGAGTTAAAGGTTGCACATGTCGAAGGTGACTTTGAGATGATGGATGAAAATGGCGATTCTTACGTTACCCGTATGGAATATCGTGCCTACTTCGAAGGTATTGAGTCTGAATAGACACTCACCTTTCGTAAAGTAAAAATTTTTAGGAAGCCTCCTTCGTCGGAGGCTTTTTTGTTTCATTAAAGTCGAGACAATTTTCTTTAGACATCAAATACATTGTCACTTTTGGTTATTACTCTCCTTTCAGCGTGTACGACGAGTCACACAAATTCATCGTTGAATAACCCCATATACGACTAACATCTTGTCGACAAAACCCGTTTGCAACAATATTGTTAATAAAGATTGAATTATTTGTTTTATTCGTTGCGTATTCAGCATTTACTGCAATTGTTGCCATTGGTTATTTGGAACCAAAAGCCGAAACAGCCAACTCTATTATTTATATATAAATCAGATGCGTACGCGCATGGAGGCAAGATATGATGGAATCAAAATTTACACCGAACTCACTACTCCCTCTTCAGAAAAGTGAGTTTGCTGGCTCTGATGACGCTGAGCTGACGTCGCTCACTATCGGTCAGTATTTCAAAAATGTTGTCGACAATTATGGCGATAACCCAGCGATTATTGTAAAACATCAAGACGTTAGCTGGACCTATCAGCAGTATTGGTATGAAGTAGAACGTGTTGCTTGCGGCTTACTTGCAAACGGTGTAGAACCTGGCGACCGTGTGGGTATATGGTCTCCGAACAATATCGAATGGTCGATCGTACAGATGGCCACTGCGCGAATCGGGGCGATCATGGTATGCCTGAACCCTGCTTATCGCCCTGATGAATTAGCGTTTGCTATTAATAACGTTTCCGTAAAATACTTAGTCATGGCGCAGTCATTCAAGCAGTCAAATTACGTCGCCATGTTGAAAGAGCTTGCGCCAGAAATAGACAGCCAAGATAAGAACACACCAAGGCGTCCTCTAACGCTTTCTAAGTTGCCTTCACTTAAATATGTATACACTATTGGCGATAAGCCTGTAGAAGGGTTACAGGCTTTTTCTGCATTGCAAATAGAACCAACGGAAGCGCTTAAATCTCAGTTGGAGGCCGTTGAATCGAACCTTAGCGCGAATGATAACATCAATATTCAGTTTACCTCCGGCACCACGGGAAATCCGAAAGGCGCAACGTTAACGCACCGAAACATTCTAAATAATGGGTTATTAGTATCACAAGCAATGAGGTTCACACACAAAGACAAACTTTGTATTCCCGTACCGCTTTATCACTGCTTTGGAATGGTATTGGGCAACTTAGTTTGCTTAGCATCAGGTGCATGTGCAGTATTCCCCGGGGAGTCATTCGACCCTGAGACAACACTCCGTACAGTAGAAGAAGAAAAGTGCACGGGATTACATGGCGTACCAACCATGTTTATTGCCGAGCTCGAACTATCCAACTTCAAGAGCTTTGATCTATCAACACTAAGGACAGGTGTCATGGCAGGTAGTACCTGTCCAGAAGAGCTCATGCGAAAGGTCCATAGTGAATTTCATATGACAGAAGTCGTCATAGGTTATGGTCAGACAGAGTGTAGCCCTATCAATCATATTACTGACATTGACTCGCCATTTGAAAAGCAGGTCAAAACTGTAGGGCGCGCTATGCCCCATACAGAAGTGAAGATCATAGATCCCCAAGGCAATACGGTGCCTATTGGAGAACCGGGTGAGATTTGCGCGAGAGGCTACTGTGTAATGAAAGGTTATTGGGGTGATGAGGTTAAGACCAAAGCCACCATAGACGATGAAGGTTGGCTCCATTCTGGAGATCTTGGAGAAATGGACGAAGAAGGCTATGTCACTATTGTTGGTAGAATAAAGGACATGATTATTCGCGGCGGCGAGAATATTTATCCACGAGAAATTGAAGAAGTCTTATATCAACATGCGGATGTGTCAGACGCCGCTGTCTTTGGTATTCCTGACAACAAATATGGCGAGCAAGTATGCCTATGGATTAAGGCAAAGGAAAATCGACATATAGACGAAGATCAGATACGCGACTACCTGAAATCCAAACTAGCCTACTTTAAAGTACCCAAATACATCAGCGTAGTTAAAGAGTACCCCATGACGGTAACAGGGAAGCTTCAGAAGTTTAAAATGCGCGAATACATGATAGAAACACTGAAGAAGCAAGCCCTACAAACCGAAGCATAACCCCAGCAAATAGTGGGGTCAGAGTACATTTCGAAGATTGGGGTCAGAGTACTTTTTAAAAGATAACGCTTTAAAGTACACTGACCCTACATTCGTATTTCCAACGCTTGCACCTAAGCTATAGTCTGTACCTATCTACCGTATTTTCAAACTGCCTGTTACATATCCTAGAGAGTTAAAGAGCCCGGATTATTTAGGCAGCCCACAATAATGGGGTCAGAGTCTGAGGTATCCCCACAAATAATATAACGATATCAGCGAGATAAAAAAGATAGGAACATTCATGACGTTTGGTGATCAGATCAATCGCCAAAAATCACCGAGGCCAAACAGCCATGAATGCTCTATCTATTGTGAACAATGTCGTATCGCTTGTCAGCTACAATATGCATAAAACTCGTCTAAGTGCGGTCACGGCGTGCGTCAAAAGTCTGCTTAATGGAAGCGC
>Ga0208300_100128_pt1 | contig 82186 bp, 73 predicted proteins | sample 23_taG_FD_184096 | JGI IMG/M metagenome (GOLD analysis project Ga0208300, IMG submission 184096) | Marine viral communities from Cariaco Basin, Caribbean Sea - 23_WHOI_OMZ (SPAdes) (version 2) | ecosystem: Environmental > Aquatic > Marine > Oceanic | place: Caribbean Sea: Cariaco Basin...
CCTGTCTCTGGTAAGCTTGTTGGATACGATGACTCGGCTTCAGAGCCAGCCATGAACCGCCGTATACGGAACCGTACGTACGGTGGTGTGAGAGGACGGGGGAGGTAACTCCCCCTCCTACTCGATCCAGTCTGAAAAAGGTTTGCCATGAAAATGAATTTTGCCGGGCGGGAGCTGGATATGTCCCGCTGCCACGTAATGGGGATTTTAAACGTAACGCCGGATTCCTTTTCCGATGGAGGGAAGTTCAACCGGCCTGGCGTGGCTCTCCAGCGGGCCAGGCAAATGGTGGCCGATGGTGCGACATTTATCGATATCGGTGGTGAGTCGACCCGTCCGGGTGCGACGCCGGTGTCGGTTCAGGAAGAGCTGGATCGGGTCTGCCCGGTGGTTGAAGCGGTTGCCCGAGAGCTGGATGCCGTGGTCTCGGTGGACACCAGTGCGCCGGAAGTGATGGCGGAAACGGCGAAACTCGGGGCAGGCCTGATTAACGATGTGCGTGCGCTTCAGCGGGAAGGCGCGCCGGAGGTGGTCGCCCGGGCTGCCATACCGGTGTGTATCATGCATATTCAGGGCGAGCCGGACACCATGCAGGATTGCCCGGAGTACCGGAATGTCCGCCGGGAGGTGAGTTCGTTTCTCTCGGAGCGAATGCGTGTAGCCGAAATGGCCGGCGTTCGTCCGGAGAATATTCTGCTCGACCCGGGCTTCGGTTTTGGCAAGAGTCTCGAGCACAACCTGCAGCTGCTCGCTTCCCTTGAGCAGATGCATATCCTCGGGCACCCGCTGCTGATTGGGGTTTCCCGGAAGTCCATGCTCGGCCATATCACCGGACGCGATGTGAATGAAAGGTTGCCCGCAAGTCTCGCGGCCGCGACAATATCCGCCATGAAAGGTGCCAGCATAATTCGCGTGCACGATGTCAGGGAAACTGTGGACGCCGTCCGTGTGGTGACGGCAGTGAAGGAGGCAGGCTAATGTCCGAAAGAAAATATTTTGGCACCGACGGCATCCGCGGCCGTGTCGGTGAGTTTCCGATTACCCCCGAATTCATGCTCAAGTTGGGCTGGGCCGCCGGTCAGGCGTTCAAGCGCGATGGCCATCGCAACAGTGTATTGATTGGCAAGGACACCCGCCTCTCCGGTTACATGTTTGAATCCGCCCTCGAGGCCGGGCTTTCAGCCGCCGGTGTTGATGTAAAACTGCTTGGCCCGATGCCGACACCAGCCATCGCCTATCTCACCCGTACATTCCGGGCCTCGGCCGGTATCGTGATCAGTGCGTCCCATAACCCTCATCACGACAATGGCATCAAGTTTTTCTCGGCTGACGGCACCAAGCTCGATGACGCCCTGGAAGCGGAAATCGAGCGTTGGCTGGACATGCCGATTCAGGTGTGTGAGCCGGCGGAGCTTGGCAAGGCCTCTCGGGTGGACGATGCCCCGGGCCGGTATGTGGAATTCTGCAAAAGTACCGTGCCGAACGAATTCACCCTGGATGGCATGAAAATCGTGCTGGATTGCGCTCACGGTGCCACTTATCACGTTGCCCCTAAGGTATTCAGTGAGCTTGGCGCCAGGGTGTCGGTGATTGGCGCCGATCCCGATGGTCTGAATATCAACCTGAACGTTGGCTCTACCCATCTGGAAGCGCTGAAGGCAGCTGTTGTTGGAAAGGGGGCGGATCTTGGCATCGCTTTTGACGGCGACGGTGACCGGGTGCTGATGGTGGACCGCGACGGCTCCGAAGTGGATGGCGATGAACTTCTCTACGTGATTGCCTCCCAGCGCTTTGCGGAGGGCAGCCTGAAAGGCGGGGTTGTCGGTACCCTGATGACCAACCTTGGTGTCGAGCTGGCACTGAATGAGATTGGCATCGAATTCGAGCGCGCCAATGTCGGCGATCGCTACGTAATGGAGCGCCTGGTGGCCAACAACTGGGTACTCGGCGGTGAAGGCTCGGGTCATATGGTTATTCGTGACTGCACGAGTACCGGAGATGGGATTGTCTCGGCGTTGCAGACCCTGCTGGCGGTCAGAAAATCGGGGAAGACGCTTTCCGACATCCGTCTGGGCATGAGCAAGCTGCCTCAGAAGATGATTAACGTGCGTGTAAGCCAGCGTTTCGATCCGTTCAGCCGAGACGACATTGTTGCTGCGGTGCAAAAGGCCGAATCTGATCTGGGCAGCTCCGGGCGAATCCTGCTCAGAGCCTCTGGAACCGAACCGTTGATCCGGGTTATGGCCGAAGGACAGGACGCAGAGGATATCCTGCGGGTTGTCGAGGAACTGGCGAAAGTGGTGGAGAATTCTGCCGCTTAATTTTGTGTTTTCAGGCGGTTGTCTGCCGGGAGGGAGTGCTGTATAGTTCGCCCTCCCTCACGTTCGGGAACTGTTATGCGTCGTAAGATCGTAGCCGGAAACTGGAAGATGAACGGGTCAAGAGACCTGGCCCAAACGCTGGTAGGCTATGTGCGATCCCAGGTCGAGTCTCTTGATAATGGCGTTGAGGTTGTTATCATTCCTCCCGCAATTTATATCGGAGATGCGGTCGCCCAGGCCGGTGATGCGCTGGCATTGGGTGTTCAGAACGTCGGGCAGTGGGAATCCGGAGCCTATACCGGTGAGATTTCCGCTGGGATGGCAAGAGATCAGGGTTGCCGTTACGGTCTGGTGGGTCACTCTGAACGTCGTCAGATCTTTGCTGAAAGCGACGACATGGTGGCTGCAAAAGTTGAGCGCCTCGTTGGCAATGATCTGGACGCCATCGTCTGTGTCGGTGAAACGCTTGAACAGCGGGAGGCTGGCGAGGCGGAGTCGGTTGTTGCAGGTCAGGTCCGGAAAGGGCTGGCAGCAGTGACGCCGGATCAGTGGTCGCGTGTTGTCGTTGCTTACGAGCCTGTATGGGCTATTGGCACCGGCAAAACAGCCACCGCGCAAGATGCCCAGGCCATGCACGCGTCGATCAGAAAAGTGCTGGCAGGGATGGGTGCCCCGGCGGAAGAGATATCGCTGCTTTACGGGGGCAGTGTAAAAGCGGATAATGCAGCGGCGCTTTTTGCCGAGCCGGATGTTGATGGCGGCTTGATCGGCGGAGCGTCGCTGATAGCAGAAGAATTTGTAAGTATTTGCCGGGCGGTTCCGGCAGATGCCTAAAGTTAAAGGTTCGCGAGAGTCGTTATGGATTGGTTAGAGACACTGGTTGTCGTTGTGCACGTCGTGATCGCGGTGGCGCTGGTGGGTCTTGTGCTGATCCAGCAGGGCAAGGGTGCTGACGCAGGAGCTGCCTTTGGTGGTGGTGCCTCTCAGACAGTATTCGGTAGTCAGGGTAGTGGCAGTTTTCTGACCCGCTTTACGACTCTGCTCGCCATTGTATTTTTTGTGACAAGTTTCTCGCTGGCGGTCTTTGCCAAGCAGCGCGCCGAACTGGCCGGGGAAGCAGGTATTCCTGTAGTCGAGGAATCCGCTGCCACCGCACCGGCTGACAGTGCCGCTGGAAATGGTAAGGCTTCCTCCAGCGAAACCGGGGGCGGGGAGTCTGGTCTCCCTGAACTCGAGTAAGAATGTTGCCCGGGTGGTGAAACTGGTAGACACGCTATCTTGAGGGGGTAGTGGCGAAAGCTGTGCCGGTTCGAGTCCGGCCCCGGGCACCATATAGAAGAAAAGCGGCTTGGACTCTCCAGGCCGTTTTTTTTGGTCAGTCCTTGACCACTCTGCCCGGCGTCTCTATACTCCGGCGGAGATTGGGACCTGCCGCGTGGTGCTGGCGGGTTTCTGGCAGGCCAGGTGTCTGTCAGCAGGAAGCGGTACATCGGTTTGCTTCCTGCGAGTTCTTGCAACAAAAGGCCCCATTGTTCGGGGCTTTTTGATTAAGGGGCCTGGCGCAAAGGGCCCTGGTGCATAAAAAGGGCTGATAAAACAGCCCTTTTTTTGTTTTTGGGGCCGGTAAATCTGATAACGGAGAAGGCGTAACTTGTCAGCCAAGCTTAAACAACTGGAAGACATTCTTCGGCCTGTAATTGAGGGTCTGGGGTATGAGTTCTGGGGCATTGAATTCCGCTCACAGGGCCATCATTCCCTGCTGCGGGTATTTATTGACGATGCCGAGAACGGTATCGGAATCGAGGACTGCGAAAAAGTCAGTCGCCAGATCAGCGGTGTGATGGATGTGGAAGATCCCATCCAGACCGAATACACACTGGAGGTTTCATCCCCGGGGATGGATCGCCCGCTGTTTCGTCTGGAGCAATACGAAGCCTTTGTCGGCCACCAGGTTCAGATTCGTCTCCGGATGGCATTTGAAGGGCGCCGGAAGTTCCAGGGGCTCATCAAGGGTGTCGAAGGTGATGATGTGGTGGTGGTGGTTGATGACCACGAATATCTGTTGCCTTTTGACAGCATCGAAAAGGCCCACATCGTACCGGTATTCGAATGAACGATATGAAAAAGTCAGTGGACGCACAGTTTATGTTGAGGGCAGGGCAATCCAATGAGTAAAGAGATCTTGCTGGTGGTTGAATCCGTCTCGAACGAGAAAGGTGTCGAGAAGGATGTGATTTTCGAAGCGATCGAGCTGGCACTGGCCACCGCGGCCAAAAAACGCTTTGATGACGAAGAGGCGGATATCCGGGTTTCGATCGACCGGAAAACCGGGGAATATGAAACCTTCCGCCGTTGGCTGGTTGTGGACAACGATGCGGTTCCTGCGCTGGGTACAGAGCTCACTCTGCAGGAAGCCGAGGAAATCGACACGGCGCTGAAGCCGGGCGATATTCATGAAGAGAAAATTGAATCCGAGGCCTTCGGTCGGATCGGAGCCCAGGCTGCCAAGCAGATTATCTTCCAGAAGGTCCGTGAAGCTGAGCGCATGAAAATTGTCGACAGCTACCGTGACCGTGTTGGTGAGCTGGTGTCTGGTACGGTCAAAAAAGTGACTCGCGACAATGTCATTGTTGATCTGGGCAGTAACGCCGAGGCGCTGTTGCCCCGGGAGCACCTGATTCCCCGGGAAACCTTCCGTATGGGCGACAGGGTGCGCTCCCTGCTTCTGGAGATCCGTACCGACCATCGCGGCCCCCAACTGATCCTGAGCCGCACCGCAGCGCAGATGCTGATCGAGCTGTTCCGCATTGAGGTGCCGGAAATCGCGGAAGAGCTGATCGAGATCCGTGGTGCCGCAAGGGATCCTGGCTCCCGGGCCAAGATCGCAGTAAAAACCAATGATCGCCGCATTGATCCGGTTGGCGCCTGTGTTGGTATGCGCGGGTCCCGCGTTCAGGCCGTTTCCAACGAGCTCGGTGGTGAGCGTGTCGACATCGTACTCTGGGACGATAACCCGGCCCAGTTGGTGATTAATGCCATGGCCCCGGCGGAGGTTGCCTCCATCGTAATGGATGAAGACCGGCACACCATGGAAGTGGCTGTGGCGGAAGACAATCTGGCCCAGGCGATTGGCCGGAACGGCCAGAATGTTCGCCTGGCTACCGAACTGACAGGCTGGACCCTGAACGTGATGACCGAAGAAGAAGCCGGTGAGCGTCAGGAGCAGGAGTACAATCGACTTGTCGAGCATTTCACTGGCAACCTGGATATTGATGAAGAGTTCGCCGGTGTGCTGATTGAGGAAGGGTTTACTTCGATCGAGGAGGTAGCCTATGTGCCAATGGAAGAGATGCTGGCGATCGAAGGTTTTGACGAAGAGACCGTCACTGAACTGCGTCGTCGTGCCAAGGATGTCCTGCTGAACCAGGCCCTGGCAAGCGAGGAGGCACTTGAGGGTGCCGAGCCGGCAGAGGATCTTCTTGGTATGGACGGCATGGACCGTAGCCTGGCCTTCAAGCTGGCTGGCATGGGTGTGCGCACCATGGAAGATCTGGCAGAGCAGTCCGTTGGCGACCTGCTCGATATTGATGGTATGGATGAAGAGCGTGCCGGTCAGCTTATCATGACCGCACGTGCCCCCTGGTTTGAAGACCAGGCCTAATTCGGGAGGAGGACCAGTATGGCTGAAGTAACGGTAAAACAACTGGCCGAAGATGTAGGCGCTCCCGTGGATCGTTTGCTGAAGCAGATTGTGGAGGCTGGCCTGAAGGCCCGCTCCGAGAGTGATTCTGTCTCCAGCGATGAGAAGCAGCAGTTGCTGGCCTATTTGAGAAAGACCCACGGTGAGGCCGGTGCCGAGCCGCGCAAGATTACCCTGAAGCGCAAGACCACCACGACCCTCAAGGCGGGCAAGGCAAAAACCGTCAATGTTGAGGTTCGCAAGCGCCGTACGTACATCAAGCGGGCTGAACTGCAGCCTGAAGCTGAAGCGTCGAAACAGGAAGAGCTGGTCGTAGAGCAGGCGCAAGAGCAGCCGCCGGTGGAAGAAGCGCCAAAGGCGGCAGCCGAGCAGGCTCCACAGGCGGAGGCTGAGAAGCCGTCCCCGGCTGAGGCAGCGACCCCGGAAGAGGCTGCACAGCAGGAACAGGCCGGGAAGGCAGAGCCGAAGAAAGCAGCAGAGCCAGCTCCCGCTCCGGAAGACATTCCCATGCCACCGCCTGAGGGCGAGGGCAAGGATCGCAAGCCGAAGAAGAAGAAAGAAAAGGTTCGCGAACGCAGCGACGAGGTCGAAGAAGGCAAGCCCAAGAAAAAGCAGGCTGGCCATCGCGGTCCTCGCGCTCGTCCGGTGGAAGAGCCGCTGGTGATCTCCGAAGACGAGGAAGATACCACGCTGCGTAAGCCGCTACGTGCGAAAAAGAAACCCAAAGAGAAGCGTCATGGCTTCGAGAGGCCGACCAAACCAATGGTCAGAGAAGTAGAGATTCCGGAAACGATTACTGTAGGAGACCTTGCCCAGCGCATGGCGGTCAAGTCGGCTGACGTAATCAAGACCCTGATGGGTATGGGCGTTATGGCCACCATCAACCAGGCACTGGATCAGGAAACTGCCGTTCTGGTGACCGAAGAACTGGGTCACACGCCCAAGACAGTCAGCGATGACGCGTTCGAAGAGGAGGTTCTGAGCGAATTCTCCTTTGAAGGCGGCGAAAAGACCCAGCGCGCTCCGGTTGTGAGTGTGATGGGTCACGTTGACCATGGCAAAACGTCACTGCTGGACTACATCCGCCGTACCAAGGTGGCCTCCGGTGAATCCGGTGGCATTACCCAGCACATTGGTGCCTACCACGTTGAAACGGATCACGGCATGGTGTCCTTCCTGGATACGCCGGGCCACGCTGCATTTACTGCGATGCGTGCCCGTGGTGCCCAGTGCACCGATATCGTGGTCCTGGTGGTTGCAGCCGATGACGGTGTGATGCCCCAGACCAAGGAAGCTGTCCAGCATGCCCGTTCAGCCGGTGTGCCCATCGTGGTTGCGATGAACAAGATGGATAAGGAAGAAGCCGATCCGGATCGCATCAAGACGGAGCTGGCCGGTATGGAAGTGATTCCGGAAGACTGGGGCGGTGATGTCCAGTTTGTGCCGGTCTCTGCTCACACCGGTGCGGGCATCGACGATCTGTTGGAAGCTCTGCTGCTGCAGGCCGAAGTTCTGGAGCTGCAGGCGGTAACGGACGCCCCGGCCAAAGGGGTTGTGGTCGAGTCCAGTCTTGAGCGTGGACGCGGCTCCGTTGCAACCGTACTGGTTCAGAATGGTACCCTGCGCCAGGGTGACATGGTTGTGGCCGGTGCCTACTTTGGTAAGGTCCGGGCCATGACCGATGAAGCCGGCAAACAGGTCAGGGAAGCTGGCCCCTCCATTCCGGTCGAAATCCTCGGTCTGAACGGAACACCGGATGCCGGTGACGAATTCTTCGCAGTTGCCGACGAGAAGAAGGCCAAAGAGCTGGCCGAGTTCCGCCAGACCCGCGAGCGGGAGCAGCGTCTCCAGCGCCAGCAGGCGGCAAAGCTCGAGAACCTGTTCGAGAATATGGGCAAGGACGAGGTCAAAACCCTCAATGTGGTGCTCAAGACCGACGTTCGTGGTTCTCTGGAAGCCATTACCAAAGCCCTGCAGGACCTTGGTAATGACGAGGTTCAGGTGAAGATTGTATCGTCCGGTGTCGGTGGTATTGCCGAGACCGACGTCAGCCTGGCCATGGCAACCAACGCCGTTATCTTCGGCTTCAACGTTCGTGCCGATACAGCGTCCAAACGCCTGGTTGAGCAGGAAGGTCTGGATCTGCGCTACTACAGCATCATCTACAACCTGATTGATGATGTGAAGGCAGCCCTGACCGGCATGCTGGCACCGGAATTCCGTGAAGACATTGTCGGCATTGCCGATGTTCGCGACGTCTTCCGTTCGCCGAAGTTTGGTCAGGTGGCTGGCTGCATGGTGACCGAAGGTACCGTTTACCGGAATAAACCGATCCGGGTTCTTCGGGACAACGTGGTTATCTTTGAAGGTGAGCTGGAATCCCTGCGCCGCTTCAAGGACGACGTTCCTGAAGTCCGTAATGGCATGGAGTGCGGCATCGGCGTTAAGGGTTACGACGTGAAAGTCGGCGACCAGATCGAAGTATTCGATCGCGTCCGGGTCGAGCGCAAGCTTGAGTCCACCGGCGCATGATGCGCCTGAGGTTAAGGGAAGCCTGATGCCAAGAGAGTTCAGCCGGATTGATCGCATCGGCGATCAGATGCAACGGGAGCTGGCCCAGCTCATCCAGCGGGAAGTCAAAGACCCGCGGGTGGGCATGGTTACGGTAAATGCAGTCAAGGTCAGTCGTGACCTTGGCTACGCCGATATCTACGTGTCCCTGCTTTCCACCGAAGAGCTGACGGAGGAGTCTCCGGAAGTCAAAGAGTCTATCGCTGTTCTCAACAAGGCGTCGGGCTTTCTTCGCGGGCAGGTGGGGCGTGCCATGAAGCTGCGGGTTGTGCCGCAGCTCCGGTTCCATTTTGATGCTTTGCAGGGCTATAGCCGCAAGATGGACAGCCTCATTCGCGAAGCTGTTGGTGACAAGCCCGCCGTGGACCGTGATGAAGGTGAAGGCCAGGACGATCCGGAGCGTAACGCTTGAGCCGCAGACGCAAGGGCCGTGACGTCAACGGCATTCTGGTGATCGACAAGCCGCTGGGTGTCACCTCCAATGGCATTCTGCAACAGGTTAAGCGTCTGTTCGGTGCGGCCAAGGCGGGTCACACCGGTGCGCTGGACCCGCTGGCCTCCGGTGTGTTGCCGCTGTGTTTCGGTGAGGCCACCAAGTTCTCCCAGATGATGCTGGACAGCGACAAAGCCTACATTGCCACCGCACGGCTCGGGATCAGCACCGAAACTGGCGACAGTGAAGGGGCCATCGTTGCCGAGAAGCCGGTACCGGCAGGTCTTTCCTCTGAGGTGCTGGAGCCGGTTCTGGACCGGTTCCGGGGCGATATCCTGCAGGTCCCCTCCATGTATTCGGCGCTTAAGCACAAGGGGCGCCCGCTCTACGAATACGCCCGGGAAGGCATTGAAGTGGAGCGACCGGCCCGGCCAGTCACCATCTACGAACTGACACTTCTGGACATTCGTGAGAATGAGCTGGATATCGCCGTCAGTTGCACCAAGGGTACGTACATTCGCTCACTGGTTGAGGATATTGGCGAAGCCCTCGGTTGTGGCGCCCATGTATCGGCCCTGCGCCGTACCATGGCTTCGGGGTTCACCCTGGCCAATGCCCATGTGGTCAAAGACCTGGAAGACATGCGAGAGCGTGGCGAAAGCCTGGACGGCCTTCTGGTCGCCCCGGATGCCGCGCTGTCCATGTTCCCGGAGCACCATCTGGCGGGGCCGGCGCTGGTATCGATATTGAACGGACAACCGGTTAGAATACCGGGTCAAGCCCATGAAGGCTTCGTGCGTGTCTATGCAAAAGAGAACCGCAGTGAAGGTTTTGTCGGGCTGGCAGAAGCATTCCCGGAAGGTGAGGAGACCAGTCTGGTCCCCCGCCGGCTGGTGAAGAGCAGCGGCAAGCCATAGGCGCAACGCTGTTTAGCCGGGCTGTAGAGATGCGCGGTTCGGCCGGATCTGAAAGCATCGCAACAATGAGGTGAGTTATGGCACTTTCTGCCAATGAGAAAGCACAGATCGTTAATGATTTTCAGCAAGGTGATGGCGATACCGGTTCTCCTGAAGTTCAGGTTGCACTGCTGAGCGCCAACATCAACAAGCTGCAGGATCACTTCAAGGTCAACAAGCAGGATCACCATTCCCGCCGTGGCCTGATCCGGATGGTAAACCAGCGCCGTAAGCTGCTGGACTACCTCAAGCGCAAGAACGCTGACCGTTACCTGGAGCTTATCCAGCGTCTGGGTCTGCGTCGCTGATCCGGGTCTTTACGACCTGAGGGCTGGGCCGGTGACGCCGGTGGCAGTCTTCAACCAGCAGGTCCTTTTGCGGGGCTTGCTGGTTGTGCTTGTCTCGCACTGCAGTTGTATTGTCCGTGGCACCGAAGGATTCCTTGTCGTAATGGAAAGCCGAAATTGATAGCAGGTTGTTGAAAAAACCCGGGCCCGGCGGCCTATGGAATTGCCGCCCGACAGACCGGGGTTTTGCAACAGCCTGTTAGCTTTCAGACGGGTTGCCCTTCGGATCACATCACATCATCTGCAGAACAGCGTGAATTCGGGGTATGAACCCGGGGTCAGATGAAAGCTTTCATCTGACCCCTTATTCGAAGCTTTCGACCCCGTCTTCGCGATCTATCCAATCTATATGAAGAATTAATGCAGGAGTTTTTTGTGGATCTGAAACCTTTCAAGAAATCGTTTGAGCTTGGCGGCAAGACCGTCACTCTGGAAACCGGCCGTATTGCCCGCCAGGCCACCGGTTCGGTGCTGGTAACCGTTGATGATATTTCGGTGCTCGGTACCGTTGTTGGCGCCAAGGAAGCCAAGCCTGGCCAGCCGTTTTTCCCGCTGACCGTGAACTACTTCGAGAAGACCTACGCCGTGGGCAAAATCCCCGGTGGTTTCTTCAAGCGTGAAGGTCGTCCTTCCGAGAAGGAAACCCTGACGTCCCGCCTGATCGACCGTCCGATTCGTCCGCTGTTCCCGAACGGCTTCATGAACGAAGTTCAGGTCATTACCACGGTCATGTCCTCCAGCAAGAATCAGGATCCGGATATTGCCGCGATGCTGGCCGCCTCGGCGGCGCTGTCTATCTCCGGCATCCCGTTCGATGGCCCGATCGGCGCCTCCCGCGTTGGTTACACCAACGAGCGCGGCTACTTCCTGAACCCGACGTTTGAAGAGCTGCAAACCTCCCTGCTGGACATGGTGGTGGCCGGTACCGAAGACGCGGTTCTGATGGTTGAGTCCGAAGCCAAGGGCCTGACGGAAGACCAGATGCTGGGTGGTGTTCTGTACGCCCATCAGGAAATGCAGGTGGCCGTAGCCGCGATCAAGGAATTTGCCGCTGAAATCGGCAAGCCGCGCTGGGACTGGCAGCCAGCGGCAGAGAACACTGAGCTGCTGAATGCCGTCAAGGCCGAGGCCTCCGCAGCCATCGAGGAAGCCTACGGCATTCGCGACAAGATGGAGCGCTACGCGCGTCTGGGCGAAATCAAGACGGCACTGGTTGAAAAACTGGCCGGCGAAGAGGAAGGTCAGCCTTCCGCGGATGAAGTCAAAAAGTATTTTGGCAAGGTGGAGAAAGCCATCGTTCGTCATCAGGTTATTGAGGGCAAGCCCCGCATCGATGGCCGTGACAACAAAACCGTTCGCCCGATCGAAATCGAAGTGGGTGTTCTGCCCAGTGTTCACGGTTCCGCCCTCTTTACCCGTGGCGAGACCCAGGCCATCGTGACCACTACGCTGGGTACCTCCCGCGATGTGCAGATCATTGATGCCCTGGAAGGCGAGCGTAAGGACCCGTTCCTGTTCCACTACAACTTCCCTCCGTATTCGGTTGGTGAAGCAGGCCGTGTTGGCACCCCGGGCCGTCGTGAGGTTGGTCATGGTCGTCTGGCCAAGCGGGGCGTTCTGGCGGTTATGCCGACTCTGGAAGAGTTCCCGTATGCAATCCGTGCGGTTTCCGAGATCACTGAATCCAACGGTTCCAGCTCCATGGCTTCGGTCTGTGGTTCCAGCCTGGCGCTGATGGATGCGGGTGTGCCGATCAAGGCACCGGTTGCCGGTATTGCCATGGGTCTGGTCAAGGAAGACGACAAGTTTGCGATTCTGACCGACATCCTGGGTGACGAAGATCACCTGGGCGACATGGACTTCAAGGTTGCCGGTACCCAAGAGGGCGTGACTGCCCTGCAGATGGATATCAAGATCAACGGCATCACCGACGAGATCATGGAGCTTGCTCTTGAGCAGGCGCACGCAGCCCGTCTGCACATTCTGGGCGAGATGAACAAGGTTATCTCCGCTCCCCGCGCCGAGCTGTCTTCCCGTGCGCCGAGCATCACCACCATCAAGATCAATCCGGAGAAGATCCGTGACGTTATCGGTAAGGGCGGTTCCATGATTCGCTCCATCTGTGACGAAACCGGTGCTTCCATTGATCTGGATGACGACGGTAACGTGAAGATCTACGCGGATAACCAGGAAGCAGCCCAGGCGGCGGTGAACCGGGTGAAGGAAATCACTGCGGAGATCGAGGTTGGCGCTATCTACAAGGGCCGCGTTGAGCGCATTGTGGACTTCGGTGCCTTCGTCAATATCCTGCCTGGCAAGGATGGTCTGGTGCACATTTCCCAGATTTCTGATCGCCGCATCGAGAATGTGACTGACGAGCTGAGCGAAGGTCAGGAAGTTCTGGTTAAGGTTCTGGATGTCGACAACCGTGGCCGCGTCAAGCTGTCCATGAAGGAAATCAAGGAAGGCGACCAGCCGACCGATTTCTCTGCCTGATAGCAAACCCTGAAAACGGGGTCAGATGAACGCGTTCATCTGACCCCAGCTTTACCCGCTGCCAAATTCGGGGTCAGAAGAACGCTTTCTTCTGACCCCATCTTCACCTGTCCCCGCGTTCTGCAATAAACTCCAGCACGGCCTCCTTATACCCCGGAATCACAAACATCGCCCCATGAGGCGTATCCGTCTGCAAAAACTCTTTCGGTTCCTCTGCGGCCTCATAAAGCGACTCTCCATGATGAAACGGAATGATCCCATCCCGAACACTGTGAATGATCATTACCGGAACCGGGCTGATGCTCGCGATCCGGTCGATGCCTTCGAAATCCGCGGGGATGGTCCAGCTCAGGGGAATCTGGAGCGGCCAGGTGAGCCAGAATGTGTCGAGTTTTTCCCGGGCGATTGCGCGGAACCCTGAAAACGTGCCGTCGAGGATCACACCGTTCAGCCGGGGTTGCTCCTCGCGCCGGGTCCATTCGCCGGCGAGGGCTATGCCCAGTGCGCCGCCGAGGCTTTGGCCGAGGATGTAAACTGGTCGGTCGCCCACCAAGTCGGGTCTTTTGGCCAGCCAGCGCAGGCCGGTTTCGACGTCGTGGAGGGCGCCTTCGATGTCGGGATCGCCGGTGGATTTGCCATAGCCCCGGTAGTCGATGGTGAAGACGTTGTAGCCTTCCTGGGGCAGCCAGGCAACGTTGAGGATGTGGCTGCTGATGTTCTGGGCGTTGCCATGGAGGAAGTAGACGGTGCCCTTGGCATCGTTCTCGGGCGCTTCCGCGGGCAGCCACCAGCCGTGGAGGGTTTCGCCGTCTGCGGTGTCGATGTAGATGTCGTCATAATCGAGGTTCAGGCGGTCCGGGGTGATGTAGGTGACCCGGTCCGGATAAAAGAAGAGGCTGCTGCAACCCGGAAGCAGCAGGAGGGTGAGCGCAAGCCCGGCGAGGCGGGCTGCGCCGGGTATCAGAAATAGGCGTGGAGTCCGGCTTGCCATGCGCTTTGGTACCTGTCGAAGTGGTCTTCACGGGTGAACTCGGCAAACAGGCTGAATTCACGGCCGAAGTGCCAGTTGGCTTTGGCGTACAGCTGGTCCTGGCGATGCTGGCTGCTGACAATCCAGGCCTTGGTTTTGGCACCGGCGAGCACGCTGAAGCGGTTGTTCTGGTGCAGCAGCCCGACATCGGCGCCCGGGGCGGCATCGTAACCACGGCGCAGGTCGTCGTCGATTTCCAAGTCGGCGGTGGCGATGGCAAAGGCCTGGGTCTGGTGGCCAAGACGCCAGCTTCCGCCAGCGCCGCCTTCCAGGTAGGGGGTCAGTACCCTGTCGTTGCCTGTGTCGGTTCGGCGGCCACCAAAGCCGACCTGCCAGGAAAGCGGCGAGAAGAAGGCGTTTCGGGGGCTCAGTGAGCGGATTTCCACGCCGGTGAGCTGTTCCAGCTGGAGCTCATTGTTGTCGGTATAAAGTCGGGCGTCCAGTCTCAGGAATTGCAGTTGGGCTCCGGTGCGGTAGCCGGCTGGCGGGTCCAGCAGGTCATGATAGGCGGGCCTGAACGTGAGCTGGGTGAACTCCCGGTGTGCCTGCTGGCCGGTGCCAACACTCAGGCGGAAGGTGTCGTGGCCCTGATCGTCCCTTACCAGGGGCTCAACAGGCTCCGGTGGCGGTGGCGCATCGTTGATACGGCTACGCTCTCGCAACAAGTCGTGGGACAGGGGCGCGGCGATTTCCCGGGGCCAGCCGTCCGCTTCACTTTTGTAACGGACGTAGTCGTAGGTGGCATCCAGAACCTGGGCCCGTTGCTCCGGTGGCAAGCTGGCCACTTCACGGGCATCCGGGTCGACATAACCATTGGCGATCGCGGCCGCGAGAGTCTGCTGGTCTTCGGCAAGGGTGGCGAGGCTGTAAGCCACCGACGTGGCCGCTGAGGGCCGGTAATACACGTCGCTGACCAGGTTTTTGTCCACCACCCAGCGCACGGTGTCCGAGGGGATTGCGTGAGTGTTCACTTCGCCCAGAAGGTCTGTGCCCGGTCGGGCGATATCAATCAGAGCCAGCAGACGATAAGCGCAATTTTCATCAAAGAAGTAGTAATCGAAATTCCGGTCCCGAATCTCCCAGGCGTGGGCGACCATCATGTCCACTTCGTCCTGGGTGAGGTTCAGTTTGTATTCCCATAGGTCCCGATGTTCGATGTCGGAATACAAGCGGATTTTTTCGTAGTAGGGCTGAACCGTAGTGATGCCGGGGTAGCCGCCGAAGATGCCCTTGTAGGCAAACATTAGTTCGTTGTCGTGGGCGGCAGCGTCGGCGGCATAGGAAATGGTGTTGGCCAGCAGCAGGTTGGTTTCGTCGTCGTCCTGGGGAGGATCCAGTCGCAGGAAGGTGTGGCCGAACATGGAAGACGGGCTGTTCAGGTAAGAGGCGGCGAACACCAGCGTCACAGTTTCCGTGTTCAGGGCCTCGGACCATTCCTGGTAGCCCGGGCAGTCAATATCCGGTAACGACAGGTCAACCTGTTGCCGGAGCCAGGCCTCCCGCGCAGGGAACCGGCAGCGGGCGTGCTTATCGCCTTCCCCGGGTCGCTGGATCGCCTCAAGGGTTGCCTTCAGCTCCGCCTTCGGTGAGTGCTTGCCGTCGTCGCTCAGAAAGAATGCCGGATCGTCTGCCTGGCTGGTGTAGCCGTCGCCAAAAGAGTCCGGCTGATAGTGAACCAGCGCCAGCCAGGCCGGGTCAAAGTGGAGGTCGGGTTTGCTCTCAGGCGTCTCTGCCTGGGTCGGCAGGCTGACTGCGAGCCAGATCAGAACTGGCCCAATACGAAGCATGTTGCCCATGGGTGTGTGCTGTATCCGGGGTTGAACGGTGTTGAGGGTGGAGCGATGCGCCCTCCCTGGCGCACGAACATCCTTTAAATAGATCTGGGTCAGGCCGCCACGTACTTGCTGAGCGACTCATTCTTTTCCAACAGGGCGACGATGGCATCGACGGCTTCGCCGGAGGTGGTGTCAGAACTCGGGAAAATGGTGGCGAAGTTGTCCTGCAGCACCTTTCGGAAGCTGTCACGGTCAGCCTCGTCGACGCCCAGCAGGACTGCCAGGGTATCCAGGTTTTCGCCACCACCGCGAGACATGTCCCGGGCGACCTTGTCGATGTTGCTGTCCATGTACATGGCCATGGACTGGACAGACTGGTTGGTCTGGCAGCCGAGTGTGCCTGTGGTCATGCCAAAGGTCTGGTTACCAAAGGTTGCGTTCGTGGTTGCAGCCAGTACATGGGGGGCAATGCCGGACTGTCCTTTCCAGATCATGGCACCGACACCACAGCCCGGTTGGGCAAAGGCCATGGAGGAGGCACCCAGAAGAATTGCACCTGCGATCAGTTTTTTCATTATCCACTCCTTTGTGTGGTTTAAAGCTGTCGTCGCAATACACAATGCCGCCCCTGACGCAGGGCAGCATTGCGAAAACGGCCCTAACTGGTCTTATGGAGACAGGATGACCGTTGGCTTGAGTATAGTTCAAATCCTGCCAACGCAAGCTTACCGATGGGTGAGTGACTGATTTGGCCTGAAAAAACGGAGAAAACTGATCACGTGGTTATATTCTCCGTGGGTCTTATATGGTCTATCAAAAGTCCATAATGTTAGATGTGGAGTAATTCAGTATCGTGTGTGCGGCCGTGAAGGCCGAAATATAGCTGCATTCAACGCGATTGCCGCGTCAGGAGCTGATGTGATCGGTGCGCAGTGGTACACCGTGAGAAAGAACATTGCGTCGTTTATGGCACCATTAATGTAACCGTTGCGGTCTATAAAGTCGCAATCGAAAGTGTTACGTAGATTTAGATTATTTTTTGAAACCAGAGCTACCGTTCAGGCAGCTCTGGTTTCATTTGAGAGTGCTGGGAATCACGGCTACTGGAGTGACCAGCAGGTGTTAATCCCAGTCAGTATGCAGAGTATTTGTTGTCAATCTCACGCTTTGCGGAAACATATTCTCTATTGTCGATCGTTTCCATCATTAGCTGATCTTCCAGCTGAGTGATTTCTTTGTCTTTCAATTGGTCAATTTTCTGCTTCGTCGCATAATAGTTGATTGACTGTGCGCCTTGGTATCCGCTCATTGGATCCCACAGGATTGAGGCCGGCCATAGCAGGAGATTTACAACGCCAGCGCCGTATTCACGCACATAGAAAGAACCAAAACCGGGCAGGATTCCAAGAGCTGCGGCAGCACCCGGGTTTTTCTCTTCGACGGCCAGACCTTTGGCCTGATAGCCGCGGTACTCCTGTTTTTGCCCTGAGGAGAGCGGTGTTGCGCAGCCAGATATCATCAGGACGCTCAGAACAACACTCAGTACCACGCCTTTTGATCGAGATAGAATCATTTTTATTCCTTAATTAGTTATAACTCCAGGATGACGGAAGCGTACCTATTCCGACCGGCGGAATATTACAGATTGGTTAAACTTGTGTCGCGGCGGTAATTGTTGGATTTCTTAAAAAAATGTAAAAACTGAAGGGGCCACCTCAATCAGCCGCCCAGATAGGCGTTCTGAACATCCGGGTTGGCCAGCAGATTCTTGCCGGTATCGTGCAGGCGAATCTTGCCGGTTTCGAGCACGTAACCACGGTCGGCCAGGTTGAGAGCCTGATGAGCGTTCTGCTCAACCAGGAAAACCGTAATGCCTTCGTCGCGCAGGTGGCCGATGATCTCGAAGATCTGCTTGATGATCAGCGGAGCCAGACCAAGGGAAGGCTCATCCAGGATAATCATGTTCGGCCTGCTCATCAGCGCCCGGCCAATGGCAAGCATCTGCTGCTCGCCACCAGACATGGTGCCGGCGCGCTGGTGCTCACGCTCCCTGAGGCGGGGAAAGAGCTCGTAGACATGGTCCTGGCTCTTGCGGATCTCGGCCCTGGTGTTGAAGAACCCGCCCATATGGAGGTTTTCTTCGACAGTCAGGCCCGAGAAGACCCGCCGCCCCTCGGGGACAATAGCAATGCCGGAGCGCATGATCCGCGCCGTCGGCTCGCGAGTGATGTCCTGTCCTTGCAGAAAAACGCGGCCAGAGGTGGCCTGGGGGTGGCCGCACACAGTCATCAGTAGCGTTGTCTTGCCTGCGCCGTTGGCGCCGATGAGAGAAACTATTTCCCCCTTTTTGACCTCGACAGAAACCCCGTGCAGTGCCTCGATTTTGCCATAGTGGGTATGGACATCTTCTAGTACCAGCATGGTTTCCCCTCAGGCCTCGCCCAGATAGGCTTTGATCACGTCGTCGTTCTGGCGGATTTCATCCGGCGTACCACATGCCAGGGGCCTGCCCTGGTTGATGACATTGATACGGTCGGAAATGTCCATAACCAGGCTCATGTCGTGCTCAATCAGCACTACGGAAACGTTGTAGTCCTCTTTCAGGCTGACGATCAGCTGATTGAGATCCTTGGTCTCTGCCGGGTTGAGGCCGGCTGCCGGCTCGTCGAGCATCAGCAGCTTGGGCTCAGTCACCATGCATCGGGCGATTTCCAGCCGGCGCTGTTGGCCATAGGCCAGGTTGCCTGCTTCCCGGTTGGCCAGGTCCATCAGGCCCACGCGATCCAGCCAATAAGCGGCCCGATCCAGTGACTTCTGTTCCCGGTCCCGGTAATTCGGGGTTTTCATCAAGCCGGCAATCAGGTTCGTGTTCAGATGCCGGTGCTGGGCAACCAGGAGGTTTTCCACCACGGTCATCTGGTTGAACAACCTGACATGCTGGAAGGTTCTTACCATCCCCAGGCGGGAGATCTTGTGATCCGGTCTGCCCTGGACTTCCTGCCCCTCGAACAGGATCTTTCCGCCAGTCGGCTTGTAGAAGCCGCTCATACAGTTGAATACGGTAGTTTTACCGGCGCCGTTAGGGCCGATGATGGACACGATTTCGTGTTCCTGAACGTCCAGAGACACCTGGTCTACTGCCAGCAGGCCGCCAAAGCGCATGGACAGATTCTGTACATCAAGCATCGTCTGTCACTCCTGCTTTTTCAGTTCAATGTGGATTCGGCGCATGGGCATCAGGCCCTGCGGACGCCAGACCATCATCAGCACCATGGCGGCACCGAAGATCAGCATGCGATATTCGGAAAATTCACGGGCCAGCTCCGGCAGGATGGTGACGGCAATGGCCGCCAGAATCACACCGAGTTGGGAGCCCATGCCCCCGAGTACAACGATTGCCAGGATGATGGCCGATTCCAGGAAGACGAACGATTCCGGGCTGATAAAACCCTGTTTGGAAGCGAACACGGTACCGGCAAAGCCGGCGAAGAAGGCACCGATGGTAAAAGCGGTCAGCTTGACGGCGGTGCGGCTGAGGCCGAGGGACCGGGCCGCAATTTCATCCTCCCGCAGGGCTTCCCAGGCGCGGCCCACCGGCATGCGCATGAACCGTCGAATCACCAGGGCAGTGAAAATGGCCAGTATCAGGGATATCAGGTAGAGGAAAATGACCTTGTCTTCACCGCTGTAGGCGATGCCGAAGGTTTCGTGGAAAGAGGTATTGCCCTCTTCCTTGACGCGCCGGCCGAACTCCATGCCAAAGAGCGTTGGTTCCGGAATGCCGCCGATACCGTTGGGGCCACCGGTCAGGCTGGTCCAGTTGTTGAGCAGAATGCGGATGATCTCGCCGAAACCGAGGGTTACGATAGCCAGATAATCCCCCCGGAGCCGCAACACCGGGAAACCCAGTACCAGCCCGAACAGGGCCGCGAGAAGCGCCCCGAGCGGCAGCGACATCCAGAAGGAAATGCCGAAATACTCCGAAAGCAGAGCAAAGGTGTATGCACCTACGGCATAAAAGGCCACATAGCCCAGGTCCAGCAGGCCGGCCAGGCCGACTACCACGTTCAGGCCAAGAGCCAGCATGATGTAAATGAGCACCAGAGTTGCCAGATCCACAGAGCCACGGGATACAAAGAAGGGCCAGAACAGGGCCAGCACAATAATAACGGTGAGTACCCGGGATTCGATTCTTGCCCGCTTGTTTTCAGCCATCGGCTCTTTCTGGGTTTGTGGCAGCGGTCTTGGAATGCTTTTCAGTGTCGCCATCACGCTTTCACGGAACAGCTGGAACAGGAAGACGACCACTGCAGCCAGGAAAACCATCACAATGGTCGAGGTCTCGGCCCCGGTAAGGGTGACATTGATGCCCTGTGCTTCCAGATTAAACCCGAGAATCGGGTAGGAAATAACCAGGGTGATAACGGCGCAGAAAAGCGCGTGTTTCAGATTTTGAGCGGCCATCAGATCTTCTCAACCTCCGGTTTGCCAAGCAGGCCGGTGGGTTTGAACAGCAGAATGAGGATCAGCAGGCCAAAAGAGACCACGTCCTTGTATTCACCGCTGAGGTAGCCGGAGGTCATGCTTTCGGAAACGCCCAGGATAAGCCCCCCCAGCATGGCGCCGGGAATGCTGCCGATACCGCCAAGGACGGCGGCGGTGAACGCCTTGAGCCCAGCGATAAATCCGAATAGCGGATCAATGGAGCCGTAGTACATGCCCAGGAGAAGGCCCGCGACCGCAGCCAGGGCAGCACCGATCACGAAGGTCGCCGAGATGATCCGGTTGGTGTCGATGCCAAGCAGGTTGGCCATGCCCAGATCCTGTGAAACTGCCCGGCATGCGCGACCGGTACGGGACCGCGAAATAAACAGGGACAGCGCGGCCATACAGATTAGAGTGGTAACGAAGATGGTGATCTGCATGTAGGAGAGCGACATCTTGAACGCATCATCCGGGCCGAACTGGAAGCCACCGTCAATCAGGGCGGGAAATCCGATGTTGCGGGAGCCCTGGGCGAGATGGACATAGTTCTGGAGGAAGATCGACATGCCGATGGCGGAGATGAGTGGAATCAGGCGGTGACGTCCGCGGACCGGCCGATAGGCAACCCGCTCCACCGCCCAGCCCATGGCGCAGGAGACGATCATGGCGCAAACCAGTGCAACTATCAGGATCACTGGAAGCCACGCGATACCCAGGGTGGCAAGGCCGGTGATGGCGATCAGGGCTGTATAGGCACCGATCATGTAGATTTCACCATGAGCGAAGTTGATCATGCCAATGATGCCGTAAACCATCGTGTAGCCGATGGCGATCAGGGCGTAGGCGCTCCCGATCGTCAGTCCATTGATGAGCTGCTGGGAAAAATAGAGGAGATCTTGCATTGTTTTGGAGCTCCGAAAGCCTGCTCCCTCCGCTGCCACACCACTGGCGCGGGATGTCCGAACCGCGGGCGGGGGAGGTTCAACAGGAGCCTGGAAAAACACCTTCTCCCGGATCCCGGTGAGAAGGTGTTCTCCGCATTACCGTTTTTTAACGATTTGGCTTAGTTTACCGGAGTTTTACTGCCATCTGAATGCCATTCGTAAACAACGAACTCGAATGACTTCATATCACCGGCCTTATCATACTCAACCTTGCCGATGGGTGTTTCGAAAGAGCCGTTACGCAGGGCTTCCGCCACTTGGAACGGATCCGTGGATTCCGCTTTCTCAATACCTTCGGCTATGAGTTGAACGGCGGTGTAGGACGTGAGCACAAACGGACCGGAGGGGTCTTCACCCTTGGCTTCGAAAGCCTGAACCAGTTCCTGGTTTGCCGCTTTCTGGTCAAACGCCGGCGGCAGGGTAACCAGCAGGCCTTCGGCAGCTTCGCCGGCTATGGTGTTGATGTCCTTGTTGCCCACGCCTTCCGGGCCCATGAAGGTGGTGTCCAGGTCAGCCTGGCGTGCCTGACGCAGGATCAGGCCCAGCTCCGGATGGTAGCCACCGAAGTAGACGTAGTCGACATCGGCCTGCTTCAGCTTGGTCACCAGGGAAGAGAAATCTTTGCTGCCAGCGGTGATACCTTCAAACATGGCGATTTTCACGCCCTTGTCTTTGAGGGTGTCACGTACGGCGGTGGCAATGCCCTCACCATACTGCTGTTTGTCGTGAATGATGGCGACGCGCTCGGGGTTGAGGCTGGCCAGACAGTTGCCAGCGACGGGACCCTGCATGCTGTCCAGGCCGATGGTGCGGAACACCAGCTCATAACCACGCTCGGTAATTTCCGGGCTGGTAGAGGCCGGTGTAACCATCAGGATGCCTTCGTCCTCATATATGTCCGAGGCGGGCTGGGTGGAGCTTGAGCACAGATGGCCGACGACAAAGCGGACGCCATCGTTGACCAGGTTGTTGGCAACGCTAACGGCCTGCTTCGGGTCGCAGACATCGTCGTATTCCACGGCGACCAGTTCCTCGCCCATCACGCCACCGTTGGCGTTGATCTGTTCAATCGCCATACGGGCACCGGAAAACTGCATGTCACCGTATTGGGCGACGGGGCCAGTCATGGGGCCGGCGATACCGATCTGGATTTCGGCGGCGGCGTGGCCGGCGCCCATCAGGGCGATGGAAGTGCTGACAGCGGTTACGAGTTTCTTTGCTGAAGTTCTCATTGAGTCTGTCCTGTTTTGTTCAGGGTTATTCTTATGTTCTCAGCGAGCTAAAAAACACCACAGCTGGTTGGTTGTCAAGCATCCGTGCCGTCGTCCTGATCCGGGTAGACCAGTGTGCGGAAGCTTTCATGATCGCGCAACTGCTCGAAACTGACATCCACGGAGGCATCGTCCCGGTATGCCTCGGAAATATCAATTGCTTTTTGCAGGGTACTGATAGCGTCCTCCCAGCGGCCGATCTCGGCATAGGCACATGCCAGCTGATAGTGCGCGTGGCCATTATCCGGTGCAAGTTTCAGGGCCCGCTGGCACAGGCTGATGGCCCACAGCGGCTCCTGCATCTCCAGAACGGCGTCGGCTTTATAGCTGAGGGCTTCGACGTCGTCCGGGCGAAGATCCAGAATGGTGTCGTAGGCGGCAATCTTGTTCTGCTGTGAGGTTTCCTGGCTGGCTTTCAGCCACAGGGAGTGCACTTCATTGGTGCGTTCAATCTCCGCCTGGTTCTGCTGGATGATGTCGGATTTCTGCCGGAGCTGGTCCTCAATAAATTCCAGGCGCTTCTCGTACTCAACCACCAGTTCGTTCACCCTTTTTTCCGCCAGGCTGGTGAGCTGGTTGCGCATATCGCGGATGGAGTTCCATCCGATAACCACCAGAATTGAAGTCGCACCGGCGATCAGGTAGAAGAAATAAGTCACCGTGTCGGTCGCGTAGGACATGGTCTTGTCGGCGACCGACAGCTCTTTATCCACCACCTTTTCGATCAGCTCTGCGCGGGTGTTCATCATCTCTTTGCGCAGCGCCTTGCTTTCCTCCAGCAGGTAAAGCTCTATGAATGGCGTGTACATGGGCTTTTCCAGGGTCTTTATGCTTTCTTCCAGGTTTTCCGAGGTTAGCTCTTCTTCCGGGCCGAGCCTGTCCTGGCCATACAGGGTGCCGGTAAATGCCATGGTGAGGAGGAAAAGCAGAAAATACTTGATCATCGGGTTCTGTCCGTCGGTCTGTCGGAAATGGAACAAGTTCGTGACCTTAGCATAGTGGCTGGCGGAAAAAATGCCGGGGACCTCCGTGGCTTGCATTTCCCGGTGCAAAGACCTCTAATAGTTAGTGGTATAAATAAATTATCAATTCCGAATCGGAGTAATGCCGTGAACAGTTACGAAGATGTACTGGTGGCACTGAGGCGTGTGATCCGGGCAACGGATCTGCATTCCAAGCGCCTCAGCAAGCACGCCGGGCTTACGGGCCCGCAGCTGTTGATCATGAGAACGATTCGGGATCTGGGGGAGGTCACCATCGGAACCATTGCCGACAAGGTGAGCCTCAGCCAGGCGACGGTGACGACGATTCTGGATCGCCTGGAGCATCGCAAGCTGGTTTACCGGGTGCGCAGTACCCAGGACAAACGCAAGGTACACGCCCACCTGACGGACGAAGGCGCCGAGCTCCTTGCCCGGGCACCCAATCCGCTGCAGGAGGATTTTATCCAGAAATTCCAGAGCCTGGCGGAGTGGGAACAGACCATGATTCTGGCCTCACTCCAGCGGGTGGCCAACATGATGGATGCCGACGATATTGACGCGTCGCCGGTGCTGACGGTTGGGTCTGTTCTGTGAAAAAGGGGTCAGGCTCAGGAGCCGGAACCGGTATAGGCGATCCGATAGACAGCACCGGCCAGATCATCAGAGACCAGCAGTGAGCCATCTTTCAGCTGGGCCACGTCTACGGGGCGCCCCAGATACTCGCCGTTTTCATCCAGCCAGCCTTCCGCAAAGGGCACGGTTTCCCCGGCAATATTGCCTTCCGAATCCACGGGCGTGAACATCACCCTTGCACCGATGGGCGTGGTCCGGTTCCAGGAGCCGTGCTGCGCGGAGAAAATGCCGCCCTGATACTTTTTCGGGAACATATTGCCGGTGTAGAACACCATCCCCAGGTCTGCGGCGTGGGCTACCGTTTCGGAAACCGGGAAGATCACGTCGACCGGAACTTCGTCACCTTTGTATTCGTTGGTGCGGACATCACCACCGCCATACCAGGGATGGCCAAAATGCTGGCCCATGGCGGTTTGCCGGTTGATCTCACCCGGGGGAATGTCGTCTCCCATTCCGTCCACCTGATTGTCGGTGAACCAGAGCTCTCCCGTGGTGGGGTGGAAATCATGTCCGACGGAGTTCCGGATGCCGCGGGTATAAACTTCGCGCCCGGTGCCATCCTGATTCACCCGGATCATGCCGCCGATACCCCATTCGCTGAATGTGTCCAGGTACTCGCGCGGCGCCACATTGTAGGGCTGGCCCAGCGAGATATAGAGCTTGCCGTCCGGACCAACATCGCAGACCCGCGCGGTGTGGTTGTAACTTACAAACTCCTCGGGAATCAGCTCGCCCTGGGGGATGACTTCGGATGCGACCACATCGCCGCCTTCAAAGAAGAACTCGGCGGCGGGGTACGCCAACACCCGGTTCTGCTCGGCGATGTAGAGCACACCGTCTGGTGAGAAGCAGGGACCATTGGGAACCGCCTTGGCCAGGGAAGGCGCGAAGTTCTTGACCTCGTCGGCCACCCGGTCCTTGTCCCGGTCAGTGACCGCCCAGACTTCTGTTTTCCGGGTGCCTACAAAGGTGACCACACCCTGTGGGCCTACCGCCATGTGGCGGGCATCCGGGACCAGGGCGTAGAGGCTGATTTCAAAGCCCTCGGGAAGCTGGATTTTTTCCAGTGTTTTCCGGATGGCGTCAGCGCTGTCACTTTTCTGGTCGATGACCGTGAACCCGGCCTTTCCCGTGGTCTGGAAATTGCCCAGCTTTTTCAGGGTGTCGTCGGATTGGCTATGAGCGTAAGGAATGACAGCGAGGCCCGCGGCCACGCAGAGAATTGAGGCTTTCCTGTTCATTGTTTTACCACTCTCTTTGCCAACGAGTAGGATGTCGGTAGCCTTGGGACTACCGATCGTTCACTTTTTGATCAAGGTCAAATCGAGTAAAGACAAAGGTCCGGAAAGCGTCAATGTAATTGCTCACTGGTTAGACCAGTTATTTCAATGGACACTGGATTCTCTGCGGGGTTTGTTGCCGAAGCACACCTGAAATACATCATTGTAGTGCCGGGCAAAATTCACCGTCAGGCCTTCTTTCAGATACTCCGGCAGCTCCTCATAATCCCCACGGTTTGCCTCTGGCAGAATCAGGTTATTGATTTTCTGCCGTCGCGCGGCAATAACCTTTTCGCGGATACCGCCCACTGGCAGTACTTGCCCGGTCAGGGTCAGCTCTCCGGTCATGGCCAGATTCTGCTGCGGTGCCTCTTTGCGGGCGATGGACAGCAGCGCGGTCGCCATGGTGACGCCAGCGCTGGGGCCATCCTTCGGTGTTGCGCCTTCCGGTACGTGCAGGTGCACGAAGGATTTGTCGAAGAAGGTGAGGTCGCCCCTGAAGCGTTTAAGGTTTGATGAGACGTAGCTGTAGGCGATTTCGGCCGACTCCTTCATCACGTCCCCGAGCTGGCCGGTCAGTTTGAAGCCGCGTTGGGAACTGTGAATCCGGGATGCCTCAATACTCAGAGTGGCGCCACCCATGGCAGTCCAGGCGAGGCCGGTGACAACGCCGGTGCCCTTGAGCGATTTCTCTTTTCTGAACGACGGCTGGCCGAGGTAGGTTTGCAGATCAGAGACGCCTACTTTTACCGGCTGGTCCGGATTGTCCAGCAATTTCACAATGCCTTTGCGCAGGATCTTGTGCAGCAGCTTTTCGAGATTCCGCACACCGGACTCGCGGGCATAGCCCTCAATTACCTGCCGGATGGCGGCGTCCGTGATATTGAATTGCTTTTTCAGCAGACCGGCCCGCTTGAGCAGTCTTGGCAGCAAGTGATGCTTGGCGATGGCCAGTTTCTCTTCACCAATGTAACCGGACAGGCGAATGACATCCATGCGGTCCAGCAGTGGCCGGGGGATGGTGTCCAGCTGGTTGGCGGTGCAGATGAACAGCACCTTGGAAAGGTCCATGCGGACATCCAGGTAGTGGTCCAGAAACTCACGGTTCTGTTCCGGATCCAGGGTTTCCAGCAGAGCCGAGGCCGGATCGCCCTGGTAGGAGGCGCCGATCTTGTCGATTTCATCCAGCATGATCACCGGGTTTGCCACTTTTGAATCCTTCAGCGCCTGCACGAATTTGCCGGGCATGGCGCCGATGTAGGTGCGGCGGTGGCCCTTGATTTCAGCTTCGTCGCGCATGCCGCCCACGCTGAAACGGTAGAACTTCCGCCCCAGCGCGTCTGCCACGGAATGGCCGATGGAGGTTTTGCCCACGCCAGGCGGGCCCACCAGCAACAGGATGGAGCCGCTGACCTCTCCCTTGAAAGTGCCTTCGGCCAGAAACTCGACGATGCGGTCTTTCACGTCGTCCAGACCATCGTGGTCCCGGTCCAGAATCCGGCGCGCTTCGGTCAGATCGAAATGATCCTCGGAATGAACGCCCCAGGGCACTTGGGTCAGCCAGTCGAGATAATTGCGGGTAACACCGTATTCCGGCGAACCCTGTTCCAGCACCTGCAGCTTCTGAACTTCATCATTGAATCGCTCGTGGACGGCCTCCGGCGGATTCAGTTGGGCCATCCGTTCCTCGAACCGCTCCACATCTGCGGTCTTGTCGTCCTTGGCCATGCCCAGCTCGCGCTGGATGACCTTCAGCTGTTCTTTCAGGAAGAACTCCCGCTGGTGCTTCTGAACCTTGGCGTTGACCTCTTCGCTGATTTCTGACTGCAGGCGGGCCACTTCCTGTTCCTTGCGCATCAGCAGCAATACCTTCTCCATGCGGCGGAGCAGGGGGACGGTGTCGAGCACATCCTGCAGCTCCCGGCCCGGAGCACTGGTCATGGAAGCGCCGAAGTCGGCCAGGGGCGAGCTGTCGTCCGGCCCGAAGCGGGACAGGTATTGTTTAACATCTTCGCCGTACAGCGGGTTGGTGCGCAGCAATTCCTTGATCGAGCTGATGATGGCCAGGGTGTAGGCCTTGAGTTCATCGGCTTCTTCTTCCGGCTCGGCAGGGTACTCCACTTCCACCAGGTACGGTGGCTTGCGGCGTAACCACTGGGCAATCCGGAACCTCTGCAGACCCTGGGCAATGAACTGGACCTTGCCGCCTTCGTTCTGGGCATGATGAACGCGAACGGCACAGCCGGTGGTTTCCAACTGGTCACTGGCGGGTATGCCGTCTTCAGCTTCCTGCTCGTCCACAAAGCAGATGCCCAGCACCTTGTGGTCGGTCTCACCTACCCGCTTCAGGGTTTCCTGCCACGGGTTCTGGTTAACCACCACAGGCTGCACCTGGGCCGGAAAGAACGGGCGATTTGAAACCGGCAGCACATACATTCGCCGGGGCATCATCTGCTGGGGCAGGGCAAGGCTCTTGCTGTGTTCGTCCTTGCCGATGTATTCCGTCACGTCCTCTTCGAAGTCCTCAAGTGAATCTTTGCGCGCGTCTTCATTCATGCCGTGAAGTATCCATCCGGGAAGGTTGTGAGTCGCCCGGGTGCGTTTTCAAAGTCATTTCCCAAGCGTTGCTTAATAGCCTATGTAACGGCAGATACGGTTATTTCAAGGCGCTGGCTTTTACCGGGTTACGCTTGATTTTCCGGCATCTGGCCCCATGTCCACTGGCAGTTCCCAACGATTCATTCGACTTTTTCAGGTGCCCTGCATGAGCAACTCTCCCTACATCTTTGAAGCCACCATGGAAAACTTCCAGCAGAAGGTCATGGAGGCCTCGGCCAGCACGCCCATTCTGGTGGATGTCTGGGCCGAATGGTGCGCCCCGTGCAAGCAGCTGATGCCGCTGCTGGAGAAGCTGGCCAATGAATACGAGGGCGCCTTCATGCTGGCGAAGGTCAACGCCGACGAACAGGAGCAGCTCACCTCCAGCCTGGGCGTGCGTAGCCTGCCGACGGTAATACTCGTGAAGGATGGCCAGGCCGTGGATGGTTTTAACGGCGCCCTGCCGGAGAGCGAGATCCGCAAGGTCCTCGACAAGCACGTGGAGGCTCCGAAGGAAGACCCTTACGACAAGGCTCACCGCATCTGGGAAGAGGGGGATGTGGAAGGTGCGCTGGCCATCCTCTCGGAGATGAACCAGAAAGACCCCGAAAACCTGAAGGTGCTGATTGATCTGGCTCAGCTGAAGGCGGAAATGGGCGACCTTGAAACGGCTGAGAAAGTGCTCGAGAGCCTGCCGCCGGAAGAGAAAATGCAGCACCAGGCCAAACAGCTGGCGGCCCGGGTGAAGTTCCTGAAGCAGTCAGCGGAGCTGCCGCCGATCAAGGATCTGGAGATGGCACTGGAGCAGGACCCGAAAGACCCGAACGCACTGCACCAGTTGGCCCTTCATCACGTATTACAGGAAAACAACGCTGAGGCCATGGATCTGCTGATTCGCCTGATGCAGGTGGACAGCCAGTATAAAGACGAAGTGGCGAAAACCACCCTGATCGAGCTGTTTGACAAGCTGGGGAACAATAACGCGGATGTTCGAACTTACCGGCGGAAGTTGTACACCCTAATGCACTGATCCGTTCGAGTAGCCAGGAGCGGGTAGAGCCCCAGGCGAAACCCGACTGGTAAACTGTCTGCCAAGGAAACCCTGTCGTTCCAGCGATCACAACAGATGGTTGGAACCAGAGAACTTGCTGCCTGTCCGAATTGCAGGAAGTCGACAGACTGGAGGCAACAGCGATGCGACGGTGGGCAGCGTTCCCGGCTTTTCTGATAGTGGTGGTTGTCGGCATCGGCGGGTGTGCCTCACAGAATTATTCTTCCGCTCCTATCGAAGCTGTCACCTTCGAGTGTGACAAACTGTTCCGTCAGTGGCAGCAGGAGGTGGTTGGTGGCAACCACTTTGATGCTCAGGCCTGGTCTCCGCCTGGCTTTCCCTATTTGCGGGTTGACCGCTTCCTTGCCAGTTTCGAGTTCTCCGGTTTGTCGGCTGCACAGCGCCAGGAATGGCTGCAGCGAGCGCACCTGAAAGCCGTGAATGCCCGGGCTCATGAGGCGGACAGTCTGGGTGGCGTAAGCCCCGGCCGGTTGGCAGCGCTTCGGGAATGTGGGCAAGCGGCGACTGCCCGGCTTCAGCGCGGTGGCAAGGATTGGCATAGGCTGGACGTTGCCAGGTCGGTGCCTGACAGCTATCGCGGCCTGGCACAGGTGGTTGGCCTGTATCCCCTGATGGCGCCCTTGGTTCAGTGGCGTGCCAGGAACGTGATGGGGGAGTTGATTGAGGATTACCAATTGCCCTATCAACCTGCCTATCCCTGGACGGTTTACGCACCGCCGGAACCCGTCGGCCAGGAGGATTTCGCCGGATTGCTGGAACGGGCCTCGCGTCGCAGCACACTGCGGATTCCGATGTTCAGCGAGGCGGAGTCCCAGGCCCTGTTTGCCCGCTATGCGCCCACCTGGGTGCTGGAGACGCGGGACGGCAATGACGTGCCAGGCCGCCCTGCCCGCCGGAGCGATGGCAAGTTGTTATTCGAGCCCACCCCTGTTGTCTATACTCGACTGTCCTATACCCGGTTCGATGGCCAGGTGCTGCCGCAACTGAACTATCTGATCTGGTTCGCTTCCCGGCCACCGGCGGCGGCCGTGGATATCTATGCTGGTGCGCTGGATGGCTTCTTCTGGAGGGTCACACTCGGCGAGGACGGTTTACCGCTGGTCTACGATTTCGTCCATTCATGCGGCTGCTACCATCAGTGGCTGCTTGTCGAGTCCGGGCTGTTGCCTGTGGATGGGGTTCCCGCTGGTGAGGAGCCCCTTTGGATAGCCGGTGCTGTGCCGCAGACGGATACCGGCATGACGCTTTACCTGTCTGCGGGCGAGCATCAGTTGGTGGCGTCCCGAACGGCGCCGGATCAGGTGGCGGATCATGTCTACCATTTCCTGCCATACGATCACCTGCGCGGGCGTTCACCCGAGGGCGGGCGGCTGTTTGCTTCCGACGGCCTTGTATCCGGGTCCGAGCGGTTGGAGCGGTTCCTGCTCTGGCCCACGGGGGTGGTGTCGGCCGGTGCCATGCGCCAATGGGGCCAGCATGCGGTTGCGTTCACTGGCCGTCGCCATTTTGATGACCCGGACCTATTGCAGCGCTACTTCCTCGACCCGACTGGTCGAGGAAGTAGCGATTAGCCGTTACCCTTCTTCATCTCTTCGTACTCGTCCTCAAAGAAGAACTTTTCCTCCCCAAGGGCTGGCTCCAGCTCATGCAGCCAGGTGGCCGTTTCGCTGTACCTGGCAAAGAACGGGCGCTGCACCCAGTCCGGGTTGCGGGCCTGGATAAAGCGAAGCACAAATACCTTCTCACCGTTGATCTCAGTGATGCCCTGCACCTCAACCTTACCCGGGCCGGCGCTCATTGACGGGCCGCGGGCGGTACGGGCCAGGCCAGACACCTGCTTCATGGCTTCCCGGTAGATATGGAAAGCCTCGGCAAGTGGCACTTCGAAGTAATTCTTGGCGCCGGTGTCCCGCTCGACAAACATGTAGTAGGGGATGATGCCCAGTTGCACTTCCTTGTTCCACAGCTTGGCCCAGTCGTCGGCATTGTCATTCACGTGCTTGATCAGCGGGCCCTGGGCGCGTATTTCGGCACCGGTGGCGCGAAGGCGGCGGATAGCTTCTTCGGCGATGTCGGTGGTGATTTCCTGCCAGTGGTTGTAGTGGGCCATGATGGCCACGTGCTTGCCGGCATCCACCAGACTTGCGAACAGGTCAATCAGCTCATCCGCATCCTTGTCCGTCACAAAACGGTACGGCCAGAAGGTGAGGGCCTTGGTGCCGATCCGGATGGTCTGGATATGATCGAACTCCGGCTGTAGCAGTGGTTCCAGGTACTGCACCAGGTTCTTGGTCTTCATCACCATGGGGTCGCCGCCGGTCACCAGCAGGTCGGTTACCTCGGTGTGCTCCTGCAGGTAGCCGTGCAATTCCCCGGCTTCGGTACTGGCCATCTTCAGGTCCTTGTCACCGACAAACTGCGCCCAGCGGAAGCAAAAGGTGCAGTAGGAGTGGCAGGTCTGGCCCTGGGCAGGGAAGAACAGAACCGTTTCCCGGTACTTGTGCTGAACGCCGTCCAGCACCTCGCCGTCCAGCTCCGGCATGTTCATTTCCATCTGGCCAGCCGGGTGCGGGTTCAGTTCATCCCGAATTTCCCTGGCAACGGCCTGGATCTCTTTCTTGCCGGCACCTTCCCGGTGCATTGTTGCCATGCGCTCGTAATGCTCGTCTTTCAACATGCCTTTTTGAGGGAAGACAAGTTGATAGATCGGGTCGTTCGGTACCCTGTCCCAGTTGATCAGTTCGTTGATCGCATATTCGTTAACCCGGAACGGCAGCACGCTGGCTACCACCTTCATTTCAAACAGAGTCTCTTCAGGGAGATTCTGAATGACTTCAATTTTGTCGAGCTGGCGGTCTGTGTAGACCTTGAAACGCCGTTCCTCGAATTCTGTAGTGGGAATCCGGTTCGGAAGGGTGACGATGGAGTTCATAGATCGCCCTCTGATTAGTGCCATGTCATAAAGTGGTTGGACCACTTTTTGGGTGGTTAAAAATCGGTCAGGCAGTATACATAAACCGGAATTTATTTTCAGGTCTAACCAAAAAGTATCGATAAATCAGGCGTGCGTATAAGGAGATCTGATTGAAAATTCAGCAATAAACGTTAAATGCGCCGAAAATACAGGTAAATCCAGAATTGAGATCTTTTAGCGTGTAATGAAAATGCCGTTTGATAAGAATGCTACGACATTGGTCGCAGTCTGGTTGTCTGCTGGTCCGAAAACGGTCATTCTTCCGTAAGTAACCGCAAGGTGCCTGCCATGAATGGATTTAAAAGCGGCCTGAATTGAATTTGGCAGGCAAAATGTAGTAAAAATACTACGAATCGGGTAGGCGGATCCGCGCACTTCACCAGAATGCCGGTCAACCTGAGGCCAAAAGCCCGTGAATCAGGGGCGATCAGGCAGGAAAAGTGTGAAAGCTGTTCTATGCTTTATACAGGTTCTGTGTGCTGCAAGCCGGTACGCCTGTCAGGCTGGAAATACCCACAACAACACACTGCAATTCATCGCAGCTTATCGACACCGCTGCGCGCCAGGCTGCTGATCGTGGCCGCGCCGCACTTTTTGATGCCAAGGGGAGGGTTTGATGTACCAGGACGATGATCCCATTGAAACCAGTGAATGGCTGGACGCGCTGGAATCTCTGATCGAGAACGAAGGCGTAGACCGGGCCAAATACATACTTGAAAGGCTCTCCGAGCGGGCGAGCCGCGATGGCACCGAGCTGCCTTATTCCATCACCACGCCATTCCGGAACAGTATTCCTGTTTCCCAGCAGGCGCCGATGCCCGGTGATCTGTTTATGGAGCGCCGGATTCGCTCCCTGATCCGCTGGAATGCCATGGCCATGGTCATGCGCGCTAACCAGAGGCCCGGAGATCTGGGTGGGCATGTTTCATCGTTCTCGTCGGCAGCAACGCTGTATGACGTGGGCTTCAACTACTTTTTCCATGGCGGCGACGAAAAACGCGAATCCGATCTGATTTATTTCCAGGGGCATTCTTCGCCGGGCATCTATGCCCGCTCCTACCTGGAAGGCCGTTTCGACGAAACGGATCTGGACAAATACCGGGAGGAAGTGGATGGCACGGGGCTGTCCTCTTACCCGCACCCCTGGCTGATGCCTGAATACTGGCAGTTCCCGACGGTTTCCATGGGTCTGGGTCCCATCCAGGCCATTTACCAGGCACACGTCATGAAGTACCTGGACAGCCGGGAGCTCGTCGAAATGGGTGATCGCAAAGTCTGGTGCTTTGTTGGTGACGGTGAATGTGACGAGCCGGAAACCCTGGGTTCCATTTCCATGGCCGGCCGGGAAAACCTGAGCAATCTCATTTTTGTGGTTAACTGCAACCTTCAGCGTCTGGACGGGCCTGTGCGTGGCAACGGCAAGATTATACAGGAGCTTGAGGGTGTCTTCCGGGGTGCCGGCTGGAATGTGCTGAAAGTGGTCTGGGGTCGTCACTGGGACCCCCTGTTCGAGAGCGACAAGGACGGCAAGATGCAGCGGGTCATGGACGAAGTCTGTGATGGCGAGTTGCAGAACTATAAAAGCAACGGACCTGCTTATACCCGCAAACACTTCTTTGGCAAGTACCCCGAAACAGCGAAGCTGGTTGAAAACCTCTCTGATGAGGAGATCAACAAGCTCAACCGCGGTGGCCATGACCCCTATAAGATCTATGCCGCTTACCATCACGCCATCCACAACAACGGTGGCCGCCCGACCGTCATCCTGGCCCATACCATCAAGGGCTACGGATTTGGCGAGGCCGGTGAGGCACAGAATACCGCGCATTCCCTGAAGAAACTGGACATCGAGCAACTGAAGTCGTTCCGGGACAGGTTTGCGTTGCCGCTGAAGGACGACGAGCTCAAGGACGTTCCCTATTACCGCCCGGCACTGGATAGCCCGGAAATCGTCTACATGAAAAAACGCCGGCAGGAATTAGGCGGTTTCTATCCCAAGCGGCGCAAGGACTGTCAGCCATTGCAGATTCCGGAGCTCGACATCTTCAAGGCGGTGCTGGAAGGTTCTGGAGAGCGGAAAATTTCCACCACCATGGCCTTTGTCCGGATACTGACGGCTCTGACCAAAGACAAACGTATCGGAAAGCGGGTGGTGCCGATCGTGCCGGACGAAGCCCGTACCTTCGGTATGGAGGGCATGTTCCGTCAACTGGGCATTTACACGGCCGAGGGGCAGAAGTACGTTCCGGAAGACCGTGACCAGATCATGTACTACCGGGAAGACAAAAAGGGCCAGATCCTTGAGGAAGGGATTAACGAAGATGGCTCCATGGCGGCCTGGATGGCAGCAGCAACTTCCTACAGCACCAATAACTTCCCGCTGATTCCGTTCTATATCTTCTATTCCATGTTCGGTTTCCAGCGGGTGGGCGATCTGGCGTGGGCATCCGGTGATATTCAGGCCCGTGGTTTCCTGATCGGCGGTACCGCCGGCCGGACCACCCTGAACGGCGAAGGCCTGCAGCACCAGGATGGTCACAGCCACGTTCTGGCCAACACCATTCCGAACTGTAAGGCCTACGATCCGGCATACGGGTACGAAATGGCCGTGGTGCTCCGTCATGGTATGAAAGAGATGTTCGAGGACAACAAGAATGTCTATTACTACCTGACTGTCGAGAACGAAAACTACGAACAGCCTGCGATGCCCAAGGATTGCGAGGACGGCATCATCAAGGGCATGTACCTGTTCGAATCTGTTGAAACCAAGGGCCGCAAGAAAACGCCCCGGGTTCAGCTGCTTGGCGCCGGCGCCATCCTGAACGAGGTGCGCGCTGCGGCCCAGATGCTGAAAGACGACTGGGGCGTGGCTTCCGATGTATGGAGCGTCACCAGCTTTAACGAGCTGGCCCGTGAAGGCCAGCACGTAGAGCGCTGGAATCGTCTGCACCCGGATGACAAACCCAAGAAGGCCTATGTCACCCAGTGCCTGGAGAAGCAGGCTGGGCCGGTGGTGTCTTCCACCGATTACATCAAGCTGCACTCCGAGCAGCTCCGGGCGTTTATTCCCAAAACCTACCTGACCCTCGGTACTGATGGCTTCGGCCGCAGTGACACCCGGGAAAAGCTGCGCAGCTTCTTTGAAGTGGATCGTTACTACGTGACGGTAAGCGCGCTGTCTGCCCTGGCCCAGGATGGTGAGGTGAAGAACGATGTGGTTCTCGAAGCCATGCGAAAATACGGAATCGATCGCAACAAAACGAACCCGGTGCTGAGCTAAGGAGACCGCCATGAGTGAACAGGAAATCAAGATTCCGGATCTCGGCGGTGCGGATGAGGTCGAGGTTATCGAAATCACCGTCAGCGTGGGGGATTCGGTTGAGGAAGAAGATCCGATTCTGACCGTTGAGTCAGACAAAGCCTCGGTTGAGTTGCCGTCACCCGGTGCCGGCAAGATCACCAAGATCACCGTCAAGGTGGGTGACAAGGTCAAGGAAGGCGATGTTGTCGGGATGATGGAAGCCAGCAGCGATGCCGGTGGCTCTGATACCGGCAGTGACGAGCCCGAGGAAAAGGACGACAGCAAACAGGAAGAAAAGTCAGAAGAAAGCAAGCCGGCGCCGAAGAAGGCTTCCGGCGGCTCCCGCAAGGAAACTGTGAAGGTTCCTGCGTTGGATGGCTTCGACAACGTTCCGGTTATCGAAATCAATGTCGCTGAGGGCGATACCATCGAGGCTGACGATCCGCTGGTAACGGTGGAATCCGACAAGGCCACCATGGAGATTCCCTCGCCCTATGCGGGCAAGGTGAGCAAGATCCTGGTGTCCGAGGGCGACAAACTTTCGGAAGGTGACGAACTGCTGGAAATGACCGTTCAGGAAGACGGTGGCGGTGAGGAGGAGGCCTCTGAGGAGTCCGGCAAGGAAGAGTCCGGCAGGGAAGAAAAGCCCGGGCCGGAACCTGAAGAAAAGTCCAGGCAGGCCGCTGAGTCCGCGCCCGAACCCGAACCCCAAGGGGCTACCTATGAGCCGCCCACACCAGGCGCTAAGGTCCACGCTGGCCCCGCCGTGCGCAAACTGGCCCGGGAGCTGGGCGCGGATCTGGCCCGGATCAAGGGCTCTGGCCCGAAGAACCGGGTTGTCAAAGACGACGTTCAGGCTTATGTGAAAAGCAAGCTGAAGCAGGCCCAGCAGGGTGGTGGCGTTGCCACCGGCTCTGGTATCCCCGGCGTCAAGCTGCCGGACTTCAGCCAGTTTGGTGAGGTCAAGCGCGAGGCCATGTCGCGGATAATGTTCGCCACTGCCAGCAACATGCAGCGCAGCTGGCTGAACGTGCCCCATGTGACCCAGTTCGAGGATGCGGATATCACCGATATGGAGGAGTTCCGCAAGGCCCAGAAGGCAGCCGGCGAGAAGAAGGGCGTGAAGATGACGCCGCTGCCGTTCCTGCTGAAGGCCTGTGCCACGGCACTGGCGGAGTTGCCTCAGTTCAACGTGTCGCTGGACATGGAGCGCAAGGAGGTGGTTCGCAAGAAGTACATTCACATCGGGATTGCGGTGGATACGCCCAATGGGCTGATGGTGCCGGTGATCCGGGATGTGGATCAGAAGGGCTTATGGGAGCTGGCGGCGGAAAGCGCCGAGCTGGCCCAGAAGGCCCGGGACAAGCAGTTGAAGCCGGCCGAGATGCAGGGTGCCTGCTTTACCATCACCAGTCTGGGTGGTATTGGCGGCACGGCGTTTACGCCGATTGTGAATACGCCGGAGGTGGCGATTCTGGGGGTTTCCAAGGCGGCGATGAAGCCGGTTTGGGATGGCAAGGAGTTCCAGCCCCGGTTGATGCTGCCGTTGTCTCTGTCTTACGATCACCGGGCGGTGAACGGGGCGGATGCGGCGCGGTTTACGTCGCTGCTTAGTCAGCTTCTTGGGGATATTCGGTCCCTGTTGCTTTGATTTGAAGTCTGGCGTCCACCCGGCCCACGGGTTGGGTGGCGCGACGAAGGCTTACCGGCCTTCGTCGTTCGGGCTCCCCGGTATTCGCACTTCTCTTTAGCGCGTTAGTTGCGTCAGGTCGATCAATGATCTGATGCTTTACGCTATGCACCATCCAGGTAGTTGCTATTTTAGCGGCACAGGTAGCCATTGGCTCCGTCCGTACAATCTCGGCCCGCAGCCAGGGAACCGGATGTTCTTACGCCCTGAGTGGCGTATTATGGTGCAAGAGTCCGCACACCTACGTACTTGTCCGGTTCGGTCACTCTACTATTTTTATACGTTTAGCCGCTTTCCCGAGAGAGATCTATGAATAAAGAACCCGTTAGCCGCGAACTGTTCGATGAAGTCATGGTGCCCAATTACGCCCCCGGTTCCGTCATTCCGGTACGGGGCGAGGGTTCCCGGATCTGGGATCAGGAAGGCCGCGAGTTTATTGATCTCCAGGGTGGTATTGCGGTGACCTGCCTCGGGCATTGCCATCCGGGACTCGTAGGCGCGTTGCACGATCAGGCCGAGAAAATCTGGCACCTGTCCAACGTGATGACCAATGAGCCGGCTTTGCGTCTGGCCAAAACCCTGTGTGATCTCACCTTTGCCGAGCGGGTGTTCTTTGCCAACTCCGGCGGTGAGGCGAACGAGGCCGCCTTCAAGCTGGCCCGCCGTTACGCCTGGGAGCACTTCGGCCCGGAAAAAAACGAAATCATCTCGTTCAGGAACTCCTTCCACGGCCGCACCCTGTTTACCGTCAGTGTCGGTGGCCAGCCCAAATATCTGGAAGGTTTTGAGCCGGCTCCGGGTGGTATCCACCACGCTGAGTTCAATGATTTGGAATCGGTTAATAAGCTGATCTCAAAGGAAAAAACCTGCGCCGTGGTGGTAGAGCCCATTCAAGGTGAAGGCGGTGTTATGCCGGGCGACCAGGCTTTCCTTGAAGGTCTGCGCCAGCTGTGTGATGCCAACGATGCCCTGCTGGTGTTCGACGAGGTGCAGTCCGGCGTCGGAAGAACCGGCCACCTGTATGCCTACCAGATGTACAACGTGGTGCCGGATATTCTCTCCAGTGCCAAGGGCCTGGGCGGTGGTTTCCCGATAGCAGCCATGCTGACAACCGCAAAGGTAGCTGCCAGTCTCGGCGTCGGAACCCACGGCAGCACCTATGGCGGTAACGCCCTGGCCTGCGCCGTTGGCCAAAAGGTTGTGGATACTGTCAGCCAGCCGGAGATTCTCAAGGGTGTGAAATCGCGCTCCGAAAGGCTCCGCAAGGGCATGATGGATATTGGTGAGCGTTATGGCGTGTTCAGTGAAGTTCGCGGGGCCGGATTGTTACTCGGTTGTGTGCTCACCGAGCAGTGGCAGGGCAAGGCCAGGGATTTTCTTAATGCAGGTCTGGACGAGGGCGTGATGGTTCTGATGGCTGGTGCTAACGTGATTCGTCTGGCGCCGTCACTGATCATTCCCGAGCAGGATATCGGCGAAGCCCTCGATCGTTTCGAAGCGGCGGTTAAAAAACTGACGGCCTAAGGAGTTCCTATGTGGCTGGTACGTCCGGCGCAGCCGGATGATCTGGACCAGATTCTCGCCATCGCGGGCACCCAGAGTGCCCGCCTTTCCTCCACCCTGCCCAAACAAAACGATGCCCTTGCATACAAGATTGAGCATTCACTGGCGTCTTTTGCCGGCAAGATCAGCACAGAGGATGACCCACCGAGGTTCCTGTTCGTGCTGGAAAACACCGAAACCGGAGAGATTGCGGGCACGGCTGGTATCGATGCCAGGGCCGGCAATGGTCAGCCCTTCTACAGTTACCGGCGCGATGCGCTGATTCACGCATCCCATGAGCTGGGTGTATCAAGGCGGGTAGAAGTCTTGTATCCCTCCCACTTTCTGACCGATGTCACCCTGCTGTGTTCGTTCTCGATCCGGCCGGAACTCCGTGACAGTGAGGCGTTCGAGCTGCTATCCCGTGCACGGATTCTGTTCATCGCCGATCATCGGGAATGGTTTACCCAACGGGTGGCAGTGGAAATCCAGGGTGTGCAACTGGATGACGGCAGCGTGCCGTTCTGGGACAGCCTTGGCCGACATTTCTTTGATATGGATTTTGAAACGGCAGATCAGTATTCCGGGCAGCTGAGTAAAACCTTTATCGCTGAACTGATGCCGCCCAATCCGATCTATGTCACCCTGCTGAGCGAGGCGGCCCAGAAGGCGCTGGGGCGACCGCATGAGATAACCGTACCGAACTTCGAATTGCTCCAGCGGGAGGGATTCCAGCCCGGCTGCTACCTGGACATTTTTGACGCCGGGCCAGTACTGGAGGCGCGCACCGACAGCCTGAGAACCCTGGTGACCAGCCACCCGAAACCCCTGCATGCCGCCAATCATGACCTTGGCGAAACCTGTCTGATTGCGGCAGGGGAGCGGGACCAGTTCCGCTGCACCCTGACACCGGTTGCGGAAACTCTGGAAGACACACTCAAGGTGCCGGTCAACACCTGGAAGGTGCTGAACAAGACCGCGGGTGACCGGGTAAGGATCGCGCCGCTATGACAGCGATTCGGACAGGCATTCCAACGGTTATTCAGTTAAATCGCGGAAACAGAAAGGCGACACCATGCTGGTAATTCGCCCGCTTCAGGAAAACGATCTGGACGATCTTTACACTATGGCGCAGAGCGCCGGCAAGGGGCTCACAACGCTGCCCGCGGACCGGGAGCTTTTGGAGAGGAAGATCAGCCACGCCCGGGAAACCTTCAATCAGCGCTGTGCGCCGGAGGCCGGGCTTTACCTGTTTGCGCTTGAGGATATCCAGCGAAAGAAGACTGTCGGAATCAGTGGAATCCAGGCTCGGGTTGGTCTGGACGAGGTGTTTTACAACTACCGGCTGAGTGTTGCAGTGAACGCCTCGAAGGAGCTCGGCGTGCACGTGCGCACCCCGACGCTGCATCTGTCTAACGACATGACTGATACCAGCGAGATCTGCTCGCTGCTGCTTTCTGACGAGTACAAGGGCGGTGGCAATGGTCTGCTGCTCTCCCGTTGCAGGTTCATGTATCTGGACGAGTTTCGGAAGCACTTTTCGGACAAGGTTTTCGCGGAGATGCGGGGCGTTTCTGACGCGCAGGGGCGCAGCCCGTTATGGGATGCCCTGGGCAGCATGTTCTTCGACATGGAATTCAGTGAGGCGGACGTGCTTTCGGGGCTTGGCAACAAGTCGTTTATCGCCGAGCTGATGCCGAAATATCCGATTTATCTGCCCATGTTGCCGGATTCGGCCCGGGCAGTGATCAGCCGGGTGCATGGCAACACGGCTCCGGCGCTCAGGATGCTTCAGGAGGAGGGGTTCAATTTCAACGGATTGGTGGACATCTTTGATGGCGGTCCGGTGGTAGAGGCCTTTGTTCACAACATCCGCACCGTAAGAGAAAGCGTCAACCGGCATGCCATGGTCATCCGTAAACCGGTGAACCTGGATGTTCCGGCGGCTGAGAGGGCGATGATATCGAACCGATCATTCAGGGATTTTCGGGTGACCACCGTGCCGATCAGTTGCATCGGGCCGGATACCGTCGGTCTGGCGCCGGAGGTTGCGGACGCGTTGCAGGTCGAATCCGGCGATCCAGTCCGGCTGACCCCCTTGAAAGATTCGGCTACGCTGACCAGACATACCTATGGAAGTCCAGTATCGGGAGGTGCATCGAAATGGCAAAGCTGACAGGCGAACTGTTTATCGACGGGCTATGGCTTCAGGGCCATGGTGCTCCCTTCGAATCTGTCCAGCCAGTGAACGGCGAGACAGTCTGGGATGGTGAAAGTGCCAACCTTGAAGACGTTGACGCGGCCGTGCGTGAGGCGCGCACCGCCTTTCTGAAGTGGCGGCGAAGAAGTTTTGTGGAGCGCCAGGCAGTGGTCGAAGCCTTTGGCGAGTTGCTTGAAGCCCACAAGGAGGAACTGGCCCACCAGATCGGACTGGAAACCGGTAAACCCCTGTGGGAGTCCCGGACCGAAGTGGCAGCGATGATTGGCAAGATCGGCATCTCCGTGAAAGCCTATAACGAGCGTACCGGCCACTCCGAATCGGACATTGCCGGCGGCCACGCGGTGCTCCGGCACCGCCCCCATGGTGTGGTGGCCGTATTCGGCCCCTACAATTTCCCGGGGCATTTGCCGAACGGGCATATTGTGCCTGCACTTTTGGCGGGTAATACCGTGGTGTTCAAACCCAGTGAACTGACCCCCGGGGTCGCGGAAGTGATCGTGAAGCTCTGGGAGAAGGCAGGCATACCAGACGGCGTGATTAACCTGGTGCAGGGCGCTGCCGATACCGGGAAGTCGCTGGCTAGCCACCCGATGATCGATGGCCTGTTCTTTACCGGCAGTTCAACGGTTGGTCACCTTCTGCACAAGCAGTTCGGCGGCCAGCCGGAGAAAATCCTGGCCCTGGAAATGGGCGGCAACAACCCGCTGATCGTTCAGGATGTTCATGACGTGGACGGTGCTGTTCACCATGCCCTGCAGTCGGCGTTTCTCTCGGCCGGTCAGCGCTGCACCTGCGCCCGTCGGCTGCTGGTTCCCAGGGGCAAAAAGGGTGCTGCCTTCCTGGACCGGTTGGTGGAGGTCGCCTCCCGGATCAAGGTGGGTGAGTTCGATGCCGATCCTCAGCCGTTCATGGGGGCGGTAATTTCAGCCGAAGCTGCGGATAAGCTCCTGGTGGCCCAGACCGGTATGCTGGAGAAGGGCGGTAAATCCCTGCTGGAGATGACGTCCCTCAAACCCGATACCGGACTGCTGTCGCCGGGTATTATCGACGCGACCGGGCTCGATCTGACCGATGAGGAATTCTTTGGGCCATTGCTCACGGTCCACCGCTACAAGAGCTTTGATGATGCCCTGGAGCTGGCCAACGATACCCGTTACGGGCTCTCGGCCGGTATTCTGACCGATGATCGGAAACTCTATGATCGGCTGGTGGAGGAGGTTCGGGCCGGTATCGTAAACTGGAACCGGCCGCTCACGGGCGCAAGCAGTGCGGCACCCTTCGGCGGTGTTGGCGCCAGCGGCAACCACCGCCCCAGCGCCTATTACGCTGCCGATTACTGCGCCTGGCCCATGGCGTCACTGGAAGCCGGCAAGAGTGAGCTGCCAGACACGCTTGCCCCCGGCCTGAACTTCGATTAACGGAACCGACTGCCATGGCAAAACACGCGGTAGAAGCAAACTTCGACGGCCTGGTTGGCCCCACCCACAATTACGCCGGGCTGTCCTGGGGTAACGTGGCGTCGAAAACCAACGTGCGATCGGCGTCCAACCCGAAGGAGGCGGCGCTCCAGGGGCTGGCCAAGATGAAACGGCTGGCGGACAGGGGCTATGTGCAGGGTATTCTTCCGCCCCATGAGCGGCCGCACATTCCGACGCTGCGGGCTCTTGGCTTTGAGGGTACGGAAGCCCGGGTGCTGGAGCAGGCGGCGAAAGCCAGCCCGTCGATTCTTGCGGCGGTATCCTCAGCCTCGTCCATGTGGACGGCCAATGCCGCCACGGTTTCGCCCAGTGCCGATACCACGGATCACCGGGTGCATTTCACCCCGGCCAACCTGAGCGCCAAGTTCCACCGCTCCATCGAACACAAGGTAACCGGGCGTTCCCTGAAAGCGATCTTTGCCGATGAGAGCTATTTTGCCCATCATCCGGCGCTGCCCTCGGTCAGTCATTTTGGTGACGAGGGCGCCGCCAACCATACCCGGTTGTGTGCCGGCTATGGGGAGCCCGGCGTAGAGTTGTTTGTTTACGGCCAGGTCGCCTTTAACGAACAGGCGTCGGCCCCGGAAAAATATCCGGCCCGACAGACTCTGGAGGCCTCCCAGGCGATTGCACGACTGCATGGCCTGAAGGGTCAGCATGCGGTGTTTGCCCAACAAAACCCGGAAGCCATTGATGCCGGCGTTTTCCATAACGATGTTATCGCGGTAGGCAACGGCAACACCCTGTTCTATCACGAGACGGCGTTCCTGAATGAAGACCAGGTGCTGGCGAATATCCGGGAACGTCTTACCGGTGCCGAACTTGAAGCGATTCGGGTCAGCCGTGCTGAGGTGCCGGTTGAAGACGCGGTGGCCTCTTACCTGTTCAACAGCCAGTTACTGAACACGCCCGACGGCATGCTGCTGGCCGTGCCTGGCGAGTGCCGGGAAGTGGCTTCGGTTAGCCGGTATCTGGATGATCTGGTGAAATCCGGTGGGCCGGTCACCTCGGTGGAAGTGTTCGACGTCAAGCAGTCAATGCGCAATGGCGGTGGCCCGGCCTGTCTGCGGTTGCGTGTGGTTCTGGACGATGACGAACTCAAAGCCACGCACCGGGGGGTCATTGTCACTGACGAACTCTATGAGCGCCTGACCACCTGGGTGGAAGCCCATTACCGGGATGAGCTGAGCCAGGATGACCTGGCAGACCCCATGCTGCTGGAAGAGGTCCGGAAAGCCCTGGACGAACTCACCGGTATTCTCGGGCTCGGCTCAATCTACGATTTCCAGCGTTAGCGTCCGTGTCCCACCGGTACAGTAGATCAGCCTTAAGTCCGACAGGCTGCAATCGACGAGGTCAGCATGTCCATGGTGTGCCGGATCAGCTGTTCGGCCGGGAAGCCGTCGTTGCCCTCGCCCGTTTCTGACTGGCACAGCAGGATCGCACCATGCAGCGCGCCCCGCAGGTACAGGGCGGTCTGTGCCGGATCGCTGATCCGCCGCCGGTTCATGGTGCCGTCCTGAAGCCCCAGTTTGATTGCTGCCACCATCAGTTCCATCAGGTCTGACTTGGAACACAGCATCTCCTCCGCCTGACTTTCGTCGGCCTCGATCATGGCCGTGGAGGCCTTGGTGAGTGCTGAGAAGTAGTCCGGCTCCTCCAGATAAAAACGGTAATAGGATTCGCCCATCGCCCGGATCTGGGCCAGGCCGGTGTCGGCGGTTTGCCGCGCTTCTTCAAAGCGACGGAACAGGCTGTGCCCGGCCCTGAGCATAATGCCCCGCTGTATCGCCGCCTTATCCTTGAAATACACATACAGCAGCGCCCGGCTTAGGCTGGCCGTGCGGGCAATGTCATCCATCGAGGTTCGCTCGTAGCCCTTCTCTGAAAATACCAGTTCGGCGGCGTCCAGAATGGTGTCGTAACGGGCCTGTTTTTCCCGCTCCCGGCGGGTTTTCAGCGGTTCGCTCATTCAATCATCCGGTTAGGTGGCAACAGCTGGCATAGGATACCTGAAACTGGATCAAACCCGATTATTGACAAAATGTCAAAGAATGACATGATGTCTTAAACAATCATCGGGGCTGCCACGGACCGGGCCCCGCCAACAACATGAGCATGGACGAAAGGATGAATCATGACGCCACTTCGTATTTCCGTTGCCATAGCCGCCCTCACGCTCTTTTCACTAATCCTGTCCGGCTGCAAAGCCAGTGACGTGTCATCGGAGCCTGAGCAGCAAAGGGTTTCGGTGCGCGTTTCAGAGGTGGGCGGTGGTGAAAACCGGGATATGCCCCTCAGGTTTTCCGGAATTGTCCGCGCCAGCCAGCGGGCAACCCTGACCTTTCAGGTCAGCGGCACCCTGAAACAGAGGGCGGTTGAGTTGGGCCAGAAGGTGCAGGCTGGTGAGGTTCTGGCCCGGGTTTACAACCCCGCCCTGGAGCCGGTGCGGGATTCCGCCAGAGCCCGGCTGGACGAGCTCACAACCGGGTACCAGCAGGCGAAACGTGAGTGGGAACGTGCCAGCCGGCTGCATTAACGTGGTGTGGTTTCCGAACAGGACCTGGAGCAGATTGCCGCCCGGCGCGATTCCCTGAAAGCCAGTGTTGCCACGGCTCGTGCCTCGCTGGCGGAGGCCACGCAAATGCTGGAAGAAAGTGCCCTGCGGGCACCATTCTCCGGACGTGTGGAAGCCCTGCTGGTGGAGCAGGATGAATTCGTCGCCGCCGGCCAGCCGGTGATGCGCCTGTCTTCGCCGGAAGGCCGGGAAGTGGAAGTGCGAGTGCCCGCCCATCTGCTGAACCACGTGCAACTGCGGCAGGCCCTGCCGGTCTGGTCGGTGCAGGACCGCAGCCAGCCTTCGCAAACCGGTTCTGTCGTGGAGATCGCCCAGGCTGGCGCCATTCGTGGTGAATTGCACCCGGTGCTGGTCAGTCTGCCGGTCAATACCCTGGAGCCGGGCGAACCTGTGGAGGTGGGGATAACCCTGGTACGCGAATCGGCACTCACGGTTCCTTTGCTCTCTGTGGTCCGGAATGCCGAGGGTACCAGTGTTTTCCGGGTCCGTGAGAAGGTCGCCAAACGGGTTCCCGTGGTCGTGGATCGGGTTGTCGGCGAAAGGGTAGTCGTCAAGTCCGGTGATCTGGCGCCCGGTGATCAGGTGGTGTACGCGGGCATGACCCGGCTGGCCGACGGTGATGCCGTGGAGGTGCGCTGATGACTCGCCGGCTCCTGAACTGCCAGCGACTTCTCGGGATGGTTGTTGCCATGCTCTGCCTTCTTGGCATTGCGGCGTACAGCACCATGCCACGTCAGGAAGATCCGTCGTTTCCTTACCGGGCGGGGCTGATCAGTATTAACTACCCGGGCGCCAGCGCCGATGCTGTGGAGCGGCTTGTATTGCAGCCGCTGGTGGACGAGCTTCGCCAAGTGGAAGAGGTCGATTTCTCCCAGGCGACTGCCCGCACCGGGGTGGCCATTGTCCGGCTGCGCCTGAATGACACCATCTATGACACCGACCCAGCCTGGGATCGGGTGCGCCAGGCCATGGAGCGGGCGCGGCAGGACTTTCCGGATGATGTGGGGCAAATGGTGCTGGATGACCGCCTGATCGACAATCTTGCAATTGTCATGGCCGTAGGTGGCTCGCCGTCGGTCACGGAACTAACGGAGGTTGCCGAGCGGCTGAAGCAGAACCTGTCAGATATTCCGGGTGTTTCCCGGATTGCACTGGAAGGGGATGCCGATGAACAGGTCACCCTGGCCCTGGATGATGCCGCGCTTTACCGCCTGGGCATTTCCCCGGCCCGGGTGCTGGACACGCTGGCGCGGCGCAACCAGACCATCCCCGGCGGCTTCGTGGTGGTCAATGGCCGCCGCCTGTCGGTGCTTCCCAACAGCGAATTTGCCGATATTGACGCCATCCGCGCCACGCCTGTAGAACTGCCTGACGGCTCCCAGGTGCCCCTCGCGGCAACGGCGGATGTCTGGCGCGGACCAGCGGAACCCCGGCAGCCGGAAACCTGGTACGATGGCGAGCGGGTTGTGCTGGTTTCCATCATCATGGAAGAGGGCAGCACCGATGCAATCCGGTTTGGCCAGCGGGTACGGGAACGGGTGGACCGGATTCGCGCAGAGTTTGAGCCCTACGAGATCCGGGAAATGTTCTTCCAGCCCGACAAGGTGGAGGACCGGCTGGACAACCTGGCCTGGAGCCTGGTGCTCTCTGTGCTGATCATCGTTGCGGTGGTGTTCACCGGCATGGGTATCCGCATGGGCCTGCTGGTCGCATCCATACTGCCCATGGTGGCGTTGATCAGTGTCGGGCTCTATGATCTGGGCGGCGGCGTTCTGCATCAGATTGCCGTGATTGGTATGGTAATTTCCCTCGGCATCCTGATTGATAACGCCATCGTGATTGTTGAGAGTATCCAGGGACACCTGGATGAGGGGATGCGTCGCCTCGATGCTTTGCGTAAGGCGGTGACTGAACTGGCCGGCCCTCTGGGTGCCTCAACCGGCACCACTCTGGCGGCGTTTACGCCTTTGTTGCTGTCCAAGGGCGGTACCGCCGATTTCACCCGGGGGGTGCCGGTGATGATCATGCTGACCCTTTCGGTCAGCTATCTGCTGGCTATTTCCGCTGTACCCCTGTTGGCTGCGAAGTTCCTGAAGCCAACGCGGAAAAGCAGAGAGGACAGGTTTACGGGGCTGGCCCGTTTTCTGGGCAGCCTGGTTGCCCGGCACCCCGGACGCCTGATTGCCGCCGGCACCGTTCTGGTCGCCATCAGTCTGGCCATGACGCCTTTTATGGCACGGCAGTTCTTCCCGAATGCTGATCGCCCCAGAGTCATCGTTGAAGTTCACATGCCCGAGGGTACTGACCAGTCCCGCACCTCGGACGCAACGGCAGTCCTTGAGAGGGCTATCCGGGCCCGGCCCGATGCCCTGGCGGTGCACCGGTTTGTGGGCTACACCGGGCCGTCATTCTATTACAATCTCCAGGAGGCACCTCAGGCTCCGAACCGCGCCAGACTCGTTGTCACCACACCAACCCTTGAAGACACCGCCGATATGACCCGCTGGATACGCGCGCATGTAAACGAGCAGATGCCGGAGCTGGACGTGACCGTGGGTGTGCTCGGGCAGGGGCCGCCGAGGGCCGCGCCGGTGGAAATTCGGATCTATCACGCCAGCGACAACACCCGGGCCAGGGCAGTGGAACAGGTCTTCGGTATTCTGCGGGGCGTTGAGGGCACGGTTGATGTGCGCCATGATCTGGATATCGGCGTGCCCAGCATCGCGATTAACGTCGACGACGCCACTGCGGCCCGGTACCGCCTGACCCGCGCCGATGTGGCCCAAAGCCTTTATGGCCAGAGTTTCGGTGTGGTGGCCGAGCGCTATCGCCAGGAAGAGGACCCCATTCCCCTGGTACTGCGGTCCCGGGAAGGCACTGCGCTGTCGCTCTCACGCCTGCTGTCCGTCAACATCTACAATGATCGCGGGGATGCCGTGCCCCTGTCGGCGGTAGCCAGTGTATCTACCACCTGGGAACCCGCCGCCCGGTACCTGCGCGATGGCGTCAGAATGAACACGGTAACGGCGAACCTGGAAACCGGCTACAGCTTCAGTCAGGCCCTGGAGGGCCTGTACGCAGCCCTTGACAAGACGCCCCTGCCGCCGGGCACACGCTTGGAACTGGGCGGTGATGCCGAAGGTTCAGGTGAGGCCAATACGGCGTTGCTGACAGCGGCACCGATCGGCATGCTGTTGCTGCTGTTTTTCCTGCTGCTGCAGTTCAATTCCTTCCGCCGGGTCGGGATTATCCTGTTGACGGTACCGCTGGCTGCCGTCGGTATCTTCCCGGGTTTGGTGCTTTCCGGTTCCCCCTTCGGTTTCCAGTCCCTGCTGGGGGTTATTGCCCTGGTGGGTATCGTGGTAAACAACGCCATTGTGCTTCTGGATGTCATGGACCGGGAACTGGAGAAAGGAAAGGACATCAGGGGTGCCATGCGCAGCGCAGCAGAACAGCGCACCCGCCCGATTCTGCTGACGACGGCAACCACCGTGGCCGGTCTGCTGCCCCTGGCGTTCTCCAGCTCCACCTTGTGGCCACCGATGGCCTGGGCCATTATCTCAGGTTTGCTGGCTTCCACGGTGCTGACCCTGCTGGTGATCCCGGCGGTATGTACCCAACTGATCAGAGCCAGCGTACCGGAACCTGAAAACGCCCCGGCCTGACCCGCTGAAGTCAGGGTCAAGTCAAAGTTGGGGTCAGATGAAAAAGGGGTCAGATGAAATTTTCATCTGACCCCTTTTTCATCTGACCCCAACTTCGAACCCGTTTTCGGTCTGATCATCAAACCGACACGTTGGCCCACAGGAACCTCAGGGTTGGGAAATACAATGGCCTCCGGCGAATGCCCGACCCGGTAACTGGTTTCATCGTCCTCCCAGATCACCGTGCCGGGTTGGTACTCGGTGAAGTTGGCAACATCATCCGGGATGTGAAACCGGAAATTCTTTCCGGTGTTCAGGATTTCATGCACCACCTCAAACACCGTCAACTGGTCAAACGGTGGCTGCGGTGAAGGCGCAGGTTGCCCCCGGAGCCGCCGCCGCAAGGCATCCCGGATGCCCGAGAAACGCTTCGGATCATTCTGGCCGAAAGGCCGAACCTTACCCAGTTCCACGGTAAAACTCTCAGCCTTCAACAGCGACGCCGAAAACGACGAAAACGTCGTGCCCGCCTTGTGTTGCAGCAGCAACGTCTCCACCTCCGCCTCCAGTAGAAAATCACACTGCCTGACCGGAACCTGTCGCCCGGCCACAAAAGGATACAAGGCAAACCGCTCCCGGTGGGAGGGACGAATGGCGGTGTGCAGATCGTAGTGATAAAGCGCCTGGGGATTTGCCATGGCAAACTGCCGGCAAGCCTCCTCAAGCAACTGCGCCCGCGCCGCCTCCGCCAGACCGTCGTACTCGCTCCGTCCGTGTGCACCATTGAATAACCGGTTCAGGTTCACCTCCGTGAACCGCTCTCCGGCCACCATCGCCGGCGGATTACCCAGAATCAACAAGATCGGGCAGGCAAGTTCCCACTCGCCATTGATCAGCTCAGAAACCAGTTCGTTCAGAACCTCGACAGGTGCGGTTTCATTGCCATGCACACCCGCGGAAACGATGATCGCCTCGGAATTCGGATTGCCCCGGCCAGCGGGCGGAACAATGTCCAGAACCCCAACGGCCTTGCGGCTGATGCGGGTTCCGTCGGGAAGGAAGGTTTTGGTTTCAGGAAGTGAGGCTTTCGAATTGTCGAGGGTGTGGAAAAGCCAGTCAGAGTGAGTTCCGAAAAGGTCGTGTTTTGCCGACATAGAATCCCCGAACCAAGTCTGGGGGCGGGCAGGGTGTTGCCTCCCGGGAGTGTCTGAAGCCATGGATGGCTTCAGACAAGCGCACATGGATGTGCTCGTAGCGTCTCCCGGGAGGCAACACCCTGCCTGCCCGGGCACTTAAGCCGAAATCAGCAGGCTCAGCCGCTTACCGGCCGCTGATGTCGAAGCAGATGATTCTCAAGTTTGCGAAACGCAAACACCAGAATAAAGGTCAGCGCCATGTAGCAAAACGCTACAAAGATAAACGCATCAAACGGCGCATAAAACCGCGAGTAAATGTTACGCGCCGCCCCGGTAAGATCGACAATAGTGACCACACTGGCAATGGCACTGGCGTGCAGCATGAAAATCACCTCATTGGAATATGCCTGAACCGCACGCCGCGCGGCACTCGGCAGCACGATACGCCGCATACGCATGAGCCAGTTCATGCCATAGGCCTTGGCCGCCTCGATTTCACCATTGGGTGTTGACACAATTGCACCCCGGATAATCTCCGTGGTGTAGGCTGCGGTGTTCAGTGTGAATGCCAGCAGGGCCGGGTAGAACGGCTCCCGGAAGATCTCCCACCAGAAAGTCTCCTGTATCCCCTCAATCTGGGCCAGGCCGTAATAGATAATGTACAGCTGGATCAGCAGCGGTGTACCGCGGAACAGGTAGGTGTACAGCCACACTGGCCCGGACACGAACGGGTTGCGAACCGTTCTGAGAATGGCCAGTGGTACCGCCATCAGTAAGCCGATAACCAATGACAGGAACACCAGATGGACGGTGGTCACCAGACCATCCCAGTATTCCATGATGGTCATGGCGGTAAAGATCTCGTTCTGGTTGAGCCACTCGGCAATGAAATCAGGCATCCGTTAACTCCCCTGAATCACGCCGACGTTAGCGCGCTTGTCGAGCCATTTGATAAATAGCTCGGACCCCGCCGTCAGGGCCAGATAGACGAACGCCACCGGAATGAAAAAGTGGAAAGGCATCCGCTCTGCCTTGGCGGCTTCCTCGGCAACCCGGACCATGTCCGTGAGCCCGATGATCGACACCAGTGCCGTGGTTTTCAGCAGAACCTGCCAGTTATTGCCCAGCCCGGGCAGTGCATGACGAAGCATCTGAGGCAGCATGATTCTGCGGAAGGTATGCAGGCGGGTAAAGCCGTAGGCGCGGGCGGCCTCAATCTGGCCGGTTTCAACCGCCAGAAAGGCACCCCGGAAAGTTTCGGTCATGTAGGCGCCGAAGATCAGCCCGATCGTTACCACGCCAGAGATGAACGGATCGAACTGAAAGAAAAAGTCGATTTCGTAGGCTTCCCAGATGTAGTCTGAGAGCATGTTCACTGCAACCTGGCCGCCGTAATAAAACAGCAGCATCATGACCAGATCCGGCACGCCACGGATCAGCGTGGTGTAGGTGGTGGCGATGCCCCTGGCAACCCGGCTTTGCGACAGTTTGGCAGGCGCGCCAATCAGTCCCAGGACAACCGAGAGGGCCAGAGAGAGGAAGGCCAGCTCAAGGGTAACGATTGCCCCGTCTATCAGGGCCGGGCCATAACCTTTCAGATCGAGCATGGGAACGTCCGGTAAGCAGAGGCAGCCTTAACGGCCGCCCCAGTAAGATTACATCTTGATGTCGTAAGCGAAGTACTTCTGCATGATGGTGTCGTAGGTACCATCTTCCTTCAGGGTGCGAAGGGCTGCATTCACTTTCTCTGCGATATCCGCGTCTCGCTTGCGCATGGCAACGCCAACACCCTCACCCAGCTTTACGGGCTCACCAACTTCCTTGAAGCCTTCCTTGGGCAGTATAGTCTGCTCGCCTACCGGATAGTCTACGAAGACGACATCCAGACGCTGGCCTTCAAGGTCCAGAACCATGTCATCGGCGGTTGTGTAACGCTTGATGGTCACAATGCCGCCCATGTTTTCGGTTACGTGGGTGTCCATGGTGGTGCCACGCTGAACGCCCACGGTCTTGCCCTTCATGGCGTCCATGTCGGTGACGTCGGTGTTGAAGCTCTCAGGGCCGAACCAGCCACCCGGGGTGTTGTAGTACGGCTCGGAGAACAGAACCCGCTCGGCCCGCTCCGGAGTGATGGACATAGAAGACATGATCAGATCAAACTTACGCGCCAGCAGACCCGGGATCATGCCGTCCCATGACTGAATAACGAATTCGCAGTCAGCGTTCATTTCTTCACACATGGCTTCGGCCAGTTCCACTTCGAAACCGGTCAGCTCGCCGTTCTCGTCTTTGTACTCAAACGGCTCGTAGGGCACGTCGAATGCAATGCGGAGGCTACGTTCCTGGGCCTGTGCACCGCCTGCAATCAGGGCGAGGGCGCAGCTTGCTGCAACAATCAGTTTTTTCATGTGTCACTTCTCCAGTGGTTTGCCTTTTGGGCTTTATTTTTAATGGAATTTTTGATTCCAGCTTTTATTTCTTCACCGGCTCAAGATAGCACCGCGTGTCAGAACTTGGGCGCCAGGAACTGTTTCATGCGTTCCGAGTCCGGGTTATCAAACACTTTCCGCGGTGTACCCTGTTCCTCAATCACGCCCTGATGCAAGAACAGGACCTGACTCGACACATCCCTTGCAAACGCCATCTCGTGGGTGACCACGATCATGGTGCGGCCTTCCTCGGCGAGGCTTTGCATAACTTTGAGTACTTCACCCACCAGCTCAGGATCGAGAGCCGACGTGGGCTCATCAAACAGCATGACTTCCGGCTCCATGGCGAGGGCCCGGGCAATGGCGGCCCGCTGCTGCTGACCGCCCGACATCTGGGCCGGATAGTAATCCTTGCGTTCGTAGATGCCCACCTTGTTCAGGTAGGCCTCGGCACGCTCAATCGCTTCCTTCTTGGGCACCTTGAGCACGTGGATGGGCGCTTCAATGATGTTTTCGAGCACGGTCATGTGGGACCAGAGGTTGAAGCTCTGGAACACCATGGAAAGTTTTGCCCGGATCAGTTCAACCTGCTTGTTATCCGCAGGAATGCGTTCGCCTTTCCGGTTGGTGGTGAACCGTATCGGGTCGCCGTGCACGATAATGTCGCCGGATGTGGGCGTTTCCAGCAGGTTAATGCAACGCAGGAAGGTACTCTTTCCGGAGCCGGAGCTGCCGATCAGGGAAACCACGTCGCCTTTGCGGGTCTCCAGTGAAATACCCTTGAGTACTTCAAGCTGATCAAAGGTCTTGTGAATGTCCCTGCAGATCAAAGGCGCTTGGTCCGCCATGGGTGACTCCTGAGGCTGTAATTCAAAGGCGCATGTTTTACGGACTGTGGATGCAGAAATCAATACCTTCAACAGGGCGTTTCACCGTATTTCACCGCCGTTCGCTGCATTTCATTGTGGGCGAATGGGTGATCAATGCAAGCGTTTGCCATCCTCAGGTCGTGGCCTGTGAGTAATGCGCCCCGGCCTCTGCGCCGACCGGCAGGCGGATCAGCGTACTGCCTTCCTTTTCCATCTCCCGCATGGCTTCGCTGACGAACCGCACATGGGCTGTGGCGGCTTTCTGGGCGCTGGCGGCTTTGCCGGAAATTACCGCCTCATAAAGTTGCCTGTGCTGGCGGACAATTTTCTTGCGCATCTCTTCCCTCGGGTTGAGGTTGGCAACGGATGCCTGAACGGTCAACAGCATCATGTTTTTCAGGCTATTGAGCACGTGCACCAGAATCGGATTGTGGGAGGCCTCCACAATGGCCAGGTGAAAGCCGTGGTCGGGTCGGGCGTTGCTGAGCGGATCGGTGTCTTCCAGAGCACGGAACGCCTTGGTGATCCGGTGCCGGTCCAGCCGGGTTGCCCGTTGTGCTGCCAGGTAGGCCGCCTGACCCTCAAGTTGCTCCCGCACTTCCAGCAAATCATAGAGGGTTCGGGGGTGGCCTTCGAAAAGATGCATCAGCGGGCTCTGTTCACCCAGATCGTTGGAGCCGGGAACCATGCTGGCCACAAATGAGCCCTTGCCATGCCGGGTTTCGATAACCCCTCGACCCTGAAGCTCGTGCAGGGCTTCGCGAATGACTGCGCGGGAAACACCCAGCCGCGCCGCCAATTGCCGTTCGGAGGGTATTTTCTGCTCCGGGGCGAGCCCGCCATCAAGGATGAGCCGTTCCAGCCGGTAAGAAATTTCCTGGGAGATTGCCATTTGGGTGCCTGTTTGTGCTCTGTGGTCTGACCAGTCAATGGTTCTGATTGTTGTTGCTTAATCTGCCAACCGATACGCGTCCGAGCCCGTTAAATATGGCTGATTCAGAGTATTTCGTCCATTTTTAATACTTCAAAAACTGGTCTGACCAGTAGTTACGGAACTGGACTAAAGCGGGAATGGCTACGAATATCATGGTAATGCCGGCCTGTGCCGGCGTTGCTATGACGCTCATAACAACAAAGCCAACGGAGACGTTTCGATGAATTCGAAGAATAACATCCGGAATAAATGTGATACGGGCGAGACCCCACCTCGCAGAAGTTTCCTTAAAACTGCCGCTGTAGGCGCCGCCTTCGCCGGCGCGATGCTGATGGGTGCCGGCCAGGCCCAGGCTGCAACAACCTGGAAAATCCAGTCTGTCTGGGATGCGGGCACGGTCGGCTATGACCTGTTTGAGGACTGGTGTAATGGCATGGAAGAGAAGTCCGGCGGGGAACTGATCTTCAAATGTTTCCCTGCCAAGGCTGTCGCCGCCGATAGCAATTCACTGTTCGATTCGGTTCGCAGTGGCGTTCTTCAGGGCATGAACCCGTTCACTCTGTACTGGTCCGGCAAGATTCCCGCTTCGGTTTTCCTGTCATCCTATCCCGGCGGCCCGGATCAGCCTCACCAGTGGGACACCATGTTCTACTCACTGGGCATGCTGGAGAAGACCCGGGAAATCTACAAGAAGTTCGGGCTGTTCTATGTGGGGCCGATCCAGCACGATGCAAATATCATTCACTCCAAGACCCCGGTAAACAGTCTCGAAGACTTTAAAGGCATGAAGCTCCGGGTTCCCGGTGGTATGGTCGCTGAGGTGTTTCAGGCGTTCGGTGCTTCTACCGTGAGTCTGCCGGGCTCTGACATCTTCCCGGCCCTGGAAAAGGGCACCATCGACGCAGCCGATTACGTGGGCCCGGCGGTGAACTGGGAACTGGGCTTTTCCCAGGTGACAGATTACATTCTGTTCGGACCTCCGGGCGTAATGTCGATCTACCAGCCGGTGGACCTGATGGATCTGACCGTCAACCTGCGTGCCTGGAACGCTCTGGATCCGAAACTCCAGCAACTGGTTGAGGATGAAGTGCGCATCTATTCCCAGAAGCACTACCTGACCATTCAGAAGCGCAACGTTGAGGCCATGAAGAAGTTCAAGGATGCGGGTGACACCGTGAGCCGTCTGAGCCAGGAGGATGTGGATGAATGGCGCCGCAGAGCCATCCCGATCTGGTATAAGTGGGCGAACAAAGACGAAGATGCCCGTGCCATCTTCGACATGCAGATCGAGTATATGATGAACGATACCGTCGGCTATATCGATGAGTCTGATCTTGAAGGTGTGCCGGGCCGGTAACGCCTTGTCAAATCAATAAAAAAAGAAACAAGGGGAAGGGCAGGGACAGCTTCGGAAGGGGGGGTCCCACCTTCCCCGTTTTGTGGCTGAGGAAGCAACAACATGTCTGATCTTGAAGGTTTCGGATTCGTAATGCCGCACTGGTTCTACTGGGGCTGGCTTGCGGTCATGCCGCTGATCATGATGGCCTGGGACAGGTGGAGTAGTGGTCACGGAGGCGGGAGTGCCGAGCCGGAATTGACACCGGGGGAATTACAGGCGGAAGAGGATGATCCTCTTATCTATCTCCAGTTCGAAGGGAACTGGTTTACCAAGGTAGTGGACTGGATGTGCGACAAATCCGGTCTGTTTGTGTCGTTTTGGACAATCAATGCCGTTGTGTTCTATTTCTTTGGGGTGGTCATGCGCTATATCTTTAACATGCCCACCATCTGGGTCCATGAAGCCAGCTTCCTGCTGCTGGGTATGCAGTATATGCTGGCGGGCGCATTTGCCATGCTTCATGGCGCCCACGTGCGTGTGGATGTGATGTACAACATGCTGCCGCCGAGGGGAAGAATTGGCCTGGACATCTTTACTTCCATGTTCTTCTTCATTTTTGCCCTGATTCTGCTGGTTACCTCCTGGACCTTCTTCCAGGATTCCTACGCCATGAATGAGACCACGGTTGAGACCTGGGGCATCCAGCATTGGCCGGCCAAAGGCATGATGGTTCTGGGTTCAATACTTCTTTTACTCGCAGGCACATCCAAGCTGATCAAGGATATTGTCCTGTTTGTCCGTCTTGGCCGGGAGCGCACCGCATGACTACAAATACAACAACTGCGCCGGGTAGTAACCTTGTCGGGAAGCTGAGTACCTGGCTGATGATTATCGCCACAGTGGCACTGGCGTTTGTCATCTGTGTCGAAATGATCAACATTCTTTTCTACGATCCGTGGAGCGATGAGCAATTCCTGTTCAAGCTCTCCGGTAGCCTTTCTGACGTCAAGATCGGGCCTTTGACCTATCTGATGTTCGGTTCCCTTGCCGTGGCCCTGATGATGGGGCTGCCGCTGGCTTTCGTGACCGGTGGTCTAGGGGTGATGTTCATCTACTTGGTGGGCGACGCACTGATGCTGAACCTCGTGCCGGGGCGCATCTTCCCGATGATGACCAACTCTGATCTGGCGGCGATACCGCTGTTTATCTTCATGGCTTCGATGCTTGAACGCGCCGGCCTGATTGAGGAAATGTTCAGTGTGGTCTACAAGTGGATGGGTGGCCTGAGCGGCGGTCTGGCGACAGCAACCATCCTGGCCTCCACCCTCCTTGCAGCCATGGTGGGTGTCATTGGAGCCGCAGTTGTCACGATGGGTATCATCGCTCTGCCGGCGATGCTCAAGCGCGGTTACGATCAGAAGATCGCTCTGGGCTCGATCATGGCTGGCGGTACTCTGGGCATACTGATTCCTCCTTCAATCCTGGCAATTCTGTACGCGGTTGTCGCACAGCAATCGGTCGGTGAGTTGTATCTCGGCTCCGTGATCCCGGGCCTGATGCTGTCTTCCATGTATATTGCCTATGTGCTGATCCGCAGCTGGATTAATCCGAAGCTGGGGCCGCCTGTACCGGTGGAAGAGCGGATTTCCCTGAAGGAAAAGCTGCTGCTCACGAAAAACCTGATTGCTCCACTGATTCTGGTATTTCTGGTGCTGGGCCTGCTGTTCGGCGGCATCGCAACGCCCGTGGAAGCGGCCGGTATCGGCTCCTTTGGCGCCATCGTGGTGGCCATGATGCACGGCAGGTTCTCCATTGCCGGACTGCGGGAAGCATCCGTAACCACTACCAAGGCATCCGCAATGGTGCTGTGGATCATGTTCGGTGCCTCGGTCTTTGTTGGCTTCTACATCCTTCAGGGTGGGCAGCAATTTGTCACGGACGCCATCCTGGGTACTGGCATGTCGCCATACGGCATTCTGTTCCTGCTGATGTTCCTGCTGGTGGTTCTGGGTATGTTCCTGGATTGGGTGGGTATTCTGCTGCTGGCAGTTCCTATCTTCATTCCTATTGTTAAAGCGCTGGAGTTCCCGGGGTTGCTGGGCTTCCCGCCTGTGGCAGGTGATGACGTTGTGCTCTGGTTTGGCGTGCTCTATCTGGTCAATATGCAGATGTCGTTCCTCAGTCCGCCATTCGGTTACGCATTGTTCTACCTCCGCGGCGTATGCCCGCCGGAAATATCCATGGCCACGATTTTCCAGTCGTCCCTGGTGTTCCTGGCGATTCAGGCGCTCGGGCTGTTCATGTGTATCCTGATTCCCGGCCTCGTAACCTGGCTGCCAGGGCTGGTCTACGGTTAAATAATTCAAGGAGTAATACGTTATGTTGACAATCAATCGGCTGGATCTGGCTGAAGCACGAATTCTCATTGAAGGCGCCGCGAACAAGGCCCAGGAAATCGGCGTGCCCATGTGCATTGCCATCGTGGATGAATCCGGCAACCTGGTGGCCTTCGAGCGCATGGACGGCGGCAAGATCACCAGTGTGACCATTGCCCAGGACAAGGCGTTCACGGCGGCGGCGGCGAAGAAAGCCACCCACGACTACAACAAGGTGAACGTGCCCGGCAGCCTGGCCTTTGGTATTCACACCGAAGTGGGCGGGCGCATCAGCTCAGTTGGCGGTGGCTTGCCGGTGATCGTTGACGGCGACGTGGTGGGGGGTATCGGAATCAGTTCCGGTACGCCCCAGCAGGACATGGATTGTGCCCAGGCCGGTCTTGACCACTTTGCAACAAAACGCGGTTGATGACTGTCACACTTGATGTAATCCAAACCCAGAGAGTGCTATGACTACCAAGCCGAAAGTTAGCAAAGCCGAGCTGGTGGAGCAGTTCCGGTCGTTTATCGACCCGGACTACGTCATCACCGATGACGAAACCATGAAGCCCTACGAATGCGACGGCATGTCCATGTATTGCGAGATGCCGTTGCTGGTGGTTCTGCCGGAGACCGTTGAACAGGTGCAGCGCGTGATGCGCATCTGCAACGAGAACGCAGTGCCGGTGGTGGCCCGTGGTGCCGGAACCGGGCTCAGTGCCGGTGCCATGCCCAATAAAGAGGGCGTGGTGCTGTCGCTGGCCAAGTTCAACCGCATCATCGGGATTGATCCACTGGGGCGAACGGCACGGCTTCAGCCTGGTGTTCGTAATCTGGCCATCAGTGAAGAGGCGGCCCAGTATGGTCTCTACTACGGCCCGGATCCCTCGTCCCAGATCGCCTGCACCATCGGCGGTAATGTGGCGGAGAATTCCGGTGGCGTGCACTGCCTCAAGTACGGGCTGACCGTTCACAATATTCTTAGCGTGGAGATGGTGACCGCCGAGGGTGATGTGGTCACCGTGGGCAGCGATGGCCTGGACAGCTGTGGCATGGATCTGCTGGCGCTGATGACCGGCTCTGAAGGTCTGCTGGGTGTGGTGACGGAAGTAAAAGTAAAACTGCTGCCGGAGCCGGAAGTGGCCCAGGTGGTTATGGCCGGTTTTGATGATGTGCAGAAGGGCGGCGATGCCGTGGGCGGCATTATTTCCCACGGGATCATTCCCGGCGGCCTGGAAATGATGGATAGCCACGCGATCGTCGCGGCCGACGACTTCGCCCAGGCGGGTTACCCGAGGGATGCCAAAGCCTTGCTGCTGTGCGAAGTAGACGGTACCGAAGAAGAGGTGCATGAGCACATCGCCCAGGCCGAGGACGTGTTCCGCAAGCTGGGGGCTACCTCCGTCCGTACTTCCCAGAGCGAGGAAGAGCGTGCGCTGTTGTGGAAAGGCCGTAAATCCGCGTTCCCGGCAGTCGGCCGGATTTCGCCGGATTACTACTGCATGGACGGTACCATTCCCCGCCGTGAGATCGCCTACGTTCTGACGGAAATGGAGAAGATGTCCGAGGAGTTCGGTCTGCGCGTGGCCAACGTGTTCCACGCCGGCGACGGCAACCTGCACCCGTTGATCCTGTTTGACGCCAACGTGCCCGGCGAGTTTGAGCGCACCGAGGCGTTTGGCTCCCGCATCCTGGAAATGTGTGTGGAAGTGGGTGGCTGCATCACCGGTGAGCATGGCGTTGGCGTGGAAAAAATCCGCCAGATGGCCGTGCAGTTCAACGATGAGGAGCTGCAGCAGTTCCACGATGTGAAAGCGGCCTTCGACCCCGCCGGTATTCTCAACCCGGGCAAGGGCGTGCCGGCACTGCGATTCTGCCAGGAATACCGCTCCCTTGAGCATAAACAACACACGCACGACCATACGGAAGCCGCCCATGGCTGATATTTCCCAACAACTGAAGGAGCAGGTGCTCCAGGCCCGGGACAGCGGGCACAAACTCAATATTGTCGGCGGTGGAACCAAGGCCTTTATGGGCCGGGAAGCCGACCCGGATGCCGGAACCCTCAACGTGGGCGAACATTCCGGCATCGTGGATTACCATCCGGTCGAACTGGTATTGACCGTTCGTGCCGGTACGCCTTTGAGCGAGATCGAGGCCACCCTGGCCGAACAGGGCCAGTGCCTGCATTTCGAACCGCCCAGATTCGGTGCTGCCTCCAGCATCGGCGGCACCCTGGCCTGCAATCTTTCCGGCCCGGGCCGTCCGTGGGCGGGTTCGGTACGGGACCAGGTCCTGGGTATCCGGCTGCTGAACGGCAAGGGTGAGCACCTTCGCTTTGGTGGTCAGGTCATGAAGAACGTGGCCGGCTATGACGTATCACGGCTTCAGGCCGGCGCCCTCGGCACGCTTGGCGTGATTACCGAAATTAGCATGAAAGTGATGCCCAGACCTGCTGCGTCCCTGACCCTGATTCAGGAAATGGGCATGGACGAGGTGATTCACTACATGAACAGCCGCGCCGCCGAGCCCAAGCCGATCACGGCTGCCTGCTGGGTGGACGGCAAGGTCTATCTGCGCCTGTCCGGCGCAAAATCCGGTGTTGAGGCCACGGCCGAAAAATGGTCCGGCGAGGTGATGGAGCAGGGCGATCAGTTCTGGCAGCAGGTGCAGGACATGCAGCACGAGTTCTTCGCCGGTAATGACGTGCCGCTGTGGCGTTTCTCCGTTGGCTCAACCGCAGCCACGCCGGAGCTGGAAGGCAACTGGTTCATCGACTGGGCCGGTTCCCAACGCTGGTTCCGGGGTACCGGTGAACTGAAAGAGCTGGAACCGGTGGCGCGCGCTGCGGGCGGCCAGGTCAGCCTGTTTCGGGGTGGCGACCGCTCCGGTGAAGTGATGCACCATCAGCCGGAGGCCCTGAAAGGCATTCAGCGCCGAATCAAGAATGCGTTTGATCCGGATAACATCTTCAATCCCGGACGCTTATACAGCTGGTTGTAACTATGCAAACTAATCTGGTTCAACAATTTGCCAACACCGCGGAAGGCCAGGAAGCCGAGTCGATACTGCGGGCCTGTGTGCACTGTGGCTTCTGTACCGCAACCTGCCCGACCTACCAGGAACTGAACGACGAACGTGATGGTCCCCGGGGCCGGATCTACCTGATGAAAATGTTCCTGGAAGGTGCGGAAGTTACGGACAAAACCCGGGAACACCTGGACCGCTGCCTCACCTGTCGCAGCTGCGAGACCACCTGCCCCTCTGGCGTAAAGTATGGCCGCCTGGTGGATATCAGCCGTGGCCTGATGGAGAAGGAGCTGCCCCGCGATCCGAAAGACAAATGGCTGCGCTGGGCCATGGCCCGGGTCATTCCCAACCGCCAGTTGTTCGGCATTCTGCTGCGTCTCGGGCAGGTGTTCCGCCCGGTGCTGCCGGAGAAGCTGCGCACCAAGGTACCGCCCAGAAAGCAGGCGAATCCGTGGCCGGCGGCCAGCCACAGCCGGATCGTGCTGGCACTGGCCGGCTGCGTGCAGCCCTCCGCTACACCCAACACCAACGCCGCTGCTGCGCGGGTATTGGACCGGCTTGGTATCACCATGGTTGAGGCACCGGAAGCCGGCTGTTGTGGCGCCGTGAACTATCATCTTTCCGAGCACGAGAAGGGCCTGGAAAGAATGCGCCAGAACATTGATGCCTGGTGGCCCGCCATCGAAGCAGGCGCAGAAGCGATCATCATGACCGCCTCCGGCTGTGGCGCCATGGTTCAGGATTACGGCCATCTTCTGAAAGATGACCCGGTGTATGCCGCCAGGGCGCAGAAGGTCAGTGAACTGTGCATCGATCTCGGCGCCTTCCTGCTGAAACAGGATCTGGAGAAGCTCAAGGTGCGCCAGAATCCCGGAAAGGTGGCGTTCCACTGCCCCTGCACCCTGCAGCACGCCATGAAACAGAGTGGAGTGGTCGAACAGGTGCTGACCCGGGCCGGCGTAAATCTCGCTGCCACCAAAGACAAGCACCTGTGCTGCGGCTCTGCCGGAACCTACTCGGTTACGCAACCGGAGATGAGCCAGAAACTGCTGGGCAACAAGCTCAAGGCGCTGACCATCGATAACCCCGACCGCATCGTTACCGCCAACATCGGTTGCCAGATGCACCTGGAGACCAGGTCGCCGGTTCCCGTGCAACACTGGATTGAGCTTCTGGATCAGTAAAACCTGAAATCGGGGTCAGATGAAAAAGGGGTCAGATGAAATTTTCATCTGACCCCTTTTTCATCTGACCCCATGTTCACGGTTTTTTTCGTTATACTGCCGCGGCAATTTACCGAACCACAGGGAGTGGAACCGTATGCCAAGGATAATGGCGAGTCTTGTTGTGTCTGTTGTATTCGCCGCTGTTGCCCACGCCGAAGTCTATACCTGGATAGACAGCCAGGGCGTGGCGCATTTCTCGGATTACCCGCCAGGGGAAATTCCCCACAAACGGATTCAGGTGCGGGCGCCTGCTACTGTGCCGATGTCTGAAAATCTCAGGCAAGAGGAGCGTATTTCCGGGATTCGAGAAGAGGTGAGCGGTCTGCTGTCCCCCTCTGGTCGCCCCGGTAAACCCGATACCAATGCCCGGGAAAGAGCCAGCGCCAGGCTGGAAAAAACCTGTGGCAAGTACCGGCGTAAGCTGGACCAGATTCAGTCCAGGTTACGGGCCGGCTACAGCAACGACAGGGGGAACAGCCTAAGGCGTCAGCGCCGGACATTAAGTCAGAAACTCAGCCGGGAATGCATCCTGCGTTAATTCACTCGCCTGCTAAGCTCGCTTGAAGCTGGCCAGCGCCACGGCGGCGGTGACGAACAGGCCGCCAAACACCCGGTTCATCTGCTGCTGGCGCCGTGCCGAGGTCATGAAGCGGAACAGCTGGCTGGCCAGCAGGGCATAGCCGAGCATGACCAGGCAATCCACCAGTATCAGAGTGGTTCCCATGGTGATCAGTTGGGGTCCGTGGGGCGCACCGGCCACCAGGAACTGGGGAAACAGGGCAACCAGAAAGACCGTTGCCTTGGGGTTGGTAAGGTTTACAAATGTCGCGTTCCAGAACCTCTTGTGTCCGCTCACCGGCTGGCGGTCATCGTCCATGGATTCCATCACTGGCTCGCGCCATTTGGAAATGCCCAGCCAGACCAGGTAAGCAACACCCAGCCACTTGATCACGGATAGAGCAATGTTCGAGGAGGCAATAATGGCACCCAGCCCGGCACCCACCAACAGAATCTGGATACCGAACCCCAACTGCAGTCCCATGATTGCGGGCAGTGAGCGGCGAACACCGTAGCGCATGCCATTGCTCATGGTATTGATGGCCCCGGCGCCCGGGGAAACGCTGATCAGTACGGCTGCAATCAGGAAAGTGAGCCAGGCTGTGAGTGACATAACTTAAGCTCCTGAAAACGCTAAGAGATACACTGTATAACCCACGAAGGCAAGCAGCAGACCAGAACCCTCGAACCGGTTGATACGACCCGGCCCACGGAAACCATACCCCATGGCAAACAGGGCGAGGGTGAGTGTGGCCATTACCGGGAAATCCCGGGAAAGAACTTCCGGCGCTACCGACATCGGCGCAATCAGTCCGGCAATACCCACAACCGCGAGTGTGTTGAACAGATTGGAACCCAGAATGTTACCCAAGGCGAGATCATGCTCACCCTTGCGAGCGGCAATTATGGATGAGGCCAGTTCAGGCAGTGATGTGCCAACGGCCACAATGGTCAGACCGATGACCAGATCACTGATGCCAAACGTGGTCGCCAGATCCACGGCTCCCCATACCAGGATTCGGGAGCTGACAATCAGAAGCAGCAGACCGATAACCAGCCACAGTATTGCCCTCCGCAAGGGAATGGCGTGGGCTTTGAGCTCATCTGTCATCTCATTGGCCATGGTGTCTCCGGGTTGTTTGATTCCCTGGTAGATACTCCAGCCAAGCAGCGCCACGAACACCACGATCAGGCCAACGGCGTCCTGGCGGGAGAGCTCGCCGTCCCAAAGCTGCCAGCCGGCAAAGGCTGTCACCAGAATCAGAATAGGCAGCTCTTTCCGCAGAACCTGCGAATGCACCGCAATCGGCGCCAGCAATGCCGTGATACCGAGAATCAATGCAATGTTCGTGATGTTCGAGCCATAGGCATTGCCCAGCGCCAGCCCCGGATTGCCCTGGGAAGCCGCCAGAGCGGACACCGCCATCTCTGGTGCGGAAGTGCCAAAGCCGACCACAACCATACCAATCAGCAGGGGCGGCATCCCGAAATGGCGGGCCGTGGTGGCTGAGCCCTCCACGAATTTGTCCGCACTCCACACCAGCAGAACCAGGCCCGCAAGGATTGCCCCAATGGCCATCAGCATTTCAAGAACTCCTTTTAGTCAATTACCGTCTCGGCGGCACAAGAATCTATGGTGCCACAGGTTCCGGCAATAGGTATAAATGCCCTGGTGGCGTGCGTGATATTCCGGATGTCGCCCGCGCGGAAGTAGTACCGGAATCTGCTAAACTGGGTATGGAAAAACAAATCCATGAAAACGCCAAAGGAGGCACAACTGTCATGGCCAAGAAACGGGCAAAGCCCACACAGGAAAGCGCTATCAGGCGCGACCTGAAAACCCCGAAATACCAGATGCGAGTGGTTGAAGGCAAAACGAAATACAAGCGCCGGCGGGGCAAGGCCGTTCGAGCCGAGGATTTCCGCAAGGCCGCCTGATGGGTGGTTTTACGGAAATCCTTGGTGAGAATTTCCCGGGCGGTGCCCTGGAGTGAGCCAACAAGCTTGGAAGAAGTACATTGAAGGATCTTGAACAGCACAAGAAGATCGCCGTTTTAATCGACGCCGACAACGCCCAGTTGTCAAAGCTGCCCCTGATCATCGAAGAGCTGTCCTCCCACGGGCATGTGGTTGTTAAGCGCGCTTACGGTGACTGGTCTGTGGACAGTCTCAAAAACTGGAAGACGGTCCTCAATGAACTGGCTATCCAGCCGATCCAGCAGTTCGCCTACACCAAGGGCAAGAACGCGACCGATGCATCCATGATTATCGACGCTATGGACCTGCTTTACTCTTCCAAGTTCGATGCCTTTGCCCTTGTCTCCAGCGACAGTGATTTCACCAAACTGGCTTCCCGTCTGAGGGAGTCTGAGATCTACGTATTTGGATTCGGCGAGAAAAAGACTCCGGTTTCATTCCGCAGTGCCTGCGACGATTTCCTGTTCACGGAAAACCTTGAGTACCCCGATGAGGCGGCTCCGGGCGAACCGGCAAAAACCGAAACCGAACCCCGGAAAAAGAAACACGAAAAGCTTCCCGAGGAAGTCGCACTGCTCAAACGCGCGTGGGAACAGACCCAGGACGACCAGGGATGGGCGACTTTCTCTGCGGCCGGCTCCTTCCTCAAGCGCACCCGCCCGGACTTCGACCCAAGGACCTACGGTGTAAAGAAGTTCTCTGATTTGCTGGTAGCCAGATCGGAATATTTCACGGTCAAGAAGGGCGCCAACGGGCAGGGGTATCGGGCGTACAAGCCGATAGAACAGAAGTAAGCAGATATCAGAGGCGCCAGAGCCTGCGCCAGGCGGGCTTTGCGCATGGACTTTCGGGCATAGTAATCTAAACTCATGCCGGGGATTCAAAGGAGTGAATGGTGTCCCTCAGAGCCTGCGGCTCTTAAGGATTCATCCGGGGGTATGACCTGAGTCAACCATCCGGCTTTCGCATCAATGTTATGTTGATTGCACATCCAACATAAAAGGAGAGGGGACCATGGCCAAAGGGACTCCGAGCATTGTGGTTGCTTGTGACGGTTCGGATCATTCGTTACACGCAGCAAAAATGGCAGCCGAACTGGCTAAATCTACCGGCCAACCGCTCAAATTGTTAGCTGTGTTTCCGGGCACAAAGGTGGAGAGACTGGTTGTCAGCGGCGTATGGCCGAGTGATATTGAGGAAGAGGCAAAAAGTTACGGGCGCAAAATATTTGATGCCGCGAGACAGGCCGTGAGCGGGACGGCCGATCCCGCTGAAGAGGTCCTTCTCAAAGGTGATCCTGCCAAGGAAATTATTGAATACCTGGAAAACAATCCGGGCGCTCACCTGTTTATGGGCAGGCGCGGCCATTCACTGGTGCGCAGTCTTACTCTGGGTAGTATCAGCGAAAAGGTTGTCAGGCATGCCACCGGGCCGGTGACGGTTGTAAGCGAATAACGTCGGCCCTGTTGCCAGAAAAACCGCGATCAGGGTTCGGTTTTTCTGGCAACCAGGCCCATCAGTTAAAAAAGCGAAGAAGAGAAAACAAGTCGGCGACCCATGTCCGGCGTTGCATGCGGCGGGTGGTTTTGCAGGGTTGTGTCTTTATTGTCGATCACCAACACGTCCGATGTTGCCAGCTTGCCCTTCGCAGTGCAGCTTTCCCAGCGGGACCTGAAGATCTTGATGCCCACCTCGCCAAGTATGATGCTGGCCAGAGGGGAAAATGTTCATTTTTTCGAGACTTCATCCTGAAGCAATGAGTACTGCCGGGAAACGTCGACCTGAAGGCGGTGCAGGTCTGTCGTTATGGCGGTAGATTGACAGCTTGGAAGAAAAATTCGGATTTCAGCCCTTGCGCCACTTCGTAAGGCGTTTGTCGCATTCTTCGTCTGGCAAGCGTGCGCCGGAGTAGAGCATCGAAGCTAGAGCACTCGCGAGCTTAGCTGGCGACAGTACCCGGTGAAACTCCAATTCATCCAGAATCCAGAGTACACCTCGGACATCCAACTCCGCTTGGTGGCCAGATTTTCGCAGGTCACCATCATTCGTTAGCAGGGTCCACCCTCTCTCCCTGGCCACGAAATAGCAGGACACATCCGCCAGCGATGAATTGTTCAGAGACTGCTTGAGGTCGAATAGCTGCAGCGTCTCGCTACGACTGAGCGCCTCAATGGTCAGCCCAAGATCCGTTAATTGCTGTCCCGGAGGCTTGCGCAGCTCCCGCCAGACAAACTCTGTGGTGACAAACTGATGGGGTAGCTCGAATACCGTCTCCAAAAGGTTGCAGCGGTGAAGATCTATCCAGATATTCGTGTCAGAGACGAGAATTTTCGTGGGCATCGGCGCCCTCACCTGCTTGTCCGTTTGCCATCACATCCTCGATCTCTCCCAGACCGACGCCAAGTAACTCAGCCGCTCTGGACGGGGTTACTAGCCCCTCCGCCAATGCCCTGTATACGATCTGACGCAAGCGATAGGAGTTCTCCGGGTCCAGAGGTTCCGGTTCATCCTTCCGGTAGCCCTTGGACGACCAGAAACGAAAAGTACTTTGGTAGAAGCCCTGCTGAACAATGTCCAGATCATAGAGTCGCCGCAGAAGCGCCTGGATAGAGATTCCCCATTCCTCTTTGGCCAGCAAAAACTCCTTGAACAGCACCCGTCGGCGGCTGGTGCCGAAAGTTGCTCTCACCTGGCTGGCGGGAAAAAGGAATGCGCCTGCAAAGCGGTGGCACCAGTTTTCTTCATCACGAGTGCCATGAACCGCTTCTGGTATGTCCATCACAAGGTGGCCCAGTTCGTGGGCCAGATTGAATCGCTGCCGTTCTCCGGGGCGTTCGATATTGCTTACGATCACAGCATCAGCACCATCGTTAACCACAGCACAAAGCCCATCAAATTTTTCATGAGCTTTCAGGCCAACCACCTTGATGCCATTCTCTTCCAGGGTTTCAGTTAGGTTTGCAATGGGGTTGGTGCCAAGATGCCATCCTTTCCGAAGGTCTTCTGCGGCCTTTTCAATATCGTCGACATTAGACACCGAAAAGCACTCCCGCCATTGGGCGAACCCATCGGCAGCGTGCTCGGTTTCAAACAGATCCTCCGCAGCCAGATACCGTTCCAGGTGTTCCCGAACTTGCTCTTTCACCGCTTCCTGCTGCTTTTTGCCGAATGCAGAGTGCTTCCGAAAGTCTACCTCGCCAAGCTTGACGGAATCGGAACGAAAGAAATACTCAGGGTTTACCTCCAGCACGTCCGCGAGCTGTATTAAACGGGTGGAATTGGGCGCATCTTTGCCCTGTTCATATTTCGACAGAGCCTGCTTGGAAATATCTCCCAACTGGTCCGCAACCTGCTGTAGTGACATGTTTTTCAGGACTCGTGCACAACGCAACCGATCATGCAACATGGCTCTATTCCTTTAGGGTGACAACTGCTGGTTGACAATTTTAGGTTAAAGTTAATGGATGTCAACCTTATATGTGGATTTATCACAGCACGACACAAGATGTAGTGTTTTTTGCACAGAACGGGATTTCTTCTCAAAGCTGGAAGTCTGGAAGGGCTTTATTGAGGAAGGGTTCCCGGCTTGGGTGGCTCATACCGGGAGAACGTCATTCAATCCGTAATATCGAATTTGAGTAATCCAAGCTCAGCTATATCCTTATCGCCTTTTGACGGTGAGTAGTAGGCCTGAAAAAAACGAAATTCTGCGCGCCCTTCGGCATGGCACTTTCTTTCAGGCAGTTGTGTTCGGATTAAAGAAGGTGTGAGGATTCCAGGCTGTCCATGGTTAAGGTTCGCCCCACTGGCAGTACGGAAGCCTATTGGACGGGGCTGGAACTGCCGGTTGAGCGATAAAGCCACCGGCACAGTAGATCAGCTTTAAGTCCGACAGGCTGCTGGAAACAACAAAGCCCGCACAAGGCGGGCTTTGTCTGAATTCTTAATGGTGCCCGGAGGCGGAATCGAACCACCGACATGGGGATTTTCGATCTGAAGAATGCTGTTGATGGCAGCAGTAGACAAAAAACGACGGCAATAAAATCAGTCAGGTACGGTTTTTTGGTGTCGCTGAGTGCCGCCCAGATGTAGCGCCCAGGCCGTTCCAGCCAATGGCCACGCAGTTGTTGTCTTTGAAGTTGTCGAAGTAGCGTCCCGTTCTCTTTGAGGGCAAGGCCAGTCTTGAATAATCTAGCACTCGAGCTCGGTGCCTACTTTCTCTCTGAAGGCGCTTCCAAACAGCCTGTGATTTCCCGTTTCGTGTCGAACTCTGCCGGCAATAATCGCTGGCGCAATATTCAGCTCATTTGCGAGCTTTCGGACCGAGGCCGCTAGGGTAATTGATCGGTAGTTAACGCTATCTGGCAGTAATGCGCTTTGCGCAAGAGCGTCGGCTTGCTGCTCCTGGTCGTCTTCGGTTTCGGCATCCAGGTTGTCGATGAACCAGGCTTCATTACCGTCCAGATGCAACGCAACGTGGGCAAGCTCGTGCATGAGAGTGAACCAGAAGTTATCGAGCCGGTTATACCGAAGTGTCAGCGCTATGACCGGGTTGCCATTGGCAGCTACGCAGGCTGCGCCGTCAAGGTAGGTCTTGGGTAAATGCGGTTCAATAACGAGATGGATGCCGGACCTTTCAAGATACTCCCGCGCCAGTTCAGGCCCCTTCCCGGACCAGGATAGCCGAGTGAGATTACGCATCCATTCCAGGGTAACTGTGCCTTTTTTGTATGAGCCAGGTAGTTGTTGCTCTGCGGCTTTCTGTAAAACTCTTGCCTGCCAGGCCCATAAGGCGTAGCGGTCGCTTACCTTGTCGTTGGTGCGAAGGTGAGCGGCCGTGCGCAGCATCGCCGGTTCCAGCTCAAAACCGCCTCGCACACCGCTGAAAAGTCGCGTCAACCACTCTGCTGCGTATTCTTTCAATTCTTGAAGGGAACCCTCGAAGCCTTCGAAATACCCACGCTTCAGCATGACCGCCAAGGGGAACGCTTGCCAGTCGACGTTTTTTTCGCTGGCGGTCTCCTGAACAGGCTCCTGAATCAGGATGTCTGCCGGTATGCCAAGACCGTGATTCAGCCGGCGAATCATATTCAGGCTGAGCGGGCGGTTTCCATTCAGTACCTCACTGACTTTGGATGCTGAACCGATAAAGGGAATGAGGTCTTTATTCTTCAGGCCCTGCTGGTCCATGCGAAAGCGAATGGCTGTTACAGGGTCAGGAAGGTCGATAGCGAACTGGCGTTGCTCGTATTGCTCAATCAGCATAGCCAACACTTCCAGCTCGTCAGCTTCCGGACCCTCCAGCGGGCCAGCGTCCATCAGTACCATAAGGCGCTCCAGAGCAGCCTCATGCTCTTCCGGAGTTTTAATGATTTTCAGATGGTCCATGATGCCGTTTCCTTAGAATTTTTGCTTGCTGTAGTCCGCGTGTGTTCCAACCCACTCCACCACGACAATGCCACCCTGGTACCGAACCTTGACCACGAGCCGAAAGTGATTGCCCTTGATGTTGAATATGACCCGGTTATCGGTGAGAAAGTCGGCGCTGGCGAATCGATTCTTGATGTCTTGTGGTGTCTGCCAGTTGCTTCTTTCTGCCTCTGCATACCACGCTTCAAGAGCCTTTTTGGAGGAAGCGTGCTTGCGCATGAAGTCGGTCAGCTTGTTCCGGGCTAAGACCTTCATAGGATGGCGAAGTTCCTTTTTCGGGAATTTTATCAATTGTTCCCTAAATGGGAAAATAACGTCTGGTTATAAGGAGTGGGAGGGTTGGCTGTCAAGGCCGCCCTGACTGAGCTAAAGGTGAACTCGGTTTTTCCGCTAGCGGCCGCAGAGGGTTTGCCTTTGCGCGAGTTGCCTCAACTGAGCTCGCTGACCGGAAAGCTAAACGGCGTTAGAGAAGGGGCCCGTAAAAGCCTTACACTGGCTAAAGAGATTGGCTGTTAGTTTTCCGTGGACACTTGGTGGACACCAGAAACAACAAAGCCCGCAAGAAGCGGGCTAAGTCATTGAATTCGTGGTGCCCGGAGGCGGAATCGAACCACCGACACGGGGATTTTCAATCCCCTGCTCTACCAACTGAGCTATCCGGGCATGTTGCGCTACTGCAGTGCAACGGGGCGCTATTAAACCGGTTTCGATGTTTTGAGTCAAGGCTGAGCCGGAAAAATTTCTGAATCTTTTCAGGGTCGCTCAGGCTTTGATCAATCCGGCTTTACTGCTCCGGCGGTACGTAGCCTTCGGCCTTGTCAAAAGGCTCGTTGTTGAAAAAGTGCTGCATCTGCGCCTGCAGGTATTTGCGGGTGTTCTGGTCCATCAGGCTCAGGTGTTTTTCGTTGATCAGCATGGTCTGCTGGGCCTGCCATTCTTCCCAGGCCTGCTTCGATACGTTTTCGAAAATGTCCTGGCCCCTGGCGCCGGGCATCGGGGGGAAATCCAGGCCTTCCAGTTCTTTCTGGTATTTGCGGCAGAACACGGTACGGCTCATGGTGGCTCCTGTTGGTAAGTGTCACTGGCGGTGATGATAACAGATCGTTGCGGGTGAAAGCGCAAGCGGGCCGGCTCAAAGCAGGGCGGTTTGCTCCGGTTTGGTGAGCAGCAAACGAATCGGCGCCGGTAACCCGAGATTCAGGGCTTCATGGCGGTGCAGCCATTTCAGGTGGCCCTGGTCTCCAATGCTTTTAGAGCCGCTGGCCACGTTCAGGCGGGCGGGTTGAATGTGCAGGTGGTAATGGGAGAAGGTGTGGCGGAAGCCGCTGATCAGTTCCGGTTCTCCGCAATCCAGCCCGAGGTTCTGTTCACAGGCTTCCTGGAGTTCGTCTGCCCCGTAGGCCGGGTCCAGTTCCGGCAGGCTCCAGAGGCCACCCCAGACGCCGCTGGGTGGGCGACGCTCCAGCAGGATGCGGCCCTCGCTGTCTTGAAGGATCATCATCCAGGTAGTCTTTTCCGGTTTGGCTTTCCTGGGCTTTGAGCCCGGATAGAGTGATGTTTCGCGCCGGGCATAGGCCTGGCAGCCGTGTTGCAATGGGCAGCTGTCACAGGCCGGGCGGCTACGGGTACACACCATGGCGCCCAGATCCATAATGCCCTGGGTATAATTCCGCACCCGTTGTTCTGGCGTGTGTTCCTCGGCCCGTTGCCAGAGCTGGTTGAGCACGGCGGTCTGGCCGGGCCAGCCGGGGATGGCGTGGTAGCGGGCCAGTACCCGTTTCACGTTGCCGTCCAGTATGGCGGCGCGAATGCCGAAGGCCTGGGCCAGTATGGCCGCTGCGGTCGAGCGGCCGATTCCGGTGAGGGACTCGAGCTCTTCCTGGGTTTGTGGAAACTCACCACCGAAGTCGCGAACGACCGTTTGCGCGGCTTTCTGCAGGTTGCGGGCCCGGGCGTAATAGCCAAGGCCGGACCAGTGGCTGAGCACGTCATCTACGGGTGCTTCGGCCAACGCCTGGACATCCGGGAAGCGTTCCATGAACGCTTCAAAGTAGGGGATAACGGTGGTTACCTGGGTTTGCTGCAGCATGATTTCCGAGACCCACACCCGGTAGGCGTTCCGGTTATGGTGCCACGGCAGGTCATGCCGGCCGTGGCTGTCGTACCATTGCAGCAGTTTTTGGGCGAATCGGTCGGGCATCAGTTGAACAGGCCCTTGAGTTTGTCGCCAAGTTTATCCTGCAGCTTCTCTTTCACCTTTTCCTCGGCTTTTGTCCTGGTCTCGTCAACTTTCTCCTTAACTTTGGCCCTGGCGGCATTTTCAGCGATGGTTTTCAGGGTATCCCGGAAACGTGATCCGTCAAAGGAGCAGAGGCCGGCGGGATCTTCGGCAAAGTTGCCCCGGCATTCCACCGGAATAACCACGTTCTCCACATACTCGGTAACCCGGCAGGCGTTATCCCGATGAATCTCACCCACGATTCGAAGCCCCGCCTCGTAATCCAGCTGGCTCTGTTCCATGTCTATGGTTCCTTTGCCCTCAAGGCGCATGCCGGCCAGTGAGGCCACCAGATCGGTGTTGTTCAGGGTGTTGCCGTTGATGTTCAGGGTCCCGCGCATGTCGTTAAACGGGGTGCTGGTGCCCCAGTCGGTGGTGGTCAGCTGATCCTGGTTAACCAGAGCAATTCCCTGGCAGGCCATGCGGGTCAGGTTCATTCGGCGGAACTGGCCCTCCGCCAGGTTGAAGCTGACCTGGCCATCGGCGTTGCTGCGTAGTGCCGAGATGCGGTTACCGGTGGTGGTGACGTTCACTTTGAGGTTGGCGCCACCGCCGAGCATGTCCACGTCGGCAAGGTCGGTGAGCAGGGGCAGGGTCTGCACATTGGTAACGTCTGAGCCAATGGTCCATTTCGGGTTGTCGCTCCGGGCGTCGATGGTTACGTTGGCGCTAAAGCGGCCCTCATAGAGCTTGCCGCTGAACTCATCCACTTTTAACAGGCCATTTTTCGCTGTGGTACTGGCTTTGATTTCTTTGATGGTCAGGTTGCTGACAATCAGTTGGCCGAGTCCCAGATCAATGTCCAGCAGCAGGCCGCGGATGGTTTCCAGTGGCAACAGATCGCCTTCCGGGCCGGTTGTCGCCTTTTCGGGGGTGGCGGCCTGCTTTGTATCGCCTTCTGCTTGAGGGGGGAGGTAGCGGTCTGCATTCAGCTGGTCGCCCTGAAGGTTGAAGACGATGCCAGTGTCAGCGAGGTTGTAGCTGCCGGAGCCATTGAAGGTGGTGTCATCCAGTTTGATGGTCAGGTCGGACAGCTCCACCTTGCCGGCCGGGCCGCTGATGCTGGTGGAGAAGGCGAGGGCTTCAAGAACGTCTTTGTCACGGGTTTCAACGGCTGGCTGGCCGAGGTTGCTTAGCAGCTTCCTGAGGGAGAAATCTGCGATGGATACCTTGCCGCTCAGGGTCGGTTTGTCACCGAACCCGTTCACGGTGAGTTCCGTGCTGAGGGACAGGTTGGCAAGGCTGGCGGTAAAGTCGCTCAGGGTTGCGGTTTCGTTTTCCAGGTTTGCCTTGGCAGAGCCACCAAGTTCAGCGGTGACCTCTTTGCTGCCGAACGGTTCGCCGGTCATATCGAACACGGCTTTCAGGCCGGATACGGCGAACTCGTTGAGTGCTTCGTTGGCGGCAAGACGGGCACTGATGTTGCCATCCACCTCAAGGGTCGGCTGGGTGGTGGCAACCCGGAATCCGATCTCCAGCGGGAACTCGGAACCCAGGGTGATGTTGCTGGCGTTAACGGTAAAGTTTTCCAGGGTGACCGACTGGCCGGTGCTCTTGTCGGTGTAGTGCACCTGGGCATTGCTGATCTGAACATTCTCCACGTTGAAGTTCAGGGGCTCGCCGCCGGCACCCTGATCTTCCTGTGCCTGCTCCTCCTGGGTCCCGGCTGTTTCCGCGGCTGCCTCTCCGGCGGACTTCCCGGGCATGATGCGGGTCCAGTTGCCGTTGCCCTGTTCGTCTACTTCGAGGCGCGCGTCCAGCCCGTCCAGCACAAAGGTATTCACCCGGGGCGACATGGCAATGAGTGACCAGAAGTCGATTTGGGCAACCAGCTTTTCCAGAGCAACGAAACGATCACCTTCCAGGGTGGCCTCTACGGAATTCAGTTCAAACCCCAGCGGGATGAAAGACCAGCCAATGTCGCCTTTGAGAATCAGGTCGAGGTTGGTCTGCTTCTCAACGGCCTGTTCAATCTGCGGTTTGTAGTCGTTGGGGTCGATCACGGCCATGGCGATGGCAACGGCAGCCACGGCGAGAATGACCAGCGCAACGAGGGTGATCAGCACATAACGGACGGCTTTCATGATTCAGGCTTCCTTCCTAATGTTGGGAGCTTGCAGTATTCGCGGAGAATACCGACGCCAATGACCCAAAGGATAACGCAGGGTTAACAAATTAACAGCGCAGGAGTATGACAATGCCGTAGTGTTGGGCCAAAATACACGTCCTTGATTTTCCGACTACATTGATACCTATAAACACAAGAAGGAGTTGGTTGTGGCTATTACTGTTTCGATTGAGCTGAACCGGGAGCTTGAAATACCGGGTAGTTATGATGAAGTGTTTGACCTGCTGGCGGATGTGCCACGTTCCGCCAGCCATTTTCCCAAGGTCCACAAGCTGACCGACCTTGGCGACAACGCCTACCGGTGGGAAATGGAAAAGGTGGGCGTGGACAAGCACGCGATCCAATCCGTGTATGCCTGCAAATATTACTCAGACAAAGACGCCGGCAAGATTACCTGGGACCCCGTTAAAGGTGAGGGCAACGGGGTGGTGAGCGGCTCCTGGACCATTAAGTCCAGGGGTGACAAGGCCACGGCAGTGAAATTCCAGACCAGCGCTGAGCTTACTTTGCCACTGCCCAGCCTGCTGAAACTGGCGATCAGCCCGGTGATCAAGCACGAGTTCAACAGCCTCGTGGATACCTACATGAATAACCTCAAGAAGGCGTTTTAACCGCGCTTTTCTTTCGGATTAACCGCGCTTTGCTATCGGAGCGATTAAACCGGTTGTGGGACTCAGGCGGACATAAAAGGTATAATCGCCGGATAGATTTTTTCCGGCGCTATGCCGCTCAATTGTCACGGAGTCCACATGGCCGAACGTAAGGCTCGGGTAGAACGAAATACCCTTGAAACCCAGATCACCGTTGAGATCGATCTCGACGGCACCGGCAAATCCAGTTTCGACACCGGCGTGCCCTTCCTGGAGCACATGATGGACCAGATTGCCCGTCACGGCCTGGTGGATCTGAACATCGTTTCGAAGGGCGACCTGCACATTGATGACCATCACACGGTGGAGGACATCGGTATCACCCTGGGCCAGGCCTTTAAGCAGGCGGTGGGTGACAAAAAAGGCATTCGCCGTTATGGCCACGCCTATGTGCCGCTGGACGAAGCCCTTTCCCGTGTTGTGATTGACCTGTCCGGCCGTCCCGGCCTGATGATGGACGTGCCCTATACCCGGGGTGCCGTTGGTGGCTTCGATGTGGACCTGTTCGAGGAGTTCTTTCACGGTTTCGTGAACCATTCCATGGTGACCCTGCACATTGACAATCTGAAGGGCAAGAACACCCATCACCAGATTGAAACCGTGTTCAAGGCCTTTGGCCGCGCCCTGCGCATGGCTATTGAAATGGACGAGCGCATGGCGGGTATTACTCCGTCCACCAAAGGCTCGCTGTAAAAGGCTCGTCGCAAGAAGACTCGCTGTAACCGGTCACTTTTCACCGGTCAATCAAGGACACCGCAACAACCATGAAAACCGTTGCCATAATCGACTACGGCATGGGCAACCTTCACTCTGCCAAAAAAGCGGTAGAGCACGTCGCCCCGGACACCACCGTACTGGTCACCGACAACGCTGGCAAAATCCGCGAAGCCGACCATGTGATCCTTCCCGGCGTCGGCGCCATCCGCGACTGCATGGCCGAAATCCGCCGCCTGGGCGTCGACACCCTGGTTCGTGAAGTGTCCCAGGACCGACCATTCCTGGGCATCTGCGTTGGCATGCAGGCCCTGATGTCCCGCAGTGAAGAAAACGGCGGCGTCGACTGCATCGGCCTGTTCCCTTCGGAGGTGCGTTATTTTGGTGACCACCTCACGGAAAACGGTGAACGCCTGAAGGTGCCCCACATGGGCTGGAACCAGGTGCACCAGACCATCGATCACCCCCTGTGGCACAACATTCCGGAGGGCGACCGTTTCTACTTCGTGCACAGCTTCTACGCGGAAGCCGAGGGCAATGCCGATATGGCCGGCCGCACGCATTACGGCGTAGACCTTGCAGCAGCGGTGGCCAGAGACAACATTTTTGCAGTGCAGTTCCACCCGGAGAAAAGTGCACGGGCGGGTTTGCAGTTGCTAGAGAATTTCACAAACTGGACTGGAAAGAGCTGACGGACCGGAATGTTTCAGCCCTTCGATGCGGGGAGCTACTGCCGGGACTGCCTGCAGCATGGATGCTGCAGGCAAGCTCACAGGGACGTATTCACAGCGTGTTCCGGCAGTAGCTCCCCGTAGCGGAGGGTGGGCGACTATCTCCGGTATCTGATCGGCCATCTCCGAGGAAGCTAGAAAATATGCTCATTATCCCCGCCATTGATCTGAAAGACGGCAAATGCGTGCGCCTGCGCCAGGGCCGGATGGACGACTCCACCGTATTCGGTGACGACCCGGTAGATATGGCCACCCGCTGGGTGGAAGCCGGCGCCCGCCGCCTGCACCTGGTGGACCTGAACGGTGCCTTCGCCGGCGAGCCGGTAAACGGCGAAATCGTTCAGACCATTGCCCGAAAATACCCGGATCTGCCGATCCAGATCGGCGGCGGCATCCGCTCCGCGGAAACCATCGAAGCCTACCTGAAGGCCGGCGTGCAGTGGGTCATCATCGGCACCAAGGCGGTGAAAGAGCCGGAATTCGTTACCGATATGTGCAAGCGCTTCCCTGGCCACATCATTGTTGGCCTGGACGCCAAAGACGGCCGCGTTGCGACCGACGGCTGGGCGGAAGTCTCCGAAGTGATGGCTACCGACCTGGCGAAGCGGTTCGCCAACGACGGCGTGGACGCCATTGTCTACACCGACATCAGCCGCGACGGCATGATGCAGGGCGTTAACGTGGAAGCCACTGCGGCACTGGCGGAAGAGGGCGGCATTCCCGTGATTGCTTCCGGCGGCGTCACCAACATGGACGACCTCAGGCGCCTGGCTACCGTGGCCGATAAGGGTATCCTCGGTGCCATTACCGGCCGTGCCATCTACGAAGGCACGCTGGATGTGGCTGAAGCCCAGGCCTTCTGTGACAGCCTGAAGGGGTAAGACGACATATGGCTCTGGCGAAACGTATTATTCCCTGTCTGGACGTCGACAAAGGCCGCGTTGTAAAAGGTGTTAACTTCGTGGATATCCGCGACGCCGGCGATCCGGTGGAAGTGGCCCGCCGCTACAACGAGCAGGGTGCCGACGAAATTACCTTTCTCGATATAACGGCCAGCCATGAAAGCCGTGATACCACCTACGAAACTGTCGAGCGGATGGCGGCGGAAGTGTTTATTCCGCTCACCGTGGGTGGCGGTGTGCGTACTGTGGACGATATTCGCAAGTTGCTGAATGCCGGCGCCGACAAGGTCTCGATCAACACCGCGGCGGTCTTCAACCCGGAATTTGTGCGTGAAGCAGCGGAGCGTTTTGGCAGCCAGTGCATCGTAGTGGCCATTGATGCCAAGCGGGTCAGTGAGGAAGGCGGAGAGCCTCGCTGGGAAATCTTCACCCACGGTGGCCGCAAGCCAACCGGCCTGGACGCCATAGAGTGGGCCCGCAAGATGGTCGAAATGGGCGCCGGGGAATTGCTGCTGACCAGTATGGACCGGGACGGCACCAAGATCGGTTTCGATCTGGGCCTGACCAAGGCAATTTCAGATGCTGTCATTGTGCCGGTGATCGCCTCCGGCGGTGTCGGGGAGCTGCGGCACCTGGCCGATGGCGTGACCCAGGGTGGTGCCGATGCGGTTCTGGCGGCTTCCATTTTTCACTTTGGCCAGCACACCATTCCCGAGGCCAAAGCTTTTATGAAGGCTCTGGGGATAGAAGTCCGCGATTGAACATGAAAGCCGGCGAATAAGGGGTCAGATGAAAGCTTTCATCTGACCCCTTTTTTACGTGCAAAAGCAGGTCGAATGGCCTGCTTCTCACCCTCTGCAAACATCTTCTGGTTGCTGTTGCGCATGGCCCAGAGGCCACTCACGGTAGCGATGGCAATGCCCTGGGCGTCCAGTTCCGGAAGGTGCTTTTCCAGATAGTCCACGGTGACTTTGTGTGGATGGCCGATGCCGATGGCGCTGCCGTTCTCCCGCGCACGCTGGATCAGCAGCTTGAACTGGCGGTCGACAAACTCCTCGGTTTGTTCGTGGTCGAGAAAGACATCCCGGTTCAGGGTGGGAATCCTGTAAGCGGCAGCCACATCACCGGCGACTGATGCAGCAATGGTGCGGCTGTCTACAAAATAGACCGGGTAGCGAAAGAGCTCCTTCATTACCCAGTCCATGGGCTGGAGCTGCTGGGTTAGCAGGCTACCCATGTGATTATTCACACCCTGTACGTGAGGAATGGAGCGGAGCGCGCGCCGGAGCGTCATTGCCATGCTCAGCTCGTCCATATCGGGCGTCAGCCCGCCGGGGCCAAGCCCGAAGCTTCGTGTGTTGGCCATCGGGGCGTGCAGCATGATTTCCTTGTTTTTCCGGTAGGCAAGCCGGGCAAGGGTATCGGTATGCCTGCGGTAGGGCAGGAAGGCGAGGGTCAGCGGCTGATCCAGGTTGGCCAGGCGCTTGCCCTCGTGAAGGCTGTGTCCCATGTCATCAATAATGATGGCAATGGTCGGAGGCAGCGCCTGTTTTGCAGGCTCGGCTGCTACCAGGGTGGGTACAACCGAGAGGGCAAATGCCAGCAGGGAGCCTACCAATTTCACTGACTGCTTCCTTCTGCCTTGCCTTTGCCTTGCGGACTCAGAATCCGGATGCCCTTGAGCAGATTAAGAGCCGAGCGCAGTTGGTAGTCCCTGTCTGCCAGGGAGGCGGTTTCGTCCTCCGCCAGGGTTTTATTGTCCTGTTGCTTCTTGTTCTCGTCCTGGCCTTCCAGGTGTCCGCTCAGGTCTGCCTCGGTGAAGAAGGGTTTGCTGTCCAGTTCCTTCAGCTCTGCCGGGCGCACTTCGATATCCGGTTTGATGCCGGTTGCCTGGATGGAGCGGCCATTCGGTGTGTAGTAGCGTGCAGTGGTCATCTTGATCGCGTGGGTTTCATCCAGGGGAATGACCGTCTGAACGCTGCCCTTGCCGAAGGACTGGGTGCCCATGATCACAGCGCGTTCATGGTCCTGCAGGGCTCCGGCCAGGATTTCGGAGGCAGAAGCAGAGCCTCCGTTAATCAGTACCACAATCGGAGTGCCTTCCATGACGTCGCCGGCTCCGGCGCTGAAGCGAAGGCGCGAACTCTGGATGCGGCCCTCGGTATAAACAATCAGCCCCTCATCAAGGAGCACGTCCGCGGATTCCACGGCCGCCTGAAGAACACCACCCGGATTGTTACGCAGATCAATGATCAGACCATCGAGATCGCGGCCCAGTTCGCCCTCGAGGTTGCCGAGGGCGTCTCTGAACTGCGAGCCGGTATCCGCCTGGAACTGGGTAATCCGGACATAGCCGTAGCCGTTTTCCAGCATCCGGGATTTCACACTGGTGACCTTGATGATGTCGCGCTCGACTTTGATCTCAATGGGCCCCGTCTCGCCCTCACGCATGATGGTCAGAGTGAGGATGGTGCCGGGTTTGCCGCGCATCATTTGGACTGCTTCTTCGAGGCCCATGCCTTTCACCGGCTTCTCATCGAGCTTGATAATCAGGTCTCCGGCCTGAACCCCGGCCTTTTGTGCGGGAGTGTCATCAATCGGTGCGATTACCTTTACGAAGCCATTCTCCATGCCCACTTCAATGCCGAGCCCGCCAAATTCTCCGGAGGTGCTTTCTTCCAGATCCTCATAATCCTTGGGGGCAAGATAGGTGGAGTGGGGGTCCAGGTCTGACAGCATGCCCTTGATGGCGCTTTCAAGCAGCTGTCGATCATCCACTTCCTCTACATAGGCGTCTTTTATCCGACTGAACACCTCGGTAAATTTTCGGAGATCTTCCAGAGGCAGCTGCTTTTCCGGGTCAGGGAGGCGGATTTCAACCCGTTCGCCGTCCCGGATGCCTTCGAGCAGTTGTTCGGTAGCGGAGTTTTTCTCCTGGGCCCAGGCCAGACCGGATGCGGTGGCGAAACAGGTAGCGAGTGCAATGCTGCGTAATGGAAAGGCATGGAGTGTACTTCTGACCCGTTTCATTCACATATCCCGTTTTTATTCCGATAGTTGGACTGGTTTCCCTGACACCCGACAGTATGGCGTTACCCGGGACGTTTGTCAGCCCTCCCGCAGCCTGTCAGTTTGCCAGCCACCGGCCCGGATTGTCAGGTTTGCCATTGTGCCGAACCTCAAAATACAGGGCTGGAGAATCCGTGCCGCCGGTACGCCCGGCCAGGGCGATGGGTTCGCCGGCTGCCACCCAGTCTCCGGGGCTGGTAAACAGGCTGCTGCTGTGGCCATAGAGTGTCATGTAGCCGTCGCCGTGATCAATAATGGTGATCAGGCCAAAGCCCCGAAGCCAGTTGGCAAAAACCACCCGGCCATAATGAATTGCCCGTATCTCCGCTTCTTCTTCGGTGCCGATGAGAAGGCCATTGCGTCGCAATCTGCCATCGGCGTACCTGTCTCCGTAGCCGCTGAGAACCTTCCCCTGTGCAGGCCAGGGCAGCTTGTCCCGTAGTGAAGCGAAGGGCCGGGATTCGTTGGGCGAAGGAATGTTATTGATCGCCTGCTGAACTTCCTCAAGCAGTTTTTCCAGTCGTTTGCGGTCGGATGTCAGTTCTTCCCGTTCGCCGAGCCGGTTCTTGATGTCGGCGTTGAGCGATGCGAGGGTCTGCTGCCGTTGCTTTCTGGATGCCGCCAATTCCTGCTGGCGCCTGGCCACATCACCTTCCGTTCGGGCCAGTTCCACCCGTGTCGCCTGCGCTGCGGCGCGGGTGTTTTTGAGTTCCTGCAGGCTTTTCCTGAACACCTCAAGGCGGGTGACCGTATCCTTGCTCAGATACTCGTAGTAAGTCATGGTCCGGGCGATCCTGTCCGGATCGATCTCATTCAGCAGAACCTTTACCGCCGGCGCGTCGCCCTCCATCCAGGCAGCCCGGATCTGTTTCTTCAGGCTCTCCCGTTGCCGGTCCAGCGTGCGGGTGAGTTCCTGCTCTTCTTTCTGCAGTTCCTTGAGTCGCTGTTGCTGCTGTTCCACCTGCTGGCGCAGGGAGCGGCGTTCCCGGGTCAGGCGGCTGATGGTGCGTTCAGTCGAAGCGAGCTGCTGCTCCAGGGAGGATCGGTCTTCTTCGGCATCCGCCAGCCAGTCATCAATCTCCTCAATACGTTCCTTGAGTTTCTCGATCTGGGCCGGTGTGACCTCTTGCTGGGAGATCGCCGGCGCCGCACCCAGAACAAGGGTGAGCGCCAGCATTGCAGGCAGTCGCAAGGGGTGGGTCCGCGCCGGGATCAACCGATCTGAACCAGGCTGTGCCCGGTCATTTCTTTCGGCTGGTCCAGTCCCATCAGGGTCAGCAGCGAGGGCGCCACGTCGCTCAGGCTGCCGTCGTTTTTCAGCGTCACCTTGCGGTGGCCGGTGTAGACCAGCGGAACCGGGCCAATGGTGTGCGCGGTATGAACCTGCCCTGAATTGGGGTCAGTCATTTGCTCGCAGTTACCATGGTCCGCCGTAATCAGGGCTTCGCCGCCCACTTCATTCAGCGCTTCAACCACTCGCTTTACACACTCGTCGAGACACTCGGCGGCCTTGATGGCGGCAGCCAGCTTGCCGGTGTGGCCAACCATGTCGCCGTTGGCGTAGTTGCAGACAATGAGGTCGTATTTGCCGCTCTTGATGGCTTCTACGAGTTTGTCCGTTACTTCCGGCGCGCTCATTTCCGGTTGCAGGTCGTAGGTGGCGACTTTCGGGGAGGGGACCAGAATCCGGTCTTCGCCCTCGAACGGTGTTTCCAGGCCGCCGTTAAAAAAGAACGTGACATGGGCGTATTTCTCCGTTTCAGCAATCCGGAGCTGGGTCTTGCCCTGATTTGCCACATATTCGCCGAGACCGTTGGTTAACTGCTCCGGGGGGTAGGCGCAGGATGCCTTGATGTCCGCCGCGTACTCGGTCAGCGTCACGAAATCCGCCAGTTCGGGGTGTTTGCGGCGCTTAAAACCGTTGAAGTCCGTCTCCACAAAAGTGCGGGTCATTTCCCGGGCACGGTCGGCCCGGAAGTTCATGAACAGAACCGTGTCGCCGTCGTTAATGGTGCCTTCTGGCTCCCCCGGTGCGTGAATACGAGTGGGCATCACGAATTCGTCATTCTCGCCGCGCTCGTAGGCCTG
>Ga0208300_100130_pt1 | contig 81852 bp, 69 predicted proteins | sample 23_taG_FD_184096 | JGI IMG/M metagenome (GOLD analysis project Ga0208300, IMG submission 184096) | Marine viral communities from Cariaco Basin, Caribbean Sea - 23_WHOI_OMZ (SPAdes) (version 2) | ecosystem: Environmental > Aquatic > Marine > Oceanic | place: Caribbean Sea: Cariaco Basin...
GGATAAGAGAAGAGCAAGGGGACTTTATCTTCGGCTGTGAAGCACGGTTAGATATAGAACGCATCTCCTTAAACGAAGATAGCCTCAAACACTAAACGAATCACAACGGTCTATATTGATCGCTTACTCAGCAAGAACGCTGAAGGTTCTCAACCACGTTGAGTTAATCATTCCACTCATAACATTATCTAATTAGTTTTTAGCAAGCGATTCTATAGTTTTATCATAGTGGTCTGTGCTCAACCTAATAAAGCTTTCTTTCGCAAGTATTACAGCGAAGAGTGGAGATGTGTTTCTGTGGTTGGTGAAGCAGTGGTTTCTGCACACCGTTAGCGTTGATGTCATGCGAATACTAAGAGCAGAGAACCTTAAAACAGCTCTTGGGGCATAGCAGTATGGAAATGACGCTAAGGTATGTACATTTGGCACCAGAGCATAAAGCTGAAGTGGTAAATTTAATCGGCTGAAGGAGACTTTTTAGTAGTGGTGAGTTGATTGAATTAAGCTCATTTTTTAGTTCTTGTTGCCGATAGTAGAGGGTAATATGAATCGAAATTCCCCCTAACTTACTGAAACTGTTGGATAAGTATATTTGAGTTGGTTCTTTGAGTTGTGTTAGTATAAGAACTCTCATTTGGAGAGTATTTTACTTGCCGCTTGGTGTGAACAACTATTGCGGTTTTTTAGTTCTATACTACACTTTTAATGTAACATCCGTCTCCTAGAGATGTTACTGAGGAGCAATAACATGATTAACCCGACTCCAGAGGCTTAATAGGGCGAGTGTCTGCTCGCCCTAATAATCATAACTTATCAAGCTCTTCTTGAATTTCATCCCAGATTGCGGCAATTTCTGGATCTTTCTTTAGTTCTTCCAGACGTTCAGGGTCATCTATCCATCTTATAACAATATTTAAGGCATCTCTAAAATAAGATTTTTCAAGACGTTCAGACATTACATATATCTTAGCTGCAGAACTTGCAAAATTCAGATATCTATCGCTTCTATCATGGACATTGTGCTTCATCGCAACTTCGAAATATTTATATGCATCATGGTATCTTTCTATCATAAAGCTTAAAACACCACTGACAGATGCGGCGTATGATTTGTTGGCTTCATTTTCCTCTGAGTCCGGGAGCTCCTTTAGTCTGTCAAAAAGAGCTTCGGAGTCTGCAATCAATCTTTTGCATTTATAAATTGGTTTAAAGTTGTCTTTGAATAGAATGCTGAAGTTCTGCTTAAAGTCTATATATTCTTGTAAAACTCGAATCTCATCTTTGACTTTTTTCATATCGTCCAGATTCTGAGTGGCTTTGTCTTCAGCGTCATCCGCAGTTTCTTCAATAGCTTTTGCTGCATCCCTTACGTCATTGACCTTTTTGGTAAGAGCTTTCCAAATAGCAAATCCGCCGCCGCCAACTAGGCTGATAAAAATTGTGATAACTGTTAATACCCAAGTAACGAAGTTGTTGGCAGTTTCAATCGCTTTTTTAGAGTTGCTGTCATTACTATCATTAATTTCTTTGAGGTTTTTGAGGGCTTTTTCGTTGAAGTCAGTGGCAGTTTTGAATAGCGTGTCATATTCCTTTTTAAGCCTAGCAAGTTCTTTGTCTAGCTCAACTTTACTAATGCCATCGACTCTTGGGACGGGAGTGGACCTAGACTCCAATGCCAGTAGTCTGTTTTCTATTGAGTCTAGTTCCCTCAATAACATTTTTTGCTGACTAATGGCTTCCGCTACTTTTGCCCTTAAGTTGATATCATAAGCAAAAGCATTTGATTTCAGTATTCCTTCAATCTTCTCTAGCCTTTTTTCAACAGTTGCAGAGCTTGAAGTTGGAGATGCACCATATGAACAAAATGGATTACATAATAAAAATGTAAGTGTCAGTAATAGTGAGAACTTATTGTTTTTCATTGCTATTCCAATTAGCTATTATTCTAAAACAGGTAAAAAATAACATTTTTGGCCACCAAGTGCCTAGAAGTAAGTCTGGTCGATTCATTTATTACGCGCCAAATTTTTATTGGGTACGGCGTGATATCTGAATTAGCAAGATGTCGTATTTTGGCTTACTTACCCTAATCACAATGTCCTCTTCTGTCACATACAAGACGGTTTGGATTGGTTAACCACGATTAGTCGAAAATGACTGATACAATTTAGAGTTATCCAGTTAACTTGTGTACAACTGAGTCGGAACCTTTCCGCCGTAGAGTGTTTTCTTCCTCTTATTTCTCCATTTCTTGATGCGGTTATTTAACTTATCTGAGAAGCTAACCCAAAAACGTTTTTCTAACCCCTCTTTATTTGGGTAATTCGCTCTCCATAAAACAAAACGTGAATCTACAACCTTACTAAAAAGAACTAATGCTGGCCAAAATTCTGTTTTTGATTGCGAACTACACATTTTTTCGTACCAGTGCATAGCCCAAAGATTCCTTTCATATGCGTATACTGCAGCTCCATATGCTTTACCAATAAGGCCATTGTAGTCTTTATATCTGTCAATAACACTCTTGATTACGGAATCCTTGGAAGAAAATCCAGAGATTGTTATCCCTAGTGCAACTCTGGTAGGTTGAGGACTTTTGACAAGGTCTGCAATTATTGACTTAATAATATCTAATTTGCCCGAACTCAGAGCCGCTATTACCTCACTAGCGATTTGCTCATCGCAAGACATTTCAAGAAAACGCTCTAATCTGAGTTTATTTACGAATGGTAAATCTGGACATTCCCAAATAACAAGAGATTTGAGTGAAAAAGAAGACATGAAATAATTAATTTCAATTAAAGGGTTATTGTTACTGGTGAGCTCAAAAAGCCTCTCAGAAATTTTTGGGCTATTTTCAGCTAAAGAATACGCAAGCATCAAAGCTATATTATGTATGCTAGAGCGCTTTTTTTCTTCTAGTTCTAAAAGGTCTTTTGCTATAGCAATTGAAAAGTCCAGATCAGAGCTAATAATATTCTTAAAATCTTTTGGTTCTACATTGCAAATTAGTAGTTCTGAATTAATATCAATAAGATCCTTCTTTAGGGCGTTTAGTTTTTCTCTAGCAATTTCTTGCTCTTTTTGATAATCCAGCTCATTATTGAAAAGTTTATCTAGTTTACTTGGTGATTGCTTGGGTATATTTTCAAAAGAGAATAAGCCAGGGCCATTTGATCGAGCATTATAGTCAGTTTCTAATGTTACTCCATTTAATACATCATGCTCAAAACTTGAAACCGCTAAGGAATTGATGGATTGACGAATAAGCTGTCGAGCAAAAGACATATCTTCGTTAGTTAAATTTTTGCAAGCAATACCGTAATATTCCGGTGATATTCGAAGAAATAAGTCTTCGATTTCAATGATTTTTTCATTATATGCTGCAACTAATCCTTTTGAAGCATGCCAACTTTCATATTTATTGTTTTTGTGCTCATTATAAGACCAGGAGCTATCAGCTAGTATTCTTAAACCCTCTTTATTTTCTCTTGAAGAAATAAATTCTAATGAGCTAATCCGTAGATTTTCATTCTTGGAATTTATTAATTCAAATATATATTCAATTAAATCTGCATCTAGCACAACAGAAGTATGAGATGCAGCATAAACTAGTATAAATATTCTAATTTCATCTTCATTGGCAATAGCTTCTCTTAACAGCTTGTTAATTAAATTGGAGCTGGCGTGATCCATCGCTTTGTAAAGCTTCAATAAGATACCCTGCCCAAGCTCTGAGATTTCTAGCAGAGACTTGAGTTGCTCATTAGGATTCAGGTGCGGAATAATCACTAAGAGGAAATATTGTACTAATATCCAAAAGTCAGTATCTTCAACACCAAGTTCTGACTTATCTCGTCTTGTTTGTGTTAGCCTTGCCCGACTAAGAGCTATACATTCTTCTGTTAGGAGGCAAGTGTGTGAGATTGATTGAAATAATCCGTGCCTCAGTCTTGGCCCCTTTCGATTCACTATATTTCCTACTAGTTCTTCATATTTCTTTATGGCTAACTCAGGGTAAAATCTAACCATAGATGGAGTAGCTCCATCAAAAAAGTGATCTTCAGAAGTAGCCCCAATAGACTGGTGGATAGTATTTACATCTACTCTTGTAAACTTTTTAGCAGTAGCTACAACATTTTCGGGCTTTATCGAACTAGGATCGCACGGATCAACAGAGCAATATTGTTCTACCAATCGCCAATTCGCAAAGTTAGGACGGTCTTTGATCAAGATCTCGTAAAGTTTGCTTGCGCTGGCAGCATCTGCTGCATCGCCTGTAGAGCGTAAAATTCTCACCAGGGCCCATTGCCCCGTGCTTGATGTAGACCTCTCTCTAAGAAGGTTAGATTCAAAAATAAGATGATCTCTCGTGTTCAGCCAATCGATCTTATTAAAACTTAAAAGCCAACTAAAGTCCTCTTCGGGACTTGTGATAGAAGAGTTGAGAGACACTGACAGACTCCAACATACCAGCTCCTCTGAAAAAGAGGAAAGTGCTTTACCAGCTAATAAATTGAAACAAAACTTTGATATACGAGAGTAATCGTATTCTGTTTCCTTCATTTTTTTCATCAGTTTTTTTTCATTTGATGAAAAAGAAGATAATTTTTTTTCTATTTCTAATTTTCTTTCTTCAACCTTTCCCTCATATTCACTACCTTGATTCTTTGGTTTTTCGTAGACCGATATCTCCGGTTTCAAGCAATATGTCTTTAAACATTTTCGTATTCCAGCGTCTATATGCTTCCACGATTCGCTATGTACTTGAATATTAAGTAGTGCCTCTTTAATCCAGTCTAAATTCGGATAGTGTTGATCAGATATAAGAGCTACTCTGGCAACCTCAAAGTAGTCTTCAGTTAGGCGCCTAGCTATTGCAGAAAAATTATAGAAATCTTGCTCATCAGGATTTTGCAGCTCTAAAAACGCGCTTAATAATCCGTTATTAATCTTACTTGCATCGAGGGAATGATCTGTAGAATTTATCGTTAGAGCTGCTAGGACAATTTTAACTGTGTGATCTAATGCAGAAATAGGCTCTAGAAAAGCTAACAAATAAGCAGTTACGTTTTTGTCATTTCGTAATGCTTTCCTAGCCTCTCTTATAAGCATTATCGCTAACGCAAAATTTAAACCATCTTCATTTAACTCATATAAATCAGGTTCTCCCTGAACAGGAAGGAAAAGCAGCCCCTCTGATATTGCAATTGCCTCCTGATTAAAAAGTGTAAGGTCGTCAAAGTGATTTGACGATAATCTCTTTAAAACTTCTGCAGCACTTTCTCTAATTTTAGCCTCGAGCTCTTTATTACTGCTAATGGTTACTTGACCATCGTTACCATTATTAAGATATTCAAATAAGATTCTACTAACATTTAACTCTTTAAATTCTTCTATTTTTTCTTTTGATATAACTTCCAAAGCAATTGATAAAAGCCTAGGGTTTAGTAGCGATTTTAAGACGTTTTGATTAACTTTATCTGGCGCTATACCGTAACTAGATAAAATGTTATCTCTCTCTGATACTGACCACTCAGGGATTTGTAGCTTTTTGAATTTTTGAAATATGTGGTTTTCGACTTGATGTTCAAAAAATATAGTTCTTGAAGTAACTATTATGTTACCGCCCAAACTACTAACAAAGGATGTAAATCCGGAAATTATATCCCCCCACGGTGCGTCGAACCGTTGATTAATCCCGTCTAGAAGTACTATGAAGCGTGGTTTTTTGACGTCTGAAGAATCTATCCATCGCTTTATTCTATTCTGCCATCTTATTTTTAACTCATGACTTTCTAATTCACCTGTTTGTTCTATGAACTTAGTAATCAATAGTTCGTTGATTTCTTGACGTGAATTTGTATTTGATATTTCCTCTGGAGGAAAAAATAATAGTAGTGGCTTTTCCTCTAGATTGTTCCAACTATGGAGAACAGACCAACTTTTTCCGGCCCCTTCAACACCGTGAATACATGCAAATTCATTTGGTGTGTACTTGACCAGGTATGGGGTGATTTGTGTTAGTAAACCTTTTCTATCTTGTAAATTTGTATCACTATTAGTTATTGCTAGTGGCTGTTTAAATCTTAGTCTAGATTTTTTAATGTCACATAAAGCTTCCTTAATCCAAATTTCATTTTGTTTCCTAGCGAATGACAATCCCATACTAGTTGCATTTAGCTTATCGCTTAAGTCAATGCACATCTTTTCGATAGATTTATCTGCTGCTATTTTACCTAAGGCATTGGTGGCTTGATCTGCTGTTGACGCATCTAGATGGGTTCTTAAAAAGCTTGAAACAGATTCTTTTGCCATTGCTAAAGCAACCGCTAATGGTGGTATAGGATTTTCAAGCCAATCTAAAATTAATAAACTAATTCCAAACCTCTCACTATCTTTTTTGAGAGCAGTTGAAATTTGATCGCTAACCTCGATTGTGGAGCCTAAAACAAAAAGCATGTCACTAAAGACGCCATCTCTAGAAAGCTCGGTTAGCTTTACAATAACTGAATCTTTCTTGAGAGCAGTTGTATACAACTTCGCTTCAAAGACTATGTCATCATCAGTAATGCTACGACCATCCCTGCCACCTTGTGTACCACTTGCCGCTAATCTAAAAGGTGCACCCGTAATTTCATTTAAAAAGACTCGCATTAATCCCTCAAACCCATCTGGTCCTGTGGGATTCAATTTGGTTAGGCATTGTTTTAAAATACTTACTTCACGCGACAGGTTTTGATTCATATTAAATTCGTTTGAGTGACCTTGAGCACCTACAGTTTAGGCAGGTAGATATGTAAGATAATCAGGTAATTATGAGCTAGATGATATCATCTGATATTGAGTTTGTGGGTGATAGTATAATAAATACACGGAGAAAAATTTAAATTTAAGTGTATATTTTCAAGTAGCACAGAGGTAGCACCAACCAAAACAGGTTAGTAGTAACTATCGTGTAAGGTGAATGCTGATCCCCCGTTTATGGGGTAGAGCCGAAAAATGGTGGCCCCACCCTGACTTGAACAGGGGACCTGCCGATTATGAGTCGGATGCTCTAACCAACTGAGCTATGGGGCCATTTTGAGATGTGCTGTGCAGTTTTTTATTGCAAATTGCTATGCATAACAACCACAAGCGAGCGCAAGTATAAGCAGTTTTATTTGCCTTGTCACGCCTCGCTGGTGGCTTTGTGATTTGTTTGCTTTATTTTTGTTCACTAAGCTGTAGTTTATGTGCCTTGTTTGGCAATTTTACACGTCGCCACCCAAGAGCTAATGCCAAGCCTAACATGCTAAACAGAGTCGTAGAACCGCCTCCACCAGAGCTATTTGAATTAGTATCCGTTGGCGAGCTCACTACACTTTCGTTTACGGTCACAGTAACGGTGTCGCTGGTGCTAACTCCAAACTCATCGGTTGCAGTTAACGAAAAGGTTAAATTGCTTTGAGATGATGGGGCGGTAAAAGACATGGTTAATGTATCTGCACTTCTGATGGTAACCGTGTCGCCGGCGGTTTGCGTCCATTCTACGCTTGTTAACGCGCCTTCGGGGTCTTGGGCGCTTCCCGTTAATTCAACGCTGGCTCTTACATCGGTTTCAACATCTGTCCCAGCGTTTACCACAGGGGCTTGATTGCTCTCATCGTCTTTTATCGTAATCAGCGTTTCTACCACACCACCTAGAAGATTGGTGTCTTGTGCAGCAAGCACTAAACGAAATTGTTCGTTGTCTTCTTCGATACTATCGTTATTAAGCGCTATATTTACAGTCTTCGAACTGGTATCGCCGTCGCTCCAAGTTAGCGCGCCGCTTTGGCTGACAAAGTCTTCATCGCTCAGTGCCGTCCCGCTTTCCAGTGAATAGTTCACACTTACTTCGCCTTCACTTCCACCTTGGCGAACAATGTTTAACGCAAGTTCAGAGTCGGTCTCTAAAACAGCGAGTTCGCCAGCGCTTAATTCAATTTTTCCTTGTTGGGCAGCACCGTTAATCGTGACTTGAGCATAGCCGCTACCAGAGGCGATACCTCCTCCTTGCGGGTTAAATAGTCTGACGAAAAATACCTCATTGCTTTCGGTATCTTCATTAGCACTAACGCTTAACGTAATATTTTTAGCCTGTGTTTCAGATGCACTCCAACTGAGTTCTCCAGACGCTAACATTACATCGCTGCTGGTGGCTGAACCCGCTATTACTTCATACGCAACTGTCATAGCCTCGGTACCTGTCTTATTAACAGGAAGGCTTAAGGTTGTATCAGCATCCGTTTCATAATTAGCCTGAGAGAAGCCCGCGACTGTTGTTGCGCTCAACGTATTGTCTTTTAATACAAACAAACCGCGCTGAATATCACTAACCAAAATATTACCGCTAGGTAGAAACGGGTATACGCCCCACGCACCATTAAAGTTGGTGCTGTTAAAAGCAGGGTAGGTGTCGAAAAAGCCAGCTTCTACAGGCGCGGTAGGATCTGAAATGTCTAGTACCGTTAAGCCACGCTCATAGTTAGACATATAGTAGCGGTTACCTCTTACGTAGCCGTTGTGATCGATAGTGCCGTTGTCACTGGTCCAAATGCTGGCAAGCACAGGTGTTGTGAGTGATGAAATATCAAAAATCATAACCCGGGTATTTAAGCTGAAGTTTCGCTCGTCCAACTCATCGTGAACAAAGGCATATTGCTTGTCTTCACTAAACCAACCGCTATGGGTGTAGGCAACCTCGTTATAACTAATACTACTTAGTTCAGAGGTACTATTTGTGTTCGTGTGATCCCAAAGGCGCATTGCATCTTCATTGAAGTCAAGCATAACCGTACATCCATCAGCCGTAGCATTCACACAGTCAGTTTGCGCTCTTGCGTCGGTAACGCGCATAGATGACGCATCATGCGTATAGTCGGCACGTGTAAAACCGCTAGGTATGTAAGACGCGGTTGGTGTTTGAGGTGAGGTTAGCGTATATGAACGAAAGGCTCCGCCGTTACTATCCTGACCAACCAAATGTAGCTGAGGCGCAGCGTCATTTAACGGTGTGTTTAGCGTGTAATCTACGTTTGAGATGTAGATATTGTGTGCACGGTTATCGTCGTTAATCCGCTTCGTTAAGCTAATACCATTAGGGAGGTCGTTAAGGTCAATGATGGTAAAACCTTCTGTTACGCTATCGGCACTGGCATAGGCATACGCTTTAAAACGCCCCGCAGCGCTATCGAAATACTGATAGACCTTAATGTCGCGCCATGTCGTACTTTGACCGGTAATTTCACCCACTACTACCGGCGCTGTTGGCTCGGTTACATCTACAACGGCAATGCTGGCCTGCATGCCAACAATGGCATATTCTCTACGGTTGTTTAAATCGACGTGCCCCCAAATATCGTTGGTACTATTTGATACCGACGACAACACGTTAACAGGTACGTTAGAGAGTAGATCGATATTGCTGCATGGGAAGTCGGCAGCCGTTCCATCTGTGCAAGCTTCATTTGCACTGACTTCGGAACTAAGGACCATGTGCGATGATGCCTGTGTTTGAAGGGAAGACGCGGCTTTTCCGTCAGTTATACTATCGAACCCTTTTTCATAAAGGGCTTCTGATAAATAGGTAGGCACATTAACTAGTGTAGTTTTGTGCAAGGCAGGCTTCTGTGCCTGGTAATGATCTTCACGAGAAAAGCCTCCTAATACGGGTAAAAGACTGTCGTTTAGAACTTGTGCATGCTGAGCGTTGTCGAAATAATATTGGCCTTCAGCAACGAGAATTTTGTCGCCTTTATTGGCCTGTCGCGCGGCATAGCTCAACGTTTTACAGGGCCTGAAACGGTTGTCACACTTGCCCGCGTCCACGCCGTCCTCGGCAACAAAACGCGCTTTGTCATGGTCTGTGTGTGCTTGTGCACCTTGACTCACAAATGCTAATAGCAGCACTATTAGCGTTAATGGGAATGCATTCATCTTGTCGTCCACGCAAGTGTGTAATTAGAAAAAGGTAGTTTGTATAAAAAACTACCAGATATCCAAAGGAAGTACATAAGTAAATGAAAATGCCTTTTCGCATGAGTGTCATGCCTTCGTTACTCTTTGCGGCGCTAGTGTCGTTAACCGGCTGTGATGTCATTAACCTCAAAGGAAGAGAGCCTGGTGAAATCCCGTTTAAGTTGGTGGGAGTCGATACGGGGGCATGTCCAATGATCATGAGTATTGGACAACAGCGATGGAATATAGATTACTTCGGTTTTTACCTTAGTAAGCCAGAAGTGCGCATTGATGGTAAGTGGCAGCGGGTTAAGTTTAAACAAACCCAATGGCAGACGCCGAATATAGCATTGCTAAAGTTTCACAATAAGTGCAACAACCCTGATGATGCCAATAGCAAAATTGTATTAGATGTATCGGAAGAGCTTTTAAAGCTGTCCACAAACTTGCGCTTCACTATGGGTCTTCCCTTCGACGATAATCACGCTAACCCGCTTACACAGCCTTCGCCATTGAATGACAGTACAATGTTTTGGAGCTGGCAAAACGGTCATAAGTTTTTGCGACTGGATGTGTCTAAAGGCTCAGAGGAAACACGCAAATGGTCTTATCATTTAGGTAGCGTGGGTTGCGATTCTGAATCAGCAGTCAGGCCACCTGCAAAATCGTGTGCTTTCACAAACCGGGTGGAGTTTATTCTGCCGATGACCCAGCTTGATACTGATTTAGATTTGGAAGTATCAGTGTCTAACATTGTCGCGCAAGTTGATATAAACGAAGCGCCAAGTTGTATGTTCGAGTCTCCTGAAACTGAGCCCTGTAAAAAGCTTATTCAGAATTTAGTGCACAGGCCTTGGATTAAGTGGCAGTAGCGGCACTTTTAATTTGCACTAGAAGGCGAGCTCTGCTCGCTTTCAAGGCGGCAATTATCGCTTTTGTTGCAATGATTTTAGGCGCGTGCAGTAAATCGCCCACGCCTTACATTTGGAATTTGCCTCACAATATTCCACCGCCTCCCGTTCCCGCAGACAATCCTGTGACCGAAGAAAGCGTAATTTTGGGAGAGAAGCTTTTCTTTGATAAGGGCTTAAGTGCTAACAACACGGTTTCATGCAGCAGCTGCCATGAACCAGAGCATGCTTTCTCTGAACCTAAGACGGTTTCAGTAGGCGCGAATGGAGACGCGCTAAACCGTAACGCATTAGCGCTAGTAAACGTGGCTTATAATGCATCCTTCACTTGGGCGCATAACAATTTAGAAAGTATAGAAAAGCAGCTGATGATCCCGCTTTTTAATGAACATCCTGTGGAAATGGGCGTTACGGGAAATGAAAAGCGTATATTAAAGCGCTTTGAGGGCAGCGAATATCGAGCGCTGTTTGAAGCGGCTTATGGTGATAATACACCCAATTTAAATAATATCGTAAAGGCGCTTGCTAGCTACGTGAGAAGTTTAGTGTCGTTTAATAGTGCTTTCGATAACTACGCTTACGCTCAAGATGACGATGCACTAACCGCCCAACAGCTTGAAGGTTTGAATCTGTTTTTTTCAGAGCGCACTGAGTGCTTTCACTGCCACGGAGGTCTGAACTTTACTCAATCGTCTAAGCATAGTTTTCAACCTTTTGCTGCTCAGCCTTTCCACAACACTGGCCTGTATAATGAAGATGGGAAGGGTAGTTATCCGGAATCGGACATGGGGCTTTACATCGTTACTCACAATAAACAAGACATGGGGAAGTTTAGAGCACCTACTTTGCGCAATATAGCCCTTACTGCGCCATACATGCATGATGGCAGTATTGCCACACTTGATGAAGTCATTGAGTTTTATGCTCGTGGGGGAAATCTGGCTGAAAGCCCTAACCCTTACCGCAGTCCGTTCATAAAAGGCTTTGCGATTTCTGAAGATGAAAAGGCGGCGTTGGTTGCATTTTTGCGCAGTTTAACCGACGAGCAATTTGTAAAAACACACACTACACGCAAAAATTAGCGATTTATTGCTCATTTTGTGTAATTTATGTTTATACTTTGCACACATATATCAACCAAATGCTTATGTGCTGATTGTTAACATCGTGATAAACTCAATCACTTACATTCTTTGTTAATAACTATAAAGCAGGTGAGCGGTCGCGGAGATGAGAATGACTGAAAAACCCTTCATTACAAGTGGTCGAAATACCATCATTCATAAAATAAGAAAATTAGATCTATTGGTGATCAATGGTGATGAACATCCGCCAATTCTTGTTACTTATAAAGGTATTAAGCAGTACGAAGGCAAAGTGCCTGAAAACAAGCGCGATGCCAAGATGATGGACATGGAACTAGTAGATGTAACTACTAGCGATGTGTTTGGCGACGAAAAAACATTATTGTTCGTACAAACCCTAAATGGGAAAGAGTATAAAATCGATTACTCTAAAATTGGGACGAGCATGTTTATTAAGATTCACCAAGACAGTATTTTCTAAAACTCACCTTACCCCATATTGGGGTAGATGTGTTTTTAATTAATGGGGTTAGGCAATCTGGCCCCAGTTATCTGCCTTGAGTGAATTGAACCCTCCAATTACCCTTCCTTTTCCTTTAAGCTGTACGTAACGCTTTTTGAAAATGTTAAACCGGCAGATATCCACTGGCGTGACTTCCGATGCATTTACGCCACTTACAACACCTGCAGTCTCCAACCCCTCAGCAATTAACTCTGAACAGAACCAGCTATTAAAGTCTTCTTGATTGTAGCTTATGCTGCCGAACAGGGGATGTTCATCAATCGCGTCCACTGCTGAGCCGAATAGCTGTAGCACGTCGTAAGGTTTCCCGTCTTGTTCAAACATGAAGTTAAAGAAGTCTCGCTTATTTTGCTCAAAGATACTTCTTGACGCGCTAGACAAGGGCAGCCACCAAATATCACCGTCATAAGATGCTACACGCTCGCTTAGTCTATTGGTCATTACCCCTCGCTTTCCTTTATACGATGTAGCTTCCATGACTTGATTAAAATATCGATTAGAATCTTCATCGCGCATCTTCGTTTGCATAACTATTGCCACATGCGTTACCGCAGAGCGTGTAGTGAGTTTGGTCCAACGAGAAAATAGGCTATTGCCACCAAATGCGATGATGTCACCAGGCTGCATATGCTCTCTAATAAGGTGGTATTGTTGCTGCTCTAACATGGCTCTTCCTTGAATACGTGTTAAAAAATTAGATTATTGTCTGCACCGCTAGGCGGGTAAGAGTATTTGCTTATGATTTTCCACTTTGCAACGTATGCATTTATAAGAATGTTGCAAAGTGTGTGTTAAGTACGACTAATAACAGTTTAGACCGATTATTAAACCTTAGCTTTTGTGTACTTGTCGCAACGTCTCAAATAGCGGTGCTTTAACGTTTTTATAGCGTGAATTTTACAAAGTTTCACTAATTTAATGGCGCGGGGACAAAAGAGGTAGTCACCGCGTTGCCGAATATTATCAGAGGAACTTGTTATGTTTATGTCACGCCGTGTTACCCAACTTGCTTTACTAGGAATAACCTTGTCGCTTACTGCAACAGTAGCGAATGCCGCCCCGTATCCCAAGCATGTAGAAAAAAACTTAATTGCAGTGTGTGAAGCGGTAAAAAGCGATAGCCGTTTGCGATTGCATCGCGCCGTGAAAGCGACGGGTTTTAAAATGCGATATATCCATGAAGGATTAGTGTGCAACGGGCAAGACATGCTTACTTTTGCACTTACTCATAATGCATCTAAAAACGCACAACTGATTGCTCGTCGCATTAATGCTAGCCCTAGTGTACTAACAGCAAAACGCTAATGAAGAGTTTTCTACCCTGGCGATTGGGCTATGCAGCTTATAGCCCCTTTTTCGCTTATTTTTACTTTTCGCTGTCTACATCCCATCACTTATTAAGACTGGGATAGATAACACTGACAGCTATTACTGCTTGCACTTGCAAGGGATCGCAGATGATCGCACTGGTTTTTTTACACTCTGTTTCTATGCAAAACTCACTTTGCGAAATGCTAGAAAAGCTAGACGTATTCAGTCACGTTTATGGCGCGCAATCTGTAGGCCATTGTCTTGCGTTAGCAGAGAAATATCCTCAGTCCATCGGTTTCTATTCAGTCTCACAGTCAAGTCGAAACCTTGCATCAAGGTATTGGCTTGCAGTAGGAAATAAAGACGAAGAAGCGCTGTTAGCCTTTTCTCACAACGCGTCAGGATTTGTTAAATCACCACTTGAAGAATCCCAAGTATTAAACGCTATTGAGCATGTCAAAACCAAGTACCATTTTTATGAACGGGACTTTCAATTCAATATGCTGGTAAAGGGACTTTGTGAACAATAAGGGTGTCTGAACCTGCGCTTTTAGCTACATTGCGCCAGCAATTGAACAAAAGTGTTCAGCCAAATGTTGTAGGGATACGCGCTGAAAACGGGTGGTGTTGTTTAAATCCAGCAGAGATTAAATGGATTGAAGCTGCAGGTGACTACATGTGTGTTCAAACGCTATCAGAAAGCTACGTTGTCCGCACAACCTTGTGTGAATTACTTAAGCGTTTGGGAGAGCAGAATTTTAAACGCTGTAACCGCTCTGTGGCGGTCAACGCAAAACATATCGCGCACCTGGAACAAAAACTCAATCAGCAGCGAGTTGTCATGCAAGGTGGCGAAGCGTTCAAGATTACTCACAAGTATTACTATCAGTTTTGGCTGACAGACTGAACGTCAAAGCGCATTTCAGTGCAACATTCTACTATACGACCATGGTACTGCTGGTGGTCTAACTCGCTTATCGTTACACTTACTTACTGAATTTTGGGAATAAGTACTAGGACCTGCAAGGCCTAATAAGGAGCGATAGTGCGAGATGTAAGAAACATGATAGTGGGCGCAGTTTTAGTGTTTGCTGCTTATTATCTTGGGCTAGTTGTCGTTAGTGTGAGTACCCTTCCTATACCAGGGCCATTAATGGGCTTATTCCTTTTACTCGCGATGCTTTTTCTTTTTCCTCAGCTTGAGGTTCACACGGCGCGCTTTGTTACTTTTCCCTTGAAGCATATGTCCTTACTGTTTATTCCAGCCGTACTTGGCGTATCTATTTATTGGGCTGACATTCAGTCCAATGCACTTGCCATTGCTATCGCGATTATTGTAACGACCTCGATAAGTTTAGGGATAACCGCTTGGTTTTCACAGCAATTGTTTAATAGCAAAAGCGGCAGCGGCTCAGATGTGGCAAGCAAGGGTGGAAAGCAAGAATGAAGGAGGCTCTACATCAAGCATTTAGCTTAACGGGGTTATTGTGGCTTAGCGTTTCAATAATTGGCTACATTATTGCTCTTTGGGTGAACAAAAAATGCAAAGGTCACCCGCTAGCGCATCCCATTGTCGTTACCGCGCTGATTGTGTCAGCTGGCCTTTATTTAACTGAAACAGGGGTTACTGAGTATCAACAGGCGGCTTCTTTGTTGCATTGGTTGCTAGGGCCTATCACTGTGGCATTAGCATTACCCATTTACAGACAATGGCAAAAGCTAAAGCACTACGGCTGGCGGTTAATGGCGAGTATTGCTTTTGGTGGCATACTCGCGCCTTTCACCGCGTGGCTTACGTTGTTTGCACTAGATGCACCGCGTGCAATACAAATTACCATGTTAGCTAAATCAATCACCACGCCCCTTGCTATGGAGTCGAGTGCGCAGGTTGGCGGCATTCCCGCATTGGCTGCCGTTTTTGTCATTGTGACGGGTGTAGTTGGAGCCATTGTGGCTACTGGTGTGTTTGCGGTCCTCAATGTACAAAATCGTCAGGCGCAAGGTATTGCTATGGGCACGGTGGCCCACGCAATTGGTACAGCCAAAGCTATTCAAATGGGGGAAGACGTGGCGGCGATGGCGACTCTAGGCCTTTGTGTAAATGGTATATTTACTGCGTTGGCACTACCTGTCATTTTTGGTTTCTTTGTTTGAGAGCTTTTCTCGTAACTTGGCGTTCTATCTATTAGTTGTGATTTAGCCTGACCAGACCTGCAATCACCCGCCTTGACTAAAAGGTGCACAAGCTGCTGGAAAAACGCGTAGCAAAGAATCAACGCGCGCTGATGTTTGTGAGTAAAAACGTGCTGGCAATATTCCCCAAAAGTGCTATTTCTTAGTGAGGTGTTTCGTATCACTATATATATGGTATCTATTCAAACAAAAAGTAACCGGGTTACAGCGAAGTGTAAGTTAACTCAAATCGTTACTTCAGTTCACAGTAGTTGTGCCGATACAATTGAAATTGCTAGAAAATACCGGCGGTAGCTGGTTTCAAAAGCTAGGTGGTAAAAGAACTTAATGTTTTCTGTACTCGTATGTGACGACTCGTTAGTTGCGCGCAAGCAAGTGGCTAAATGCCTTCCTCAAGATTGGGAAGTGGCCGTACATTTTGCGAAGAATGGTCAAGATGCTCTATCGGCTCTCGCTGAAGGAAAGGGCGATCTTCTATTGCTCGACCTCAATATGCCCGTTTTAGATGGGTACGGCACATTAGAAGCAATTCAGAAACAAGGTCTTAAAACCAAAGTTATTGTTGTGTCTGGTGATATTCAGCCTGAAGCTCACGAAAGAGTGACATCGCTTGGCGCTTTGGACTTTATTCGAAAGCCGGTGGATCCTAAGAAGCTGGCCGAGGTACTAGATAAATTCAACATTCTTCATGTTGAAGAGGAAGAGCCGGAAGAAGTTTCACCGCTAGACCCTGAAATTCGCGATTGTTACCAAGAAATCACTAACATAGCCATGGGGCAAGCGGGGGATCATTTAGCCCGCACCATGAACGTGTTTGTTGAACTGCCTATTCCCAACGTTAATTTAATTGAAGTGTCTGAACTTCACATGATGCTTTCTGATATTGAGAGCCATGAGCAAGTTACTGCGGTATGCCAAGGCTTCTTAGGGCCAGGTGTTAGTGGTGAGGCGTTGTGTATTTTGAGCGACTCAAGCTTTGACGACGTGGCTAAAATACTCAATGTAGAAGGCGTAGTTGACGACCAGCTTCAGTTAGAGCTGCTTATGGATGCTGCGAGTATTTTGATTGGAACCTGTTTAACAGGACTGGCCCATCAAATGGACATTAACTTCAGCCAAGGCCATCCTATCGTACTTGGTCAACATCGTGCTATCACTGAAATTATTAGCATGAATCAAATAAAGTGGAAGCGAACCTTGGCGATTGAGCTTAGCTATGGCTTGGAAGGCTACAATGTTCAGTGTGATTTGATTTTGTTGTTCACGGAAGAGTCTATGAAAATGATGAATTCTAAACTCGCCCACTTGTTGGAGGATTTTTAATGAGCCAGCATTTAGATGAGTTACAAGAATTTCACTGGATGATGGACATGCTACAAACGGTAGACGTTGGCATTGTCGTACTAGACCGCAACTTCACCGTGCAAGTGTGGAACGGTTTTATGGAAAGTCACAGTGGGCTTTTGCCGAGTGAAGTAAGAGACAAAACGTTATTTTCGTTATTTCCCGCAATCAAACAAGACTGGTTTATTAAGAAAGCTAAGCCCGTTTTCGACCTAAAAACCCGTGCCTTTATGACATGGGAACAACGCCCTTATTTGTTCAAGTTTCCAAACTACCGGCCGATTACAGGTAGTGAGTCATTCATGTACCAAAACATTACACTTTCTCCTCTTACTTCTGCGACGGGTAAGGTGGATTTTATCAGTATGATGATTTACGACATGACTGATGTAGCGGTAGGTAAAAAGCAGCTAGAAGCGCTACAAGTAACAGTGTCTGAAGCGCAAGAAGCAAGCTCACAATCAGATAGAGCAAAGAAAACCTTCTTATAACCGCTACGTGTAATCCGTGAGAGTATATTGTTTATCTTGCGGCTCTATCTACATCAAGTTTTTACTCGCACTGAGCATAGAACAGCAGCACAGAGTGCGATGGGAGTACGTATGCAATCAAGTTCGTCTTCATTTTCAAGCTACCTTCCTCGCACCGTAATACGCGGGCTTGCAGTTATTGGTGGTGCTTTCATTCTAGCAGCCTGCGGTGGTGGCGGAGGAGGAGATGGTGACTCTAGTGGTGGGGGATCTGGCAATGGCAACTTAGTTGTTAATGCAGGCGCTAACGCTACCGTAACGGAAGGCGTGACCTATTCACTAAGTGCACAAGTGAGTGGTGGTGATGGCACGTATACGTACAACTGGAGCGCGTCTCCATCGCTGACCATTACACATGAGGACACCAACGCTTCTGCAGCGAGCTTCGTTGCGCCGTTAGTTAATAGCGCCACTGAATACACGCTTACCGTCTCGGTAAACGATCAAAGCGGTAATACGGCTAGTGACTTCACGGTAATTACTGTTGCGCCGGTAAACATAGCGCCGGAAGCAAGTATTGATGTGCCTGCGTGGGAAGGCCTTCCAGCGAATACTTTTCCAGGCGGTGTTGAAATTATTTTTGATGGCACGGGAAGCAGCGATACTGACTCATCTACGTCCGATGGCGAAATTGCCGATTATGTTTGGTCTCAAACCAGCGGCACTAACGTTATTACGGGGGTGGAAACGAACCTTTCTACCTTAACAATTACTACGCCTATCGCTAACGAGTCTCAGGAACTCACTTTCCAACTTGAAGTAACTGATAGCGAAGGTGCAACCGACGTAGACACAGTGACAATCTCAGTGCAGTCTGAAACCGAGACACTGCCTGTGGTTGATGCAGGCTTCTCGCAAGGCGTTTTCAGTGGTGAGGTGGTTATTTTGGATGGTGAAGCAAGCACCAGTATTCCCAGTGCTTTACCGCTTACTTATTCTTGGGAGCGCAGTAACAACGTTACATCTAACAATGGGGCAAACACGGGAGTGGCAGCTCGCCCAGTAGATGACAACGATGCACTATCTACGTTTGCTATTGCCCCTTCCGTATCTACCGCGACTGTGGTGGCCTATACACTTACTGTAACAGACGCTAACAACAACAGTGTTGAAGACACCATTAACGTTAGAATACGCCCCATGCCGACGCCGCTATTGAACGACACGGGATTTTTGCAGCAAGCCACAAATAATGCGTTAACAGAGGCGCAGCAAAATGATTTTCCTGGCCAAGACGGACAACGCGGAGCTGATATTATTGAACAGAACGGCTTAATTGAAAAAGCTGGGCGTGGTAAAGCCGGCTTCGACTTTACCCGTTTAAATGCCAATGGCGACGAACAAGACGCCAGCGCAGATACGTGGTCGTGCGTTCGTGACAATGTCACCGGATTGGTGTGGGAAGTTAAAACTGACGATGGCGCATTTCAAGATAAAGACTACACCTATTCTTGGTACAGCGAAGAGGTAAATGGTGGTTTTGAGGGCGACCAGACAGGCGCGAATGCAACGTGCTTATTAACCAGCTGTAATACCTCTGCATATGTACAGGCGGTTAACGCACAAGGGCTGTGTGGTTTTTACGACTGGCGACTACCTACTCACCATGAACTCTTTTCGTTAATGCATTTAGGCATTGCCGACGACGTGGCCATTGATGAAGATTACTTCCCTAACACCGGTGCAGTCTCTACCGAGCCCCTATGGTATTGGACCTCAGTGCCAAGTGCTGATGGGGTAAACAGTGATGATGCACAAAATGCATGGGCATTGGATTTCGATTCAGGTGTCGATAACTTTCTTAATAAGTCATCAGCGGCGCGTGTTCGTCTTGTAAGAGCAGGGAGATAGTCATGAGCAATAAAGTTAATAAATCCGCTCAACGCGTACTGAAAAGCGCAGTGCTAACTACACTCAAAATGGTTGCGGCCTCGACGTTGCTTGCTAGTGCATCGCTTTCAGCTTTCGCTCAAGAGTGCTTGTCTGATGGACTAGAAACCACGCCCAACGATAACTTTGAAGCAGTGACTACCAGTACTTTGTTGGATACCACCACAGATTTAGTATGGAGACGATGTTCCGAAGGGCAAACTTGGGACGGCTCAACTTGCAGTGGTGAAGCGGTGAAGTATACGTGGCAGCAGGCGCTACAACTTGCGCAGCAGGCGAGTAACGAAGACCTGCTAGGATGGCGCTTGCCCAACGTTAAAGAGTTGGCCACCTTAACGGAACGCGACTGCGTACGCCCGGCGATTAATAGCTCGCTTTTTCCTGCAACGCCGCCAGATGATTTTTGGACTTCTACCCCTTCGGCAGATGATCCAGACAGAGCCTGGGTTGTTGCGTTCTTTAATGCGAGCCATTCGATTAAAGAGAAAGACCGTTTCATTTACGTTCGACTGGTGCGCACCTACACCAACGAATAGGTGTAGATAAAGATCTACACCGCTTCGTATTAGTCTTTCGTCTAGTATCTGACCCTTAGACTTTTTATCAACAAAGCACGCTCTATAATGCGTGCTTTGTTTTTTTGGTTTGAACGTCAATTTTAAAGAAAATCGACACTCTTGCTTAGAGCCTGTTGACCTTTGGTGAATAACAAAAGTCTACAGGCCCTAGTATCAACCTGCGTTTTGAGTAGATTGATAATATCGACATGTTCAACCTGATTTTTAGCACGTTAGACTCATGATGGCTTTTTATTTCCCAGTAAGCTAGCCACAATGTTGGTATGAAAATGATATCGAGCCTTAAGGCTGCCCTTTTTACAATTTGTTTATTCGCTGGACTTAGCACATCGGCGCAGGCTGAATATACCTGTAATATCGATTTTGCTTACGGTATTGCCGTTAATAACGAACAGCTTCGCGTAATGGATAAAACTCGCACCGTAGTTCAGATTAATGACCAAAACCAGCTTTTTGTAGGTGGACGTTGGCAAACCTTGAATGAGCAAGAACGGCAGTGGCTAGAAGAGTATTCTTCAGGGTTACACTATGTAGTACCAAAAATGATTATTTTGGCCACTGAAGGTGTAGATTTAGCTATTGATACCATTGAGCATGTTTACCTAGGCTTAGTAGGCAGTGATCACGACAGCTACGAGCGTTTGAATGCTGCTATGAAGCGTGTTCAAAACCGCGTGAAAGATAAATTCAGGCATGCCAGTAATCATTATTTTATTGGCCCAGGATCACTGGAAAGCGTTGATGAATTCGTGGATAGTGAAATTGAAGCGCAGCTTGAGGAAGCAATTTCTACCTCAGTAGGTGGTATATTATCGGCAATCAGCGGCATTAACACCGGAAGTGGCGAAGTAAATCAAGAGAAAGTAGCGGAAATTACTCGTCAGCTTAATAATGTGGGTGAGCACCTTGATGTAGGTGATAAAGCTACGACATTGCGTAAAAAGGCCGAGTGGTTCTGTGAAAAGCTTAAGCGCCTAGATATAGCGGAAGAAAACCTTCGAGCAAGCGTGCCTGCTTTCAAGCCTTACAATATCATTACGCGACATGATAAGACTGAAAACTAGCTGAAATAAGTAATACGTGTACTAATCTTGGTTAAAGACTGATTAAGACAGAAAAGCCTGCGTGAGCAGGCTTTTTTGATCTAGCTTTTCGGTTAATTCAAAACGGCAAGATTATACGAAACACGACAGTAGAGAGTTGAGATATCTACGTCCTTTAGCAGTTACCTGCCAGTGACTATCTGAAATAGAAAGTAGCCCCTGGTGATGAGCATCAGACAATGCGCGTTTAACGTCACCCGTTAACTCAGTACCTGTGAAGTCACTAAAATCACTAATCGGGCAAGGCTCAACTAAACGAAACCTATTTATAAAAAACTCAAACGGCAGGTCGTCTGCACTAACCCGCGTTTGCGTATCTAAATACGGCCGGCTCATTTCCATGTAGCCTCTTGGATGCTTCACTTTAACGGTACGATGAATTGTGCCGTTAGCGGCATCGGTAATCTTCCCGTGTGCACCGCATCCAATACCTAAGTAATCGCCAAAACGCCAGTAGTTAAGGTTATGGCGGCATTGGTGCCCCGCTTTGGCGTAGCCTGAAATTTCGTACTGGTGATAGCCTGCACGCTCTAAGAGGCTGTGGCCTTTTTCCTGTATTTCCCACAGGATGTCGTCGTCTGGCAGCGCTGGTGGCTTTGAATAGAAAGGCGTGTTTGGCTCGATGGTAAGCTGGTACCACGACAAGTGATAAGGATCGAGCTCAATGCCTTGCTTCAAATCTGCCATAGCATTCTCTACGCTTTGTTCAGGTAGACCATGCATGAGATCTAAATTAAACGTAGGTAGCCCTGCGCTGTGCGCTTGTTTTACCGCATTTTCAGCTTGGCTTTTATTGTGAATACGGCCTAGCACTTTTAAATGCTTCGGTTGAAAGCTTTGAATACCCACCGATATTCGATTTACGCCTGCCTGATAAAACCCCGCAAACTTACCTGCCTCAACGGTGCCTGGGTTGGCTTCCATGGTTATTTCAGCAGTATCGCTTAAGTTAACCCGCTGTTTAACACCGTTTAAAATGTCAGCCATGGCCTCGCTTGAAAACAAACTTGGCGTGCCACCGCCTATAAAGATAGTCTCCACAGGGCGGTCGCCAATGCGTTTGGCATCAATGGCTAAATCGTCCAGCAAGTGCGCCACATATTCTTTCTCGGGTAAATCAGATTTAAGCCCGTGAGAGTTAAAATCACAGTACGGACACTTTTGAACACACCAAGGAATGTGAATATAAAGGCTAAGCGGTGGATTACGCAAAAGTCGCTCTCATATTATCAAGCAAAATCGCTAGGGCGTTGCCGCGATGGCTAATACGGTTTTTTTCGGCTTTCTCCAATTCCGCCGCAGTGCAGCCATGAGTTGGCACGTGAAATACCGGGTCGTAACCAAAACCGTCGTTGCCAGAGCGAGCGGTTAAAATTTCACCTTGCCACTTACCTTGACTAACTAATGGTACTGGGTCGTCAGCATGGCGCATAAACACTAATGTACAGAAGAAATGCGCTTTACGCTGGGTTTCGCCATCTAGGGCAGCTAATAGCTTGTCAATATTGGTGTCATCAGTTGCATCAGCGCCAGCATAGCGGGCTGAATAAATACCGGGTGCACCGCCAAGAGCGTCAACCACTAAGCCTGAGTCGTCAGCAATAGCAGGAAGGCCCGTTACTTGTGCCGCATGACGCGCTTTAATAATGGCATTTTCAACGAATGTTGTACCTGTTTCAGGCACATCAGATACACCTAATTCTTTCTGCGCCACAACGTCTACGCCGTAATCTGCAAATAAGGATGCAAACTCTCGCACCTTGCCTTGATTACCTGTGGCTAAAACAATTTTTTCTGGGAATTTCATTGTGTACTCTTTTGAACTGACGGTGAGCTAAAGCGGTGGGCGGCGGCTGCGGGCGAAACATTGCCTCCACAAACACGCGGTAAACACATCCATGTGCGCTCCGCTGCCGCATCCCTGCGGCAGAGGGTTTGTGTCGGCAATGTTCCACCTACATCCTGGCCCACCGCATTAACTCACTTGAATGTTACTGATCGACTATTTTCGCACTCTTTACTTTTTCTTTTTGGGCTTAGCTTTTGCTTTGGTTTTGTCTTTGGCCTTTACTTTTTTCTTTTTCGGGCCAATTTTAGGCGTTTTGTTTTTGGGGCGTAGCTCGTCAATAATGCGAGCTTTAAGTGGTTCGCCCATGTAACGTGCGGTTTTGGCTACCATGTCAAAATCGTGGGCCTCAACCAAAGATATTGCAGTACCTTTGGCGCCAGCGCGGCCGGTTCTGCCAATGCGGTGAACATAAACGTCGGCTTTGCGCGGCATGTCGAAGTTAATAACATGGCTCACGTTAGGCACATCAATGCCGCGGGCAGCAACATCCGTTGCCAGCAAGATAGGTACTTCACCACTTTTGAAACGGGCTAGCGCTGCAATACGTTTGTCTTGTGGCATTTCACCCTGTAGCCAGCACACTGGAATGTCTTTCGAGGCTAAGAAGTCTTTTAGCATTTGCAGGCGTTCACGGGTTTTCACAAACACAACCGCTGACGTAGTCGTTTCTTGCTTCAAAATATTCACCAGCAAGGCTTGCTTGTGATTCATGTCGTCAGCAAGGTGATACCACTGATGAATTTTGTTCTTTTCTTTACGCGATGGGTTCGCTTCAATCACTTCAGGATTGTTAAGAATGTCATGAGCGAAGGTCTTAACGCCTTTGCCTTCAAGCGTGGCAGAGAACAATAGGTTTTGCTTGCGCCAGCGCGCTTCGGCAGCAATTTGGTTAACTATCGTTGAGAAACCCATATCCAACATGCGGTCAGCTTCATCAAGGATCAAACACTCGATATCACGGCAATCTGCGGCTTCTTTTTCGATATGCTCAAGCAAACGACCTGGCGTGGCCACAAGAATATCGAGATTCTTGCTTAAGGTTTCTTTATCGGTACCGTAGTTAATACCACCGGTTATTACCCCGCACACAATTTGTGTATGCTTTGTTATGGCCAGGGCTTGTTCATAAACCTGTAGCGCTAACTCGCGGGTAGGCGTTAGGATCAAAATACGTGTAGCACCAGGCTGTCTGCGCGGATAATCAAGTAAAAACTGGCATGCAGGCAATAAGAAAGCGGCTGTTTTACCAGTACCTGTAGGAGCAGAGGCCAAGATATCTCGTCCATCCAACGCATGCGGGATAACCAGTTCTTGAATGCTAGTTGGAGTTTCAAACCCCATATCGGCAGCTGCGTGACACAGTGCTTCGTCTAATTCGAGTTCTTCGAAAGTCATAGTATAAAAAACGCTCTAAATGAATGGGGCGTATTGTAGCATTGCTATACCAAAACATTGAGAAAAACTGGCGTTAAATTCGCACACCGTAGGTAAATACACATTGTGGTTTGAGGTTACCTACAATATCAGGGAAAGAGGACATCTAATCTAATCAGTAATCGAGGCAATAGCGGATAGCTTTGCCCGGTTAAGCGCGTCTTTTATTTCAGGGCCTTTAACGCCGGTGGCAATGATATCTTGCACGTTCACTTGGTTGGCGGCTGATAATGCATTTTCAATGCGCTTTCGTTGGAGTTGCCAATCTATGCCCTTGTTATGAGCATAAGGCGCAAAAGCGCTAAGTAATAATGTGAAACGTTCCTCTCTTCGCCACGCATCACAGCCATTGAATAAGGCAAGTAAATCGGCGGGCGAGTTTTGCGCGTTCAAAAGAAAGCCTTTGAATTTGCAGGCAAGGATGACAATTTCACTAAGCTGGTTTTGCACTTTCAGTCGGCTACATAACTGTTTCGCTTCTTCCTCATGAAGGTGAGTGAGCAGGGCAGTAAACCTTGTTATCAGCCTAGCGGTTTCTGAATCGCTGCTTTCAGGTAATGGGGTTCCTGAACCCGTGTCTTTAACAACGCTCTCGTTTTCGACCTTTTCTAGGTCTACCGCCGTTTTTAATGTTGCCAAAGCAGTATCTAAGTTACTTTCAAGCTCAGTAAACCAGTCATTAAGACCATGGGCTTGGCTTAATACAGTGAAAAAAACATGCGGTGTTTTCTCTAAAAGACTGCGCTTTGTTTCTTGCCATACCCGCTCTGCACTTAGCGTGCTTAGCTCGCCGCTTTGCGCCATAGACTGCATAAGTGCCATGGTTTCATCGGCGATAGTAAACCCTAAATAAGCGTAGCGGGTTGCAAACCGAGCAACGCGAAATACGCGCAGAGGGTCTTCACTAAAGGCTTCAGATACGTGGCGAAGTACGCGGTTTTCTAAATCTTTTTTACCACCATAGGGGTCAATAAGGTTTCCAAGCTTGTCTTGCGCTATCGCGTTAACGGTAAGGTCCCTGCGTAGCAAATCTTCTTCTAACGTGACCGAGCTCGACGCATCGCATACAAAACCGGTGTAACCTTTTCCTGACTTACGTTCTGTACGTGCAAGTGCGTATTCTTCCTGTGTTTTAGGGTGTAAAAAAACAGGGAAGTCTTTGCCTACTTGGGTAAAACCCTGGCTGAGCATTTCTTCTGGCGTGGCGCCCACCACGACATAGTCGCGCTCAACAACTTTTCTGTTTAACAGTGCGTCACGCACTGCGCCACCAACGAGATATACTTGCATGCTCTTCCAACGATTTTTTAGTCAGTAATACTTTTTTAGATTGGGAATACATCGACTTTTGACGTGTAACGAAAATCAATCTTCCCAAGGTAACAGAGGCGCAGTATAGCAATGTTACAAATAAAATTCGTAGCCACATCGTTATGCGCTTTCACTTCAAGGTTGCGTCTGGTAGTTTAATCGTCGTTAAAAATTAAAACAGATAGGCGCTTCAGCAACCATGTATTTGAACTACTTCGGGTTAAATGACAATCCTTTTTCGATTGCGCCTAACCCCGATTATTTGTATATGAGCCCAAGGCATAAAGAGGCTTTGGCCCATTTGACCTTTGGCCTCAGAGAAAGCGGTGGTTTTGTAATGCTCACCGGAGAAGTGGGCACGGGGAAAACAACGGTATCGAGAAAACTGTTGCAGCAGCTACCAGATAATACGCAGGTAGCCATGATTTTGAATCCTACCTTGTCCGCCCTTGAGCTATTAGCAACGGTTTGTGATGAACTGGGCTTGGCTTATGCACCTGAAAAAGCAAGCCTTAAGTACTTCACCGATTTGATTTTGTCTAAGTTAGCAGAGAATCATCAGTCAGGCATGAATACGGTACTAATGGTTGATGAAGCGCAGCATCTGTTGCCCGAAGTACTAGAACAACTTCGTTTATTGACCAACCTAGAAACGAATCGTGAAAAACTGTTAAAGGTTGTATTGATAGGTCAGCCTGAATTACAGCAGTTGTTAAAGCGTAACGAATTACGTCAGCTGGCTCAACGCATTACCGCTCGTTATCATCTGCTGCCCTTAACTGCGCCTGAAGTTAGTGCTTACATAGCACACCGCTTAAGCGTGGCTGAAGGTGATATCAGTATTTTCAGTAAGTCTACATTGCGCGCGGTGCATCAAATTACTGGTGGGATTCCAAGGGTAATTAATTTGCTGTGCGACCGAGCGTTAACCTTATCTTTTACTAAGCAGAATGCGGTTGTGCAAAAGCCTATATTCTTGGCCGCGGCAGAGCAAATTCTAGGTGAAGATGTTGTCAGTCAGCGCGTGCAAAGCCAGCGTAAATGGTATCTCGCATCGGCGTTTGTTTTGGCCATCATATTCGGCTACGGGTTAGGGAGTTTGTATGTCTAATATCGTCGCCATTGACCATTTAAAACCCGGTATGGTGATTGTTCAAATTACCAAGCAAAATGGGCCAGTTAAAATTAGAAAGTCGGGTTTAGTGACAAGCGATGCTATGGTGCAGGGCTTGTCTGAAATGGGCGTGCAAGAGTTAGAAATAGACCCTGAGCAAACCGTGGAAATAGCGCCGGCAGTTCATCATAGAACTCAGACCCAAGCCTTGCTTCGGGGCGAGCACGACACTACCGCCAAATTTGATAAATCCCTAAACGAGCAGTTTAATCGAAGCTTGTTTTTACCCACAGTAGAAGGGCTTCCGTCAGCATGGAAGCTTTACACCAAGCAAGTTGCGCTTTTTGCCGTCGTTATTCTTGGCGGTTTATGCATTGGCTTTTCCGCCGCTACGGCAAAACGCTGGTGGCCAATGCTAACTGCACCCGCTGCTGTACCGGTGGCAGACTCTGAAAGCTCAGTTTCACAGGTTGAAGCAAGCGGAGGCGCTTCAGCGCTTACCACCACGCAAAGTAGTAATGAAGCACCAGGCGCTTCAAGCAACAAAAGTGAACAGGTATCTTCTAACATTCAGGGAAGTGGGCAAAGCGCAGGTTTAAATGAAACTGCTAACACAGCGGTAAATGCCAACGTTAGTAACGGCGGTGCAGCTCAGCAAGGCACGCAAGCGAGCGCTATGGTAAATAACCAGTCTGTTGGCAACTTAGCTGCAACGCAAAATACTGATTTAGGTGCAGTTCCAAATACAAACCCAAACACAACAGGTACTCAGAATCGCTACAATAATGAGGCTTCCCAACGTTCTGGCGCCGAGCCGAGTAATGGATATGAGCGTAGCTCTTCAACAGATTCAAGACAAACTGAGACCTCAGGGAATTATGAAGGGAAAGTACTAAATGAAGCTGCGTCTCAATCTGACGTGTCCGTGTCACCAGAGCTCATGGCTCGTTTTAATGCTGCCGTTGAAGCGCTAGACTCAAAGGCACAAGATAATACACCCGCTGAAGAGCAAACAAGGGTGACGGTTAAAGACGAACTACCCCGTGTAGATCAGCTACCCGTTCGCTTGTTAACACGACTTCCTACCATGAATTTTAGTGCACACATGTATGCGTCTCGTCCAGCAGATAGGTGGGTGAGAGTCAATGGCCGTCAAATAGGTGAGGGCGACTGGATTGCCGATAGAGTGCAGATCGTCAATATTGAAGCGCAACGTGTAGTGCTTGCTTTCGAAGATGAAATTTTTACTATGGCAGCATTAACCGATTGGTAATTACTATCTGTTAGTTCCAAAAAACTCTAACAAGTGACCCGTCCTAAGATAGGTTGACAGTTTTTAGGCCAGCTCTAGTTGCTGGCCTTTTCACTGGTAAAACTGTGATTCTACAGCGGCATCTGATTGATGAAAACGTCTTTAAAGAATTTTGGTAAGTTCAAACTAAACTCTTCGGGGCGAACGCCTGACACAATCTCATCGTCGTACTGACTTAAATCAACGCGCTTAACTTCATTGAAATGCTGCGACGTAACGCTGTAAAAGGTCATAACGTGAGGGCTTACGGGGTCTTTTGGGTTGATTTTGCTAACAATACCTAATTTACCGCTCTTTAACCTCACCAAGGAGCCAACAGGGTGCACGCCAATACACTGGATAAATTGTTTTACCAATTCTTGGTCTAAGTTCTCTGTCGCAGTTAGTCGCTTTAGCGCTTGAGTAGGCGTGATACTGTTTTTGTGAGTACGGTTAGATGTCATGGCATCGTAAGCATCCACAATGGCAGCAATACGCGCGAACTCTGAGATTTCGTCACCAACCAATCCTCTCGGGTAGCCGCTTCCATCAACGCGCTCGTGATGCTCTTCAATGATGCGTAGCGATAGGTCAGAAATATCGCCACACTGTTCAACTAGGTCTGCACCAATTTCAACGTGAGTTTTCATCACTTCCCAATCATCACTGGAAAATTCGCCTGTGTTATTGCGAATTTCATCTGGCAGTAAAGACATGCCGATATCCATTAATAGGGCACCTAAACTCACTTGCTCTGTGGTATCTCTGTCATAACCAAGAAACTCACAGAAAATGCCGCTTAGTACACTGCAATTAATACTGTGCTCAAGAAGGTACTGGTCGGTATCCTTGATCATAGTCAGGAAGCTCAGCGCATCTTTATTATCAAACACACTTTCGATCAGGCTTTGCGACAGCGACTCCATGGGGGACAAATCTTTTACCGCCCCATCTTTAAGTGACTTTAAAAAGCTGCTTTGAATGGCAATTGCGCTGCTGTAAAGCTCGTTGGCTTCGTTAATTGAATCACGACCCATTGGCCTAACAACCGGTTTAGTCACTTCAGGCTCTTTTTCTTTAGGCGTCTCGGGTGGCACAGCTGGCTCGGGCAGCTTGGATTTCGCAAGATCTACTTCGACGCTTAAAATACCTTTCGATTTTAGACTATCAATAATGGCTTGGGTTTTCACAATGCCTTTAGAGCGCATTTTAAGTGAACCTCTTTGTTCAAGTACTTGATTGACGTACATTCCTGGCTGCAAATCATCAATGGGTACCTGTTCTAGCATTATCTCTCCTGTGAGGCACAACGTTGCCATAGCCTTCAATTACAATAGAAACGAATAGTACGATATTTCAGTGAAAAAAGTGAGGAGTTTACTAGTCTTTATTATATCTAGAGTCGGCGAATATAGGATTAACGAATTCGTGAGAAAACGTGTGACGTGTAAATGTGCCTAGAAGTTGCTTATAGTTCAAATCAGGTTAACTGATATTCTCCATGCGGTTTGGTACTAGGCGTCTTGATACGAAGTTAAGGTCGAGGCATGGAAGAGAGAAATAAACAGGGAGCCATCTCGCGACAGCACCCATGTGTCATGCTAGGGCTTTGTTAAGCGCTAAAGCCCTACGCTTCTACAACCACGCGGGCTGTTTATCTTCGAAGGCTTCTATAGCGCTTGTAAGCTCTAGCGTTTGACCGATAGCATCTAAGCCTTTAATAAGGTTGTTTTTGTGATGTTCAGCAATATCGAAGCTGAAGCTTGTATCGTTAAAGCTTACCGTTTGCGCTGGAAGATCAACGGTGATCTTAGTTGCTGGGTCTGCCTTCACTGCAGCAAACAAAGCGTCCATTTGCTCGCTTGATAATGCCACAGGCACTAGCTGATTATTAATGCAGTTGCCGTAAAAAATATCAGCAAAACTGGTGGCTATAACTGTTTTAAACCCAAAGTCTGCAAGTGCCCACGGCGCGTGTTCCCGGCTTGATCCACAACCAAAGTTTTCGCGAGCTAGCAACAGACTCGCACCTTTGTGCTCAGGCTTATTCAGCGCGAACGCTGGGTTTGGCTCTTTCTCTTCTAAATCCAAATAACGCCAGTCGTGAAACAAATGTTTGCCGTAGCCAGCACGCGTTACGCCAGTAAGAAACTGCTTTGGAATAATTTGGTCGGTATCGACATTGGCCTGATCAAGCGGCGCAGCAATGCCTGTGTGTTGTGTAAAACCTTGTTCAGACATAACTTACTCCTGATAATCTCTAACGTCAGCAAAGCGACCGGTAATTGCAGCTGCGGCAGCCATTGCTGGGCTTACTAAGTGAGTACGCGCACCACGACCTTGACGGCCTTCAAAGTTGCGGTTACTGGTAGAGGCACATCTGTCGCCTGCCACTAGTTTATCGTCATTCATACCTAGGCACATTGAGCAGCCCGGCAAACGCCACTCAAAGCCAGCATCGATAAAGATTTTATCTAAGCCTTCTGCTTCAGCTTGGCGTTTAACATTACCTGACCCTGGAACGACAATCGCGGTAACTGAATCGGCGACTTTACCGCGCTTAGCGATTTGTGCCGCTGCGCGCATATCTTCAATACGACCGTTGGTACATGAGCCGATAAATACGTGGTTTACCGCAACGTCAGCAAGCTTTTCACCGGGTTTTAATCCCATATACTCAAGCGCTTTTACTGCGCTCTCTTTTTCAATCGGGTCACTGAAGTCTTCAGGGGCAGGTACCGGTGTATTTACGCCAATAACCTGGCCTGGGTTAGTACCCCACGTAACCTGAGGAGCGATATCTGCCGCTTCAAGTTCAACCACAGTATCAAAGGTTGCGCCCTCTTCGGTATAAAGGGTTTTCCAATAAGCGACAGCGTCTTCCCAGTCTTGACCCTTAGGTGCGTATTCGCGGCCTTCAAGGTAGGCGAAGGTTTTCTCGTCTGGTGCGACAAGGCCAGCTTTCGCGCCAGCTTCAATACTCATGTTACACACCGTCATGCGCTCTTCCATGCTCAAACCGCGGATAGCTTCACCTGCGTATTCGATGACATGGCCAGTAGCGCCAGCGTGGCCAATTTTGCCGATAATGGCAAGAATAATGTCTTTTGCGGTAATACCGACAGGAAGCTTGCCATTTACGTTGATAAGCATGCTTTTCGCGCGGCTTTGTTTTAACGTTTGTGTGGCCAATACATGCTCTACCTGAGAGGTACCAATACCAAACGCTAGCGCACCAAATGCACCGTGGGTTGCAGTGTGTGAGTCACCACACACCACCGTCATACCAGGCTGAATTAGACCTAATTCAGGGCCCATAACATGCACGATACCTTGCTTTTGGTGGCCCACTGGAAATAGTTGAATGCCGTGTTCTTCACAGTTTTTTGCCAAGGTTTGTAGCTGAAGCGCATTGGCTGGACCACAGGCATCAATTGCCAGTGAACGAGTCGAAATGCTGTGATCCATTGTGCCAACCGTGCGATCAGGACGTCGTACTTTACGGCCTTTTTCATTAAGGCCAGCAAATGCCTGAGGTGACGTTACTTCGTGAATTAAGTGACGGTCGATATAAATTAAGCTGTCTTCACCGATTTGGTCAATAATGTGGGCTTGCCACACTTTGTCATATAAGGTCTTGGCCATGAGGTTGTTTTACTCCTGCGCCATTAATTGTTTAACGATTTCATCGCCCACTTGTGACGTGCTTGCCGCTTGGCTGCGTTTGTCAGAAGGAAGTAACTCGCCTGTAAGTACACCTGCTTCTAGCGTTGCCACTACTGCCTTTTCAATTGCGTCGGCAGCATCATTCAAGTTCATGCTGAAACGCAGCATCATGGCGGCCGATAAAATTTGTGCGATAGGGTTAGCAATGCCTTGGCCTGCAATATCTGGGGCCGAACCGCCTGCTGGCTCATAAAGGCCAAAGCCTTCTTCGTTCATGCTTGCCGATGGCAACAAGCCCATAGAGCCTGTCATCATGGCGCATTCATCAGACACGATATCGCCAAAAAGGTTTGAACACAGCATCACATCGAACTGCGCTGGGTTCTTCATTATTTGCATAGTGGCGTTGTCGATGTAGATGTGGTCTAGCTCTACATTTGGATAGTCTTTTGCGACTTCTTCAGCAATTTCACGCCATAAGCGGCTGGTTACTAGTACGTTGGCTTTGTCCACCGACGTCACTTTGCCGCGACGCTTCTGTGCTGCTTCAAACGCTGCAATAGCAATACGGCGAATTTCACGTTTGCTATAGCGCATGGTGTCATACGCGAACTCTTCTTCGCCTTCACCTTCTCGGCCCTTAGGCTGACCAAAGTAAATACCGCTGGTTAGCTCACGCACAACTAAAACGTCTACGCCTGATTTAGCAATGTCTTCACGAAGGGGAGACAGACTTTCAAGGCCCGGATAAATGCGAGCTGGGCGCAAGTTGCTGAACAGGTCGAAATGACTGCGAAGGGTAAGTAGTGCGGCACGCTCAGGACGTTGCTCTAACGGCAAGGTGTCCCATTTAGGGCCGCCAATACTGCCAAACAAGATCGCATCGGCTTGCTCACAGCCCAAAAGCGTTTTTGAGGGTAGCGCTTCGCCTTCAGTATCAATGGCGTAGCCACCTACAGGATATGCAGTACGGTTGAGGGTGACGTTAAACTTCTTTTCAACAGCATCTAAAACCTTATTGGCTTCCTGCATAACTTCTGGGCCGATACCGTCTCCGGCTAATACGGCAATTGAATACTGGCTCATTTATACTCCTGCAACGCGTTCTTGTTGATTTTTTTGCTGATCAATTTGATCGGCTAAATATGTGTTGTTTAATACAAAGATAAGGGCTTTAACGCCGGCTTCCACAATATCTGTAGCCAAGCCGATTCCATGGAAACGACGGCCTTTATATGTAGCGATAACGCTCACTTGCGCCAAAGCGTCGGCACCTTCACCTTTTGAATCTAGTTTAAAGTCGACAACTTCTAAATCTTCGTGACCTAGTATAGACATGATGGCCTTATAAGCCGCATCTACCGGGCCGTTTCCAATGCTAGACTGGGTAATCTCTTCAGTGCCCACTTTCATTTTAACGGTAGCGCTTGGAATGATTTCACGCCCTGAATTAGCTTGAAGATAAAGCAACTGGAAGTGTGCTTGGTCGTGCTTTTGCTTATCGAAGAACAACAAGGCTTCAAGGTCGTAATCGTATACTTGGCCTTTTTTATCCGCTAACTTTAAGAAGGCGTCATAGACTGCCTCTAAGTCGTAATCTTCAGATTTATAACCAAGCTCGGTTAAGCGATGTTTGATTACATGGCGGCCAGAGCGTGACGTTAAGTTTAGGTTGTTCTTATTAATGCCCACACTTTCTGGGGTCATAATTTCATAGGTATTTTGCGCTTTTAAGACACCGTCTTGGTGAATACCAGATGAATGGCTAAACGCATTCGCGCCAACAATCGCCTTGTTTGATTGAACTGGCATATTACAAAGCTGGCTGATTAGCTTGGATGTGCGCGAAATTTCGGTAGAATTAATGTTAGTTTCAAAGCCCAACATGTTCTTACGGGTTTGTAAGATCATGGCAATTTCTTCAAGTGAAGCATTACCAGCACGCTCGCCAATACCGTTTATAGTACATTCAACCTGTCTGGCACCTTGCTCAACAGCTGCTAATGAATTTGCTACCGCTAAGCCCAAGTCGTTGTGACAATGCACTGAAATGGTTGCTTTATCGATATTAGGAACGCGATTAAACAATTGCTGAATAATAGCGCCAAACTCTGTAGGTGTTGTGTAGCCTACGGTGTCCGGAATATTTACCGTGGTCGCGCCAGCGCTAATCGCTGATTCAACCATTCGGCATAGGTAATCAATATGGGTACGCCCCGCATCTTCACAGGAAAACTCTACATCGTCAGTATACTTACGTGCATGTTTCACCGCGGCTACGGCCATATCTACAATTTCATCTTGTGATTTGCGAAGCTTCGCACCTACGTGAATCTCTGACGTTGCGATGAAGGTGTGAATTCTGAATTGCTCAGCAACGCTTAATGCTTGTCCGCATGCATCAATATCACCCGGCAATGCGCGAGATAGGCCACAAACGATAGAGTTCTTAACTTCTTTGGCAATCATTTGTACAGAGCGAAAATCGCCGGGTGAAGAGACAGGAAAGCCTGCCTCAATGATATCAACGCCTAACCGTTCGAGCGCCAGGGCGATCTGCAGTTTCTCTTTGGCACTTAGACTTGCAGGTAAAGCCTGCTCGCCGTCTCGCAATGTGGTATCAAAGATCTTCACTTGATTTGTCATGACGCTCTCTCAGTTGAATAGTTAAAAAAAAACCCGTGCTTGGCACGGGTTTTTGTGAAATTAAATCGCTGGTCGCAATCTACCCGTGCAGTCTGGCTGCCATAAGGAGTAGAGATAGAAGAAGGAAACGAATACGCATAAGCTGTTGTTTCTTTGCTGACCAAGTTGATAGCGTCAATGTACCCATGTGGCATGAAGAGGTCAACCATTGTTTACGATAATGAGTATATTTTTCGTGTATAAATACTTTCTTTTAATTATTTAGGATGCGCATCCTAACGGTCTTCGTTATCAGTGAGCGTGGTTAGCAATATCTGTCATTTCAAAGGGCTTTAAGTTTTAACTGCAGGGTTGATTAGGATGCTCGTACTAATTTTAACTATAGGGGTGAAATGTGATTTGTGGTTACTTATGCGTTTTAGGTGGGTTTTTATTCTTTGTGGACCTTGTTATCTGCTAAGCAACGTAAAGTTCTTCCAATTGATTTGAGTAGATAAGCGCATTTCGCGAAGGGATAAAGCACGGGGTGAACGCTTGGATTTAAAGCTCCATGCGTGGCCACAGCATGCAGCGGTCATTATCGCCTTTGAAGGCCGCAATAGTATTTTGCTTTGAACTGAAAGTGCCGTAGCCGCTTCCAATTCATCGCGTAGTGTTGTTGAGTTAATGCATTCACCCGAGTTAGCAAACCATCCATTTTTGTTCAGATGGAGCTGGGTATTGTCTTGATTTACCATATCAATGGAATCAAGCTCAATGTGAGATCCTTCCATATTTAAAATCAAAACAGGTACAACAAGACCATACCTAGCGTTTTCCGTATACCAGGCTTCTCGCTTCTCTACATCGTCTAAATGATTAATGCCGGGGCACTTCGCAGGTTGCTTGGCATACCAACTTCCATTATGTGTATCTGTTTTTAGCGGGGATGGATTGTTTGAGCTGCCGTTGTTTACCATATATCGAGCAATAGCTTTCACGTGATAGGGAAGTCCGCCCATTCGACGCTTAAGCAGCGATAGATTTTTTATCTCGCTATGAGCTAGAGAGACGATTTCTCTTTCATACAGAGCAGTACATATTTCATTGAATTGAGGGTGGCTTCCGCCGAGTTCACCAGCTTCACTGAAAAAGCCAACTTGGGCGTTGGGTAAAGAGTGGGAAAGTTTGTCGCCTGAAGCCATCGGGATTATCAAATACCTGTCTAAAGTTATTTAACCCTAGCAAGATTAAGCGCTTGTTGCTACACGGTTTCATTAAACAATGCGAAAAAATAGACACAAAAATGTATGGTCCGCCTCGTTATTGCAACAATAAATGTCGATAACGGGGTTGGTTATGCGCTAATGTATTCGGAGTCTGATTAGGTGCTTTCGCAACCCGCTCCACGATGAGATCCGCGCTGGATTATCCTCAAAAAAACCGAAAGCTTCTAAGAGCTGTTTTTTGTGTCAGGTTCTAATCCAGTGGTTCTACCGTTTTCGTCATCATATTTATCATTGCAAACTCGGTGCTAATGCGTTGTTGTTAAACGCCTGTTTCGTCTTCATAACCGCCCATGCGATTCGGGCAAGCTTATTAGCCAATGCGACGGTTACCACATTAAATGGCTTAGTGGCGCGTAAATTTATCAGCCACTCGCCATAAATCTTTCCGGTCTTATCCGGTCTGGACATAACCGCCCTTGCGGCATGGATAAACAAGGTGCGGAGTTCTTTGTTACCCCGCTTGCTTATCCCCAGTAATTTGGGTTTACCGCCAGTTGAATGCTGAGCAGGAACCAGTCCCAGCCATGCCGCCATGTTTCTACCACTCTTAAAGTCAGTGGCGCTACTGATGTTGGCAATACAAAGACTTGCAGTCATGTCTCCAATCCCCGGAATCGTTTTAAGAAGCTGGCCTATCGGGTTTGTTTCAACCAATTGCTTCAACTTTTTATCCTGTCTATCGATGTTTTCATTGAGAAACAGATAGTACTCGTGAAGCTCCATCAGCTCTTGCATAAGTAACCCTGGTATTTTCTGTTTTTGCTGAGCAAGCCAGTTAAACAGTTGCTTCATCACGCTATGGCCTGTAGGCAGCGCAACACCAAACTCCAGAAGTAAAGCGCCTATGCGGGACATACACGCTGTTCGGTCTTTAATGTAACCGTGCCTAGCTTTATGAATAGCGGAAATAACTTGGGCTTCTTCTGACTTTACGCTGACGAAGCGCATATTGGGTCTTGTCGACGCTTCGCATATAGCTTCTGCATCTATGAAATCATTCTTGTTGCTTTTAACGAAGGGCTTTACATATTGCGGAGGAATAAGCCTGACTGTATGCCCTATCGACTCACACTGCCTGCCAAGCCAGTGTGCACCGCCACAAGCCTCGAATGCAATCGTGCATGGCGTTAACTGATGAAGAAAATGAATGAGTGCCGAACGGGAAAATTTTTTGCGAATGATTTGGTTATCTGAATAATCCCGGCCTATCACATGAAAAGATGATTTGCCTAAATCGATTCCAAGAACTTTAATAGTAGACATGATGGTTCGCCTCTTTGATTGCCTAACTCTAAGACTAGCTTAGAGGTGAGGCGGACCATCTAATTAAACCGCTATAGAAAGCGGCTTTTCATCATAATCTCAGGCGTCAATTATTGGCCTTTAATTTCGCTACGGCCTTTGTAAGTTGCAGCGTCACCTAGTGCTTCTTCAATACGAAGTAATTGGTTGTACTTAGCAACGCGGTCAGAACGGCATAGTGAACCAGTCTTGATTTGACCCGCCGCTGTACCTACTGCAAGGTCAGCAATTGTAGCGTCTTCAGTTTCACCAGAGCGGTGAGAGATAACTGCTGTAAAGCCCGCATCTTTCGCCATTTTAATAGCGTTAAGGGTTTCAGTCAGTGAACCGATTTGGTTGAACTTGATAAGGATTGAGTTACCAATACCGTTATCAATACCGCGCTTAAGAATCTTAGTGTTAGTTACAAACAAGTCGTCACCAACTAGCTGTACTTTGTCACCAATCTTCTTAGTTAGGCTTGCCCATCCGTCCCAGTCGCTCTCGTCCAGACCGTCTTCAATAGATACAATTGGGTATTGTGAAGAAAGGTCAGCGAGGTAGTCGCCAAACGCTTCTGAATCGAAGCTCTTGTCTTCACCAGATAGTACGTATTTGCCATCTTTATAGAATTCAGACGCCGCGCAGTCTAGTGCAAGGGTAATGTCTTCATTCATTTTGTAGCCAGCGTTTTCAACGGCTTCTACGATTACCGCTAGTGCTTCAGCGTTTGAGCTAAGGTTAGGCGCAAAACCACCTTCATCACCAACCGCTGTGTTAAGGCCTTTAGCAGACAGTACTTTCTTAAGAGCGTGGAAGATTTCAGCACCCATACGTAGCGCTTCTTTGAAGCTCTTCGCGCCAACAGGCTGAACCATGAACTCTTGAATGTCTACGTTGTTGTCAGCGTGCTCACCACCGTTGATGATGTTCATCATTGGTACTGGCATAGAGAATTGACCAGATGTACCGTTTAGGTCTGCAATGTGCTCGTAAAGCGCTACGCCTTTTTCCGCCGCAGCCGCTTTAGCTACAGCAAGAGAAACTGCAAGAATTGCGTTCGCACCAAGGGTTTCTTTGTTTTCAGTGCCATCAAGGTCAATCATGATGCCGTCGATATCAGCTTGCGCTAGCGCATCTTTACCGATAAGTGCTGGCGCGATGGTATCGTTAACTGCTGCAACTGCCTTTGTTACACCTTTACCTAGGTAACGAGACTTGTCGCCGTCGCGTAGCTCTAGTGCTTCGCGGCTACCAGTAGATGCACCAGAAGGTGCTGCAGCTCGGCCCATTACGCCTGATTCTAAGTATACATCTGCTTCTACAGTAGGGTTTCCGCGTGAATCTAAGATTTCGCGTCCGATAATGCGACTAATTTTCGCCATGTTTTTTCCTCAACAATTGAATGGGGCGCAACGGGAGAGAGCGCCCTTTTATTAGAAATTAGTGATTTTCTTTCTGGTATTTTCCTGCCGCAGCAACGAAACCAGTGAATAATGGGTGTCCATCCCGAGGAGTTGATGTGAACTCAGGGTGGAATTGGCCCGCAATGAACCAAGGATGATCAGGGATTTCTACCACTTCTACAAGTCGCTTGTCAGTGGACAAACCACTTACCTTTAATCCCGCAGCTTCGATTTGGTCGCGTAGGTTATTGTTCACTTCATAACGGTGACGGTGACGCTCATAAATCTCTGTGCTGCCATACATCTCATGCACTTTTGTACCGTCTATAAGGTGGCAAAGCTGGCTGCCTAAGCGCATAGTTCCGCCAAGATCTGAGTTTTCAGTGCGAGTTTCAGTTGTACCGGCTGCGTCTAACCACTCAGTGATTAGGCCCACAACAGGATAAGGCGTTTCAGGGTCGAACTCTGTGCTGTTCGCGTTTTCCATACCTGCAACATTGCGCGCGTACTCGATAAGCGCTACCTGCATACCTAAGCAAATGCCAAGGTAAGGGACTTTGTTTTCACGGGCATAACGAGCAGCAGCAATTTTACCTTCTATACCGCGTTCGCCAAAGCCGCCAGGCACCAAGATAGCATCTAGTTTTTCTAGAATTTGGGTACCTTTGCTTTCCACGTCTTGCGAGTCGATGTGGTGAATATTCACGGTCAGACGATTTTTAAGGCCAGCGTGCTTAAGCGCTTCGTTTACAGACTTATAAGCGTCAGGTAGCTCAACATACTTGCCTACCATACCAATATTAACTTCAGCAGTAGGGTTAGACTCAGCGTAAAGTACTTGTTCCCATTCAGATAAGTCGGCTTCTTCACACTCAAGACCGAAACGGTCAACTACCAGCTGATCCATGCCTTGTGCTTTAAGTGCAGCAGGGATGCGATAAATGCTGTCTACGTCTTTCAAAGAAATAACGGCTTTGTCAGCAACGTTTGTGAATAGGGCGATTTTCGAGCGCTCACTGGCCGGCAATGCACCTACTGAACGACAAACGAGAATGTCTGGCTGAATACCAATAGAGCGAAGCTCTTTTACCGAGTGCTGCGTAGGCTTAGTTTTTACTTCACCTGATGCTGGCATATAAGGTACTAGCGTTAAGTGCATGAACATAGCGCGTTCACGGCCTACTTCGGTACCTAGCTGACGAATAGCTTCTAAAAAAGGTTGTGACTCGATGTCACCTACGGTTCCGCCTACTTCAACAATAGCTACATCGTGACCTTCAGCACCTTCAATTACGCGGCGCTTAATTTCATTGGTGATATGAGGAATAACCTGAATGGTTGCGCCAAGGTAATCACCGCGACGCTCGCGCTTTAACACTTCTTCGTATACACGGCCGGTAGTGAAGTTGTTGCGCTTAGTCATGCGGGTGCGAATAAAACGCTCATAGTGACCAAGATCAAGGTCGGTCTCAGCGCCGTCATCGGTAACAAATACTTCACCATGCTGGATAGGGCTCATAGTGCCCGGGTCGACATTGATGTAAGGGTCGAGTTTTAACATGGTTACGGTGAGACCGCGAGCTTCCAGAATTGCGGCCAACGATGCTGCAGCAATACCTTTACCTAGCGATGAAACTACACCACCGGTGACGAAAATATAATTTGTCATGCGAAACCTAGAACGTTTGGGTTGTATGGTAAATATAGGCTGAGTTTAGAACAAAACCAGCTACACTTTGGACGGGGCGATAGTATACGCAAATTCATGTGGGCAGACAATCAATTTGCCCACATGATGCGCAATTTATACGCGCTTAAGCTTGCTTTAAGACTGGCTCAGGCGCTTAAGTGTGTAGATAAGGTCTAGCGCTTGGCGCGGTGATAGCTCATCGGGGGATAAGTTTTCAAGGGCTTCTACAACCGGGTGGGGCTTATCAGGGAACAGCATTTCAGCTTGGCCTTTGGTATTTGATGTAGCTTTACCTGATGCGCTTGTTTTATTTACATCTTTTACCGAGCGCTTCGCTACAAAAGCCTCATCGTTGGCTTTTTCTGATCCATCTTCCGTGCTGGTCATAAGGTGTGATGATTCCAACACCGCAAGCTTCTGTTGCGCCGCTTTTATTACCGCCTTCGGTACGCCTGCAAGTTGGGCAACCTGTAAACCAAAGCTTTTGCTCGCTGCGCCTTCTGATACGGTATGCATGAAGCGTATGGTATCTTCAAACTCCATCGCGTCTAAGTGCACATTCACTACGCCACTTTGCGTTTCCGGAAGTTCAGTTAGTTCAAAGTAATGCGTGGCAAAAAGTGTATAAGCATTCAACTGCTTTGCTAAATAACTTGCGCATGCCCACGCCAGTGACAATCCGTCATAGGTACTGGTACCACGGCCTATTTCATCCATTAATACAAGAGAGTTTTCTGTGGCATTGTTTAGAATGTTCGCCGTTTCTGTCATCTCAACCATAAAGGTAGAGCGACCCGAGGCTAAGTCATCTGATGCGCCTATACGGGTAAAGATGCGATCAAGTTTTCCTATGTGTGCATTTTCTGCAGGCACAAAACTCCCAATACAGGCCAACAGGGCAATGAGCGCGGTTTGGCGCATATAGGTCGACTTACCGCCCATGTTCGGGCCGGTAATAATCAGCATACGGCGCTCGGAGTCTAGCTGAAGCGGGTTAGCAATGAAGGGATCTTTCATTACATTCTCAACCACAGGGTGGCGACCGGCATCATAAGTAAGCGCACATTCTTGACTCAAGTGAGGTCGATACCAGTCGAGGGAGACTGCCCGTTCGGCAAAACAGCACAGCACATCGAGCTTGGCTAGCGCTGCGGCGGTTTCAATTAAGTTGTTTAAGTGTGGCGCAAAGTTGTCAAACAAGGCTTCGTAAAGCTGCTTTTCAAGAGCAAGTGCAGCACCCTGACTGCTTAGCACTTTATCTTCGTGCTCTTTAAGTTCTGGCGTTATATAACGTTCAGTGTTTTTAAGGGTTTGTCTTCGAATATATTCAGCAGGCGCTAATGCACTGTTGGCCCGGCTAATTTCAATAAAGAAGCCATGAACTTTGTTATAGCCCACTTTTAGCGTAGAAATGCCGGTGCGCTCGCGCTCACGTTGTTCCATAGCGTCTAAGTAGTCGGTAGCGCCTTGTGATAGCTTGCGCAATTCATCAAGTTCGGCGTTGTAGCCCTCGGCAATCACGCCGCCATCCCGTATTACCACTGGCGGGTTATCAATAATGGCATCGTTTAACAGGGCTTGAAGCTCGGGGTAAGTGCCAATGGTTTCGCTGATACTTCTGACTTGCCCTGTGTCGAACCGCGCCAGCGCATCTTGTAAGTCAGGCAGCGCATTAAACGCATTTTTTAGGCGAGCAAAGTCCCGTGGTCTCGCTGAACGAAGGGCTAAGCGCGCCATAATACGCTCAATGTCACCAATGTGTTTGAGCGCTGCGCGAATATCTTCAGGGTCGTCATTAATAAACGTTTCAACAGCATCCAAGCGGCTGTGCAGTTCATGTTGATCAGTTAAAGGCGAGTGAATAACCCGCTGTAACATGCGGCTACCCATAGCTGTAGTGGTGGTATCCATCACGCTGAACAGCGTATTTTCCTGTCCGCCCGACAAATTATGGGTAAGTTCTAGGTTTCTGCGGGTGGCGGCATCAAGCTGCACGCGGCTGTCTTGCTGTTCGGTCTGAATGCGGCGAATGTGAGGCAGAGCAGTACGCTGGGTATCCTTTACATATTGTAAAACGCAGCCCGCTGCGCCTAAGCCTTTAGTGACGCCTTTTATTCCAAAGCCATCTAATGTTTTGGTTTCAAACTGTGCGTTTAGTTGCTCTGTGGCGGTATCAATGTCGAATTCCCATTCAGGACGGCGTCTAAGTCCTTTGCGGTTTTCAATAAGAGATAAGCTTTCAAATCCTTCAGGATAGAGTAGTTCAGCTGGGTTAATACGCTGAATTTCAGCAAGTAGGCTTTCATCGCTGTCACATTCAAACACAACAAAACGACCGCTTGTAACATCTAGGGTTGCCAGACCATAGTACATACTGTGACCACAAACGGCGGCCAGAATATTGTCGCGACGTTCTTCTAACAGCGCTTCGTCGGTGACTGTACCGGGCGTAACAATGCGTTGTACTGCGCGTTCAACAGGGCCTTTACTGGTGGCTGGGTCGCCTACCTGTTCACAAATGGCTACTGACTCGCCCATTTTCACTAAGCGTGACAGATAACTTTCTACCGCATGATAAGGCACACCAGCCATAGGAATAGGTTCACCACCAGATTTTCCTCTGGCTGTTAATGAAATATCCAGTAATTCAGCAGCTTTTTTGGCATCGTCGTAAAACAACTCATAAAAGTCGCCCATGCGATAAAACAGTAAAATATTCGGATGCTGCGCCTTAATAGTCAGGTATTGGCGCATCATAGGAGTATGTGATTCCAAAAAATGCCTCTGCGAATTTGTTGCTGGGTTTAATGCCTGTTGAGGGGAATAAATGATAAACTCACGCCCACTAAGATCAAGCGAAGATCTGATAAAGCACAACAGGTGTAATTAGGTATATCCAAATGAGCAAAACATTTTCAACTGATTCGACAGCAAACTCCACCCCTTTAACGCTTGATAGCGCATTATCTGCGCAAGTTCAGGTGTTAGGCGACGCACTAAGGGAAAAAGGTTGGACTGTATCAAGCGCTGAGTCGTGTACAGGCGGAGGAGTCGCTTTTGCTTTTACCAGTGTGGCTGGCAGTTCTGATTGGTTTAACCAATCCTGGGTGACGTACTCAAACGACGCAAAGCAAAGCATACTGGGCGTAACAGAGCAGACGCTAAAAGAGTACGGCGCGGTGTCGAAGCAAACGGTAATTGAAATGGCAGACGGCGTGCGCCGTAATAGCGGAGCGCAACTTGTTGTAACGGTGAGTGGCATTGCCGGTCCTGGCGGTGGTAGCGAAGAAAAACCAGTGGGCACGGTATGGTTCGGCTTTTTATGTGGAGAACACGAAGCGCAAATTAAACAGGTGTTTAGCGGCAATCGCGACGAAGTACGTCAACACGCTATTAGCTTTGCGATTACTCACTTAGTTAAAATGTTGAGTGAAAATTAAAAACACTGGTTGAAACTGTATGCTTGTACAGTATAGAATGTGATCATTATTTGGTAATTTCATACAAGATATGGAAAACACCAATACAGAATTTAACCGCAAATCCTAGAGGATACATACGTGGACGATAACAAATCAAAAGCTTTAACTGCCGCAGTTGGCCAAATTGAAAAGCAATTTGGTAAAGGCGCAATCATGCGCTTAGGCGATAACCAAGCCATGGATATTGAAGCGATTTCTACTGGCTCACTTACCATTGATATCGCTCTAGGTATAGGCGGTTTGCCATGTGGACGTGTTGTTGAAATCTACGGACCAGAATCATCAGGTAAAACCACGCTAACACTTCAAGTCATTGCTGAAGCGCAGCGCAAGGGTAAAACCTGTGCCTTCGTTGATGCGGAGCACGCCCTAGACCCGGTATATGCTGAAAAGCTTGGCGTAAACATTGACGAGCTATTGGTATCTCAGCCTGATACTGGTGAGCAAGCGCTAGAAATTTGCGACATGCTTGTACGTTCAGGTGCGGTAGATGTTGTTATTGTTGACTCGGTAGCGGCGCTTACACCTAAAGCTGAAATTGAAGGTGACATGGGTGATTCTCACGTTGGGCTTCAGGCGCGTCTAATGTCGCAAGCGTTGCGTAAGCTAACTGCAAACATCAAGCGTTCAAATACACTGTGTATCTTTATTAACCAAATTCGTATGAAGATTGGTGTTATGTTTGGTAACCCAGAAACTACAACCGGTGGTAACGCGCTTAAGTTCTACTCTTCTGTTCGTCTAGACATTCGCCGTATTGGTGCAGTAAAAGAAGGCGACGAGGTAGTGGGTAACGAAACCCGTGTTAAGGTAGTGAAAAACAAAGTTGCTCCTCCGTTTAAGCAAGCTGAATTTATGATCCGCTACGGCGAAGGTATCAGCAAAGAAGCTGAGCTTATCGACCTTGGTGTTAAGCAAAAGCTAGTTGATAAAGCGGGTGCTTGGTATAGCTACAAGGGCGACCGTATTGGTCAAGGTAAAGCGAACGTGATGAAGTTTTTGAAAGAGAACCCTGAGATCGCAAACGAGATTGAAACCAAGATCCGCCAAGAACTTTTGCTTTCTAAAACAATGAAAGCAGAGGAAGCGATACCTCAGCAAGAAGACGGTGTGCTTCCTGAGTAAAATTAGCGCTTAACCGCATATTAAGAACCCACCGCCAGGTGGGTTTTTTTATGGCTTCATCAAAGGGTATATTAAGAAATATTTACTAACACTTAATGCAAGGCTGAAACTTGTACAACAAATAAAAACAAGGAATGCTGTAATAAATATTTGTAAGTACAGACTACTAGGATGCAATGGCCATTACTGCCAAAGCTGGTTAATACGCTAAAACAATTTTAAACAAATAGAACGGCATAATTTGCGGCTACAGCAAAGCAAGCCTACAACAATAATGAACGGTGCTACTGTTCACACGTGAGAAGAGGGAAGGGAAATGATTGAAATATCAGGCCTTGCTAAGCGTTTTGAGGTGGAGAACCCAAAAAAGCTTAGCGAACAGGAAAAAAAGGACCCGCGATTAAAAGGGCGCTATTTCCAGTCGGTAAGGGATGTGTCGTTTACTTGCGAAAAAGGACAGGTGCTTGGGCTGTTAGGGCCAAATGGAGCTGGCAAAACAACCACACTTCGCATGCTTTCAACAGCACTAAAGCCTGATAGCGGAAAAGTTATCATTGGTGGTGAGGATGTGCTTTCTAACCCTAATATTGCCCGTAAAAAAATTGGCTTTTTATCTAGCTCAACGGGCCTTTATGGTCGTTTGAGTGGCCGAGAGAATATTAGCTACTTCGGTGAGTTGCACGGTATTCCAAAAAATGTGATTAACGCGCGTATTGAAGAGTTAGCTGATTTACTCGATATGCAAACCTTCCTTGATAGACGTGCCGAGAATTTCTCATCAGGGATGAAGCAAAAAGTTTCTATTGCTCGCGCTGTTATACACGAGCCTGAACTAGTGGTGCTTGATGAACCTACTACCGGCCTTGATATTATGGCAACGAGTACCGTGATGGAATTTATTCAGCGCCTTAAAGATAAAGGTACCCCGGTTATTTTCTCTACTCACCACCTTGATGAGGTGCAAACCCTTTGCGACAAGGTGACCGTGATTAACCAAGGTGAAACGGTATTTAACGATTCGCTAGCTGCCTTTAGCGCTTTGTCTGGTAATGACGGGGCTGGCGGGCAAATGCATAAGAGCTTCCTAAAAACACTATCAATGGATTCTGAGGAGATGGGTAATGTGGTTAATCTTTAAAAAGGAATTCAAAGAACTATTACGGGATAAGAAAACCATCATATTCATGATTGGTCTACCGCTTTTATTATTCCCAGCTATTTTCGGTGTCGCGTTCTTTTTCATGAGTTCAGCGGCGGATAAAGCGGAAAATAAAATACTGAAATACGCGATAGTTGGTGAAGCTTACGCGCCAGCAATTGTTCAGTCTTTTAACGACGCATCAGATAAATTCGAATCGGTTGCGATTGGCGATGAGACTGACTACGCTAAACTCATCAAAAACGAAACATTAGATTTTGTTTTGGTTATTCCCGAAACCTTTGATAGCGATGTTTTGCGTTCAGGTCAGCATAAAATTGAGCTTTATCTCAACGATGCTGGTCTAAATAAGGTGATGGGGCGCGTATCCGACATCATTGATGAATACACCGATGCATTCCAACAAACCGCTTTTGCGCAGCTTAAACTAGATGAAACTCAGCAAGAGGCCTTGCTAAAGCCAATCAAGATAGAAAAGCAAAATGTCGCCGACGATCGCGAAGTGTGGGGTGAACGCTTAGGCGGTATGCTGCCATATTTCATCTTCATCTTGTGCCTTCAAGGCGCTATGGCCCCAGCGGCTGACTTAGGCGCCGGTGAGAAAGAGCGGGGTACATTAGAAACACTACTTATATCGCCGATGGACCGTCATAAGCTGGTAATGGGTAAATTCTTTACTATCGCTACTGCGGGGATAATTACTGCGCTTATTACCGTTTCTTCCATGGCTATATGGGGACTGGTGTTATCGCAAGGCATGGCCGTTGAGTTTGTGGTTAAGATCATGTCGATGATTGGTCTTGTGGACTTCCTGCTGATCTTCCTGATGTTAGTGCCGGTAGTAGCAGTGTTCGCCGCTATTCTACTATCACTTTCAATTTATGCTCGCTCGTTTAAAGAGGCGCAAAGCTACATGGGGTCGTTAATTATGGTGGTTATTTTCCCTGTAATTATAGCCATGATGCCGGGTGTAGAGCTTAAAGGCGGCTGGGTTTGGGTACCGCTGACTAACGTTGCCCTAGCGATGAAAGAGCTGTTCAAAGGTACCATGGACTACTTTGCACTCTTTGGCATATTCACGTCTACCGCAGTTATTGCAACCGGACTGATTTTCTTCTGTATCCATTGGTTTAACAAGGAAAAGGTCCTGTTTAGATAACAAAACTGCTTACCTAGCACCATGTGGATGTTTAGCATCTTTGTAATAAGCCTGCTAAAAGTGGGCTTATTCTTTGTGGCATCAAGGTTTTTTACAAGGTGGACAATTCAACACTCGAAGTGCAGGTTCAATACGCTTTAGTTTTGTGTTTACTACACTTCAAAGTCGATACGCTTGATAATTCCCTCCCAACCAGGAGGGATTTTTCCTTGAAGGACATAAGAATAGGCCAGCAACTCGGCAATTACATAATACAGCGATTCAGGGATATCTTGCCCCACATCAAGGGTAGCAAGGACTTCGCTTAAGTAGGGGTCTTCATGAATTAATATCCCGGTTTCTTCAGCCATGGCTATAATGGCTTCCGCCAAATCTCCGTAGCCTTTTGCTACCACTTTAGGTGCGTTTTTCTTATCGCCGCCGTCATATTTTAGTCCGATGGCGCGTTTTGTCTTTTGCGAATCAGTCATAAACGCTTTACCTAAACCCTAGTTTCAAAGATTTGATGAGGGCGCGAATTTAATGTGTCCGGAATGTGGCCTCGCTGGTAGCTGGTGTTTTCAACAACCAGGCCGAGCGAAGTAAGACGTTTTTGCAAATAGGGTAGGGTGTCTCCGATACGTTTAAGTACCTCATCGCTTGAGGCATACAAATCTAAAGTAATGGTGCTTTTATCAATTTTAGATTTTGCCAACACTTGTCCCCTGTCACCAATATCCAGTTTCATCGTGATATTCCAAAGAGAACGCTGGCCTGCTTGTGCGTGCTTATTGTTCTGGCCACCCTGCTCTCGTTTTATCAAGAGTTCTGGTGGACTTTGATGTTGTGAAAGTGATGGCAATATGTAATAGAAACTATCTTGCCCTTGAATACGGCTATCTACATTAGCAATTTTGTTTTGCTGGTGGCTACTTAGCAGCGTTTTAAGTTGAGAAAGCAGCTGTTGTCGGCCGTCTAGCTGGTTCATGTCTTGGCTAACGCGACTTGGTTGAGCCGTTACCCCCATATTCGCTAACGTTTTTGAAACGATAGAGTCAGGCGCATCTATTTGCGTTTTTAAGCCAGGCTGACGCTGCATGGCACGCCCCGATAGTGCTAATTGAATCAAAGCAACCAATCCTTGAACAAAGCTGGAAGCGTTTACGGGCGAGGTTAAGTTTATTGGTGTGGTAACGAGCGCCTGTGTAGATATAAGCTGCTGCAAGCGTTGCGACAATCCTTGTTCATTCATATCTAGCGCTAGTTTCTTTGTTCCGCTTTTTACCACCTCGATAGCACTTTCATTCTCGCCAGCTACGCTCTCATTTGATTTTGAACCCGCTATAGTGGCGTGACTATCTGAAACCACTGGCGCTATTTCTGCCCCTTTACCTTGTGTAGCCGCCAGTTGTGCAGCGATATTGCTCAGTAAACTATTTGATAAGCCTTTGGCCTGTGAGCTTAACGCTTGTGCGAGAGAGGCAAGTGATACAAGCGAGGGTTTACGCCCACTGTCTTTTCCTTGCAGGCCATTATTCTCTGCTGAAGCGGCATCTTTCCCTTCAGTTAATATAGCTTTTGCCGATGCTAGCAGTTGTTCCTTGGGTGGCTTTGGAGGGCCGATAAATTCCCCATTGGATACCTTGGCTTGAGAAGCCTTCGCGTTGAGCGCATCAAGGCCTTTAAGTTGCTGCAAAATTTTATCAAAATGCTGAGCTTCATGTGCTTGAGGAGCGCCGCTGCCTGGCGGTGACTTTCCATTCTCAACAATAGCAACGAGTTGGCTTAATGCTTGGCTGGTACTGCCTGTTTGGCTCAATAATACCCGAGAAAGTGTACTAATTGCGTTGTGTACATCCGTTCCTTTAAGCGATGTGGGAGCCGCTGCCTTTAGGTTTGTAATGGATGAAGAGTCTTCAAGCGAGCTATTTCCCGTGACTGCTTCGAGCCCTTTCGCTGTCGCTTTTGGTAATTGCGAAAGGTTAAGTTTATTTACCTGCTCCTGCGTCAGAGTCGGGGCCGAGAGGGAAGACCCCTTGCTCTGAGGTACAACAATTTGTAATACCGCATTTTGTTGTGATGTACGAATCGAGAGCTTGTTGTCAGTTAAGGTCAACGCAGAAAGCACTTTTAACGCGTTAGTGTCGGCACCAGAACCTTTTAAAAGCGCGTTAAGTCGAGGCGGGTTACTCAAGTTATGCTCAACAGCTACGCCACCTTGCTTAAGTGCGCTGGAAATGAACTGTTGTTGTAAGTTGGTACTTACATTTTTATGAGTCATGGCAGCGAAATTATTGTCGTTGGTTGTTGGGCGAGCGCTTTCATTGGACAAACCTTGAGAGATTTGCAGCGCGATTCCACCGTTGCTAGCTCGGCTTAGTCCTATGACGACCTGTTGTCCAACTAGCTTTTGAAGCGCTGCTTTAGCCGTGCTATCAAGCTTTTCAGTATTAATGTCCGATAGGGGAATAACCTCATTTTTAGCGGTGGTGAGCATGAGTTGCCCAAAATTTTCACTCTTTGTAGAAATAGAAAGTTGACCTTTAAGCGTAACGGCGGCGTTATTTGCAGCAAGAGCTTGTGCCACGGCTTTCAGTAATTCAGCTTTTTCGGGCGCAGACAATGACACGCCTTGTTGAGACAAGCGTGTAGAAAGCAGCACTGCAGACTGAGTGTCTACCTGACTTTGAGAAGTATTTTGAGCACTTTTCGCTTCTGGGCCTGAGATATGATCAGGGGAGGTAGGCAAAAGTGCAAGCTGCGCATTATTAATTGCTTGGTTAGAAAGCTTAGCGCTGACTTCTGCGGGTAAGGCAACGTTGAGTACTTGAGCTGCTGACGATACATTATTTGGTGTCACCGTTATCGATAGCACTCGTTCAGGTAAGCGTTCAACTATTACTTTCGCGGCATTATCTAAGGTGGCTGCCTGCGACAGCGCAGCGTTGGCAATAGCGGGAGAAGTACTTCGACTCGCCCCTTGAGTAGCGGCATCAACATTTACCTGTGACGGTAAAGATGTAGGGGAAGTCGTGCCCTTTGACTGATTCAGAGTCGCTGCCAATAGTGATGATAATGGTGTTGTCATAATTAAGATATCGGCACAGTCGCGCTTTTCCTTACTTATTTGAGTATAGCAAATTTGACTATAGCAAAGTGCTTTGAGGCTGTTTCATCATTAATAAGTGCTCATCGATAACGTACAGCGAAACCATTCGTTCTTAAGGCAGATGAACAATTTATTTTTGCGCAGAAAGACAACTCACCCTTGTTCTACTGGCTCTGTGGAAAAATGCCTTTGTCTTTGAAGTAAATCATATTTAATTGGAATTCGCGACTGCGAAAAAGCGTTCATGTGGTAGACTAGCGCCATTTTTTAAAACCTCTTTTTTAGGTTGGAGTAGCCAAGTAGTGTTAGAGGCGTGCGGATTAACGTGCAGCAAACGAGATAGAACCCTTTTTGAGGGGCTTTCACTGGTTGTTAATACTGGTGAGTTGCTGTACTTGCGCGGCCCTAACGGTGCAGGAAAAACCAGCTTACTTCGCATATTAACTGGGTTGAGTGCACCTGAGTCGGGCGCCGTTTTATATAACGGTGTAAACATTTCCGAAGACAAGACCGGCTATTATCGCGATCTTTTCTATTTAGGACATAAGAGCGGTACTAACGGCAGCCTTTCAGCCTTGGATAACTTATCATTTTGGTTAGCCCAGCACAGTATATCGGTACAAGAAAATACGCTGTATGACGTCTTGGCAAAAGTAGGGTTAGTTGGGCTTGAAGATGTGCCTGTTAGGTATTTGTCGGCAGGTCAACAGCGTCGTGTGGCGCTATCAAGACTATGGCTTAAGCCAGCAAAGGTGTGGATATTAGACGAACCGTTTACAGCGCTTGATGTAAAAGGGGTTCACTTACTTGAAACAAGTATGAAAGAGCACGTTAGACGCGGTGGTCTTATTATTACCACTTCGCATCAAACACTGTCAGAAAATGCTGGGGAACACCGCGTATTTGACCTGGAGTACCGCTTTTAATGTCACTTTACCAAGGTATTTTTAAACGCGACATGCACATTGCGTTCAATCAAAAAGCGGAATTGGTGCAACCACTGATGTTTTTACTCATGGTGGTAACCTTATTCCCTTTAGGTGTAAGCCCTTCTCCTGATACCCTTCAGCGCATTGGACCGGGGGTAATTTGGATTGCGGCAATTTTGTCATCACTTATGGCAATGGAAAGACTGTTTCGCGATGACTTCCAAGACGGTTCGCTAGAACAGTATATGCTCTCTGGTCTGGCATTGCCGGCGGTGAGCGCGGTGAAGGTAGCTGCCCATTGGCTGGTCAGTTTTGTGCCTTTATTATTGCTTTCTCCACTGCTAGCGATGTTTTTGAATCTAACGGTCGATATGTATATCGCCCTCGTTTTAACATTGTTGCTGGGAACGCCATTACTTTCTTTAATTGGCGCCATTGCGGTAGGACTTACCGTTGGATTGCAAAAAGGTGGGGTGCTGTTGGCATTGCTACTTATCCCTGTCTTTATTCCGTTACTGATATTTGCCACGTCGGCTGTGGATTCTGCCGCACTGCAATTACCTTATCATGCGCAACTTGCTATTATTGCCGCCATGCTTTTATTGGCTGCGGCATTGGCACCGTTTGCCATCGCGTATTCTTTAAAAGTGAGTCAAAACTAATGTGGAAGTGGTTACACCCCTACGCGAAGACAGAGCGCGCGTATCAGCTCTGCCTAACTTTACAGCCTTGGTTTTGGGTTGGTGCTTTAGTGTGTCTGAGCATTGGCACTGTATGGGGGCTGGCATTTGCGCCTCAAGATTATCAGCAAGGTGATTCGTTTAGAATTATCTATATCCATGTACCTAGTGCAATCTTGTCTATGGGTACTTATGTCGCCATGGCAATTGCAGCCTTGGTGGGTATGGTGTGGCAGTGGCGCACTGCCTATATGAGCATGATTGCTATGGCGCCTATCGGCGCAGTAATGACGTTTATCGCTCTATTCACGGGCGCCGCCTGGGGCAAGCCAATGTGGGGCGCTTGGTGGGTGTGGGATGCACGCCTAACTTCAGAGCTTATTCTGCTTTTCTTGTACGTAGGCGTGATTGCGCTTTACGGTGCTTTTGAAGACAAACAGCAGGCAGGTAAAGCCGCAGGCGTGATGGCGCTGGTGGGTGTAGTAAATATCCCCATTATTCACTACTCGGTAGAGTGGTGGAACACGTTGCATCAAGGGGCGACCATTAGTAAGTTCGATAATCCTTCGATTGCTCCTGAAATGCTGTGGCCACTGTTAATTAATTTGCTGGGTTTCGCGTTTTTTATTGGCGCGGTAACTACAGTGCGTTTACGTAATGAGATTGTGCTTAGAGAGTTGCACAGACCTTGGGTGCAAGCCTTGGCTATCAGTCAGTTAGCTTCTAAACAGCAAGTTAACCACAGCGTGAAAGGGGGCAACTAATATGCAGTTTGAATCGTTGGCCGACTTTATCAACATGGGGGGCTATGCATTTTATGTATGGCTGTCGTTTGGTGTGACATTTGCGGCCATGGCTATCATCGCCATCCAAAGTTTTATTAAACACCGTAACCTTTTAAGACAGGTTGTGGTGGAACAAGAGCGCAAAGCGCGGATTAAACAAGCGCGACAGCAACAGCAAGACAGCATGTAGTATTAATGCGAAAAGTGAACTTAGTATTCATTTGCGTTTTTATCGTTTATTAGTTTTTTCGAAGTGAGAGTTGCATGAACCCGAGACGAAAGCAGCGACTAGCCGTAGTGGGAATTATCGGTTTTTTAATAGTAAGTGCAATTGGATTAATGCTTTACGCCCTAAATGACAGTATTGACCTTTTCTATACGCCAAGCGAGATCATTGAAGGTAAAAATGGTCAGAAGCCACAGATAGGCCAGCGCCTTCGCATAGGCGGAATGGTAGTGCCGGGTAGCGTTAGCCGCGACAGTGAAAGCTTAGCCGTCAGTTTCGACCTTATCGATACCGGTCCTACCGTTACCGTAACCTACACGGGGATCCTTCCTGATTTATTCCGCGAAGGTCAGGGCATTGTCGCTACCGGCGTACTCACCGATGTTGGGGCGATTAAAGCGCAAGAAGTATTAGCTAAGCATGACGAAGAGTACATGCCGCCAGAACTTGCTGAAAAAATGAAAGGCATTAAGCATGTAAAACCTGAAAATATGCCAACGTATGAGTCGTCAAACGGCGCCGGGAGCAAATAATCTATGGTACCTGAAATTGGAAATATTGCGCTGACGCTTGCGCTAGTGCTCTCTATATTATTGGCCGTTTATCCGCTATGGGGGGCTCACCGTCAGCACGAAGCGTTAATGGCAACCGCCAAACCACTGGCAATCGGCTTATTTACCTTCACGCTTATCGCCTATGTATGCTTAACCTACGCCTTTGTGACTGACGATTTCAGTGTGGCGTATGTTGCCCAGCATTCAAATAGTCGACTTCCTATTTATTATAAAATTACCGCCGTGTGGGGCGGCCACGAAGGCTCATTTCTTCTGTGGGTGTTGATGCTTTCCATATGGACAGTAGCAGTGGCGATATTCAGCAAGGGTATTCCTCTTGCTATGGTTGCAAGGGTGCTGTCGGTGTTGGGAATGGTGGGCATCGGTTTTTACTTATTCATGCTGCTTACCTCAAACCCGTTTAACAGCATGCTGCCGTTTTTCCCGGTAGATGGACGAGATCTTAATCCACTGCTGCAAGATTTTGGCATGATCATTCACCCGCCTATGCTTTATATGGGCTATGTTGGCTTTTCTGTCGCGTTTGCTTTTGCAATTTCAGCACTAATTTCAGGTCAGCTAGACTCAACCTGGGCACGCTGGTCAAGGCCCTGGGTCATTTCTGCTTGGGCGTTTCTCACCGTGGGCATTGCGCTAGGTAGCTGGTGGGCGTATTACGAACTTGGCTGGGGTGGCTGGTGGTTCTGGGACCCAGTAGAGAACGCCTCTTTCATGCCTTGGCTGGTCGGTACTGCGCTAATGCACTCGCTAGCCGTAACCGAAAAGCGAAAGGCGTTTAAGTCGTGGACCGTACTGCTGGCTATTGCCGCATTTAGTTTGAGTTTACTTGGCACCTTCTTAGTACGTTCTGGAGTGATTGTTTCGGTACACTCGTTTGCAAGCGATCCTACCCGAGGCTTATTTATACTGGGAATATTGATTGTTCTTAGTGGCTTTGGCTTGCTGCTTTACGCTATGCGTGCAGCTTCACTTAAAAGCCCAGGCCGCTATCAAGCGTTTTCCCGTGAAGTGTTGTTAATGGGTAATAACGTCTTCTTGTGCGCAGCAACACTGGTTGTATTGTTGGGTACACTACTGCCTCTTGTACATAAAGAGTTAGGTCTAGGCAGTATTTCGGTAGGCGCTCCGTTCTTCAATCAAATGTTCACGTTATTGATTGTGCCATTCGTACTAATGCTAGGTCTTGGCCCGCTTACGCGCTGGAAACAGCAAAAAGCTAGTGAATTACAAAAACAGCTATTAATTGCTGGCGGTATTGCGCTAAGTGCAGGTGTGTTAGTGAACTTTGCCTATGATGAACCAACCTATATGGGCGTTTTAGGTATGATGTTAGTGTTTTGGATCCTAGTCACTACGGTGCAAGAGGTGATGCAGCGTCTATCGGCAATGCCATCAAGTAACAGTGACAATACATCGGTGCTATCTAAACTTCGCAAGCTTACGCCAAGTCACTGGGGAATGGTGCTGGGCCATGTGGGTTTTGCTATCTGCATTATCGGTATTACCCTTGTTTCAAACTACGAAATGGAGCGGGATGTTCGCATGGACATTGGCGATACCGTTTCTCTTGGCGGTTATGACTTTAGCTTTAGAGATGTCGTCAAAGTTCAAGGTCCGAACTTTGAGGCGGACAAAGGCGTATTCGACGTTTATCAAGACGGTGAATTAATCGCGCATCTAGAGCCAGAAAAGCGTTTGTATATCGTACAGCGTATGCCGATGACTGAAGCCGCTATTCACTCAAATCTCGCAAGGGATTTGTTTATCGCTATGGGTGAGCCTTTGGACAATGGCGCATGGGCCATCCGTATTTACATTAAACCGTTTGTTATCTGGCTATGGGCTGGCGCGGTAGTAATGGCGATAGGCGGTATCTTTTCTATTAGCGACAAACGTTACCGCATGGCTAAGGTTAAGAAGATAAAACGTGTATTTGGTGGGAAAAGTGAGAACGACGCAGAGCAATCTCATGGTCAAGTATCCACTCCATCAAATACGTCAGTGAAAGGAGGCGCATAATGAAAAAAGCACCACTCGTTGCTATTCCGTTAGTGTTGTTTTCTTTGCTGGTCATTTTTCTGTTTAAAGGGCTTTTTTCTGACCCCAGAGAGTTAGATTCTCAGGTTCAGGATAAGACATTACCTGCATTCTCACTGCCAGACCTGATGAAACCAGAGGTGACCTATAAACCTGAAGATTTAAAAGGCAAGGTAACCATATTAAATGTATGGGGTGTATGGTGCGTGACCTGCGCTGTTGAGATGCCGTACCTTACTCAGCTAAAGAACGAACAAAACGTTCACATTGTGGGTTTGTATTTTGATCAGGACTTAGACCCAGACTTTGGCACAAAAACACTGAGCCGTGTTCAGCAAGAAGTTACCGACATGCTCAGCCGATACGGTAACCCGTATGCATATAATATTTTTGATGTCTATCGCGATACGTCCCTCGACCTTGGAGTCACAGGAGCGCCAGAACACTTTGTTATTGACGCTGAAGGCATTATTCGTATGCACCACATAGGCGATATTAACGAGCGTGTTTGGAACTCGAAAGTTGGCCCGCTTTATAACAAACTGGTGGCAGAAGCGTCTGGTAAAACAGGCAATGACAAAAAGGTAGATGTGGATGCAGTTATGGCCTCAGAGCCTACATTGTCGAACACGCTTAATGAAAAGAATAATCAGAGCTCCGCAAGTGCACAGGGAGGGAAATGATTATGTTATTGACGACCTCTATCCACAGATTCGCAAACGCTAGAGCCATAGCGCTGAACGTTTTCGCAATGCTGTTTGTGTTTAGCGCTTTTTCAGTAAGTGCGGCTGAAGATAAGTTTTCTTTCGACACGCCAGCTCAGCGTGAAAGCTTTTTAAAGCTTACCGCCGAATTACGTTGCCCTATGTGTCAAAACCAGAATATTGCTGATAGCGACGCCATGATTGCTCACGACATGCGCCGAAAAGTTTACGCGTTGTTAAAACAAGGCAAAACAGAACAGGAGGTGATTGATTTTATGAAGTCGCGCTATGGCGATTTTGTGCACTATCAACCGCCGATTACAGCTGCGACCTTGTGGCTTTGGGCTGGCCCTGTTTTGTTTATTTTTATTGCCCTAATTGTGGTGATTCGACGAAAATCGGTAACACCACCAGAAGATATGGCCGCTAAGTTAGCTAAAGCAGATGAAATGTTGGAGCGAGAGAAAGAATGAGTTGGTCTGAGTTTTATATTATCGTTTCAGGCTTAATTACGCTTGTTCTTTTAATTGTCGCTTTCCCGTGGCTGCGTAATAAAAATCACGCGAAACAAGACAGTTTAAGCAATACGCAAATTGTTAAGCAGCGCCTTGCCGAACTTGATCGTGAAGTGCAAGAAGGGCTCATTAGTGAGCATGACAAACGACAAGCCGTTGACGAACTAAAACTAGCGCTTGTAGATGAAAGCGCATTTCAATCTCATAAAACGGGTAATGCAAAACTTCCGCTCGCGATTGGCGCCGTGCTTGCGATAGCCTGCGGAGTGATTGTATATGCGCAGGTAAACCAAATGGGTCGAGTTACCCAGGCAAGCCAAGCCATTGAAGCGTTGCCCGAATTGAGTCAACAGCTTGCCAGCGGTAATGCGAACAACCTGACCCAACAAGACATTGCTAGCCTTGCTCTTGCTATACGCCAGCGTTTGAGAGAAGAGCCCGAAGACGACACGGGATGGATGTATTTTGGCAGATTGATGCTGAGTATCGGTCAAGAAGTGCAGGCCATTGAAGCTATTGATAAAGCGGTAAGTTTGGCACCGTCTAACTCTGCTAATCGCATTACGCTTGCTCAAGCCTTGATGACCACAGGGGATGTCAATAATCTTGAACGAGCGCAATCTATCTTGTTGGGCTTGCTTAACGACAATCCAGCGAATGATAATCTTGCGCTGATGATGGCGGTGGTCTCTGCTCAACTTGGCGATCTTGAAAATACTCAGCGTTTTTATAAGCAAGTTGAAGGTAAGTTACCAGTAGATAGCGATATGGCGCAGCGTTTAGTTGCGCGTATAAAAGAGCTACAAGGGAATACCAGTGAAATGGCAGCGCTACAAAATACAGCCGCTGAAATTACTGATACATCAATAGCGCAAGATGCCAGTAGCGAAGCGAAAAATACTAATAGCGAAGCACAAACTGGCTTTAATATCACGGTGAATTTATCTGACGACGCTAGCATAGAAGCGCCTAAAGACGGTTTCTTGATAGTGTTCGCTCAAGATGCGAACTCTGACAACAAAATGCCTGCCGCTGTGGTTAAACTGCCGATAGAAGACTTCCCTGTTTCCGTTACTCTAACCACAGAAAACGCAATGATGCCACAATTCACGCTAGCAACACTTTCTGATGTGGTGGTTACCGCAAGACTATCCAAAGATGGTAATGTGGCAGTTTCAAAAGGCGAATGGCAAGGCAGTGTGAGCGCAAGCGTTACGGCCAACGAAATATCTTCACTAAGCGTTATTATTGATAAGGAATTATAAGTATGGAACTGTCTAAATCACTCGTAACCGGGTTGATTATTGCCGCAAGTCTTTTAGGTGGCTGTGCGAGTAACCATACGCAAGATCAAGCTCAAGCGTATTCTCAAGACAATGGGTCGAACGCGCCCGTAGTGGATACTTCAGACCCCCGTGACCCGTTCGAGCCGGTTAATCGTGAAATCTGGGACTTTAACTGGGATGTGTTGGATGCTTATATCTTACGCCCAATAACAGTTACCTACGTGACTGTGATGCCTCAGCCTGCGCGAACTGGTTTGGTGAACATCACGGACAACCTACAAGAGCCTGCGAACTTTTTGAATAATATGTTTCAAGGCAAGGTTGATGATGGCTTAGATAGCTTGGCCCGTTTTTTAATTAACACCACGGTAGGGTTAGTTGGCACGTTTGACGTTGCGTCAAAAATTGGCATTGAGCGTAAACGCGAGCAGTTTGCTGAAACTCTGGCTGTGTGGGGATTAGATACTGGGCCTTTCTTAATGCTGCCCTTTTTAGGCCCAAGCGATCCGCGAAGCTTCACCGGTGATTATGTTGACGGTTTTGCGTTTCCAATGTCGTTACTCGAAGGGTCTGTAAACTTAGCGCGTATCGGTATTTCGGTACTTGAAACACGAGCGCAATTACTTGATCAAGAGGCGCAGCTTGAGCAGTCTGTTGATGACTATGCTTTTGTGAAAAATGCTTACTTTGAAAACTTGGAGTTTCGCGTTACCGACGGTAAAAGCGGCGATAAAGCAATTGATGATGAGCAGCTAGATGACTTTGCTGATTTTGAAGCAATGCTGGAAGGCAATGACTTTGATAGCTATGAAGAAACGTCGGAAGAAGGTGTCGATGAGTCTACAGATTCAGAAGATGCATCAGCTGATGACAGTGAAAAAGCTAACCTAAAAGGAAAAGATTCGAAGTCGAAAGACGGCAAATAGAGAAAAAGTAATAAATAAAACGATGTTGGATAAAGTTCGGGGGCAGGGTTTAGTTATTTAACCTCAACTTTAACGTTTCTCTAGCTGTAAATGCCCGCATAAAAAAAGCCATGCTCAACAGCATGGCTTTTTAGTTCTGGGAATTTGAACAGGCCTATCGGCAGCGTTCAAATGCAAAGCTAGTCCTTTGGATAGCCCATCGGGTTTTGTGACTGCCAGTTCCATGTGTCGGCACACATGTCTTCCAAGCCTTTTTCTGCATGCCAGTTAAGCTCTGTAGCAGCTTTTGTTGGGTCGGCATAACAGGCTGCCACATCGCCGCTTCTACGCGGTGCAATCTTATAGGATACGGTTTTACCCGAGCCTTTTTCGAAAGCTTTGATCATTTCGATGACTGAATAGCCCTGACCTGTACCCAGATTGTATTTGTCTAAGCCCATGTTAAGGTTTAAACGATCAAGTGCTTTCAAGTGACCATTGGCAAGGTCAACAACATGGATATAGTCGCGAACGCCTGTGCCATCAACGGTATCGTAGTCGTCACCGAACACGCTTAGCTGCTCTAGCTTACCGGTAGCAACCTGAGAGATATAAGGCATTAAGTTGTTCGGAATACCGTTCGGATCTTCACCGATCTGGCCAGATTCGTGTGCGCCAACGGGATTGAAGTAGCGAAGCAATACAATGTTCCACTCGTTGTCCGATACGTAAAGATCGCTAAGCATATGTTCAACCATAAGCTTCGACATACCATAAGGGTTTGTCGGATGGCCAGTGGCCATATCTTCACGTAGCGGTAGCGATGCTGGATCGCCGTAAACCGTTGCAGATGAGCTAAACACAATATTCTTTACATTGTGCTTCTGCATAGCTTTACATAGCGTTAGCGTGCCGTACACGTTGTTTTCATAGTATGAAAGTGGCTTTTGCACAGACTCGCCGACGGCTTTTAAACCGGCAAAGTGAATAACGGCATAAATGTTATGCTCGCTGAATATGTCATCTAACACGGCGGTATCGCGAATGTCACCTTGAACAAAAGTAACCGACTTGCCTGTTAATGCTTCTACGCGACGAAGTGATTCAGCACTTGCGTTTGCAAGGTTATCCAGCACTACAACACCGTAGTTTTGTTCAAGTAACTGTAAAACTGTGTGACTACCTATATAGCCTGCACCACCAGTGACTAAGATGGTCTTCATGCATTCTCCTTGCTAGACGGTTGCGCAATGTATTTAGCGCAGATGGAATATTGAATAGGTTTAACAACCAATGGATAAACTAAAAATACCACAAAAGCCCACAGTAACGAGGTCCAATTTGACGCAGTTTGAAGAATAAATGCGAATACGGGGACAATGACGAGTAACTTTAGAACATTCAGTAAAGTCTTCTCAGGGACAGATAGCCGCTTTGCGGCTTGATCAAGCAACTTAACGCGCTCTGTCAGTGGAAGACCTTTTAAGACAGGGATGTCTCTGGTAGAAAAATAAAACTTCATAGGTTTGTGCTAAAGCCTTTAATAAAAAACCGCCGGAACGTTACGTTACGGCGGTTATTGTAGGGTAATTGGTCAGCACTTAAAACATGCTAACAATAAATTACGCTTTTTGTTCAATACCTGCTTTTTCCCAGAAACGAGATTTAAAGCTCATTAAACCAATCACGATGGCAATGGCAATGCTAAATAGGGCAATTTGAAGGTACAGGTCTGGCATTTGCTCTACGTTTTCTGGGTCGAAGTTACCCGAAAGTAAGCCAGCAATAATATTACCAATAGAGTAAGTCAGTACGAATACCCCCATCATTTGCCCTGCGAAGCGCTTAGGCGATAGCTTACTTACTGCACTTAGTGCAACAGGGCTTAGGCACAGCTCACCAACAGTGTGTAAGAAGTAGGTAGTAACGAGCCACATAGGCGCAACTTTAAGGCCTTGTGCAGCATACTGAGACGCCATAAACATTACCAAGAAGCCCGACGCCATAATAACGATACCTACGGCACACTTAATCGTGTACGACGGGTCAATCATTCTCTTAGCAAGGTTAATCCAAAGGGCAGCGAAGAAAGGCGACAAAATAATGATAAATAGCGAGTTTGAAAGCTGGAACCATACTGTTGGGATAGCGTCCATCCCGAACCAAGAGGTAAGTAGCGAGCCGCTTTCAAGTACGCGGTCGGTATAGTTTTGTGCGAATAGGTTTAGTGAAGAGCCAGCTTGTTCGAAGCCAGACCAGAAACATGCTGAAGCAACACACACTAAAAACAGCGCCCACATGCGCTTTTTCTCATTGTCGCTTAGCTGGCCTTTGAAATAAATGAACCCGAAATAAAGAAAGAAGATGACCGTAAAAGCAACGGCAACTTGTTGAGCAAGGGCAACTGGCTCAATAACGATAGTGCCCAAGTGTGCAAGCACAATTACCACAACAGCAAGTGCAATCACTGCCCATACGCACATCCATGCACGCTGTTTGGCCGCACCTTGATAAGGGTTTGCTGGCGCCACAGAATCAGCCGATAACGAACGGTTGCTGAAGTAATATTGAATTAGGCCGATTGCCATACCGACGGCAGCTGCACCAAATGCATAGTGCCAGCCCCAATTTTCCTGTAAATAACCAGTCACTAGGTAGGCGATCAGAGAGCCAATGTTAATACCCATGTAATACAGCGCATAGCCACTGTCACGACGGCCATCATCCTCGCCATATTGTTGACCAACCATGGCTGAAATATTGGGTTTAAGTAAGCCTGTGCCCGAAGCAACAAGAATAAGACCCACGAAAAATAAGTTTTGTAAGTCTATAGCAAGTACTACGTGACCTGCGAAAATGATAATGCCGCCATACCATACGGCGTTTTTACCACCAATTAAGCGGTCCGCTAACCATCCGCCCGGTAAACCTAGGAAATATACCGCACCTGTGTATAGGCCGTAGATTGCTCCAGCGGTTGCAACAGTAAAGCCCAAGCCCTGCGTTTGTAAGCTCGCGGTCATGAAAAGAACAAGTAGCGCGCGCATACCGTAGTAACTCATGCGCTCCCACATTTCTGTAAAAAATAGCGTTCTTAGGCCCCCTGGATGGCCGAAAAAGCTAGTATCGTTAGATGGTTTCATAATTATATTTTAATTCCATATTGCTTATGGTTGTTATTGTAGAGCACTTATAGGATAGGCTCTTTGATAGTAGTCCGTAAGGCGGATAGCTTCTTATACTAGAGCTTGCTTAAAGACACAAGATTTGGACGATAAACTTCATTAAAGCGGTGTCAATCGGCTAAGTCTTGTACGACTTAGCCGATTAAACTCTTGGCTTGCTAAACAGATGGAGGCACTAAAGCTCGCGGATAGTAGCTACTACAATTCGTACTATTCCATAAATAAGCAGCAATGACACACCAAAAAGAACAAGGTTATAGATAACCGTGGGGTAAGCATTGTCATCTGGAAGGGTAGGTGATTCTACAGTTACCAAATGTTGTAGTTTTTGGTATGCCTCTACGCGCGCGTTTTCTAGTGTAATCAACGATGAGGAGTACGCTTGAATAGCCAATTGAAGCTGTACCTGAAGGTTACTGTATTGCGCCATTAATTCACTGACTGACAGGGCTTCACTTTCTCCTTCAGCGGTACTGATACGCTCTTTTTGCTTTTCTACTTCTTTTTGTAATGCTGCTATTTCACGCTTAATGTTAATCACTTCAGGTGCGACGTTAGACATCATGGTCGACATTGTGCTTAGCTCAGCTTTTTTCTGGGCAAGGGTCGCTTCTAATGAAAAAGCGATCTGCTGAAACGCTGCACCTTCAGCAGTAGGGTCGAGCACATTGTATTTGGATTGGAAGCCTAAAATTTCAGTCTTTGCTTGTTGCAGCTTTTGTTCAACAATCTCGTGTTCACCCTTGGCAAACGTAAGCTTTGATTTAGCCAAGTTGTTATTGATGGTATTAATAAACTCTTCCGCTTTATCAACAATAGCTTGGTTTATTATTTGGGCATATTCAGCGTCGAAAGCGCGGGTTCGCAAACTGATGACAGAAGATGCCGAGTCCACGCTAACTTCAATATGGTTCAGATAAAACTGATAAAAGTCCTCTTGCTTGTGTGAAGATGACAGGCCGCTAAACAAATCGGCTTTGTCTGACATGTAATGATCTCGAAGGCCAATAGTCTCATCGAGATACTTAATCATATCTGCAGACTGAATATACGCTTCTACAAGCTGACTTTCAGTACCGCCTGATGCACCAGAAACACCAGCTGCCATCAAGAGAGATGAGGGGTCGAAGCTACTGCCGCCGTCACTTGATTTTACAATAAGTTGGCTTTTACTTTCGTATTGAGGTGCAGCCCATAAAACAAGATATAGGGCGTACAGCACCCATGGAAGAACAAGCAACAGCATTTTGTGTTTGCTGAGAAGGGCATTGAGCTGTGTAAGAGATTTTTCCACTGTGATTTGAACCTATTTAAGTGATTTCTTATTGTCTGCATCCTGCGTATAAACGTCGATGCCTTCTTCGAGATCGTGATAATAAGTAAGTTTGCCTTCATCTATGATAACGGCAGACGTACAGAACTCGCGGATTTGGTCAAGTTCATGGCTAACCATAATAACGCCCGCTTGTTCACTTTTTTCTTTTAGCGATAAACGCGCTTTTTTTCTAAAAAGCGGATCGCCTACAGACGTCGCTTCATCGATAAGGTAAATATCAAAATTAATATTCATGCAGCATGCAAATACGAGTTTGGCGCGCATACCTGAGGAGTATGTGCGCACGGGAAGATCGAAGCGTTTACCTAACTCGGCAAACTCTTGCACTTTTTCTTCGTACTCTGGAAGCGATTTAACGTTGTTTATTCGGCCCACAAAACGCGTATTTTCACGCCCCGTCATTTGCGGGTGAACACCTGTTTGAAGGGCAACCGGCCACGACATGGATTTATTCGTCAAAACTCGGCCTCTGTCAGGGTATTCGCTTTTTGCTAGCATCCGGAAAAGAGTCGACTTACCCGCGCCATTTTTACCCAAAATTGCGACGTTGTTTTCCGTAGGAAAATCAAAATTCAAATTTTTGAAAATATATTGAGGGCCCATTTTACTGGGGTAACTCTTTGTTAGATTCTCAATTCTTATCATCGAGACAACACCTTCTTCCATGTGATGTGATACATCGAAAGGCTTAGGAAGAGAAAAATTATAGTAATTTCAATTAGAAAGCCAAGGGATACGCCCTTTGTTCCATAGGATTCGAAACAGGCGTAACGGGCGAGTTCATTGAAATGAACAAGAGGATTCCACGTTAAGTAAGGCCAATACTCTTCAGGCAGATCTTGAAGACTGAAAAAAACGCATGAAATAAACATTAATGGGCGGGTAAGCATTGATTTTATCTTATCCACTTCCGGCACGAATGCGGCAGCGATAGCAAAAATCATCCCTATGGATATTGAAAATACCCACAAAAGAAGAAACAGAGATATCAGCAGCAACGGGTCATTTACCGTAAAGGTCTCGCCCATCAGGTAAAGCGCAAGACATAGTAATGCGACAACCACTACCTTTACTGAAAACTCGAGGAAGCCCGCTGTGAGTATCGCTGAAATAGGTTGAACCTGTCTGAACGCATAGAGCGGCTTATTTCTGCGCACAGAAGTTGATACTGACTGGAGGCATGTAGTCAAAGACTGCAGCCCGACCATTCCGATCATCATAAACAGAAAAAGAGGAATAGAGTGGATATCATCGCCGCTGATCAGTCCACGAAGGTATGACAGCGCGAAGATAAAGGCAAAGGGCTCTAAAAATGCCCAGCCTAAGCCAAATTTATCGTTAAATTTACTTTGAAGCTCGCGCAGGAAAAGCGCGAATATCACGCCTCTCCATGCGTAGAGCTGGTCTTTAAACGTTACCATGTTTAGTTAGTAGCTACGTTGGCTGCAATAGCAATTTGATAAACAATCTGAGTAATGTCTTTAACCGCTTGCAATAGCTTGGTATCGATAGCAGGCAATACGATGATCTGATCACCTGGTTCTAACTTACTATCGTTGCTTGCTAGGAATGAGGTGTTGATGCTGGTAAAGGTAACATTACCATTTTTACGAACAATAAGGATTCGTTCGTCTTCAGCACGTTCAGTGAAACCGCCCGCCCAAGCAACATAATCTTCAGTCGTGGCTTCTGGGTTAAAGACTACTGACTGAGGAAGTAACACTTCACCACCTACGTGCACTAAGTCAGTTACCTCTGGGATGACAATGGTGTCATTCGGTTCTAGCAGAATATTTGCGATATCACCATTTTCAGAAACTACGACTCTGCCTTGAGGCTCAATTTGGCGAGCACGTGCAATAAAGTCGGCGACAAGCTGAGCTTCTTGGGCGCGGATGGCTCCTTCACCCGTCGAGCTAATGGGAGCGGTATACATGCTCCGCTCAAGACGCTGAAGACCTTCTTCGATGATTTCTTTTTGCTTTACAGCAACGCTTTCTCTTAATAGGTAAATGTTCTGGGTATCAGAAAGGGCTGTATCTGCTTCGATGTGATCTAGTACATCGATAAGGCGTGTGCCTTTATCAACCATAATCTGAGAGGCTCCAGCAAATGCGCCAGCCACATTAATGCGATAGATTTGGGGCTCGTGGTCAGCAAGATATTCAACCGTGTCGCCGGCACTTAGTTCAAGTGAAGCAAATTCATCCAAACTCAAGTAGCGAGCAAACTGCTTGTTATTTCGAATACCAGATACCGAAGCATGGGAGGAAAACTCACCTGGTCGCGCAAAGTAATTCACCACGCCGCCGTTCAATTCTTCGTTGAGAAACTCAAAGGTAAAGCTATTTCGAGCGCCTGTTTCAACGACAATAGTGTTGCCAATTGGGTGCACTAATATGGTATCGCCATCTTTAAACGACATCTGAGGTAACTTACCATTTCTGAAAAATGCATATAAATCGGCAGTAGCAACGACTTTACCGTTGCGCACTACGTCTATCTGCCTAAAACTTCCGCGCTGAAAATCAATACCACCGGCGCGTTTTAGGTAATACAGCACGCTATCTGAGGCGAGGCCTGCATATTGACCTGGTCGTAGCACCGGGCCAGAAACAAAAATTGACACAGGCGTTGACGTAAGAAGGTTTACGTAGACATTTACATCGTTTGTATAAACCTGTCTGATTTTTGCAGTAACGGTTTGATTTACACTGCCAGCAGGTGTATTTGCGACACGGATAGGACCAATGTTAGGAATAAAAATATTGCCTTGATTATCAACGGTTACTACATCAGAAAAGTTAACCGCCCCCCACAGCCATATTGAAATTTTATCGCCCGGTGCAACGAGATAGTTATCATTGAGACCTGTGCTGCGTTCTGACTCAAATCCACCAATAAATAAGTTGGCTGCAAAAGGTGGGTTTTCCATAGGCGCTTGCGCAGGAAAAACGGTATCAATAGTTGGCTCGCCAGGTAAGTTTACGCCATTACGAGGCTGGGTTGAAAACTGTCCCATGGTATTCGCAGAACTGCTAGCGCCTGGAAGCGTTCGCTGGGTTGAAATACTCAGTGGCGATACGGACTGATTAGCAATGCCGCTACTCTGGGTCTGCTGAGCTCTTTCTCTTAATTGCTGCAATTGTTCCATGCTTTGCGCGCTTGCAGGGCCCACATAAGCGAAAAGAAGTGACGTTGCACAAGCCGCTAGCGTCAGGCGCTTTAAAGTTTTTTTGATGCTGGTTGACTGCATTTATCTATTCACCTTGAACTGTTGCCGAAGCTACTAAGGGAGTAATAACTCGCCATTGACCGTTTCGCTGACATGTCGTCATTTTACGCTGAATATCAGAAGACGCTGTTTCACCGTCTTGTAAAGAAAACCGGATACATTTATTGCCTGTGGCGGATATATAGTGCTTCAAGGACTCGTATTGGTGGCCATTGAAGCGTATAGAAAATGATTCCTGCGTATCATGATAAATGTTGGCTTTTGGAATATTTATTGCAAGCTCTTTGTCCGGTGCAAGGGAATAAGCAAGAGAAGAATGCACCAAAGGAATGTCAGCCCTAGTGGCGGTAGGAGTGTTAGAACACCCAGCTACGCCTATCGTAACTACGATAGGTAAAATTAGACGAGATAATTGTTTGAACATTAGCTTTCATATCCATATAGCAATTTCGCGCTAGGATAACATAAGTTTTAAAAAAAGCATGTTCGCTATCGCAGTTGCTGAATTGTCTGAGTCTTCACCAAGACCGCAATATAGAGGACAAGTTCATATCAATAGTGTAACTCGATATGTTTTTGGCATTACAAAGACAGGAAATAGACGGATAAGTTAACACTTTAACGGAATAAGGAAGTTATTCAATCGTTATAGCAGAAGCTGAGATAGTTCGAGAGAGGCGGCGAGAAGACGCACAACATGTTCTCTTTTTAGCGGTGATTAAGGTTATTCTCGCAACAAATGAGTTTTTGACACGTTTTGATACGTTATTTATGCATGAAGGGTGGTTACTTAGACAAATGTTTTATATTATATCGAAGTTTTCTATCCGCATATTCATAACAAGATGCCCTCATCGCGCTGGAAGAAATGGAAGTTGTAAATAAATGGAAGCAACATTTAGTTTTTTATCAAAATTTGCATGTGTATTGACAGAAACTACTACAAATAGCTGTGTTTTTGTCGGTAAGGCGAGGTTGTGTGTTTTATGCTAGCTTATTTGCAGTTTGTCCCGCTTTTTACTGCATTTTTCGTCGCGCTTATCCTTTTGGTGGTCATGACGCCTTTAGCGCATCAATTTGGCTTAGTTGACCAACCATCAGCGCGAAAACGTCACGCCGGAATTGTACCTCTTACAGGTGGTGTGGCTATTTTTATGGCCGTGCTTGTTGCCAGCGTCGCGACAGATGTGTGGATGAAAAACAATCCTCTGTTTTTCACCGCATCAGCATTTGTTGTCTTGCTTGGTATGTTGGATGACCGTTTTGACCTGAGTGCCAAAGGCCGCCTTATGTGCCAATTTGGTGTTGCAGCGATCATGGCATGGAGCGCGCAAAACTATATTACATCTCTGGGTAATATCTTCGGAACAGGTGAGGTAGTTCTCGACCTAGGTGGGTATTTCTTTACGATCATTTGTGTGGTCGGTGTCATTAATGCGTTCAACATGATAGATGGTATTGATGGATTAGCCGGCGGAATGAGCCTTGTTATTCTATTAACAGTTGCGGGCTTTTTGATCTTTACTGGTAACGGAGCCTCCATCATGGAGCCGCTTATCATCGTTGCAGCTATTGTTCCGTTTCTTGCTTTTAATTTGAGTTGGAAAGGGTTTAAAGGCAATAAGATATTTATGGGTGATGCTGGCAGTATGTTCGTTGGGCTCACTATCGTATGGTTGCTTGTTGATCACACTCAAGGTGAAGCTGCCGCATTTAGGCCCATTACTGCTGTGTGGTTAGTCGGCCTTCCATTAATGGACATGGCCGCGATCATGTATCGCCGTGCGCGGAAGGGGCAATCAATGCTCAAACCTGACCGTCAGCACCTTCACAATATCTTTATGCGTGCAGGGCTTAGCAGTAGAAAGTCACTTGTTGCTATCCTTTTGCTCGGAGCATGTTATTGCTTAATCGGTATATTAGGAGAAGTCTATCAGGTAGCTGAAGCAGTCATGTTCTGGGGCTTTATTGTGCTACTCGTCGTGTACAGTCTTGTTATCCAACATATTTGGAGTGTACTGCGCTTTGTGAAGCGATTAACCGCATAGTTTGAGTAAAATCGTGGCAGGCTTAGTAAAATCTCTGTAACATGCCAACAAATAAAAGCGCACACGTAAGGCGCTTTTATTTTCTTTGTTACTTTTTTACGTTGGTAAAATTTCTTGATAAATCAATTCTCTATTCTTCAAAATAACAATAAAAAACAGCATGTCGAATCGATAATTGCTATGGCGGTTTACCAAGCTGACAATGCGAAGTGGCTTCGCGAAGCCATTGAAAGCATGACTAAGCAGTCTTACACAGATTTTCTTTTCGTTATTGTCGCCGACGGACCTGTACCTCAAAAAATAACTCGCGTACTAGAAGATGTAGCAAGTAAAGACGACAGGGTAATAATAGCGTCGAATAGTCACAATGTGGGGCTAGCAAGTAGCATGAACTCAGTTGCTGAGTTCGGTATGCAGTTTAACCCATCGTTTTTCATAAGAATGGATGCGGATGATATTTCTGAAGAAAGCCGCCTTCTACGTCAAATCACCTACCTTAAAAAGCACAGCAACATTTCTGTACTAGGATCAGCGCTAACAGAAGTTAACGAAAGTGGTGTTAAAGTTGGCGCGCGAGTAATGCCCGCTTCGCACAGGCAGATCGTTCGTATCTTGCCGAGACGATGCTCGCTGAACCATCCAACAGTAGTTATTCGTTACAATGTATTTAATGATGGGCATCGTTACGACAGTGACTTGTTAAACACACAGGACTATTTTTTCTGGATAACCTTAGCGTCTAAGGGGTATATCTTTAGGAACTTAAAAGATCGACTTTTGAAGTTCAGACGAGTTAATAACTTTTATAAACGTCGAGGCTTAAGTAAGTCGCTAAACGAGTTCAGAGCACGTCTATATGCCATACGTAAATTAAAGCAATTTTCACCCTATAACTTTTTTTACGCCTGTGGTGTCTTAGCATTGAGGTTAATGCCTGGAAAAGTGGTTAAACTTGCCTATAAACTTGATAGACATTTACTGGAAAGGTTTGGTAAACATTGAGCGTCGGCGTTGTTGTTATACTATTTAATCCTGATGTTGAGCACGTGCGTAGTCTCATCGGTGCGTTTTGTGCCCCTGACTGGAACGTCATCTTAGTTGATAATTCTCCAAGTCCTCAGCAGGCTCTTTTAACAACTGATGTTACTTATCTTCATTACCCCTCAAATATTGGTATCGCCCACGCTCAGAACGTCGGCTTGAAAGTGCTCTTTAATGAGGGAAGCGACTACGCCTTTTTGCTTGATCAAGATAGCTTGTTCTCTCCCGTTATTGCTGTTGAGTTAGTGAGGCAATTCCAAGACCTTGAGCAACGTTCCCCAATTGCAGCCATAGGCCCTTCTATCTATTGCCAATTTTCAGAGTGTGTCGATCAGGGGGTTCTGCAAAAAGGGAAGCAGGTTTCCGAAAAGTTAAAAACAGTAAAGCAAATCATTGCCTCAGGCATGTTAATTTCCAAGCGTGCTTTTGAACGCGTGGGTGAAAAAGAAAGTGAGCTCTTTATCGATGGAGTTGATCACGAATGGTGCTGGCGTGCTCGAGCCAAGGGCATGGTTATCTATCAGTCGCTCAGTGCATGTATGCCTCATCGACAAGGCGATGATAGAGTGAAAGTTTGCGGTGTGACATTCAAGCAGGGCGCACCGATAAGGCTCTACTATCAGTTTCGTAACGTACTCATTTTAGCGCGCCGTCATTACGTACCTCTTTATTGGAAACTTCGTCATGTTTGTGCAATACCTCTGAGGTATCTTGTAAACAGATATTGCTTTGAGCAAGGAAAAACGCGAGGCGCTTTCATGTGGGCAGGACTCAAAGATGGATTAAAACGCAAAACCGGCCCCATAGAGCATGCACTAATTCCAAAAAGTAGTGTGAAAAAAAGCGACACTTGATGTGTAGGAAAGGAAGGACAAATCATAAACGCTTTCACTATTATGGTGCATTAGATATTATTTATCCCTAATTTTGTGCTTTTATCGGTGGTTTTGAGCTGTTTTGCTCATTTTCAATACACAGACGCTCTAAAAAGGTAATTGGAACATCGATTGCATTAGTCTTGCGAACAACAGTGAATATATCTCAGCTTAAGGAATAACAAACGGCTGAAAGTCGTCTTAGGCGTGTATTTAGGATTTTAAAAAAGGATATTAACTATGAGTCAGGTTAAAAAAGCGGTAATCCCTGTAGCGGGCCTTGGAACGAGAATGCTCCCAGCAACGAAAGCTATTCCAAAAGAGATGTTGCCAGTGGTTGATAAGCCATTGATCCAATACGTGGTAAGCGAATGTGTTGCTGCAGGACTAAAAGAAATTATCCTAGTAACGCACGCGAGTAAAAACAGTATTGAAAACCACTTTGATACCTCTTTTGAGCTAGAAGCCACACTAGAAAAGCGTGTAAAACGCCAACTGTTAGAAGAAGTTCAGTCAATCTGTCCAAAAGATGTAACTATCATGCATATTCGCCAAGGCGTTGCGAATGGACTTGGTCACGCAGTACTTTGCGCTCGACCTCTGATTGGCGATGCGCCATTTGCGGTAGTACTACCTGACGTCATTATTGATGATGCAGCAAGTAATCCTAAGAAGGATAACCTTGCAGACATGGTTGCCAAATTTAACACCAGCCGAGTAAGCCAGGTCATGGTTGAGCAGGTTCCAGACGAAGATATCTCTAAATTTGGTATCGCAGACCTAGACGGCGCGGCAATTGCGCCAGGTGAGTCAGCGAAGATTCACAAAATGGTTGAGAAGCCGCCTCGCGACGAAGCACCTTCTGACCTTGCCGTTGTAGGCCGATACGTTCTGTCAGAAAAAATCTGGGATCTGTTAGAGTTCACGCCTCCAGGAGCCGGTGGTGAAGTTCAGCTTACTGATGCTATTGATGCATTGATGAAACTTGAACAAGTTGATGCTTACTACATGAAAGGTAAGAGTCACGATTGCGGTAGTAAGTTGGGTTACATGAAAGCTAACGTTGAATATGCGTTACGTCACCCATCGTTAGGCGACGAATTTAAAGAATACTTAGCTTCTGTTGTTAAATAGTCTTACTAGGGCTTGTTGATCTTTAGTGTAGATGAAAGAACAGCAGGCCTAAGGCAATTAAATAGCTTTAAACGATTAAAAATGCGCCCTTGCGGCGCATTTTTTGTGTGTGGAGCCAGCGTACCGCCTTTTCGCTTTAGTCCTTCTATCTTACCTGTACATAGCCTTCAATTTTATTAAGCATCTTTTCACCGATACCTTTCACTTGAGTTAATTGTGCGACCTCAAGAAACGGGCCTACTTCTTCACGATATTTAATAATAGCTTTCGCTTTAGATTGTCCAACGCCGGGTAGGGTAATTAATTGCTCTACGGTCGCCGAGTTTAAATCGATACGTTGTTGTTGGCTTGTACCTTCATTAGCTTGCGAATTTTCGCTATCCGCTGGTTGAGCGTGAACCGCTGGCGTTTGAATGGCTAGTGCAGATAGTACGAGTAAACCTGAGATTAATTTTTTCATCATCTTTCCTTGTATGTTGCTAAGCGCGCCATAAAGCGTTATCGGCGCAATATTTAAGTAAATGGGTTTAAGTCATGTACCAAAGCGCGCTGACTTTTGTAACCTAGATGCAAGCGGAGCAGGCCTCTTCAAAAATTTCCTGTCTTCTGTTGTGACCAAGTTACAAAGCTCAGCACACTTCAACGTGTACAAAGGAAATAATAAAGGTGAACGAGAAAAGCGGTAGTCCAGTTTTAGTACAGTTTAAAACAGGGGAGTGATTAATAGAGGCATAAAAAAAACGGGCTATTAAGCCCGTTTTGAAATAATTGAAAGGTGTAAGCTCAAACGCTTATAGGCGGTCAAGAAGCGCCTGAGTGAACTCGGTTGTACCTGCTTCACCACCAAGGTCACGTGTTGTGCGATCGCCAGACTCGATAACGTCTTTTAGTGCTGCGCGAATTTTCTCTGCTTTATCGCCCATGTTTAGGTACTCAAGCATTTGCGCTGCTGCCAAGATTACTGACGTCGGGTTAGCTAAGTTCTTACCAGCAATGTCTGGTGCAGAACCGTGAACGGCTTCGAAGATTGCACAATCTTCACCGATGTTTGCACCTGGTGCCATACCAAGACCACCAACAAGACCAGCACATAGGTCAGATAGAATGTCACCGAAAAGGTTAGTCGTAACGATAACGTCAAACTGATGCGGGTTCATCACAAGCTGCATACAGCAGTTATCAACGATCATTTCAGCTGACTCGATGTCAGGGTAACGCTCACCAACTTCACGGGCTACTTTAAGGAAAAGACCTGATGTTGACTTAAGGATGTTAGCTTTGTGAACAGCTGTTACTTTCTTACGACCTTCACGGCGCGCTAATTCATAAGCAAAAACAACGATTTTTTCAGCGCCGTCACGAGTGATCTTACTCATTGCTTCAGCTTCGTTACCGTCTTCTGATACAACTTGGCCAAGACCAGAGTACATACCTTGCGTGTTTTCACGAACGGTAATGATATCGATGTCTTCGTAACGTGCTTTTGTGCCTTTGAATGACATCACAGGACGAAGGTTTGCGTACAGTTTGAACTGCTTGCGAAGACTAACGTTGATTGAAGTAAAACCTTCACCAACGGGGGTCGTTAAAGGACCTTTAAGCGCAACTTTGTTTTTTGCGATTAGGTCTAAAGTTTCTTGAGGTAGAAGCTCGCCATGTTCTTCCAGTGCGACTAGGCCAGCATCGGCATAGTCATAGGCAAAGTCACAGCCAACCTTATCTAAAATTTTTGTGGTTGCATCGATAATGTCCGGGCCAATGCCGTCACCGCGAATGACTGTAATACGTTGCTGAGTCATGTGGAGGGATCCTCTGGTAATTCTGTTGTCAAAATCGTTAGGTTTATTCAATTTGTAGCTTGGCGTTTATGAGCCAATTTCTGCCTGCTTAATTATTATAATGGAAAATGTAGGGAAAAAGGGTTAAGCACTGCAAAAGTTGCCGTATTTTATACGATACCTGGCGCAAGTTATAGCCATTCGTAAAGATTAATTAAATAGCCGAGTACGATGTATTGGAGTAAATGGCGTTACTGCGCAAGCGGACAGAACAAAAGTGACCCATTAGCGTCTAGTGCGTTTACCACATCATCTCGTCGAATACCTAGGATATTTAAAAGTGTTTTGATATTGATATCCTGAAGTAATGGATAAATATCCTGATTAAATAAGCATGCGTTGGCGAGAGCGAAGCTCAACACCAGAATTGCTTGTTCCTTTTGAAGTGATTTAGGAACGTCCGTACTTACTTTACTGCATTGGTGTATAACGGCACGCCACGTCGAGCTTTGATGCCAACTTCCAGCAAGTTCAGAAGCGATTGCTAGCCAAGGCGTGTCAGATTTGACCTTGAATGCGCTATTAATGGACACAGCTTTGCTGAGGTCGACGGGTAATGCTCGTGACACTTTAAACCCTGGTAGCGTGAACAAGGGAGTACAAACAAAGGTCATAGTCAATGCGGCAGATTGCGGCGAAAACTTCGAATCGGCGAGTTGTGCGAAATAGCTTGCAAATGAACAAGCCAATAAAGTTAATTGCTTGCACATGCCCATCAGTGGAAATTGGTTTTGCGTTAGCCGTTCTAACAGAGCAAATTGAATAAGCATGTCACCCACACGTTCAATGCCGTAGGTCAAAACCGCCTGTTTAATGCTTTTAACCGGAAGCTGAAGACGGTTGTCCTGACTCGCAGTGTGCATCAAAAAGTGATTAAACGTGGGCACGCTTTCAATTTTTTCGCAAAGTTGTTCAATATCTACATCGCGCTTTTGCAGCTCATCGATAATAGTTATAAGAGCTTTAGGGGGATGCTGAATTGCGAATGTAGAAGGTAAAAATGGTGTGCCGCCATGATTTACTCTCGCAGTGGCGGTATCAGTGTAAAGAGCAACAAAGTGCTCAAACGGCATTGATAGTGAAATGGGAGAGCGTATTGACGATAGAGGCAGCCACTTTCCATCTTCATCGTCTTGACTAAGCATAAATACGTAGCCGTGATTTTGCTGAATGTCGACTAGCGCGCCCGGTACGCCGTTTGCGTAAACCTTTGCGCCAGGTAGCACACCATTAAATAGGTTGATAAGTGGTGCAATAAGGTGACGATGATGTGCTGGAAGGCGTAAAACGATCTGAGTGAAAACCTCACGATAATCTGCTTTTTTTGTTTTAGTAGCGAAAACATTTGCTAGGAGACAAAGCCTTTGAACCATATTAAGCCGAATGTCTGCAACGTAGTTAATGGGCTTGTCTGACCGAAATGCTTTTTGAAGTTTAATGATATCCAGCCAAATCGAGAGATTGTGTTTACGCAAAAAGCGAATGATATTGGCCGTTTGGTCGCTTGGTGTTCCTTTACTTGAAAGCCAGAGGGATGCGAGTAAAGACGCAAGCACATGTTGTAAATAGTGGTCGTTTAATCGGCAAAGCTTGCCAAACAGCGCCAATAATAAAAGATGTTGAGTATCTTTGGGAAGGTCATTATCGATGTGTAACGTTGCTGCAGCAAGCGCTGGATTGGCGTTTACTAAGGTCAGGATCCGTTTAGCGATTTTCAACCAATGGTTTATACGCTGCTCGACAGAAAGTTCAGTGTTACCTAACTGAACCAGGCGTTTAAGTGTGGAAATGATGTCGCTCACTCCCCATCCTTCTAACTTTTTTGGTAACTGGAGTAAGCCCCTTCACCCCATGCAATAAGTTTGTCGTTTTCAAAAAGTAACGGTGTACATTCATCTTGCGTGGTTAAGCCGTCAGCGCGCACATGTTGTGTCCTGAAAAACATAACCTGTATCGCCGTTGCTCCTTGTCGCTTAGCTTCTGTAATGTCAGGTGAGCCTAACAAAGCCAAAACCTCTTCTCTTGTACTGCCCAACTTCAACTTGGTAATTTGCACACGGTTATATTCTTCACGGTCTTTCCAATCCATATTTTCTGGCTTATCGGGATAGAACGCGATAACCATAAAAACAAACACCGCATAAAGGGCGATGCCAGCTAAAATTAGACGAATAACCTTGGTATTCATGACCGTTACTTCTCGTTTTTCTTTACTTTAATGTTAGTGTTAATCACGAGTGGGACGCATTTCCATCACGTTGAGAGAAAGCTTGATGCTTTAATGCGTAAAACAATACTCTTTAGTAGTGTAACGCAAAACGTCTGCCAAGCATAAGTAGTAAACGTAAGCAAATGCGTCTTATCACGGTTATCGGTTATTCATTACCTTATTTTTCATTCTTCACAACGTAACACGGTTCATATGCCGTCCCCGGGAGCTTCATTCGGTGCTGTTTTACAAAGGATTCTAGCAGCGTATCGACTTTTTCCATCAGTGCACTGTCACCAGTAAGTTCAAACGGACCATGTTTTTTAATTTGGGCAATACCCTCTGCTTTAACGTTTCCTGCGACAATACCCGAAAACGCTTTTCGCAAATTAGCGGCAAGGTCACTTTTGCTTTGATCCAAATGAAGCTGAAGTGCAGCCATGCTTTCATGAGTTGGAATGAAGGGTTGTTGAAAATCTTGCTCTATCTTTAACGACCAGTTGAAGCTAAAAGCGTCACCCATGGCACCTCTAAACTGCTTCACTTTTTCAAGCTGCTTCTTCATAGTGCGGGCAACTTCTTCCGGGTCGTTCACAATAATTTGATATTTTGATTGCGCTTGTGAACCAAGCGTTGCACCGACAAAGGCGTCAATAGCCTCGAAATACTCTTCGCTACCAGCAGGGCCAGTCAATATAAAAGGGAAGGGCTGCTGTGCATTTCGTTCATTCATCAAGATGCCAAGCAGGTAAAGCAGTTCTTCTGCTGTACCAACACCTCCTGGGAACACGACGATACCATGGCCCAATCTAACGAACGCTTCTAGGCGTTTTTCGATATCCGGCATGATAATGAGCTCGTTTACTATGGCATTCGGTGGCTCAGCAGCAATGATACTCGGCTCTGATATACCAATGTAACGCCCGGTTTTATGGCGCTGCTTAGCATGACCAATGGTAGCGCCTTTCATTGGGCCTTTCATTGCCCCAGGGCCGCATCCGGTACAAATATTCATATCACGTAAGCCAAGTTGATAGCCTACTTCTTTAGTGTATTTATACTCAACCTGATTTATAGAGTGGCCACCCCAGCAAACAATAGTGTTTACGCCGTCGTTACCCTCAAGTGCTTTGGCATGGCGTAGCATGTCAAAAACCATATCGGTAATGTCGTTACCTTCCGCTGGAGCGGTTTGGTGAAGAAATGCATACTTATTACCCATGTAAAGCAAGTCGCGCAGTACAGCGAAAAGATGTTCGTGTACACCACGTACGAGTTGCTCATCTACGAACGCTACCTCGGGCGGATTGACGAGCTCAATTTTTACGCCTCGTTCACGACGTATGAGCTTAATTTCAAAATTCTCATAGGGGGCGAATAGCGCTTCGAAATTGTCTTCATCAACGCCGCTGTTCAATACAGCAAGGCAGCAGTTTCTGAACATAGCGAAAAGCTCGCTATTAGTGGCATCTTGAAGGCGAGAAACTTCTACTTGCGACAGTTGGCTCATCCAGCCAACAGGGTTAAGCTGCACTTTCTTCATACTTTACTTCCTATAAGTCAGTGCTTAAATCAGTGACTACGAGATTGCGGCCGTTACGTTTCGCTTTATAAAGGTATTCATCGGCGCGCTCGAAAACCGTTTCTGTAGTATCATTTTCACCGAAACAGGTTGCGCCGAAAGAAGCGGTAATTTTTACTTTTTCTTGCTTAAATTTGAACGGCATAGCAGCGAGCTTTGTTCTAACTTCATTAAGCTTTTTATCAATATCTGCCATCTGCGTGTTAGGCAGCAGCATAACGAACTCTTCTCCCCCCCATCTGGCAACAAAATCATTTTCTGACAGGCTTTGTTTCAGAAACTTGCTCACCACTTGCAGAGTTTTGTCTCCTGCAGCGTGACCAAACCTATCGTTGATCGATTTAAAATGATCAATATCAACAACGGCAACTGCCAGAGTATCCCCACTAGATTTAAAGTGAGCATACGCTGCGTCTAATTTTTCGTTATATGCTTGTCTATTAGGAAGGCGTGTTAGCGGATCGGTTCGACTCTGCATTGCTTGCTCGGCGAGTTTCTTTTTATAAACGCTGGTTTGTTGCTGAAGCGTATCTATGCGCGACTGCATTGAAGACAGCAATGCCATTAGCGCTTCTTGGCCTTGCTGATCGTTGCTTTGCTGCTCGCTTAAGGTGCTTACAAGCTTTTCAACCCGAAACTGGGTCTGCTCTTTAAGGGCTTCTAAGGAGCTGCTTTCTGATACAGCTTCTTCTATGTGGCTAATCTCACGCTTAAGCTGTTCATTGCCCGCTTGGCGTTGCTCGAATTGGGCTTGACTCCCCTGAATGGTATTGTTTACATCGTCGCTTACTTCACCTAGCGAACGGTGTAGGCTCTGAATGACTTTCCCTGTCAGGCTAGCCTCTGACATGGCGTCTTGCACAATCATCCGCAAAATTACAACGCAGCTTTTCAGTAACTGGTCTTCATCCATGCCGTCATCGAGACGTTGCTTTATGTCATTGAGCTGAGGATCATTCGGTTTTTTCTGCGCGTATGAAGTAATCAAATGATTAAGTTCAACTAATATAGAGCGGTAGTGAGGATTGTCATCTTTAAGCGAGCGAGTGGTCGAATTTTCTTGCTTGTTCGATGGCGCTTCAACCGACCCGGTTGGTTCGAGGCCTACCATTTTCTTGTTAAGTGCAATGCGGTGAAGGGCAATGGCTTTTGCGTATAGTTTATAAATACTAAATATATCGCCCACAGGCTGATTCAATTTAATCAACTCTTGTGTTGTCAGCCCTTTCAACTCACTGTCTTGAAAAACAATTTTCTGCAGCTGCTTCATCGCATCTTCTAGCGAAGATACAGTATCAACGCTGTATTTTCTCAGAGTTATTTCTTGGTGCTGTAGAGATTTATTAAGCTTTTCAATACTGACCGCCGCTAGGCTGAAATTTGGTGTGCCAGATAGATGGCCACGCAATACCTTGAGTTCAGTATCTATTTTATCGGAGAAGCCCTCGTAAAATGCTGAGAGCTTCACAATAAACTGGCAAAGAAGCGCATTATTTTGTTTTAAAGTTTGTAGTTGTTTTGCTTCCATAATCTCGTCTTAGTTCTAATTCACTGTTACCGCCGCGGCTGTGTTAGCTTTAGGGGTGTACTTCACCGTAATATTACTGACGTGCTTGACGATGATTGGCATAAGGCGCTTCATAATTCGAACGGAAGGGGTTGATGTCTAAACCGCCTCTTCGTGTATAACGAGCGCACACCGTTAACTTATCTGGCTGACAATGTTGCATTATGTCGTTGTAGATGCGCTCAACACACTGCTCATGGAACTCATTGTGTTGCCTAAAGCTAATCAGATATTTCAAAAGCCCTTCATGTTCAATAGCTTTTCCTTCATACCTAATTTGAATACTAGCCCAATCTGGCTGACTTGTGATTAAACAATTAGATTTAAGTAAGTGGGAAATAAGCGTCTCTTTTACTTCTGCACCACTCTTAGCCAGAGCTAAAAACTGGGTGTTGGGGGAGTATTGTTCGATTTCTACATCAAGACTATCTAACAATGTCCCTTCAAATTCTTTAAATTGCAAAGAGGTAAACTGCTCGGGAAGAATTAGCTTTACCTCAACAGTCTCGCCTGCACATGCTGATAAATCAGCCTGTAGCACCTGTCGTACGTCCTCTGCCGAGGCAAACTTTGTCTGATTGAAGCTATTTAAATAGAGCTTAAATGATTTTGATTCAATTAAGTTTTCTGAGGTGATAGGGACATGGCATTCTAAAATAGCAACATTGGGCTTACCTTTTAAATTAAGCCAAGAAAGTTCGTATCCAGTCCAGGTATCTATACCGTCGAAAGGTAGACTAGAGTTAGCGAGATCCAATGTGTCGCGGCTTAAACTGCGCGGGACGCCTTGCAACAAGCCGGGGTTATATTCAAATTCGTAGTCAACCTGTTTACCCAAAGAGAGGTCATCAGGTGCAGTGATAGTAATTTTTTGAGGTGAATTGTCAGTCGACATGTGAACCTTTTATCCATCTACGTGGGGTTTGAATAAGAGAACCGCAGTGGCGAACTAATGTCGTGCAGTATAGTCGAAACAACCCCAGTATTGACTTAACTGTTTAGTTGTATAGTGTACCCCAAAAATACGCAGGTAACGTCATAATGGCTCTAACAATTTCCGCACAATTAGATAAATTTGTATCATCTTATGTCGAACACACCAAGGGAGAAGGGTTAAAGATCGTATATGATAGCGAGTGGCCCTCGCCGTGCTATGAAAAGACGGCGCAAGATGGGGAGTTTGTTAGATGGACACCAACACTGCAGTCGCCCCCGCAGTCTTTCAATAACGTTGAAGAGGCGCTATCGCTAAAGCTAAATCCAGAATACTGTGAATACTTCACTCGTTACTACAGCGATAATTTAAGGGCTGCCGCCCCTCAAGGTCGCTGCGAGCTTCTACAAGTTTTCAATAGCGAAGACTTTGAGCGACTACAACAGAACTTGATTGGCCATTTGCTAATGAAGCAGGGGCTGGGGCAAGCGCCAACGTTGTTCTTTGGGTTGACTGATGAAGAAGATTTTATCTTAACGGTTGTCAATGAAAGCGGTGAAGTTGCACTCGAGCAGGTAGGTAAAGAGCCTTCTCAAATTCTTGCTCCGTCTCTTGCGGCATTTTTGGAGCAACTTACGCCCACTATGTAAGCTGTTTATTTAATTACATTGTCTGGCAGGTATAAAGTAGCCTGCCGGCAAAAGTCATTACTACTTTGCGCTAATTACCTCATTTAGCACACGTTTTAGTTCTGCCACTTCTTTTTCTAACGTCTCTACTCGTGCTTGCAGACTACTAACTTGCCCCGCGCTATTAGTTGAATTTTGTTGCGAGTCTTCTTTTTCGCTTGGCACATCTAATTTAGGTTTATGCGCGTTAAATCGCTTAATTGCCTCAATGGCTTCGGTTACCGATACTTTAAAAGGAGCCCTAGCACGTAAAATCCCCACCGACGGTGTTTTACCTTCTTTATGCATTTGAAGGCATAAAATATGGAGCTGCTGTAAATTAGAATTACTCATAATTCGAAAATGATTCAATGTCGTCAAAGTTAGCAGTGTAGCTTGTGTGTATAGTCAATTTCACTAATAAGTTACTTATCTCACTACTTTTTTTTAAGAGTTCAATACTGGTGAAACTATAATTTATATAAATATCAGTATCTTATATTTTGGCCTTATTCTTGTTTATTCAGTCCTAAATTACGTTATCACTTGTGCATACAATGGTTACTTTTCTCGCGTATTTATGTCTATTCAGTGTCGGTTCACAAAGTAGACGTAGTATCAAATAAAAACAACACACATAATTTAAGGAATACACATGAAAACGGTTCTTCTTTCTTTAGCTTTAGCATCTTCAGTTTTACTTTCAGGCTGTGTGGTATCTGTAGGTGGAGGGTCAGATAGTCACTATGGTGCCGATTGGGAAGATAGAGAGTTTAATAATCGCAAACACATTGCGAATCTTGAGACAGGGACAAGCTACGAAACTGTGCTGAGAAAAATGGGTGTTGCTGACTTTAACGAATTGTTCGAAAAGCAAGACGGCACTTATCGCGTACTTTACTACCGTACTCAAAAAACAATGGGCGACGGTATAACTACAAAAGACGAGTGCACCCCATTAGTTTTCAGAAACGGCAATTTGGTAGGTTGGGGTGACAGCGCCTATAGCTTGATGTGACGTGGTCAACCAAAATTGACCAACCCAGTTAAGCTACTTTTTTCAATTTCTTCATGTCCGCCTCATATTGATTTGGACTCCTGTAATCCAGATACGAATGCAACCGCCCAGGATTATAAAAT